>Ga0193721_1000317_pt1 | contig 14125 bp, 9 predicted proteins | sample U2s2metaG_FD_145078 | JGI IMG/M metagenome (GOLD analysis project Ga0193721, IMG submission 145078) | Soil microbial communities from a riparian zone of the East river system, Colorado, United States - U2s2 | ecosystem: Environmental > Terrestrial > Soil > Riparian zone | place: USA: East River...
ATGTTTGAGCAAAATTTTAGCGTCCTCCTGCTGACTGCCACCCAGCGCGCAGCCGATGGAATCGAACCAGAATAATTTCGCGGCCTGAATCGCTTCCGGCGAAAGGTGTTCATACTTCAGCGAGCAAGCCCACTTCGCGATAGTGTGCGACAACAGGGGTTTCGATTCGGTTGTTGGTTGTGCCATACTGATCTCCTCGATTAAGATTCTCGCCCACGAAACACTCGAATCACGCCAAGACAAATTAAAGCTGTCTGATGCTAAAGATTCGTGTCACTTGCATGATTCGAGGGCAAGAGCATTGAGCGGAATTTAGAACAATGGGGGTTTGCTCACAGGCGGGCGCTGTGGCAAAAGCTACGCCATGAATCCGAAGGGTTTCTTCGGGGAGCTGAAAAGGCGTAACGTTTACAAAGTTGCCGTCGCTTATGCTGTCGTCGGGTGGCTCTTGATTCAGGTTGCTACGCAGGTTTTTCCGTTCCTGGATATTCCAAACTGGGCGATTCGCCTCGTCATTCTTCTGACTGCGCTTGGTTTTCCTATTGCGCTGATTATCGCCTGGGCCTTCGAGCTCACACCTGAAGGAATTAGGCGAACCGAAGATGCCGATGCTGCGGGCCAACGTTCGCGCGGCGGGATTTGGATGGCGCTTGTCGTGATCGCGGCCGCGCTCTCGCTCGGCCTTTTTTTCCTCGGGCGCTACTCCGCTGGAAACGCGCGATCTCAGAGCCCGGCTTCGCGTGGCTCCGCCGCGGCAAGCAGCGAAGCGGTTACAGCTGTTCCTGAGAAGTCGGTCGCAGTTCTGCCGTTGCTTAACGAAAGTGGTGACCCGAAGGACGAATATTTCGCGGATGGACTGTCGGAAGAACTGATCGCAGCTCTGGCACAAATCAACGGGCTGAAGGTCATTGGTCGCAGTTCGTCGTTCCGTTTCAAAGACAGGCATGAGGAACCGAAAGCGATAGGCGAGAAGCTAGGCGTAAGCACGCTCCTCGAAGGAACGGTGCGCAAGCAGGACGATCGCGTGCGCATCGTAGCTGAACTCGTGAATGCCGCGGACGGCATCGCGCTCTGGACGCGAACGTTCGATCGCGAACTGAAAGATATCTTCGCTGTTCAGGAAGAAATCGCTCGGGCCGTCGCTGAGTCCCTAAAGGTGACTTTGCTCGGACCCGATTCCGCTCAAAAAAGTGCGCCGACAAACGTGGAAGCGCATAACGCTTACCTCCAGGGCCACTTTCATTTTCAGCGTCGTAATCTCGAAGACTATCGCAAAGCTGTGGGCTACTTCGATCAGGCGATCCGGCTCGATCCCGATTATGCCTTGGCTTACACCGAGCGCTCCGAAGCCTGGAGTTTTATTGGAGACCTCACCGGTCAACATGAGCCAGCATGGTCAAACGCGCGGAGCGATGCGGAAAAGGCAGTCGCGATCGCGCCTTCGCTGGCCGAGGCACGCGCGGCCCTCGGATGGGTTCGCTTTTTTATCGATTGGAAGTTCGCCGAAGGAATAACCGAACTAAAGCGCGCGAAAGAACTCTCGCCCGCCAATCCCACCGCAAACGATCTGCTGGCGCGAGCGATCCTTTACCTGGGGCGGCTCGATGAGGCCGAGCGGCAGGCTCGCCATGCGGTGGAACTCGATCCTCTTTCCGTTATAGCGCAAGGTAATCTGGCGCGAGTTCTCTTCTTTGCAGGAAAATTGGATGAGGCCGATGCGACGGCACGCAAAGCGGCAGAGTTGCAGCCGGCCTCTGCTTCGAGTCATCGGTGGCAGACGCTGATCGCTGCGCAGCGCGGCGATGGCGAGACCGCATTGCGAGAAGCGCAACTGGAGCCCGATGAAGGTTATCGCCGTTTCGAGCTCGCGCTCGCTCAATACGTGCGCGGCGATCGCGCAGCGGCAGACGCGGCTTTAGCCGACCTCATTGCCAATGGGCGGGATAACCTGGCCTATCAAATCGCTGAAGTCTACGCCGTGCGAGGTGAGAAAGACAAAGCTTTCGAATGGTTGCAAATCTCGTTCGACAATCACGATACAGGAACACTGACGCTTCTTGTTGATCCGCTGATGCGCGGCTTGCACGACGATCCTCGTTACAAGAACTTGCTCACCAAACTCGGTTTACCCCAAGCGTCATGAACGACAGGCCTTGCCTTTTCTCGCTCGGGCAAATGGGGAGCTTCTTTCGGCCCCCGTGGCGCTAAACCAATCGACCGGTCCTTTGCCGGATGGTTGTGAACCATCTCTTGATTTCCATTTTCAACGCCTTTGTTTAACTGATTCCTGTTTGTCATGACGACTACTTCTTAAATTGCTTTCAGGAAACATCTATTCAATGCGTCCGCCGCCATCCAAGCACGCTTCCAAGTTCGGGGTGATCAAGCTTCACTTTCGAAAAAGAACCCGCACCCTCACCTACGAACAAAAAGGCGGTTGGCAAAGCGCGGCGGACGTCAACGGCATCAGCCTCGATGCGCATATCCATGCGCTCTATGGGTTGGTTTTACAACACGCCGGGGAAAACATCCTCATGATTGGGTGCGGTGGCGGCACTCTCGGTACCATGCTGGCTCGAGCAGGAAGGCGGGTATCAATTGTTGAGATCGACCCGGTCTCAATCAGGCTCGCAAAGCGTTATTTTGGTCTGCCGCGACATATCGCATGTCATGTGGGCGATGGGTTGGCATTCATGCAAAAGAAACGCCGCCACTATGATGTGCTCATTGTGGACGCTTTTATCGGCGAGAACATTCCCGCCCACATGAAGGATGCGGCATTTTTTGAGGCAGCGGGTGACTGCCTGCAACGCAACGGCCTGGCCATGGTCAATGTTTGTCTGGAACGGAAGTCAGACCTGACGGCAGATAAAATTGCTGCGGGATTTAAAGAAAGGGGTTGGTCCGTGCGCCTTTTGGATAGCCCAGGCGCGGAGCGTAACGCCATTGTGCTGGCGGGAAGGGTGAAGAACCTGCGACGGCCTACGTTGCTGCTCGTGCCTGAAGCCGGCGCGAAACAGACAGGCAAAGAATTGAACGCCATGCGCTTCCGCCGACGACGGTCGATTTTCCGAAACCGCGAAAGGGTCCGGTGACAGCTGCTAGACTGCTACCGCCTCACCAATCTTTTGACGAGAAGATACACAGGGTAGCTGACTGCAATTCCTATCATAGCATACAAGCTGTTTTGGGTGCTACTCACGATGAAGGCAATCAACAGCAGACCGGCTCCAAGAAACACGATTGCTGGGAGCACCGGGTAGCCGCGCGCTCTGAACGGTCGCGCAAGGTCCGGCTCTCTCCAACGCAAAATAAAGATCGTGCCGAAGGCCGTTACATCTACCAGCACACTTAGGAACGCGGTAAAACCGAATAGCCTGTCGAAGCTGCCGACGCCTGTGAGCATGATGGCTACCAGGGCAGTTACGAGCAAGGCGGTGGTAGGTGTGCCTCCTGTATTTATTCTTGCAGCGGAATGAAAAAAGAGCCCATCGCGACTAAGAGCGAACATCACTCGCGGCGTAAAAAGGAAGGAGGCGTTGATAATCCCAAGGAGGGACACTAACATGATGCTGGTTACGATCTGGCTGCTATAACCGCCGAAGATGAGCTGAGCGGCGTCTGCCGCCGCCAGTTTCGAGCCTGCTAGCTTCGACATCGGTAACGCGTGCAGTATGGCGAGGTTGATGAGCACATAGATCGCCATCACCAAAGCCACGCCGGTAAACAGCGAACGAGGAATGCTTTTCGCGGGATCGGTGTTCTCCTCCGAAAAGTAAACCGGCGCATGCCAGCCGGAGTAAGTGCCAAGAATGCTTTGCATCGATAAAGCGATAGCCACAAACAAAAGCTTCGGATCGGAAAACAGCGACGGCTTTGCGCTTGGGGCAATGCTTAGCTTCGGGCTGAAAACAAAGCAGGCAGCGATGATGACGAAGAAAGCGAGGACTTTGAACAAGCTCATGATTTCCTGAGCCCGGCTACCCACACGCAGACCGAGCCAGTGAAACGCGGTGAAAAAGATCAGCACGGCAATTGCCGCCGGCGTCATGACACTGGGATTATAAGAGAAGACTCCAGCGGCGTATTCGGTTAACGCAACCGCCAAATATGCCATCGAACTGGTGCGAAGGAGCCAATCACTCCAGCCAACAAGAAATCCACCGAACTCACCGCAAGCCCGCCGAGCGTAAACGTAAGGTCCGCCGTCCAGCGGCAGCATTGTCCCGAGCTCAGCATACGTATTCGCACCGGCGAAAGCATACAGTCCGGAAACTATCCATACGGCCATGATGAGTCCGCTGTGGCCGAGCTGGGCCGCGACGCTGCCGGGAATCCGCAGAATGCCAATCCCGATTGTTCCGCCAATGCCTACCGCCACGCCAAAGGTAACCCCGAGGATGCGAAGCAGCCGTTCTTTACTTAAAGAGGGCGAATCAACAAGAGCTCGGTACGTCTCCATGTGTTCGCCTTAGCTGATTCAGCGCCGGACAACAAGAGCGTAGCACCAGGTCCCTGCGTCTGGACTTTGCTCTGCCTTCTGTACAGTTAGCACTCGATTATTAGCCAAGCATGAATCTAAGCAATTTCCTAGCCGAGCTGAAGCGGCGCAACCTTTCGTAATCGCATATGGCTGATGAACAGCAAGCGAAACAGCGCCTGGAAATTGCGCACGTGCTTTTCATCGACATCGTCGGCTACTCCAAGCTGCTGACCGACGAACAATCAGAAGCGCTTCAGGAGTTGAACCAGGTTGTGCGCAGCACCGAAGCGGCGCGCGAGGCGGAGGCTGCAGGAGCGCTTACGGTTTTGCCGACGGGCGATGGCATGGCGCTGGTTTTCACCGGGTCCGTGGAAGAGCCGGTCGAGTGCGCCTTGGAGATTAGCCAAGCCTTGCGCGCGCAGCCGAGTCTGCCGGTGAGAATGGGAATCCACAGTGGCCCGATCCATCATGTGAAGGATGCAAACGGTCGCGACAACATCGCCGGTGTAGGCATCAACATCGCGCAGCGAGTGATGGATTGCGGCGACGCCGGCCACATCCTCGTGAGTAAACGCGTCGCCGACGATCTGGCGCAACAGCGTCGATGGCAGCCGTATCTTCATGAACTGGGCGACGTGGAAGTGAAACACGGAGTTGTTGTCTCGTTAGTTAATCTTTACGCCGAGACAATTGGCAATCCCACGCCGCCGACGCGACTCGGAAAAACGCGCGGCAGCATCCCGGGCTCCAGAGTTGGGACGCGCAAAAAACTCTCTCCCCTCGCCCGAGCCATTTTCGTTATCGCGATTTTGCTGCTCATGCTTGCCATCGTGTCAGTGATTTTCGCTCCGGCGATCATGCGCACGCTCGACCGGGGCCGGTCAGCGGCACTGCCTCAACCGACCGCAACACCGCTCCCTTCTTTGGTCGATACCATTAAGAGTGCAGTGGCCAAGCAGATCACCGATGAGTTGCAGGGCGAACTTTCTCGTAAGAAAAACGCCGCGGTCCAACCGTCCCCTGCCGGTTTGGCGGTCCCGGACAAGAGCATTGCAGTTCTTCCGTTTGATAATCTTAGCCGCGACCCGGACAACGCCTACTTTTGCGAAGGCGTGCAGGACGAGATTCTCACTCGTCTGGCAAAGATATCAGACTTGAAAGTCGTTTCGCGTACATCGACGCAGCATTTCAAAAGCTCTCCAGATAATCTGCCGCAGATCGCGAAGCAGTTGGGTGTGATGCACGTCCTCGAAGGCAGTGTGCAGAAGTCTAACGATCAGGTGCGGGTGAATGTGCAGCTGATCAACGCGCTGACCGACGCGCATCTTTGGGCCGACACATATGATCGAAAGCTTACCGACATATTCGCGGTCGAAAGCGAGATCGCGAAAACTATTGCCGAGACGCTGCAGTTAAAGCTCACCAGTTTGGAGAAAACGTCGATGGCGAAAACGCCGACCGTGAATCCAGAGGCCTACGAACTTTACCTTAAAGGGAGGTTCTTTTGGAACAAACGCACCGGCGCGGACCTCAAGACTGGCGTCGACTATTTCAAACAAGCGATCGCGAAAGATCCAGGCTACGCTCTCGCCTACGCGGGATTGGCGGATTGTTATGTGCTTTTCCCCGGGTATGGCGCAAGCACTCCACAGGATTCCTATCCGCTTGCGAAAGCCGCGGCGACAAAGGCGCTCGAACTGGACGGCTCGCTCGGAGAAGCGCACGCGTCCCTCGGGCAGGCGATCATGTTTTACGATCTTGATTTTCAGCAATCGGCTAGCGAATTTCGACGGGCCATCACGCTAAATCCCAATTACGCCACGGCGCATCAATGGTATGGCAGCGGTCCGCCCATGATCACCGGCGATTTCGAGACTGCGATCGTGGAGCTCAAGCGCGCACAACAACTCGATCCGCTTTCCTTGATCATCAACGCAGATCTCGGCGTCGTCTTTTTCAATGCCCGGAAGTACGATGAGGCGATCGGGCAATATCGCAAAGTCATCGCAATGGATCCGCATTTCTATTATGCCCATTGGAACCTCGGCATGGTTCTGGAGTTAAAAGGAGAGCTCAAGGAAGCCCTCGCCGAATACACCAAAGCCGCCGAGCTAAATGATGATCCGCTGGTTGTAGGTTTGCTTGCGCGAGCCTACGCGAAACTGGGCCAGCGCGATCAAGCCTTGCAAAAGCTGGAGCAATTAGAGCAAGCCGCTACGCATCGCTACGTGGAAAACTACGCTTTCGCCTTCGCCTACACTGGGCTCGGAGAAAACGACAAGGCGATCGATTGGCTGGAGCGTGCCTACCGTGACCACACCGATCCTGAGATCATCGTGATCAAAGTCGATCCGATGCTCGACTCGCTGCGCGGCCAACCGCGCTTCGATGCGCTGGTGCAAAAGTTGTTCGGGAAACAGTGAAGATCGAGAACTTTTTCGCCGAGCTGAAGCGGCGCAACGTTTACAAGGTCGCGGTCGCGTACATTGTCGCCGGATGGGCTCTCTCACAGGGAGTCGCCCAAGTTTTTCCGGTGTTTGATGTTCCAAACTGGGCCATTCGCTTGATCGTACTGTTGATGATTATTGGTCTTCCGGTTGCACTCGTACTCGCATGGGCGTTTGAAATCACGCCGGAAGGAATTAAACGAACGGAAACCGCCGACCGCATGCCGGCGTCGAGCCGACCGAAAAAACACACATGGATCTACATCGTTGTCATTGGAGCGATTGTCTCGCTCGGATTGTTCTTTCTCGGCCGCTACACAGCGATCAGCGGAGCGCCTCGACAGAGCCAGGCGGCTACAGGAATTCCAGAGAAATCAATCGCGGTGTTGCCGTTCGATAACCTCAGCCGCGACCCGGATAACGCCTACTTTGCCGAAGGCGTGCAGGACCAGATCCTGACCAATCTGGCGAAAGTGTCGGATTTGAGAGTTATCAGCCATACCAGCGTGCGCCAATACAAAACCGGGGCAGAACGGAACATGCGCGAAATCGGGCGGCAGCTTGGCGTCGGTTACATCATGGAAGGGTCGGTCCAGCGCGCCCGTAATCGCCTTCGCATCAACGCCGAACTGATTGACGCGCGCACCGACGCGCACATCTGGGCCGAAACGTACGACCGCACTGCGGCCGATTTGTTCGCTATTCAAAGCGAGCTCGCGCAGTCGATCGTCACGCAGTTGAAGGCGAAACTATCGCCACAACAGAAGGCCGAGATCGAAGAACGGCCGACGCAGGATCTCGACGCCTTCGAACTTTACCTTCAGGCGAAGACAATCATCGACAGTTATGTCAACGCAACCGATGTGCGGGCCGCGCTGCTCGAGGCGTCGAAATCGCTGGACGAGGCAATCAAGCGCGACCCGAACTTCGTCTCCGCATATTGTTATGTCGCGCGCGCGAACGCCCTTCTGTACTTTTTCGATCTCGATCCAACGCCAGAGCGGATCACCCTGGCCAAAAATGCCGTGAACAATGCGCTGCGGCTTCGTCCCGATTCAGCCGAAGCGCACTTCGCGCGCGCCGATTATCTCTTCCGATGCCTCCGCGATTACGATCGCGCGCTCGAAGAACTTGCTATTGCGCGGCCAGGTCTGCCGAACAGCAGCCCGTTTTTTATTCTTTCCGGTTATATCAACCGCCGCCGCAATAATTTTCCGCAAGCCGAACGCGATTTCTCTACCGCCTTCGCGATCGATCCACGCAATCCGAATGCTTACAATCTTCTCGCCGACACTTACGTGCTTGAACGCCGGCTGCCGGAAGCGGTCCACGTCGCTGATAACGTCCTCGCTGCCGGCGAGACAGTTCCGATCGTCTACTTCCGGCGCGCTTTGAGCATCCAATCCGGCACCGGTGACATTGGACCGCTGCGCGATGTTCTGGCGAAATATCCCGACATGGAATTTGCCGGCGGCCAAACTCCAAACCGTGTCTGGATAGCGATGCTAGACCACGACTTTGCGCGAGCGGAAAAATTCCTGGCCGATTCACCACGAAAGGATTTTCAAGACATCGACTTCAGCTTTTATTTCCCTAAATCGTGGTACGAAGGGATGATCGCGCGCGAGAAAGGCGACGGTGCGAAAGCGACGGCTGCTTTTCAAGAGTGCCGCGAAATTCTTGTGCAACGATTGGTCGTTAAACCGGAGCACGCGCGCACAATCGCCGTACTCGCGCAGGTTGATGCCAATCTTGGCCAAAAAGATTTGGCGGTTAGCGAAGCGCAACACGCCATCGATCTGATGCCGACATCGAGAGATATTTACGACGGCGCTCTGGTGTTGGAAGGACTCGCTCAGGTTTATACCTGGACTGGCGACCGCGACCGCGCGATCGAGACGTTGCAAAAGCTTGTGGCAATGCCGGGCTATACGAACTACGGCCGTTTGAAGCTTCATCCGTTGTGGGCTCCACTGCGCGGCGACCCTAAGTTTGAAAACATCATAACGTCTCTTGGTCCGAACTAAATTTCTTCAGGAGTTGGAAAAAGTATGGGCAATTTCTTTTTAGAACTGAAGCGGCGCAACGTTTACAAGGTTGCGCTCGTTTATGCGCTCGTCTCGTGGCTGCTAATCGAGATTGCGTGGATTGCGTTGCCGATGTTCGACGCACCTGAGTGGATGCTCAGCACACTCATCGTATTCCTCGCGCTCGGTTTCATTCTTGCCGTAATCATCTCGTGGGCTTTTGAAATGACGCCGGAGGGAATGAAACGAACGGCTGACATTACGCCGGGCGAGGTCCTCCCTTATTGGAGCAAACGGAAGTTCACGGCATTTGTCACCGGCGTTGCGGCCGTTGCGCTTGTGCTGCTTGCCTACCAATTGTTGCGATTCAGCCCGGTGTTCCAACAACGGTCTGCGGCAAAACGCACTGATAAAATTTTCATTCAGGGCAACCAGGCCGGCACGCAAACCGTGGAAGGCCAGGCCGACGGAGCGATGCGCGCTGAATATTCCTACAACGATCGCGGCCGCGGCGATCACATCATGGCAACCTGGAAACTCGATGGCGCGGGCGTGCCGGTTGAATACGAAGGCCGCGGCAATGATTACATGAAGGCACCAATCGAAGAACGTTTCGAAATAAAAAACGGCCGGGCGAGTTGGAAGAACCGCAGCGAACAGGGCGAGCAGCCCGTGACCGGCGAAGCGTTCTACCTGCCGATGAATGCGTCACCGGAACTTTTCGCTGTGCTCGGGCGCGCCTTGTTGAAAGCACCAAATCACAAACTCGCACTTTTGCCTGCCGGAGAAGCGACAATTGAACGAGCAGCGAGAGTAACATCGGGTAATTCCGAACTCACTGAATACCGCATCAGTGGCCTCGGATTTTCGCCGCGATCAATCTGGCTGGATCGACAGGGGCGAGCGGCATCGGTCTCCGCCTGGTTTTCTGTTCTACCTGAGGAACACGAGTCCGCGATTGATCAGCTCCGGACGGCGCAACAAAAGACCGATGCCGTGTGGTCGGAACGCATCGCTCGCACGCTGGCACACAAACCAAATGGCGGCCTCGTGATCCGCAACGCGCGCTTGTTTGATCCGCGCGATCTCAGCGTTACTCCGGGGATAAGCGTGCATATTAGCGGCGAGCGCATCGTGCGCGTCGCGCCCGATGCCGAGCTAAGACCATCGGCGAACGCGGAAATCATCGACGCGCAAGGCCGTTTTCTCATGCCGGGCTTATGGGACAATCATCAGCATTTCACTGACAACGACGGCGCGCTTGATCTCGCAAACGGCGTGACCAGCGCGCGCGACATGGCCAATGACACCGACACATTCTTGCAACGCGTGGAGCGGTTTGATAATGGCAGCGAGCTCGGGCCACGCGTATTAAAAGCCGGAATCGTTGATGGCACCGGCGAATTTGCGGGCCCAACCAAGATGCGCGTCGACACCGCCGAGCAGGCAATTCAGGACATCGACTGGTATGCCGATCACGGTTACGTACAGCTCAAGATTTATTCGTCAATTAAACCCGAGCTCGTTCCGGTTATGGCCGATCATGCGCATGCCCGCGGGATGCGCGTAAGCGGTCACGTGCCTGCTTTCATGTCCGCGCGCCAATTCGTCGAAGGCGGTGCGGACGAGATTCAGCACCTCAACTTTATCGTCCTAAATTTCCTTTTCCCGGAAGTGCAGGAAACGCGCAATCGCGATCGCTTCATCAAAGTGGCCGAGCACGCACGCGATTTTCCACCCGAGAAACCGGAAGTGGGCGAGTTCATCCAATTCCTTAGGCAGCATCACACCGTGCTCGATCCGACGATAAGCATTTTCGAAGCTCTCTTTTGCGGCAATCCGAGTGCGATCACGCCTGGTCTGGAACAAATCGCGCCCCGCTTTCCGCCGCAGGTGCACCGCGCGATGTTGAGCGGCGCGCTGGAGGTTCCCAAAGATAAAGAAGCAGCTTACCAAGAAGCTTTCCCGGCGATGCTGCGTCTGCTAAAGGCAATCCACGACGCGGGCGTGACGATTGTCCCAGGAACCGATGCGCTGGCCGGATACACGCTCCACCACGAGCTCGAGCTTTATGTGCAGGCTGGCATCGCTCCCGCTGAAGTTTTACGGATGGCAACGTGGACGCCCGCTTTGGTAATGGGTGTGGACAAAGACCGCGGCGTCATCGCCCCGGGGAAACTGGCTGACATGATTCTGGTCGATGGCGATCCCACGAAAAACATTCGAGACATCAACAACATCACTGCGGTAATCAAGGGCGGAAAAGTTTACGACCCAGCAGACATTGAGAAAGCCCTCGGCATCACGCCGCGCGAAACTCAGCCGAAGTAGCATATGAACTGGCAAATGGTCACAGCTATTGCTCAACTGGCGACAGTCGCCGTTGGGATTCCTTCTCTCATTTACTTCGCGGTCCAGATCCGTGAGCAGACCAGAGAGCGCCGCCAGTCGGCGGTGAACGCTCTCACGGTGCAATGGGGCGATCTGACAAAGGCATTGCATGAAAATGCAGAGTTCGCTGCGCTTTTTCTTCGCGGTGTGCATTCTTTCCACGATCTCGATGCCATCTCCCGGCTCCGATTTAGCGCGTTTCAAAATCGTTTCTTCAAGAACTTCGAAGGCATGTATTACTCGCGCCGCGAAGGGATACTTAGTGCGGAGTTATGGGATGAGATTGAGCGGACAATGAGGGATTTCCTCGCTTACGACGGGGTGCGCCAATGGTGGGAGACACGGAAACACTGGCACAGCGAAGTATTTGCCCGTGTCGTTGATGCAATTATCGCCCGACGCGACGAGCCCAAGGCCTACTCAGACTACAATCTGGACGAGATTGTCGTGCCGAAAAAATAGCGGCTGAGAAGATTGTTACGGCGGGAGAATTCAGTGCGCCTTACTGAAGACAAACATGTACGATCACGGGCTGGAAATCATCAGTTGAGTATCGAAGCAAGCCTTTATCCCAGCTGACGCGCACCTGCATCTCGGCTAGACTGTGCGAACTGCAAAACGGATCAGCCAATGAGTCAACTTCGAGAGTGGCCGCGGATTGCGGTGGTGGGTGCGGGTGCGGTCGGCGGTTATTTCGGTGGCATGTTCGCCCGCGCGGGCGCGCAGACTGTCTTCGTTGGACGAAGGCATTTCGCAGATGCACTGAATTCGAGAGGTCTCGTTCTGGATAAATCGCAAGGGCTAGAGCGAATCCGCGCCAGGGCGACCACCGAAATGAGCGCAGTTCGAGATTGCTCGCTGATTCTGTTTTGCGTCAAAGCAAACGATACGCAAGACACCGCAAATCAAATGGCTCCATTCCTTCGACCCGATGCGACGGTTGTTTGCCTGCAGAATGGCGTCGACAATGCAGATCAGGTTCGCGCTGCAGCGAATGTCATCGTGTTACCAGCCGCGGTTTACGTCGCGGTATCAATGCCGGAACCCGGTCGCGTAAAGCATCTCGCGCGTGGTGATTTGATCATCGGTCCGCCTTCCGAGAAAACAACAGAAGTGGCGAATCTCTTCATCAGCGCAGCTATACCGTGCCGGATCTCAGACAACATCGAAGGCGAACTATGGGTGAAGCTTCTGTGCAATTGCGCGTTGAATGCGATCTCCGCGTTAGGACATGCACGGTACGGTGAAATCGCGCAAAACTCCGATGCAAAACTGTTGATGCAACACATTGTCGATGAAGTGTTAGCGGTGGGTCAAGGCGGTGGCGTCGTTTTGCCGGGCATTCGCGACCGCGAATCCGGAATAGCGGCGGCAATGGAGATCGCCACGCAAATGGCCGACGCTCTGTCATCGACTGCGCAGGATTTAAATCGTGGACGGCCGACAGAGATCGATTCTCTAAACGGCTACATTGCCCGTCGAGGGGCAAAGCTTGGGATTTCCGCGCCGGTCAATCACGCGTTGTTCACACTCGTGAAATTAGCCGAGCAAAAAGCCGTCATCTAACCAGCAGCGTCTTTTTTGCGAAAAAAAAGCTTGCACGTGCCATAGTGTTGTAGTTATCTATAACACTACATGAGCAAGGAGTCGTTAACCGAGCCGCGCAAGCGGCCGTTTGCCGAACGGATGCCGCCCGAAATTGCGAATGAATCGTGAATGGAACGACAGTCAGCCGATTTATCGCCAACTACGCGATCGCGTTGTGCACATGATTCTGGACGGCGTGCTCAACGAAGGCGATTCACTGCCGTCGGTGCGCAATGTCGCGGCAGATTATCGGGTCAACCCGCTCACGGTGCTTAAAGCTTATCAGGAACTGGTCGATGAAGAGCTGGTCGAAAAAAGGAGAGGCCTCGGCATGTTCGTCAGAACCGGTGCGCGCAATCGATTGCTCCACGGCGAACGGCAAAAATTTCTTAACGAACATTGGCCGAGAGTTCACGCGACGATTCAGCGGCTCGGTTTAGATCCAAAAGAACTTCTCGACGCCGCAGCTCGCCGCTCGGCCAAAACTGGAAAGGAGAAGCACTGACGGCATGGCCTGCATAGAAGCACGCGGTCTCCGCAAAGTTTTCGGCACAACGGTCGCGCTGGACGCTATCAATCTTCGCGTCGAGGAGGGACGTATTTTGGGAATCATCGGACCCAACGGCGCAGGTAAGACTACCGCGCTGAACGCGATTCTCGGCCTCACTTCATACGAAGGAGTATTGAAAGTCCTAGGTCGCGATCCGTGGAACTCGCGCGATGAGCTAATGCGCGATGTCTCGTTTATCGCTGACGTCGCAGTGCTGCCGCGTTGGATTCGAGTCAGGCAGTTGCTTGACTACGTCGCCGGCGTGCATCCCCGGTTTGATCGCGCAAAAGCGGAAAGTTTTCTGGCGAAGACCGAGATTAAGCGCGCGAGCAAAGTCAGGGAACTATCCAAGGGCATGGTTGCGCAGTTGCATCTCGCGATTGTGATGGCGATTGACGCGCGCTTGCTCGTGTTGGATGAGCCAACACTTGGCCTCGACATTTTATATCGGAAACAATTCTACGACTCGCTGCTGAACGATTATTTCGATCGCAGCCGCACGATCTTGGTGACCACGCATCAAGTGGAAGAAGTGCAGGATGTGCTGACCGATCTCATTTTCATCAATCATGGCCGCATTGTGCTCGAATGCAGCATGGAAGAATTCGAGTCGCGCTATGTCGAGGTGATGGTGCATCCA
>Ga0193721_1000320_pt1 | contig 14005 bp, 17 predicted proteins | sample U2s2metaG_FD_145078 | JGI IMG/M metagenome (GOLD analysis project Ga0193721, IMG submission 145078) | Soil microbial communities from a riparian zone of the East river system, Colorado, United States - U2s2 | ecosystem: Environmental > Terrestrial > Soil > Riparian zone | place: USA: East River...
GGCCAGCGCTCGCCGCTTCAGCTAAAGAATTCGGCAATTGCGCTGACCACGTATCGCTGCCCTTCACGCGAAATCTCGGGATAAATGGGTAACGCGAGTGTTTCGCGGGCCGCGCGTTCGGTCTCGGGAAAATCACCTTTTCTGTAGCCGAGATATGCAAAGCATTTTTGCTCATGGAGCCCCAGCGGATAGTAAATCGCCGTCCCAACTTCGCGTTTGGTCAGGTGTTCGCGCAAAGCGTCGCGCATCGGTGTGCGAATGACATATTGATGATAAACGTGATGATTCGTTAGACCGCGGTCGCGGTAAGGCTCCGCCGGTGGAACGATCGTTTCAATCAACCCAACCCGAACCAATTCCGAGCGGTAAAAATCCGCAGCGGCGCGCCGCGCGGCCGCCCACTTTTCCAGAAATGGAAGCTTGGCAGCGAGTATGGCAGCCTGTATTTCATCCAGGCGAAAATTACCTCCAATGACATGATGAAAATAGCGCGGTTCCATTCCGTGTTCTCTGAAAGTGCGTAGTTTTTGCGCCAGCCGGTCATCGCAGCAAACAATCATCCCCGCATCACCGGCAGCCCCCAGATTTTTCGAAGGATAAAAGCTAAAAAAGCCGACTTCTCCCATGGTTCCGGCTTTGGCGATCCGTTCACGCAATGGAAATTCGGCTCCAATCGCCTGGGCGGCGTCTTCGATCAGAACAAGCCGGTAGCGCTGCGCAATTTCACGGAGCGCGTCCATCTCACAGCACAGACCAAACAAATGAACCGGAACCAGCGCCCGGACTTTTTCTCCGTCCTTTGTTTTCCATGTGCCATCCGTATCAAGCTTACAAGTTTTCTCGATGCATTCCTGAATCGCAGATGGCCGAATGTTGTACGTCTTCAGATCGATGTCAGCGAAAAGTGGTCTCGCGCCGACACGCGCTACGCATCCGGCAGTAGCAAAAAATGTGTAGGGCGTCGTGATAACGGCATCGCCTCGCCCGATTCCGAGCGCCATCAATATGGCCAGCAAAGCATCGGTCCCGGACGAAACACCTATGGCGTGCGGCACATCACAATACGCGCACATAGCTTTCTCGAACGCCTCCACTTTTGGCCCAAGTATGAAACGGCCGCTGGCCAGGACCTCGTCAATTGCCTCGCGAGTTGAATCGCGCAGGGCACGATGTTGTTCGCTAAGATCGAGGAGCGGCACACGCATGGCGAGATAGCTTGGCAGTTTCGCCATTCCATTCAAGACGTTGTCGTTTCCATCGTCTGAGATTGATCGTCGTGTCCGTGCGCGTTAGCCTGCTTGCATGGCGCTCGTGCGCGGTCTTTTTTGGTTGGTTCTATTCATCCTTCTGACTTTTTGTTTCGTTGTGTTGTTTGAGTACGGGCCACACGATTTCGCCAATGGCGTTCAGAAGGAGTACGCCCGCGTGAAATCGTTTGTTGTGAAGCAAACTGAAACAATCGGGAAACCAAAGAAGAACCGCTGATCAAATAAGCGAATGATCATTCTGAATTTTTGGAGGCGAACTCCTGCTTGCACGCTGTAGCGCGCCCGGAGGCGGGTGAGCCTCCGGCATCCGGCGTCGCATAGCTCGCCTCCAATTTATGCTGCGCCGATCCTGGCGAGGGTTTCTATGGGCAAGGGGCCAAGAAATTGTTTTACGTTTTCGATATGCAGAACCGGTTGCGCCAAATGTGCTGCGAGAAAACTCGTGTCCGGTGTAACAGCAATCCCTGCTTGGGACGAGATTTCACACTCGGTCAATTGCTCCACAACCCGCCCAACTTTTGCCTGTAGATGGCGGTGATCTGTAAATTGAACTGTGCAAATACCGGGTGCGGTTGCTTCTACGAATGGGCTGAGCGTAAACGCGTAGTGAAGTAAAATTTCCTGGATCGATTTCTCTTGCTGACGATTGCGCACTTTGATCACCACTTGCAAAGCTCGCGCCAGAGCCTGACTTGGAGTCATTCCTTTGCAGATTCCGGCCTTTTCCGCGGCATCGTTTAGTTGAATGATCACAGGTTTCTTTTCCTGTTCTTCGATTAAAGCTACCGGTTTTGCGCAAAGTTCAGGCTGATGCCGCATGGCGGCCTGCAAATAAAAGTTCGGCAAATAAATCGTCGCAAACATCGATTAATTCAGCACTGACCATTGCTTGTCGTAGCATAGGTCGCCGCGGCGACCGAAGACGGGACCACTGATTTCAGATGCGCTCGTTTTGCCGCAATCCGCAGTTGAGAAATCGCATCATGCTTTTCCAAAGTTTCCAGGTTCCATGAATTTTCGAGAACAAGCTTCAATTGCGCGCTGCTGACCATTTCATACCGGGTGAGCACCAGACACGCCGTGGGCACTGATTCGACGAGTCGTTGCAAGCGGTACCAGGTTGTTTGCGGAATTTTGCGCAATTCTCCCGGGGAATTGAAAATCAGATCGACAATCAGCAGCGGAAAATTGCCATCTCGCAAGAGCAGATCCGCCGCTTTGACTGCTTCCAGGGCTTTAGTGCAACGCACCCAAAGCAGTTGACGCAGAATGGAATTGCCCAGCTCGCATGGATCAAACGAATCACGCCCATCAATCAGGGCGACGAAATACTTATCGCGATACGCGCGATGGATGAAGGCGTGAACAAGCGACGCGCTTCCCGCGCTTCTGGGTGGAGTGATTAATTCAGTGATTGCTCCTTTGGGCAAACCGCCGCCAACAGATTGATCGAAGAAAGCCAAACCGGTGATTAAACGTGTTCCCACCGATTTGGGCGCGCGCGGGAAACGATTCGCAAGAAGGTTGCGCAGATCGATAATCTTCCCACTCATGGGCATCGCAGAAAATGACATGAGAAGAGTATGTGTTCAAGTGAACACTTAAAGATTGCCTCCTGCAGCCTGGCGATTGAACCACCTCGTGTGGCCGTGGTAGCTCCGTCTTAGTGTTTCTTCCTGCGCTCTTGCTTCCGAAGCAACGATACCATTACGCCTTGAATCTTCAGTTCGCGCGCTGGAACCAGATCCGGATAGCGCGGGTTTTCCGCCTTGAGATATGGCCGGCCGCGCTCGACCACATAACGTTTCAATGTCGTTTCCCCGTCGATCAACGCGGCAACAATGTCGCCGTCGTGCACATCTTTAGCGTCTTCCAAAATCACCATGTCGCCATCCACAATGTGCGCGCCGATCATTGAATCGCCGCGCACCCGCAACGCAAATGTGCCGCGATTCTTTTGCACGTTGGCGGAGCGCGCATCGAGCGACACGTGGCCTTCAATAGTCTGTTCGGTCAATGCCGACATGCCGGCCGGGATCTGCCCGTAAATCGGAATATCGGTAATCCTGACCTTCATGGCCGGAGTAATCAACGCCCGGGCTTTGCGCGCGTGCCGATCGAGGAAACCTTTGCGCTCTAGCGCGGCGATGTATTGCATTGCCGATGTCTGACTGGCAAACCCGAAATGATTTTGGATTTCACGCGTACTCGGCGTGATCCCTTTCTCCCGTTGCTCGCGCTGGATAAAATCGAGGACGCTCCTCTGACGCTCGGTCAGCATGTTGTATCATCATTCCAACTGCTGGAAAGGCAAGTTCAAATGAACATTTGCCGCTCCTGCGTTGGTAGGGCGGGCAGTCCTCTGCACGCCGCCAGCGGAGCAAAGGCAACGGCGCGGACGGAGTGACGCGCCCTATCGGATGTGACAGCGGGTGCGACTACAACCGCACTAGATCGACCAGAAACTGGCACCAGAGATAAACCATCCCGCGCCAGGAGTATTTCACGTCGCCCGCTGACGTCTGTTTGAGAACGCCTTTATGAATGTTGTGCGCGATCTGGTCTCGCAGATCGTTCTCCATTTCCGTTTCAATTTGTTCCTCGTCGAGAGGGTCGATTGCGGCAGGATTGACACCGTTCCGGCGGAGAAACTCGCGATGGCTTTGATACAGCTGCCAGAATGATCTGTCAGGACGCTGTCGGTTAATGCGGAACAACGGAGTCAGTTTCAAACCATAGGAGAGCGGATAGTTCCACGTCGTCCAAACGGTGCCGCCTTTGGCACGCGATGAAATACGCAAATAATAAAACGAAAAATCACGCTGCTCGTTCAGACAGATGGCAGCCTGGGCTCGATCTTCCTCACGATAAAACAATCGGAAAAACTGACGATAATCCTCCCAATCCCAACCCGCGTCGCCGACGTGCACAAACCCTTCGTCCTCAATTTCGCGCGTGATTTCACTCAGCGCTGGGAATGTGTCCGAAGACGGTGGGCTTTTCGGTCGAAGCCGTTTTTCCTTTGGAAGCCGAAGCGCGCGAATCCGAGTGAGAATTTCCAGCCACGGCAGAAAGAGCCAGCTCATCGCGCCGACAAAACCCCACATCCAGCTGCCGGTGACAAAATAAACGCCAAGAAAAGTGGCAGCGAGAATTCCGAGCGCGCCGGCCTTTTGCGTAAACGAATTCTGAAAGCTGCGCAAACCCGCACTGAGGACGGCTACGCCAAGTGTAAGAAAGAAGCCAAAAAGCATCAGGAACTGATTTCCTGCGGATTGATCTGGTGCTCGGTTAGAAATTTCTCGAGCTGGTTGGTGTCGAAATTGGCTAAAACTTTATCACCCGCCACGAAGGTGGGCACATAAGTTTGCGAGGAGAGCTGCTTCATTTGCTCATATGCCTCTCGATCCTTACCGACGTCGATTTCCTGGAAACGGTATCCCTTTTCATTAAGATAATCCTTCGCGTCGATGCACCAAGAACACCACTTGCGGCTGTACAGCGTCAGTTCCATCGGCAGCGCGCAAATAAACCAGCGATGATCGCCGCGTCAACTGAGATACTTCCTGCTGGTCTGGTAAATCGCAATGCGCCCAGGGGCTTCAATACGATTTCGCCCAAACAACGCGCCGCGCACTGGGTTCACCAGTGAAAATACATTTGCCAGGCTCCGGCGAATCATTCAGTGGAACGACGCGAATGGTGACTTTGAGATCACTCTTGATTTGTTCTTCCACTTCACGCGACCCGTTCCAGTGCGCGAGAGCAAAACCGCCATGGATCTCAGGTTTCGCCGCGTCTTTGGGTGTGAAGAAATCGTAGAAATCTTTTTTGGATTCGATCACACGCGTGTTTGCGTCGCGAAACTCCTTCGCGCGCTGATACAGCGAATTCTGAATTGAGCCGAGAATCTCGGGCACACGTGCGACGAATTCTTCCACCGGCATCGACTCCTTTGCCTTGACCGATTGATCGCGCCGGCTGACTTCGACGGCGTTTTTTTCCAGATCGCGCGGGCCGATCTCGACACGCAACGGCACGCCCTTTTTAATCCAATCCCAATTCTTGACACCACCGCCAAGGTCGCGCCGGTCGACGGTCACCTCAACGGGAGCATCGGCATAGCGAATGTCCCGCAGGCGCGCTGCAAGATTGTCGCAAGCCTCGATCACCTTTGCGCGTGTCTCTTCTTTGGGTGCAACCGGGAGGATAACAATCTGAGTGGGCGCAATGCGCGGAGGCAAAATGATTCCGTCATCATCTCCATGCATCATGATCAGCGTGCCAATCAGTCGGGTCGTCATCCCCCAGCTTGTCGTCCAGCCAAATTCCTGTTTACCCTGCCGATTTTGAAACTGGATGCCACTCGCACGGGCAAAATTTTGGCCGAGAAAATGCGACGTTCCCGCCTGGATTGCTCTGCGATCCTGGACCATCGCTTCGATCGACAGCGTCTGCACCGCCCCGGGAAATCGCTCGCTCTCGGACTTTTCGCCGGTGAAAACCGGCACGGCCAGATAATCCCGGACAAAACGTTCGTAAAGATCGAGAATGAGCCTGGTTTCTTCGCGGGCTTCAGCTTCCGTTTCGTGAACAGTGTGGCCCTCCTGCCAGAGAAATTCAGTTGTCCGCAGAAACAGGCGCGGCCGCATCTCCCACCGAACGACGTTTGCCCATTGATTGATCAGGATTGGCAAGTCCCGGTAGGATTGGACCCATCTCGCGTAGCTGGCGCCGATGATTGTTTCCGAAGTGGGCCTCACCACAAGCGGTTCCGTCAATGGACTGGCTGGCTTCATCTTCCCATCGGCGTCCACCTCCAATCGTGTGTGCGTGACGATCGCGCATTCTTTGGCGAAGCCTTCAACGTGTTCCGCTTCCTTGGCGAAATAACTCAGCGGAATGAAAAGCGGGAAATAAGCGTTGCGATGGCCAGTAGCGCGAAACATGGCGTCGAGCTGACGCTGCATGTTTTCCCAAATCCCGTAGCCCCACGGTCGAATCACCATGCAACCGCGCACATCCGAGGGCTCGGCCAGTTCCGCCGCGCGGATAACCTGCTGATACCACTCCGGAAAATCCTGATCGCGCCGTGGCGTGATCGCCGTCCTGGGAATTGTGGTGCTCATTAATTGGCGGTTCGCAGAAACGCCTTACAATTGTAGGGAGGCTGTGTCAGCCGCCAAATGGGAATTTACAAGTGATGGCGAGACATCCTTCGCCGACAGGTTGACAGAGGCTTGCACTCCTCGTATTTTTCGTGCTCTTTTTCTGTAGTGATGAAAACGTTTTCTGCCAAAGCCAGCGAAGTCTCACGCAAGTGGTGGGTCATCGACGCCAGGAACCAGGTGCTGGGAAAAGTAGCCGTGAAGGCCGCCAATCTGTTACGCGGAAAAGAGAAGACAGTTTTCACGCCACATGTCGATACGGGCGACTTTGTGATCGTCATCAACGCGGAGAAGGTGCGGCTGACCGGAAAGAAAGAAGAACAAAAAACGTACATGAGTTTTTCAGGATACGTGGGCGGTCACAAATCTGAGAATGCCCGGGCTCGCCGGATGCGGCATCCCGAACTGCTAGTCGAGCGCGCTGTGCGCGGAATGATTCCGCACAATCGGCTTGGTCGCCGTGTTTACAGGAAGTTGAAAGTTTATTGCGGCGACTCTCATCCGCATGCCGCGCAACTGCCCGAGGCCGTCAAACTCACCAGAAAATAAATCCTATGCCACAAACTGAGGAATTCGTTGCCACAGGGCGCCGCAAAACATCGGTCGCGCGCATCCGCATGATGCCCGGCAGCGGCAAGATCGATATCAATGGCCGCAGCTTTGAAGATTATTTCCCAACTGTGCCTTTACAAAACGTCGTGCTGCAACCGCTTCAAACTGCCAAGGCAGTGAACACTTACGATTTGTCGATTAACGCGACCGGTGGCGGCATTATGGGGCAGGCTGGTGCCGCGCAGCTTGCGATCGCGCGTGCTCTTCTTCAGGTCGATGCCAATTTACGGAGCACGCTGAAAGTGGAGGGATTGCTTCGCAGGGATCCGCGCATGAAAGAGCGCAAAAAGTCCGGACAGCCCGGAGCGCGCAAACGTTTCCAATTCTCGAAACGTTAATGTGGGGAATTCCTGTGATTGAGCGGCGCTCCTCGCGTGTCGCGAAACAGTACAGCGAGCGCGAAAAGTAAGCGGTAGGGACGGATCGCCGAGCCGTCCATTCTGCCCCGCTTCTTCGGCGCGCCCTGCCACTTACGGTTTGTTTGGCGACGGTGCGCTTTGCGGGGCCGGTGCTGGCGCCGGGGGCGCTAAGAACGGCGGAACTGTCGCTGCCGGTGGCAGCACCGGCACCGGAGTGCTATTCGGCTTTAGCAGACGCAATTGCTGCATCGCCTCACCGGCCCAAAAGCTCGTTCGATATTGCGTGAGAATCGTCTCGCAGATCCGGCGCGCTTCATCGTTCTTATTTTTTCCCTTTAGAATGTACACCTGTGATAGCAACGCCAGTGGCGCGTTGAAACTGTTCGCATAAGTTGTCGCGATCTGTTGATAGGCAGCCAGCGCTTCATCAATTTTACCCATCGATTCCAGATTGGCCGCCATCGCCATTCGTGCCGTGCTTGCGAACTCGTGCTGAGGAAACTTGTCGATGAAAGCTCGAAGCGTCGTATTTGCCTCGGCAAATTTCTTTTCGCTCCGCTGCGATTCAGCGAGTAACAGGTAAGCATCAGCGGCCGCCGGGCTGTTTGGGTAGCGATCAATTACCTGTTGATATTCCTGAGCAGTCTTCGCACTGGCCAACAAAGCCGCAGCCGCGGCCCCGCGTCGATCGGAATAAAAACGGTAACCAGTAAAGGCGATGGCAGCGAGCACAGCTACGATCAGCACCGCGATGATCTCTTTTTTAAAGCGCGCCAAGAAGAAGCGCGTTTCCAGCGCGACATCGCGAGAAGGAGGTGGAGCTGTCGGCATAAATTATATCTGCTCTACCGGGTCAAATCGGGCAAGCGGTTCGTCTTATGCCACGCGATGGTTTCTCGCGCAAGCGGTACTAAGATCCGACAGGGGCTCGACCAGGCTTTTTGTAGCGATACAATCTGACCCATGAATGCACTTTGGAACTCTTTTGAAACTTTGCTTGGTTTGGGAGTAGAACCGAAGGATTTGACATTTATTCAAATCTCGCTGCGCGGGATCGTTGTATTTCTTGTCACACTGATCACGGTGCGGCTTGGACACAAACGCTCACTTTCGCGCAAGACTCCGTTCGACGCCGTTCTGCTGGTCATTCTTGCCGCCGTGCTTTCGCGCGCTATCAACGGCTCAGCGGCTTTTTTCGCCACACTCGGCGGAGGCGTGGTCCTGGTACTGCTGCACCGACTTTTCGCCCGCTTCGCTTACTATTCCCATCGATTCGGAATTTTGGTGAAAGGCAAGCCCGACATCATCGTACGCGACGGGGAATGTGATTTTCAAATGATGCGGCGTAACCATCTCTCAATCCACGATTTGGAGGAGGACATGCGTCTCAGCGGCCACATCGACGATCTCTCAAAAATCCGGCTCGCCCGCGTAGAACGCAGCGGCGACATAAGTTTTATCAAAAAATAATTTGACCCATAGAACCCATATGCTCTAAGAAAGCACGGGATTTATGAGACGAGCAAAGAAGCAGTGGGTCAAGCCGATGCTGAAAACCGTTCCGATCTTTTTCGAATGCACCTGTTACGCAGGGGCCGTTTGATCGAACGTCAATTATCTGACTCCGAAAACTCGGGTTGATTCGCATCCATATTCTAGGCAGTGCAGCCGGCGGCGGCCTGCCACAATGGAACTGTGCCTGCGCGAATTGTACGGCTGCGCGTGCCGGGAAGATTGCGCCACAGACACAATCGAGCATCGCCATCAGCGGAGACTCTGAAGGTTTTCACCGTTGGTTTTTGATCAACGCGTCGCCTGATTTGACTCGGCAAATCGAAAACATGCCGCGGCTGCAGCCACGCCGCGATTCACCACGCAACACTCCAGTTGCAGGCGTCCTTTTGACCAATGCCGACATTGACCACGCGCTGGGTTTATTGCTCCTGCGGGAACAGGAGCTGCCACTGACCGTCTACGCGTCCGACGAAACCCGGGCCACGCTTGCCTGGCTCGATGGGTTCCTTGCGAGGTTCTGCGGAATCGAATGGAGCAAAACGAGCCCTGAATTTCAAACGCTTAGCGGCACCGTCGCGTTTCGAGCGATTGAACTGCCCAGGAGCATCGCGTTTCAATTTCGGGACAACTCGTCGGGAGCTACGGCGCTGTTTGCACCCAGTGTCGGCGAACTAACGGATGAATTGCGGAGTGTGGTTCACGAATCCGATGTCGTTCTGTTCGATGGCACATTCTGGAGTGACGGGGAACTGGCCGCCATTCGGCCGGGCGCCCGCAGCGCGCGACAGATGAATCATCTGCCGATCAGTGACGGCAGCCTCGATTTCTTGCATAAATCGCCGGCGCGCCGGAAGTTTTACACCCACATAAACAATACAAATCCGATTCTTATGCCCAGCTCCAGAGAACGCGCCCATGTAAAGCAATCAGGAATCGAGATTGCGAGAGACGGATTGGAAATCGTCATATGACTGCCGGACTCTGGGACTGCGAAATCTTTCTTGAAAATTTGCGGGCGATCGGCGCGCGCACATATCACGACAAACATCCGTTCCACGTGGCCATGAACGAAGGCAGGCTTTCACGGAAGGCATTGCGCGGCTGGGTGGCCAATCGGTTCTATTATCAGCAAAACATTCCAGTCAAAGACGCCGCGATCCTTTCCAACTGTCCATTGCGCGAAGTACGCCGAATCTGGATTCATCGGATTCTCGATCACGATGGCGCCGACGAAAATGAAGGGGGCATTGAGGCGTGGCTGCGTCTGAGCGAGGCATGCGGCCTGTCGCGCGAGGAGCTGCTGCAGGAGCGACTTCTACAACCTGGAGTACGTTTCGCCGTAGATGCCTATGTGAATTTCGCTCGTACCCAGCCGTGGCCGATTGCCGTTGCATCATCGCTCACGGAACTTTTTGCGCCCGATCTCATGGCAGCACGTATCGCGGCTTTCGAAAAATATTATTCCTGGATCGATTCACGCGGACTTGATTACTTCCGCCGCAGAGTCGCCCAGGCGCGACGCGACTCGGATGAAGCGCTCACGATTACCCTGGACCATTGCAACACGCCGGAGCTGCAGCGCGGGGCAGTGCACGCGCTCGAGTTTAAGTGTGATGTGCTGTGGTCCGTGCTCGATGCAATTCATCACTCCTACGGTTCTTCTTGAATGCAAACTCCCACGATCGATGGCTCTGCGCAGCCAAGGCTCGCCCGCGGGGTCCGGCTGCAAACCGATTCCAAGACCGGCAACAGGGTCCTACTTTTCCCCGAAGGGGTCCTCGAATTAAACGAAACCGCGCAGGACATTGTCTGCCGCTGCGATGGACGAACGGTGGCTGAGATTGTCCAGGCGTTGGCTGAAGAGTACGATGCCGATCCTAAAATGCTTGGCGCCGATGTGCGGGATACCCTTGCGGATTTGCAACAACGCAAGCTGATCGAACTTACATGATCGCTCCCCGTCCATACGCTTTGCTCGCCGAGATTACGTATCGCTGCCCGCTGCATTGTCCGTACTGTTCAAACCCGACCCAGACCCGAAGCGATCAAGAGCTCACGACCAGCGAATGGACTCGCGTGATTCGTGAAGCAGCTGCCCTAGGTGTATTGCAAATTGGGTTTTCCGGAGGCGAACCACTTGCCCGGCGAGATCTCCAGGACCTTATCCGCGCCGCGCGCGAAGCAAATCTTTACACGAACCTCATCACCAGCGGCATCGGTCTGGACGACGACCGCGTGCGCGCGTTGCGCGATGCCGGATTGGACTCAGTCCAGCTAAGTTTCCAGTCGGACAACACGGATCTGGCTGATGAAATCGCCGGCGCTCGCGCGCAACAGCGCAAATTGGACGCTGCTGCGAAAATCCGCGCAGCTGGAATTCCGCTCAGTCTCAATTTTGTCATTCACCGGCGTAACATCGATCGCCTGACAGAAATGATCGCCTTGGCCGAATCGCTTCAAGCCGAGAGAGTCGAGCTCGCCAACGTTCAGTTTTACGGCTGGGCATTTCTCAATCGCGCAGCTTTGCTCCCAACTCGTGAGCAAGTTATTCGCGCCCGGGAAATCGCGACAGCGGCCAAGGCGCGCCTTACCGGCAAGATCGACATTTTTTACGTGCTGCCGGATTACTACGAAAACAGACCCAAACCGTGCCTGAACGGCTGGGGACAGCGTTATCTCACAGTGAATCCGATCGGCGATGTGCTCCCCTGCCCGACTGCTTCATCGGCTATACCGGATTTGCGTTTTGAAAACGTCAGGGCGCGCGAGCTCGATTGGATTTGGCGGGAATCGGAGAGTTTCAACCGGTTCCGTGGCACAGAATGGATGCCTGAACCATGTCAGAGCTGTCCGCAAAGAGAAATCGATTTTGGCGGATGCCGCTGCCAGGCCGCGTTGCTGACAGGAAACCCAGCGAATACAGATCCCGTCTGCGATTTGTCGCCAAATCGGGCCACTGTGGATGCCGTGTTACGCGGGGTAGATTCGTTAGGCTACCACGTGCCTGCTTGGACCTATCGCGCTAACCCAAAGGAGGTCCAAAGAGTGCAATACGTCTCGCGCGGCTGATTGGGGCGCCTGGCGGCGTCGTCAAAGGATGAGATTGTTTATCGGACAAGGTTCTGCGGCTTGCTTATTGCTTTTCGCAATCGTCGCTACATCCGGAGCTGAAAACCCATCCTCGCAACCAAGCCCGAGCGCCAAGGTTCCTGACGGAACGCTCCCATCCGCCGTTCAGGCGCGATCGCTCGGCATGCTCTCCCAGGTAGTAATGCAACTCGAACACCACGTGCAACGCAAAGACCTGGGCGCTATCCACAATGAAGACCTAATCCTCGCCGCGGCTGCGAGCGAATTGTTAGCTCAGGCGAGCGCCATTGCACCGAATCGGAGCGGCGATTTCAAGTCCAGCCTGACGGAGTTTTGTTCACGAGTCAGCGCCCTGCATCTTGTGGCGGACTTGAACCAGCAGGGCGGTTCTGAAACTGAGCTTCGCAAAGTTTTGGAATCTTTTGCCAAGGTGAAAGCATATTTCTCCAACGAGGTCGTCACCCAGGCTCAAGCTTACGTTGAAACTTTTACCTGCCCGATGCATAGGGATGTTATCGGCAAGCGGACTGATTTGTGTCCAAAATGCGGCATGCCACTGGATCAAGTGTCCCGGATTCTACCTGCCGGCTCGAATTTTCCATCGGTTGGACAGCAAACCGTGAGCGCGTCGGTGAGCACCGAAGCCCCTTTGACTGTGGGCCAGCCGGTGGCAGCGCTTCTCAAGCTGCAAAGGTCGAGCGGCGATCCCGTTTTGCCATCCGACCTAATCGAAACGCATACGAAGAAAATCCATCTGTTAATCGTCGACAGCAGCCTGACTGATTATCATCACGAACATCCAGTGCTGACGCGAAATCCAGGGGAGTATTCCTTCAGCTTCACGCCTGGTAAACCCGGTAGCTACCGCGTCTGGGCAGACGTGAGACCGTATCCGCTCGGGCTTCAGGAATATGCGATGACAGATATTCCCGCCGCAACGAGTGCCGAGCCGCTGACAAATCGCACTGTCAATTTCAAAGCCAGCGTGGACGGATTGAATTACGAGCTCATCCTCCCGCAGAAAACAATCCAAGTGGGCCGACCCATATCGGCCCGGCTAAGAATTACGAGTGCGGACGGGAAGGGCTTCACGCAACTTGAGCCGCTGATGGGCGCGTTCGCGCACCTCGTTGGATTTAACGAGGACTACAAGACCGTCATGCACATGCATCCCAAGGGACCGCCGGTGTTGGACCAAGCTGCGCGGGGTGGACCGGAACTGGAGTTTCAAATTTATGCGCTGCGGCCCGGCTTCGTCCGCCTCTTCGCTCAAGTGCAGATCGAAGGGCGCTCACGATTCATCCCCTTCGGCCTTCAGATCGCGCCATGAGCGGAGAGTCACGTTGGAAACTCACCATTGGGCTGGCATCCGCAGGTGGAGTTGACGAGTCGTTCTTTGCTGCCAAGCAGGCGGTGCCAGGAGCGGGGGCGACATGAACACGGGGATTCAAAGGTAACAGCCGGCGAGGTTGCTGTTGTGCCACTATAACGAATGCGATCGCGGCAATCATGAATGTTAGCGTTCGTGTCAGTTGTACCCGAATAAATCGTTTTGTCACTGGCGCCTGGAGAGAGTGACGATGACGCGCATCGGGCGTTACCAGATTAAGTCCCGACAACTTTACTGGCAATGCTTCTTGGCGGCGAGAGCCGCTCAAAATTTTCCGAATCGAACTGCGTCGCTCGATATCAGTGTGCCAACGTCGCTGGGCTGCCTTATTGGGCTGGGAAGATGGTTGTGCATACCCTAGCGGCGCCTGGCTATTCGCCTTTTGAACAAACAATCTAGCACAACAGAGCTTGCATCCGACGCTTTAAACCAGAACGGGCGGCAAAAATTGACGATTTATAAGCCCGGGCTAGCATAAGTAGAACTTCGCAAAACAGCCGTATGCGCTGCGATAACCGGCAGTCGTGACTGCGGAGTCGGGCGCTACGGCGTCGGACGAGGATGCGGAGTCGGACGTGACCGCGGCGTTACTCTGGGGGTAGG
>Ga0193721_1000321_pt1 | contig 14000 bp, 16 predicted proteins | sample U2s2metaG_FD_145078 | JGI IMG/M metagenome (GOLD analysis project Ga0193721, IMG submission 145078) | Soil microbial communities from a riparian zone of the East river system, Colorado, United States - U2s2 | ecosystem: Environmental > Terrestrial > Soil > Riparian zone | place: USA: East River...
TGATTACGGGGGCAAAACTGAGTCGGCGTGAGGAGGAAGATGTCGATTTGGGCTGGAAGATGGCCAAGGAAATCGCACGGCTCGACATTGGGCAGACTGTTGTCGTGAAAAATGGAACTGTCGTTGCGGTCGAAGCATTTGAAGGAACAAACGATGCGATCAGGCGTGGTGGGACGCTCGCGCGCGAAGGTGCCGTTATGATCAAAGTCGCGAAACCAAACCAGGATATGCGTTTCGATGTGCCGGTAATCGGTGTCGAAACAATCCGCGTCGCTGCCGAAGCAAAACTGCGCGTAATTGCCGTGGAAGCCGGAAAGACTTTGCTTCTCGAACGCAACGTAATCGCCGATCTTGCAGCTCACTCGAAGCTTTCGATCATTGCTCGTTAGCCATTCGCTCTGGCTGCGAAGAGAAATATTGCCAATCGGTGTACGAATGCCGACAATGGCGATTTCGAAGGAATCATCATGATAACCACATCCCGTACTTCAAACATTGTTATCTTCATCGCCACACTGGCCGGAACGATTCTTTTGGCCGGGTGCGCCGGAATGGGATCGTCTAATACAGAGTCACTGCTTACGGCGGCAGGCTTCCGCGCGCGCACACCGCAAACGCCCAAACAACAGCAGATCTACGCGGCACTTCCGCCTTATCAGGTCCAGCGTGCGACCGTGAATGGGAAAGTTTTTTACGTATACAAGGATGAGAAATCGGGTGTTGCCTACGTCGGTCGTGAACAGGAATATCAAAGTTATCAACAACTGGCCATCCAGCAGCAGATAGCTCAGGACCAAATTACGGCAGCGGAAATGCAGCAACAGGCCGCCCTTGATTGGTACGGCGGGTTCGGTTTCAGGCGCATTTGGTAAAACAAGCATTCGAAATATAGAGCCAGTCGGTTCCGGGAACGAAACCTGGCTGGATAAAGGATGACTGGAAAACTAAGTCCAGTAAAAGAGAGAGCCCCCGAATTCATTCGCAAGGCTTTTCCGCGGACCTGGTATCATCCAAGATGGCATCTCCTCACGTGGTTCCCTCGCGGTGTGCTTAACGAGGCATTCGCTGATCAGGTGATCGAGTTCATCGAAATGGAAGAGCGTATTCAGGAAGCCCCTTTCGATCGCTACGCCGACCTATCTGGACTGACTCACATTCGGATAGGAATCGACCATATTATCCACACTGCGCGTCGGCGCCGCAAAGTGAAGCAACCTGCCAAGTCGGCGTTGTCCGCGAACAACCCCGTGATCTTCGGCGTCGCGCACTCGTACGAGTTGCTGATGGCCGACGCAATGATTGAAGTCCGCGCTTTCAATGAATGCGCGGCGGCGGCGCAATGGCTCGAGGTGCCACTGAAGACGCTTGAATGTCCTTCGTAAAATCGATCCCGGCACAGGCAGCGATATTCTCCATAGAAGCACGTGACTTCCTGACTTCCGACTTTGGTTCGCGTAGGCCTTAGGTCTTACTTGTCTTTGTTTTGCGTAAGAGAGAGCCTGAAAACACTATGTCTCTGAACGCATGCGGGCAAGCATTGCGGATGAGTTGCACCGGACTCGTTAGGCCAGAAATGAGTATCCGAGGCGGGAGGTCGATGATTTCGCGGCAGAAGCCAACCATTTCAGGCGAGCGTCGTCTTTCGACAGAACCTGGAAGTCCTCCGAGGCAGAACCTCATATTAAGAAAACGTAAATCATAGAGGTTATAAGGAGGAATGGAACTCCCATCTGAAATTGAGTTTCACCCACACATACGCCTGCTCATCTATCGGCCGCGCGGTCTAATCGATGAGGCTGCTATCAACGAGGTAGTCAGCGTTATCGAAGATCTCGAAGCCTCAACGCAGAAGCCTTTCAATCGATTCTCCGACACAACGGAAGCTCATGAGATTGAGCTCAACTTTAGATATGTTATTCAAGTTTCTCTTCATCGGCGCCTCTTTCACAAGGGTCGTGCGCCTGTAAAGGCGGCAATTCTAGCTACGGACTCCACTCTTATTCATTACGCTCGATTGGTGATGTTATTAACCGAAGGTTCATCAATCAAAGTTCGTGTGTTCCAAGGCCGAAATGAAGCCGCGCAATGGTTAGGCGTGCCGGTTGAGCTGCTGGCGGCGAAAGTACGCGACGGAACATCATGAGCGAACCAAGTGACATGGAGGAGGAATTGTGAAATTTGTGAAGTCGTTCTCGTACTCGTCCGTCGTCCTCGATCGGCTTGTGATGTACTTCGAGGACGAGAACGAGGATGACGGACGAGGAGGATTGACCCAACAAAGGAGTCCCCGATGAAGCTTCCATCAGATGTCGAGTTTTACGAAGATGTTCGTCTGATCGTCTGGCGACCGCGCGGTGTGGTAGACAAGGCGGCTGTTAACAAAATCATAACTGTGATCGGAGAGCTGGAGACCAGGTCAGAGGAGCCTTTTAATCGATTCTCCGACACGGTGCGAGCCGATGCCGTTGATCTGAATTTCGAATATATCATTCACGTTTCTCTCTATCGGCGCTCCTTTTACGGCAAACGCCCGCCGATCAAATCGGCGATTTTGGCCACTGATGAGACCCTTATTCATTACGCCAAGGTTCACGCCTTACTGACTCAAGGTTCTCCAATCAACGTCCGGGTATTCCAGGATCGCAAAGAAGCCGCCCAATGGCTAGATGTACCAATCGCAACACTAATGGCGGACGTGGACCAGCACGATTGAATCAACGACCAACGAAAGCAACGACGTAGGAATGAAGTTAATCAAACGCCATGGACGGGTAGGACTAAGCCAGGAATGAAACGGTACCAATGAAACTGCCTCTGCCGCCTGATGTCGAATTTCACGAAGACATTTCTCTGCTGATCCATAGACCCCGCGGTGTGCTGAACAGGGCGGCTATTAACAAAATCATAAGTCTAATCGGAGAGCTCGAATTCACGTTGAAGAAGCCTTTCAATCGCTTTTTGGACACAGTCGCAGCCGACGCAGTTGATCTCAATTTGGAATACATCCGGCGGGTGTCTCTTTATCGCCGGCGCTTCTATGGCGATCGCCCGGCCATAAAGACTGCTATTCTAGCGACCGATTCTACCATGGCTGATTATGGCCGCTTGCATGCCTCACTGACTCAAGGTTCTCCGATCAATGTTCGCGTATTTCAGGATCGCAAGGAAGCTGCACAATGGCTCGGTGTCCCGCTCGAACTGCTCGCGGAGAAAGACCATTCATCACAAGTTATCTGATAAACCTGGCGACATGAACAAATACACCGCAGGATTCATCCGAGTAGCCGACTTATAAGCTTCCCAGTTGCCAAAAGGAACTTCCATAGACGGAGCTGCGTTCGTACGTCAACAAGCCAGAAGAAAGCGTTAAATTTTTCTCGGATTTGTTGAAGGCGACGATAAAATCCACGCTCATCAGAATGAAAGCGTTCTTTTTTTCAGGCCCAGCGTTCGCGATGATCGCCCTTTCGGCACAAGTCCTTTTCGGCGGACCGGAGCCGTACGACATCTCGAAGGAAGCTCCGCCTCCACCATCACCGCCTTGGTGCGAAACGCCTGCGACGCTCGAAATCCGCATCGGTGCCCCCGGGTGGTTGGCGGGTATATCCGGCGATACTGGAGTAAAGGGGGTCGTCGCGTCGTCGGACGTTAGCTTCGGCGAATTGTTCAGGCATCTGACTCATGTCCCGATTGTGTTGTCCGCTGACATTCGCTATCAGCGATGGGAAATCTTCGGCGACGGTCAGTACTTGGAGGTAGGCGACTCTGTTACGCTGCCGGGCTTACTTTTTACCACCGCGAATCTCCACCTCAAATCTGCGCTCGCAGAGGGATTCGTCGGTTATCGATTGATCAATTGCGATAAGGCCGCGCTCTCTGTCTTCGCCGGGGCGCGCTATACCTATACGGGTGGCCATCTCAGCATATTCGATGACGGCGATGCGCGTCTGGTCGTCCTCCGTCAACTACTCGGAATCCCAAAGAAGTTGGATTTCTCTGATTCGATCGATTGGGTCGATCCTGTGATCGGCGCACGCGGAAGAGTAAAGCTCTGGAAAGCCATATCGCTTTACGCTGAAGGCGATGTGGGTGGATTTGACGCCAACTCTGGCTCTGCGTTCGAACTGCATCGGCTGGGACGGACGATCGTGCGGGACTCCGTAGATAGTTCTGACTGGAGCTATCAAGTGCAAGGTGGGTTCGAATGTCAGCTCACACGCCAGCTCTGGACGCAAGCAGGGTGGCGTTACTTAAAATACGACTACAAGCAAGGCGGGTTCACCAACAAAACTGCGTTAAATGGGCCTTTCATTCAAGGTGGAGTGAATTTTTGAAGATAGCTTTCATCCAGATGAGAAAATTGGTTAGACACAAACATCAACAATCCGATGATGTCCTATGAAGCTTTCTGCGAGGTTTTGCTCTAGCCTCATGAAGCGAGGCTACGCTAAGTAGAAAACGCGGATTATCGACACACAGGTCGCGATTGTTCATGTTATTCCTGGATGTTATTCTTCCAGCTTTGGCGCGTCACTTCGCCTTTTCTGTCGCGTCCACAAACTGCTCGCCGCCCTCGATGTCAATGTGTTGGATCGTCTTGCCGGTGAACGGCAGCTTCTTCAGATCGATTTTTCGAATAGCAAGGTCTTTGTAGGTGCGAAAGTAAAACAGTTTGTTGGTCAAATCGCGTACCGTTACCCACTCGGTGAAGTCATACGCGAGCCCGCTGGCGTCGGTTGTACCTTTTGGCGTCGAAGATCCGGGTGTCGACGTAGGCTCGGTTTTGCTTGCAACGACGCCAATCGGAATATCCACATTGTTCAAAATATGGAACGCGAGATTCGCGCCTTCTGCCGCCGTAGCTGGCCGAATCGACCCATAGGCGAGGGCGACTGCACGGACAAAACGATGCGGGGGTGTGTAATCGCCGGGGATGCCCAACAGTCCCGTGCCTTGACCGAGAGGTTGGAGCACAAAATTCCCAAGCTTGAGTGAAGTCACATTCAAGTTTGTGAGGTTGATGTAATTTCGCAGATTGGTGAGTTGCCAGTCAAACGGCGGGCTGTTGGTCAGAACGCCAACGGGATTGTCATACACAAATCGCTGCCCGTTGACATATTCGATCACGATCGCGCCGCCTTTGGCATCGTAGATCGCGAAATGCAGCGGAAAAGAACCATAGCCCGGAGGCACGTAATCAAAGACGACGACATTCTTAATCGCCTCTTTTACCTCCTCTACCGTCGCGAAATTACTCAGCATCCAGTTTCCGACCTCGAGGTTGGCAAGCGCGCGACTTGTGTCTTGCGGGCCTACCTCCTGATATTTGGCAAAGCCGGGTAGATACAGTAATCCGACCGAAAGCCCCGCTTCGTTCAGTCCGTCCGGCGTTTGGTCATCTCCCCTGGTGTTCATTCCAACAAAGCCGTATTTGGCTTGCCAACTCAAGCCCTCTTTGCCGTTCGGCGCGGGGCTAGTGAATTTGAAACCACGCGGCACGATCATTACTTTGCTTTCGAGCCGTAACTCAAATTCCAATGAGCGTCCGATGAGAATTGCGCCATCTTTTGCCAGGACGCTGAATGAGGTGCACGCGTCCACGGGCTGAATGATCAGCAGCGCCAACGCGAATGTGATCCCAACTGACCTAACAAGTTTCACGGGCAATCGTCTTAGCGTCCAAATTTTCATGCGATCGTTGTAGGATGAAGCGGGAGCAAGTCAAGGATTATCGAAGCCATTATGGTTGGGCCTTCCAAGCAGCACGCGAGCCAGGCCTTTAGCGCTTCGATCAGCGACACCGCTCGCGCAGATTCTCTCCGTTGAGAGCGAAAGAATTTTCCTTACGTACTTGGGAAAATGTTTACGGATATATTTTCTGGATCGCCGTCCGTAACTAACTGCAAGAACCTGGCTCCCGCTGGGGAAGTCACTTTCGCACCAGAAACCTCGACGCGATATCCCTTAGGATAAAGGCTCGTTGGCAAAACGATGACGGTTTCCTTGTTTCGTAAGGCCGAGTCTGCACCTGAATTCCGGTATCGAAGACGAAATATTTGGGTCGGCGCATCGAAGGCGAAGCTAGTTGGTGTGCCACCGATGGCGACGGGATAGGGTCGGGTGAGGGCTTTGAGGATCGGGCTATTCAGATTCGCTCCCTCGCGAGATTTCGCTAAATCGAAAACGATACCTTGTTGCTCGGGCTTCGCTGGTAAGCCCGGGGTGACAATTTTAAACGGAGTCTTGTTGGCGTAAGTCCAGTATACCCAAGAAAGCAAACTTGAGTCCGTAAGGCCGGCAACTTGAGTGACGGGGGCCGGATCCAAGCTGGCGCCGAATTCGGTCATGAAAAGGGAAGGTCCGGTTTTGCCGGAACGCTTCAGCGCATTTTGAATTGGTAACTTAAAATCCTTGGGCCAATAATTGTGAAAGGACATTCCGATTCGTTCGCCTCCGGGGCTTGGCATGTTCGTGGGAATCCCAAACCCAAACAGGACCCAAGGCTCATAAAAAATCATGTGCAGAGAGTCTACGTCGGAAATGGCTTTCGCCACCTTAGCCATGAAGTGGCCCAACACCGGATCCAACTCCGCGCAACCGGCGGTATATGTGCAAGCTTGCCACTGGCTGCCGGGAAAGGGCTCATTGAATAAATCATAGCCCATGACCCAGCGGTTATTGGCGAAACGCTTGGCTACATGGCTCCAAGCTGCGACGTAACGGTCTTGAAGCCCAATTTTGCCCGGCCCAGGGGAATTTTTCCAAAAATGGTCGAAGGCTCTTTGAAGGGCGGGCAATTCAAAATAATCGTTGGGAAAGCCGTGGCTAGGTTGAAGCGGCAAGCTGTCGGTCTGAGTTGCCCAAGGAGGCAGGCCGTCACCCGAGAATACCGGTCCGTAAAGATCCTGATGAAAATCCAAGAGGGAAAAAACCCCGTAATGCCCCAATAGATCGACGGTCTCCGCGATACGATTGAGATAGGCCTCGTCGTACGTTCCGGGCGAGGGTTCCACACCGGAATAGAGGACGCCCATGCGAACGACATTCCATCCCGCCTCCGCGATCAATTTCGCGTCCACCTCTCCAAATCCCGCTGCGGCAGGCGTGTACGGCGGCAGTTTATTGACCATGTTGACGCCATGGAACATCACCACCCGCCCCATGGCATCCACCATGAACTTTCCGGCCGTATGGAAAGGAAACTCTGGAAACTTCGGCTCAGCATTGGCCATGGGGAACCCAAGCGTCAACACCAGTAAGGGAAGCGCCAACATCAAGAATTTGCATTTCTTATTCACCGACAAAGTCTTAGTAACATCCAACATTCCCAATCTAGTTATCGACAGCGTTCAGCACAACTCAGTCATTCTTCGGTGCCTTCCTACCGGCCTTTGGTAGCAGCCGTTCGCGACACGGGCTTGCTCAATTGAAGCTGCGCACTCACTCTCTGAATTTCCGATACCTGCTCTTCAAGGCGCGCAGTGAGTTGTGCAATGGTCGCCTGGAAATCTTTCTGTTGTTGCGCGACCGTGGCGTCCAATTCCTGGACTTTGCGATGTTCCTTGAGGAACTCGTTAAGTAACATGGCGTTGATCGCATTGTATCGCACGCTCTCGATCTGGCCATCTCTAGCACGGACTGCCAGGTTGGAATCGATCTCGGCCACGTCCTCAGCTATCAGCCCATAGTCGAGGCTCTGGCTTCGATCGATCTCTTTTTTGTAACGGTAGGTGACGGGTTTGAGCCGATAAAGCGTTTGACTGGCATTGTCCATCGGGTGGATGTCTTGCTTGTATCGTCGCGAGGAAGAGAGATGACCAAGCAAGCCGGTCGTTAAGTCCACAGTCACGGTGTCGGCATTGGCACCCGATACTGAAGTGGTGTTGATATTGCGAACGTAGGTATGATCGTTCTCGGCGGGATCAACTGCCTGTACGCCCGCGCCGATATAGACGTTGCCGCTTCCGGTATCCAGACCGTCACCGGCGGAATATCCAATAGCACTGTTATCGGAGCCGGTGATGCTGCCAGTGCCGTTGAAGAGCGCCCGAGCGCCCAAAGCCACGTTATCATTGCCGGTGGCATTGGATCGGAGCGCCTGATAACCGATCGCTGTGTTGTTCGCGCCGGTGGTATTCTCTTGCAACGCTTCATCACCAAAGGCGGCGTTCGCCCCGCCCGTTGTGTTGGCCTCAAGCGCAAAGGTCCCAAAGGCATTATTGAAGTTAGCGTTGTTGGCAAAAAGCGCTCCATCGCCCACGGCATTGTTGCGTTCGCCGATGGTATTGGAAAAAAGGGCGAACGCTCCATTGGCCGTATTATCGAAACCAGTGATATTGCTAAAAAGGGCCCCGGCGCCGGTAGCCGTATTTTCGCCTTCGGTGTTGAAAAGCAGTGTGCCGGCGCCAATGGCCGTATTGTAACCGGCGTCGGTGATGGTCATGAGCGAAAACACACCAACAGCTGTGTTGTAAGGGCCGGTTGCAAGGCTAAAAAGGGCGTTTTGCCCTTCTGCCGTGTTGCCCCCGGGATAGCCGCCATCCGGCGCCGGACTAATTGCCTGCGTTTTTGGCAAAACCGTAAAGTAAAAGGCCGCCAGCGCGATCAGCAAGCCCGAAAGGTTTCGAGAGTGTGATCTGAATTTCATTGCTGTTTTCATTGGATTTCAGTCGTTCTTTGTTAGAGATTTCTTCTAGGGCTTGCGTTATCTCGTCTGCAAGAGGGAAAGCGCTTCTACGAAGAAGCGCGCTACCGTGTCAACGTAAAAAATCAAGAGCTCTTTCGCTGTGGTTAGTGTTGGTCAATTCGGCTCTCAATGCCAAGTTACGGGGCCATCATACGGGTCCTGTGGTCACGCCCCTGTGGGGCGTCAGAGCACTCGCAACCCCCGGAAGAAACGGCTGATAAAGCCGTGGTTACAATTGATCATTGGGTCGAAGGGTTCATCCTTTCCATTCATGATAGTCAACTGATAAGTAATCTGATAAATCTGGCGACATGAACAAATACATCGTCGAATTTATCGGAACGTTTTTCCTTGTCCTCACCGTGGGATGCACCGGCATAGGCGCCGGTGCCGGTGTGATCGCGCCGCTTGCCATCGGCGCGGCCTTAATGGTGATGGTGTTCGCCGGCGGCCATATCTCAGGCGGTCATTACAATCCGGCTGTGACACTTGGCGTGCTGATTCGCGGCAAAGTAAAACCCGCTGATGTTGTGCCTTATTGGATTGCTCAATTTGTTGCGGCATTGGTTGCCGCGTTTCTCGTGATCAAAATCCTTCGCTTGGGATCGCCCGTCACCGCAATTGCACCCAAGATGGGTCCAGCCTTGCTTGCTGAGTTCCTGTTTACTTTTGCGCTTGTGTATGTCGTGTTGAACACGGCGACAGCGGAGGGCACATCTGGAAATTCGTTCTACGGTCTCGCTATTGGTATGACTGTCATGACCGGCGCGTTTGCGGTCGGCGACATTTCGGGTGGCGTGTTCAATCCAGCCGTTGCACTTGGAATAACGGTAATGGGTATCTCAAGCTGGAATAATATTTGGATGTACCTGGTTGCGGATCTAGTGGGCGGCGCTGTGGCAGCTGTGATTTTCCAGCTGGTTAACCCGCCGATGCAAACCACCCCGATCGCAACAGACGAGCCGCCCTACGAAACGCCCCGATAGTGTTCATACGTCAACTTTGAACCAACCTTTTCTTCTCCGCAGATCACAAATCAACCCTCAAAGCAAAGTATGATACAAAACAAATTCATTCTACTTATCTTCACCTGCTGCTCTTGCCTTTCAGCGGCATCGTTAAACGCGGCCACGATCCCTGCTGGAACGGTGCTCGATGTAAAAACTGCCAGTTCCATTTCATCGCAAGATCCTGCCGGCAGGACCTTCGCGGCGCAGCTCGACCAAGACGTCACCGTCAAAGGGCAGGTTCTATTGAAAGCCAAAACCCAGGCATTCGGAAAGATTAAGTCGTCTCGTGCTAATCCGCGTAAAAATGAGCCGCTCACCCTGGAACTGACCTCAATTTCGGTGAACGGACGCAATGTCAGTGTAAAGACCAACACCGTTCAACCAGGAAGCCCGCCTAGGACGGGGCGACAAGCGCGGTATGGACACACTGCCGGCAAGTTAACAATAACTCCGGGGACCAAGATGCAGTTCCAGCTGGCAGCACCACTCAACCTGTAACTGAGCCGAACAAGGGCACTGCAAACAATCAATGGTGCCACTGGGTCTTCTCCAACCTAATGCTTGGCTTCATAAAGCGATTCTATGAAGTTCAAGTTTTATGGTACGCGAGGATCGATACCCGTCTGTGATGCAGGTTTTCAAAAATTCGGCGGTAACACCACCTGCCTACAAATTACGTTCACCGATACGAACCGCATCGCCATCATTGACGCGGGTACGGGATTGCGAAATCTGGGCAGAGACCTGCGAGTCATCGGCCACGAACAGGAACAAATCGTAATCGCGTTCACGCACTTTCACTGGGACCACATCCAGGGCTTTCCGTTTTTTGCCCCCGCTTACGATTCCAAACAGAAAATTACTCTATTGGCAATTGGCAGGAACCAGACGGTTAACAATTTACGGGAAATTTTCGAAGCACAAATGCAGGCCGAATATTTCCCGGTCCAATTGGATCACATGGGAGCCAATTTCGAGTTCCTGCAAATCGCTGATGCCAGCAAACACTTCACCGGGATCAACAATGTGGAAACCGTAGTCACCGCTCAAAGGCACAACCATCCGGGCGGAGCGTATAGTTTTCGGATCGAGCGAAATGGGAAAGTGCTCGTCCTTTGCACGGATGTTGAGCATGGCGAGCAGATCGATCCGCGGCTGGTGGAGTTGGCGCGCGACGCGGACTTATTGATTCATGACGCGCAATACACGGCCGAGGAACTACACAAACGGCGCGGATGGGGACACAGCAGCTTCGATCAAGCCATGCAACTTGCGGAAATGGCCGGCGTGAAGCGCCTGGCCCTCACGCATCACGACCCCGACCACGACGACGAGTTTCTTGAGCGAATCGAAAAATTATGTCGAGAACGGTTCCCCAATGCGGTGCTTGCCCGCGAAGGAATGGAAATCACGATCTGTTAGGCAACCTCAGGGCTCCAAACCGGTTCGGATAGTTGAGGGCTACTACGATCTCGACACTGGCAAGGCAGAGTGGAGGGCAAAGTAAGGCGAATTTGACCCTCGCTTTTTTGGTACGACCAAAGTCCAATAGGCAATGACGCTGAGTGTGAGAATTTAGCCGGTCAAATAAGCTGGCCCGGGGAAATTCTTTGCTTTTGACTGACAACAACTGACTGCCATGGACTTTCTGAGCTATTTTGCACTCGCCATTCTCATCTTCGTCGTCTTGATCCTCGCTTACGGGATGATTGCGATTCACGACATCCCTTATCATATGGCTAAGGCTCGGAATCACCCTCACCAGGACGCCATTCACGCGGGCGGGTGGATCAGTCTTTTCACCCTTCATGCGATCTGGCCATTCCTCTGGATTTGGGCCACCGCCTATCACCCGGAGCACGGCTATGGCGGAAGGCCCCGGGGAAAAACCGATCAAGCCGATGCGGAGGGAGCCGACGCAACCTCACGGGTCGCCGTGCTGGAAAAGAAAATTGCGGTTCTCGAAGCGAACGAATCCAAGTCCAGCGGTCGGAAACCCGAATAGCCCTTCGACCATGGACTTACTGATCATTCTCACCTACGCCGCATTCGCTTACGGCGCGTTCAAACTATTCAAGATCCCTGTCAACGGCTTCAGTTTACTCACGGCCGCGCTGGGTGGCCTCGCCATAGTAGGCGGGCTGGTCCTGGGCATGAACTACAATCACCCTTTCAGCAGTCAGGCGCGGTTCTACTTCAACACCACGCCGATCGTTCCGGGCGTCAGCGGGGTGGTAACCGAAGTTCCCGTCCAGTCAGGCGTCGCCTTGAAAAAGGGCGACGTTCTTTTTCGCCTTGATCCTGAACCCTTCGAAAACGCGGTGAAGGCCAAGGAGGCAGCGCTCGCCGCTGCGGTCCAGACAACCCATCAACTGCGGGCAACGGCGGATGCGGCTCAGAAGAAATTGGAGTCCGCTCTGGCGGACCGGGACGGAGCTAGGGATGTCTTCGAGCGCTCGAAAAAATTGCTCCAAACCGGCGCCATCTCCCAGGCTCAATTGGAGCGCGACAAAAACAATTTCAATGCCGCCGAAGCGACCGCGCAAAGTGCCAAGTCCGAAGCCGACCGCGCACTGCTCGAAGCGGAGGCAGTCGTCATGGGAGTCAATACCGACGTCGCACGTCTGCAGGCCGAACTCGATACCGCGAAGTTCAACCTCGAACAATCCGTCGTGCGCGCGCCGACTGACGGCACGGTGCAGCAGAATTTTTTGCGTCCCGGAATGTTTGCGGCTTCGATGCCGCTACGGCCGGTGATGATTTTTCTCCATAATGAAAAACCGAAATTCACGGCCGCTTTCCTGCAAAACAGCGCCCAGCGGATTGAGGGGGGCTCGGAGGCCGAATTCATTTTGCCTGCCGTGCCGGGAAGATTCTTCAAAGGCAAGGTCGACGCCGTGGGCGCCTTCATCGCTCAAGGCCAGCTCCAACCCAGTGGGAACCTCGTTGATCCTGAACAAATCAAAGGCGAAGGCCGAATCCTCGTCAGGATCGAGCCGGAGGACGATCTCTCGAAATATCTGATTGTGCCCGGGAGCATCGCTCAGGTGGCTATTTACACCCACCATATGCACCATCTAGGCATCATGCGGAAAGTGCTCCTTCGCATGAAGTCATGGACGAACTTCATTTTTGGCGACGGCCATTGAGCATTGCATGGAGCCCCCGCGGAGACACAGCGGAAATTCGTTTCGTGATGAACGAACTTTCGCAGCTAACCGCGAGGCCATTCTAATTGGGCACTGCTAAGCAGTCGCCCTATAGGAGCTGTGTGCCTAACGAGAATAGCGTACCTAAATCCAGAATCCATCCCCAACGGGGCTGTGGATCTAAGGCGGAGGCGATTTCGAGACCTATGGCGCTATCGTTCCGATTTCAACTACCGCAGCGGGGGAGGAAAAGCTCGTCCATTCGAGCAATTGCCGCGCGCCGTCAAATGACGGAGCGCACGATTTATTTATCAGGCACTCAGTTATTATTTGAGTTGCATGTCAACACCGCCACCAGTGGCATTGACAGCAACGCCGTTTTGGGTGGAAGAAACGCGGACTATCACACCGGCCTGATTTGACATGATGGTCCCAGTTCGGCCAGCGCCAAGGGTTACGCCCCGCGTTCCCGCGGCGCCCACGTTATAATGACCGTTGAAATCTTGAAGGTGCTTCAGGTTGAAAACCTCACCATTAGCGGAAGAGCTGGTCATACCCACTTTGCCTATGGACAGTCCTTTTACTTTAACCGGATAGTCTTTGCCTTTGTAGGTGAGCGTGCCTGACCCCCAGCTCATACCAATTCCAAGAGCGAACGAACCCCCGCTGAGCCGCAACGTTGCGTCTTGCTTGGATTCATGATGAGTTGCCGCCTGTGTAAATCCAGTCATCACGCCCAGGATTAATAGTGAAACTGCAATTTTCTTTACATCGTTCATAGTTGTATCTCCTTTGGTTGGTTTCGCCGCACGATAAGAATTTCTCTCGGGCGGCTTCTGTTGGAGGGCTGTATATCCGAACTCGCAATGGTTAGTCAAAACATTTATGCATGAGCCTGGTCGCACACGTTTTTTGCCAGGAATATCCAGGCAGTGGCGTATGGTGGCCTCTGTTCTTCAATCGTGCCGTATCTGCTGATTTGATATCCTGCTCGAAATTGTGCGCTACGTTACGCCTCAATGATAGAACCACAGAATCCGATAGGCGTTTCGGGACGCCCATTACCCGCTGTCGGCCATGGCTCGTGCTACTTTTTATTGTTCGCCGTGCAAACGATAGGAGCGGCTATCCTTTTTTGGTATATGGTTCCGCTTT
>Ga0193721_1000322_pt1 | contig 13957 bp, 12 predicted proteins | sample U2s2metaG_FD_145078 | JGI IMG/M metagenome (GOLD analysis project Ga0193721, IMG submission 145078) | Soil microbial communities from a riparian zone of the East river system, Colorado, United States - U2s2 | ecosystem: Environmental > Terrestrial > Soil > Riparian zone | place: USA: East River...
AAGACTCTTCAGGACTCTCGCAGCGACTCCCTCGCCCTCGCGCAAAAGTCCAAGCAGAATATGTTCGGTGCCGACGTAAGAATGATTGAGCGCCTTGGCTTCCTTGCCCGCGAGCGCCAGCACTTTTTTGACCCGAGGAGTGTAGGGAACGTTCCCAACCATCTTGGTTTCCGGTCCTGAGCCGACCTGTTTCTCGACCTCCATGCGCACAGTCTCAAGGTCGAGTCCCATCTTTTGCAGAACATTCACGGCCACTCCCTGGCCCAGCTTGATAAGGCCCAGGAGTAGATGCTCCGTGCCGACGTAATTGTGGTTAAACCGGTCCGCTTCCTTGCGAGCAAGCGCCAGAACCTGTTGAGCCCGGGGAGTAAAATTATTCATCGTTAGATGGCACGACAACCGAATCATCGCCCGACTGCCTCGCCATCTTACTAATATCAGGTTTGGGAAAGAGTTTCAAACGCTCGCGAATAATTTGAGCGCGCAAGTGATCGCGCTCTTCTGCGTTCAGCTTCTGTTGAGAACTTTTTTGCAGATGCGCCGGCTGCGTCTCAATGAACAATTCATCGATTTGCAGGCGTCGATCTTCCGGAAACGCGCCAAGGTCCATCCCGAGTTTGATGATCGAGAGGAGGTTGAGCGCTTCCTTAGACGCCATGGCGTGAGCGTAGGTCAAAACCCCGTACGCGCGACCGATCTGATCCAAAAGCGTGTTTGGTTTTTTTTGAAGCAGTACTTGTCGCGCGTTGTGCTCCTTTTCGATGATTGTTTCAATTACTTTGCTCAGGCGACTGATGATTTCTTCTTCCTTCTCGCCAAGCGTGGTCTGATTCGAAATCTGGAAAAGGTTGCCCATTGCCTCGGTGCCCTCGCCGTATAGACCGCGGACTGCGAGACCGATTTTGCTCACGGCTTGAATGACTTGATTGATCAATTCACTCAGGACAAGCCCTGGCAAATGCAACATCGCAGAGGCGCGCATTCCAGTACCGACATTCGTGGGACATGCAGTCAGGTATCCAAGGTGGGGATCGAAGGCGAAGTCCAGTTTGCTTTCCAGCGCGCTATCGATCTTATCGACAAGTTTAAACGCCTGTTTCAACTGCAGACCAGAGCGAATCGATTGCATGCGCAAATGATCTTCTTCGTTGATCATGATGCTAAGGGTCTGCCGTCGATTCACCACGACTGCGCTCCCGGTGCCTTTTGCAGCATGCTCGCGACTGATCAGATGCCGTTCCACCAGGACCTGTCTGTCCATCGCAGAGAGATCCTGCAAGCTTTCCGCGAAGGCCTCCTGCATTTCCGGAAGCGCTTCTACACGCGACCTGATCAATTCCAGAATCGAACTGCGCTCCGCCTTTTTCGCCCAACCCGGAAAAGGCCGGTTGCGCAAGTTGCGCGCCAGCCGCACGCGGCTGCTAATTACAATTTGGTGATGCGGCCCTTCGCCGCGCAGCCATTCCCCGGCGGTGGTCAGCATATTGGAAATTTTCATGGCGACTTTGAGAGCTCGTTTTCGAGTTGTCTGATTTCATCGCGCAACGAAGCGGCCGTCTCGTAGTTCTCGTCGGCTACGGCTTTCTCCAGATTCTCGGTTAAAGCACGCATCCGATGGTTAAGTACCACAGTCCGCTGCGCGCGCTGCGGGAATTTTCCAACGTGCTCGGTGCCCTTGTGCATCGCTTTTAGAAGCGAACCCATGCCGTCCGCAAATGTGACGTAGCATTCGCTGCAGCCCAGTCGCCCGGTTTTTTTGAAATCAGCCTGACTAAAGCCGCACACCGGACATTTCTGAGTCGGTGCGCCTTTTTCAATTTCTTCCGCTGCTCCGATGCCAAGCAGCAAATCCGCAAGCGCGAAACCGGTCGGATCTTGGACGCCCTTCTCCTTCGAGCATGCGTCGCAGAGATTTACCTTTTGCATTTTGCCTTCCAGAATCTGCGTCAGGAAGACCGTCGCGTCATTGCATTTGCAAACGTCACACAACATCTCTCTCAATTAGACCTTGCTGTTTTGGAAACATTCAACCCCAATATTTCCAGGACGTTTCTGCGTCAGAGCGGCTTTGCTCAATTTTTGACGAAAATTGGTGTACCGGTTTCGTGCGTCACCTGACGATATCGCGCGATGATGCGCGCGGTGATGGGCCCCGGCTTTCCGTTGCCGATCGATCGCCCATCCGCCTTTACAACCGGGACAATCTCTGCGGCAGTGCCGGTGAGGAAGCATTCGTCAGCAACAAAAACATCATGACGCGTGATATCAGTTTCCCGAACTTTGACGCCAAGTTCGGCAGCGATTTCAAACACTACCGAGCGTGTAATCCCCCGCAGCGCACCAGCCGTAACGGGAGGCGTGAAAATTTGGCCGTGCTTAACGATGAAAACATTATCCGCAGTGCATTCGGCAACGTTCCCCGCGTCATTCAACATCAGGGCCTCATCCGCCCCCGACAAATTTGCCTCAACCCGCGCCATCACGTTGTTTAAATAATTCAACGATTTGACCGCCGGATTTAGCGCCGCCGGATTGCTGCGCCGCGTTGCGCAGGTCACGATGGTTAATCCTTTCCGATAAAAGTCCTGATGATAAAGGGCGATTGTGGCCGCAATGATAATAACGCTTGGAGACTTACATTGCGTCGGGTTCAGACCCAAATTTCCAATCCCGCGTGTCACCACCAGCCGAATGTAGCCGTCACGCAAATGATTTTGCCGGATTGTCTCCAGCACAGCCTCGGTCATGTCTCGCATCGTCATCGGAATTTCCAGGCAGATCGAACGCGCTGAATCCCACAGTCGGAGAAGATGCTCTTCGAGCCGAAAGACGCGCCCGTTATAAAAGCGAATTCCTTCGAAGATTCCGTCGCCATAAAGCAGACCATGATCGAACACGGAGATCTTGGCGTTGGCTTCCGAGTAGAATTTTCCGTCAATGTAAATCTTCGCTTCCTTAACGCCGGTCGTCCGACGCGGTCGACTTTCGACTGCGGGTTCGATTACTGCCTCGGCACCAGGTTCGTGAATTTTCGGTTCGTCCAACACCGTCGCATCAGTGGTTTTCATAATCGCGTGAAAATCTCCAACGCTTAAGCGAGCAATTCAAGTTGCAAAATAGAAGCGTTAAAACGTCAAATAGTTAACTCCGTGAAACGACTAACACTCCGCCCGTTGTAACGCTCTAACATTTCAATCTTTTGACCAATCAAGTTTCACTTTGCAGCATTCCGTCTTTGATGTGCAATTGACGATCACCGCGTGCTGCCAGGCGAGCATCGTGCGTCACTACGAGTAGGGTTTTTTGTCGCGACCGCGTCAGGTCCAGCAACAGATCAATGATTCCGTCCCCGGTCTTCGAATCGAGATTTCCAGTTGGCTCGTCGCCGAAAATAATTTCGGGATTGTTCGTTAACGCCCGCGCGATCGCCACGCGCTGTTGTTCGCCCCCCGAAAGTTCTGCCGGCAAATGATGCATGCGGTCAGCCAAACCAACAGCCGTCAAACTTTCTTCGGCGCGTTCGCTTGCAGATTTTCCACCGATCATCCCCGGCAGTGAGACGTTTTCCAGTGCAGTCAGCTCCGGCAGCAAAAAATATCCCTGGAATATGAAACCCATCTTCTCATTTCGAAAACGCGCTTGTGAGGCAGACGTGCCGTTGTAAAGATTCCGTCCATCGAATTCGACCGTCCCGGACTCGGGGCGCTCCAAACCTGCGAGGGTGTAGAGAAGTGTTGTCTTACCTGCACCCGAAGCGCCGGAGAGAAAAACCGCTTCATTGCGCGAAACCTCCATGGATATACCCCGCAAGACCTCGATCCGGCGAGGCCCCATTCGGAATGATTGAAATAGATCCCGCGCCACTAGTTGCGGAGTTGCCGTTTCCATCGAGGGAGGTTTGTCCTCTTATCTGCAGCAAACACGACGTTAAGACAAGAGCGCGTCGGTCGCATGTACGGCAGAAAGCCGCCGTTGAGATAATCGACGGCGGCTTCCCCGTTAAGAGAACCTGTTACGTCATTCCTAGCGATTCCAGTGTCGGCTGATCAATGGCTGAGGTCGTATATAAGCCCTGTTCGGCCTGGTAAGCTGCAATCGCCTCGCGCGTAAGTGGCCCGAGCAGGCCGTCCACTTCGCCTTGATAATAGCCTTGCTGTTGCAGCGCGGCCTGAACGTTGGCGACCACCTGATCGGGCGGCAAGCTGTTATAGGCATAGATCGGGCCATCGTAAGCATAATACGCATTGGGAGCGTAGCCCCAAGCCGGGTACCAATAGCCCGCGTTCCAAGCATACCACCCACCATATACGAAAACGACACGGTTGTAATGATTGTGCCACCAACCCCTGTCGTGCCACGCAGATCTGTAATTCCGGAAGGCCCAATAATTCCTACCCTGCCAGTTTTGGCTGCCTTGGATACGCCTGCCTTGCTGGAAGTTGACAGCCGCGTATTTTGTCGGGCGCGTGTTCGTTGCCAAATTAAAGCGCTGTGCCTTGAACGGCTTGGCCGCTGCATTACGCGCTACCGCAGCGCGACCTGCCTGCGCGCGACCTGCCTGCGTCGTCGCGGGCTTGCCTGGCTTTGTCGCTCTTTGAAGCTGGGCCTGCCTGCCTGTTGTCGTCGCGGGCTTGCCTGGTTTCGTCGCTCTTTGAAGCTGGGCCTGCCTGCCTGTTGTCGTCGCGGGCTTGCCTGGCTTTGTCGCTCTTTGAAGCTGGGCCTGCCTGCCTGTTGTCGTCGCGGGCTTGCCCGGTTTCGTCGCTCTTTGAACCTGGGCCTGCCTGCTTGTTGTCGTCGTGGGCTTGCCTGGTTTCGTCGCTCTTTGGACCTGGGCCTGTCTGGCTGTCGTCGTGGGCTTGCCTGGTTTCGTCACTCTTTGAACTTGGGCACCTCTGGCTGTCGTCGTGGGCCTGGCTGGTTTCGTCACTCTTTGAACCTGGGATGGTTTGCCTGCCGGTCGCGATGCCCGCGCGGCGGGCGCAGCCCGTTTCGTTGGCGCCGGTTTCTTTTTTTCTTGTTGCGCGCCACTCGCGGCGAATGCGAGCGCAAGGCTGCAGAATAATGCGAAAAGTATTCTCATAGTTTTTAGTTTTCTTCCTTCTAGGCTGTTGGACTCGTAAAGGGCCTCACTTATTCAACGTCACAGCGTCATTTTTGGATGTCTCTCCACGACTTGAACTCCCGCGGTGCCCGGCGGGTTGCGATATTTTCTAGTCAGGCCTGCAGTTGGCGTACGGCCTCAAACAACACAATCCCAACAGCAGTAGCGAGATTTAGGCTGCGCGTTCCATGCATTGGTATGCAAATACAGCGATCATTATTGGCCCCAAGCAAACTCTCGGGGAGGCCTTTCGTCTCAGAACCAAACACGAGAAAATCGTCGCGCTGAAATCTTGCCTGGTAGTAAGGGCGCTTACTCTTTGTCGTTAGAAAAAAGTAATTCGCATCCGGCAGCTGCGATTCTTGCAACGCCCTGAAGGAGTCCCACATTCTCAGGCTTACTTCATTCCAATAGTCGAGACCTGCTCGTTTCAACTGTCGATCGTCGAGTGAAAAGCCCAGCGGCTTAATCAAATGCAGCGTCGATTGAGTCGCGAGACAAAGCCGTCCAACGTTGCCCGTGTTTGGCGGTATCTCCGGGCGAACCAGAACGACATTAAACATGCTACTCTTCCCCTTCGCTCCGTCCTAATCTCACTCTCACCCTCAGACCATGAAAGGAGAGGAACAGCCAAAGGAAGAGGCAACGCTATAATTTGCTCGCGACGAATTTTTCCAGCTTTTCCACATCCGCGGCGAACTTCCGAATTCCTTCGCCCGTTTTCTCGTAGGCCATCGCGTTATCGTTCAGCATCCAGCGGAACGTCTTTTCATCGAGCTCCAGCTTTTCAATTTTTGCCGACTTCGCTTTCTCCGGAGTGAGCTTCCGCTCGACTGGCTCCGTTGATTTCGAAAGCTCTTCCATCAATTCCGGGCTGATGGTCAGGCAATCGCATCCCGCCAGTTCCAGAATCTGCCCAACGTTCCGGAAGCTGGCGCCCATCACTTCGGTCGCGATATCGAATTTCTTGTAATACGTATAAATCTCTGTAACTGACTGCACGCCAGGATCTTCTGGTCCTGAATAATCGCGCTTCATCTCTTTTTTGTACCAATCGTAAATTCGCCCCACAAACGGCGAGATGAGCTGCACTTTCGCTTCCGCTGCGCGGACCGCCTGTGGGAACGAAAACAGCAGTGTCAAATTACAGCGGATCCCCTCCTTTTGCAGCTGCTCCGCGGCTTTCAATCCTTCCCAGGTCGACGCGATTTTGATCAACACGCGCTCGCGCGGAATTTTTCGATCCTCATAAAGTTTGATCAAGTGGCGCGCTTTATTGATCGAACCCTCGACGTCGTATGACAAGCGTGCATCGGTCTCGGTCGACACGCGTCCCGGCACAATCTCGAGAATGTCCGTGCCGAACTGAACAAGTAGATTATCGCAAATGTCTTCGATCTGCTCGTGTCCCTTCAGACCTGATTTCTTTCGATCAGCGATCACCTCCTCGAGCAGATGAGCGTACTCCGGTTTTTGCGTGGCGGCGTAAACCAGACTTGGATTCGTCGTCGCATCTTGTGGCTTGAATTCCTTCATGGACTCAAAGTCCGCGGTGTCAGCGACAACTTTGGTAAACTTTTTCAGTTGCTCGAGCTGATTCAGTTTCGCTCCAGTCTTTTTGTCTTCAGCAATGGCAGTGCTCATAATAAATTCTCTGTTTGGACTTCGTCTGAAACGTACGCCTCGATCAAAGAATCGACAACGATAAAGTCTATCTACTGCCCCTCGCGTGACTTTGACGGCGCAAGCAAAACCGTATGCCGGGTGAGTTACGCAGAAACGGCAGGCCGCACATCGGCCGCGCGCTTTGAGCCAAGCGCAGCTTTGACGAAATTATTTCCAATCTCCCACATCGGTCCCGGAAATTTGCGGCATTCGGTGAGCACGTCGTCCAGGGCGTTCACGAACATGTCGACTTCTTTTTCGCCAATGATAAGCGGCGGTAAAATTTTCATCACGTCCATGGCATGGCCTGCGACTTGGGTAAGGATGCGATGCTTGCTCAGCATTTGCGTCACGATCATTTGCGCGAACAACACCTTGTCGATCTTGTGCAATAGCTTCCACGCCATCTTCAATTTGAACTCCTGCGGTTCATGAAATTCGATCCCGATCATGAGTCCCTTGCCGCGCACCTCTTTGATGAACGAGTGTTTCGTCCGTAGGGCATCCACTTTTTCCATCAAAAGCGCGCCCATCTTCGCGGAATTCTCAATCAACTTTTCGTCGTCGATTACTTCCAGTGCTGCGAGCCCGCATGCCATCGCCAGATTGTTTCGCCCAAACGTCGTCGAGTGAACGACACAGCGGTCCATGCGCGAAAAAGTTTTCTGGTAAACGTCGCGCTGCGCCACGATCGCGCCGCATGGCACGTAGCCGCCGCTCAATGTTTTTGCCAGTGTGATGATGTCCGGCTCCAGGTTCCAATGTTGAAATCCAAACATTTTTCCCGTGCGACCGAGTCCGGTCTGCACTTCATCAGAAATCAGCAACGTCCCATATTTCCGGCAAAGTTCCTGCGCGCGAATAAAGAAATCGGTCCTGGAAGTTTGACAGCCTTTCCCCTGGACGGTCTCAATTACCAATGCCGCCACATCGCGCGAACACAACTGGCGATCCAGCGCCTCGACATCATCGAGTGGCACACGCGCATCAAATCCCTCCATCAAAGGGCCGAAGCCTTCAGTGAAACTTTCGCATCCCATCAACGATAACGAACCGAGGCTTAGCCCGTGAAACGCGCTTGCAAGCGAAACCACCCGTTTTCTCCCGGTAGCAGCTCGCGCAAACTTCAACGCGCCTTCCATGGCTTCAGTTCCTGAGTTGCAGAAGAACACCGCATTCAAATGGGATGGAGTTCGTTTCGTCAATGCCTCGGCAAGCAACCCGCTCAAAAGTGAGCAATCCATCTGCACCATGTTTGGCAGATCGAGATCGAGGACATCCCGAATCGCTTGTTTCACCACAGGATGATTTCGCCCGATATTGAAAACGCTATAGCCGCTCAGAAAATCCAGGTACGGCCGATTATCCATGTCATAGAGGTACGCGCCTTCCGCTCGCGCATAGACCTTGTCGAACCCGATTACTCGCTGCGCCTGGACCAGCGTCCGATTTAGGTGCCGCTCGTGGAGTTGATAATTTTCACCCAGTCGCGCCGCGATAATTTCCTTTAGATCAAAAGCCATCCAAGGATGTTCTGCGATTTGCACTTGAAACGCAAATTACGGCTGCCAGTCACGGTAAACAGAAAGCCGCAGGATCATTTCGACCCTGCGGCTTTTGAATTCTTGATCAACCGATCCTTCCCGCGTTGTAGCTAAGAAGGGTCAGTCTAGGTCTTCAACGACTACTCGCTCTACTACCCGTTCCCTTTCGGGTCCGGTGTAGTAAACGCGCACTTTCTGTCCAGCTCGCAGCGGCGCAGTCACGATTTTGCCCGCGCCGTCGACGACTCGTGCGGCCGTGCCCAAAGCAAAACTGACTGGGCCTTGCTCACCCTTGACTACAACAGTTCTACCGGGCTCATATGTGGTCACGGTACCTGCCGTGTACGTTGTGCTCGTTGTCTGTGTTGTCGTTGCTGGTTCCGTTGTTGTTTCGGTTGTTGTTGTGCTCGTCTGCGCAAATGCCACAGGCGCAACTAATGCGCAGGCGAGAGCGATTATTGTTCTTGTCATATATACCTCCCTTATTTGTTTTGATGTTTCTCTCGAGCGTCATGCTCGGCGACTTGACAGGCATCCCTAGATTATGCCTGTCCATTATTCCTTGGACGAGTGCGAACCGCACGTATTCGAATGGCACACGCTTCCGTCAATCCAACACCACGACGTGATCAACCAGACGCGTGTAGCCGTTGTTGGCGTAGAACACAACCACCCGTGCACCTGGTTTGATCGGGCCGCGTACGGGTCGCCCATACTTATCATATACGAGCCCGGGCCCGAACATATCAAATCGCTCCGGATTCGCACTGTCCGTGCGAATGACCAATGTTCCGGCAGGCTGATAACTGGCCGCCGTGGCCTCCTGAGCCGAAATGATCGGTGCGGTTACTGTTACTCCCTCGACAGTAGTCAGCGGAGTCGTTGTCTGGTGATACCTTGTGCGTGTTGTAATAGTCTGCGCAAACGCCGGCGATGCCATGAGCACGCAAGCGAGAGCGATAATTGCTTTCTTAACCATGGATGCCTCCCTCATGTTCATATTGACACCCAAGGTTCGTAGTTCGAAGACGTGCCGGACGCTTTCAGAATGTGACGATTTGATGAAAATTCTTATTTGAGTGATTGAGCGGTCTTGTGGATTCGTTACCTTGCATCTGTCGATGACCAGCAAGATGCCGACTGCCGAGCCAGCAGTCACCCCAGAACTCGTCAAGCAACACGGACTCACTCCGGAAGAATTCGAGCGCATTAAGAGAATCCTCGGCCGCGAGCCAAATTTCACCGAACTGGGAATTTTCTCGGTGATGTGGAGTGAGCACTGCTCCTACAAGAACTCCAAGAAAGAATTGAAGAAATTTCCGACTACGGGGGCCGGCATACTGGTCAAAGCCGGCGAAGAAAATGCAGGTGTTGTCGATATCGGAGGCGGTTGGGCGATAGCGTTTAAAATGGAAAGCCACAATCATCCGAGCGCGATTGAACCGTTTCAGGGTGCCGCTACCGGGGTTGGCGGGATCATCCGCGATATCTTCACGATGGGTGCGCGCCCGGAATTTTGCCTGAATTCTCTGCGATTCGGACCAATCACGCCGAATTCAAAATCTGAATCTGTCTCAGGAGGACGAAATTCGAAATTGGCCGCCAATCGCCGGTTGTTTACAGGCGTTGTCTCCGGGATCGCGCATTACGGAAATTGTATTGGGATCCCTACGATTGGCGGTGAAATCTATTTCGATGAGAGTTTCGAAGGCAATCCTCTGGTAAATGTTTTTTGTCTCGGCGTATTACGGCATGAACAAGTGGCACGCGGTACTGCAAGCGGCGTTGGCAATCCAGTTTTTTATGTGGGCGCGGAGACGGGGCGCGATGGCCTTGCCGGGGCAGCTTTTGCTTCGCGTGAATTGACCGACCAGTCGCGCGAAGATCGTCCGGCAGTGCAGGTCGGTGATCCGTTTAAGGAGAAACTTTTGCTCGAAGCGTGCCTTGAGCTTTTGAGTCATGACGCCGTTGCCGGCATCCAGGATATGGGCGCTGCCGGTCTAACGTGCTCGACATGTGAAACCGCCAGCCGCGCCGGAAGCGGCATCGAGATTAATCTTGCGAAAGTACCAAAACGCGAGTCCGGGATGACGCCGTACGAGATTTTATTGAGCGAATCGCAGGAACGGATGCTGATCATCGCCAGACGCGGCAAAGAAGACGTGGTCCGCGCAATATTCGAGAAATGGGATGTGCCATGCGTCGAGATCGGACACGTCGCCGACGACGGCATGATGCGTGTCCGCGATAACGGCGCGATTGCCGCTGAAATCCCTGCCAGGCCGCTGGCAGACGAAGCACCTCTTTATTCGAGAGAAGCGAAACCTGTTGCACCCGCAATCGATGATTGCCATCCGCCAAACCTCACCGAGATCGATAATCACGAAGCTCTGCGGCAACTATTGCGTGATCCGACCATCGCATCGAAGAATTGGGTATATCGCCAGTACGATCACACGGTACGTACCGGCACGCTCGTGAAGCCCGGTTCGGACGCAGCCGTTTTCTTTGTGCGTTATGCAAACAAAATCCTGGCTGCGACCACTGATTGCAATTCGCTCTATTGCGCGCTGGATTCGCGCCAGGGTGGAAAGATGGCGGTCGCCGAGGCGGCCCGAAATCTCACCTGCTCGGGTGCACGTCCTCTCGCAGTTACCGATAACTTAAATTTCGGCAATCCCTATAAGCCGGAGAACTTTTGGCAGTTGCGAGAAGCGGTCGAAGGCATCGCCGAAGCGTGCCGTGCGTTTGGCACACCGGTAACCGGCGGAAATGTTTCTTTATATAATGAGAGTCCGGCGGGTGTAGTCGATCCAACCCCGACCATCGGAATGGTCGGTTTGATCGACAAGGAAGAGCACATCACCACTCAGTGGTTCAAAAACGAGGGGGACGCGATAATCCTGGTTGGCGAAATCGCCATCCCTGCAGCCGCGAGCGCTGACCGCGGTGGAGAAAAAGCCGACCACAAGAACGAAGCCGAGGTTCACGCTGTCGGCTACAATCTGGGCGGCTCACGTTACCTCAAGGTTTGTCACGGATTAAAACTTGGCCCGCCGCCACGCATCGATCTGGAGTATGAAATTAAGATCCAAAACGCTGTGCGAGATTTGATTCGCGAAGGTCTGCTGAAAAGCGCGCACGATTGCAGCGAAGGTGGTCTTGCCGTCGCGCTCGCTGAGTGTTGTTTCGATCCGAAAAAACTTTTCGGCGCAGAGATCGATCTTAAAGCAGGCGACACGCCTGCCGTCACGGTTTTATTTAACGAATCGCAGTCGCGGATCGTCATTTCTGTCGCGCCCGAAAACCTCCAGGAGACGAAGTCGATTTTGCAGGAGAGACAGATTCCATTTCAGCAACTTGGCAGAGTTGGCGGCAACCAACTTCGCATCCGACTTGGCAACAAAGAATTTTCGTGGCCGGTTCGGGACCTTTATGATGATTGGTGGAACACGATCCGCCGCGCAGTGGAAAGCGATTCGGCCGCCGAGGGAATCCCGAGTTTATGAAGGTACGAATCTAGAACGATTCGTTGAACCGAACGTAATTTGGTGAATTATTGAGTGTGATCTCTCCAGACAAGATCGACATTACCGAAGCGGAGATCAATCCGTTCCCGCAGCATGAATGCGGACTCTTCGGCGTGTTCGGCCACCCGAACGCGGCGGTCCTGACTTATTATGGCCTGTTTGCTTTGCAGCATCGCGGCCAGGAGAGTGCGGGAATTGTCACCAGCAACGGGCCTGGCACGACTTTTCTCCAACACAAGGACATGGGTCTTGTGTCGCAGGTATTTGGGCAGGATGAGCTGGCCAGATTGAAAGGGACACGCGCCATCGGGCACACGCGTTATTCCACCACCGGAACCAGCACGATCAAAAACGCGCAACCCTTCGTAGTCGACTGCGTTCGCGGCCAAATGGCAATTGCGCACAATGGTAATTTGATCAATGCGGACTTTCTGCGCGATGAACTGGAGCGAAAGGGCTCCATTTTTCAAACCACCGCTGACAGCGAAATCATTTTACATCTCCTGGCGCAACCCTCGAAAAATGGAGGAAATGTTCTCGCTGCCTTGCGCCGGATTCAAGGAGCGTTCTCGCTTATCATCATGAGTGAACGCGAACTGATCGGAGTGCGCGATCCGTTTGGCTGGCGCCCACTCTGCCTGGGCAAACTCGATGATGCCTATATACTGGCATCTGAGACGTGCGCTCTTGATCTGATTCATGCTGAGTTCGTCCGCGAAGTTGAGCCCGGCGAAGTATTGATTATTGATGAAAACGGTTTGCACTCCGAAAGGCCGTTCCCGGATGCGCGGCCAGCGTTTTGCATGTTCGAATACGTGTATTTCGCGCGACCGGACAGTATGCTCGGCGGAGTTAACGTCGGCAAGGTGCGCATGGAAATGGGACGCGAACTGGCAAGAAAATTTCCGGTCGATGCAGACATCGTCGTCCCAGTGCCCGACTCGGGAAATTATGCTGCTCTTGGTTTTGCGCAGGAGCTAAATATTCCGTACGCCCACGCCTTTGTCCGCAATCACTACATTGGCCGAACATTTTTGCAGCCAAGCCAGCTCATCCGCGATTTCGATGTGCGGGTAAAGTTGAATCTGATCAAGGAAATGGTGGCGGGAAAACGCGTCGTGGTTGTGGACGATTCGATCGTGCGCGGGACGACCTCGCGAGCGCGCGTAGTGAACTTGCGCGAAGCTGGCGCCAAAGAAGTGCACATGCGTGTGAGCTGTCCGCCGCACCGTTTTGCTTGTCACTACGGAATCGATTTTCCCGATCCGGAAAAGTTGATCGCGAATCAGATGTCGATGGACGACATCTGCAAATACCTCGGCGTCGACAGCCTCGGTTATCTCGATGTGGAAGGCATGGTACGCGCGACCGGAAAACCGATGAATACCTTTTGCCTGGCTTGTTTCAACGGAGATTATCCCCTGCCCGTTGATCCTGCGCTGGACAAGTTCATTATGGAAAAACGCGAGCAGCGCGCCAAAGCGCTCGCCGATCAGCAAGCACATCCGACCTTGTTCGCGGATCTGAAATGATCGGAATGACGAAGCACGAATTACCAATGACGAAGGAATGACAAAGCCCGAAGAAAAACCATATCCCGTTCGCTGATCAATTCGTCATTCCTGCTCCGGATTTCTTTTCGTCATTGGACATTCGGATTCGTCGTTTCGCCGGCAGAGTAATCACGGAGCAATTCTTAGGACCTCGTGTGAAATCCAAGAGCCGAAACAAGAAAGCTTATGCATCTGCCGGCGTTGATGTCGATCTCGGCAATAAACTGAAGCGCGGCATCCAGTCACTTGTTAGGCAAACACATGGGCCCCAGGTGTTGGGTAAGATAGGCGGGTTCGGCGGCTTGTTTCGAGCGAACTTCTCGGGAATGCGCGAGCCGGTCCTGGTTACAAGCATCGATGGTGTCGGAACGAAATTAAAAGTCGCGTTTGCTTTGGACAAGCATGATACCGTCGGCGCCGATCTGGTTAACCATTGCGTAAACGACATTGCAGTCGTGGGTGCGCGTCCCCTTTTCTTCCTCGATTACATCGGCTGCGGGAAGCTCGAACCCCGCGTCTTCCAAGAACTGCTGCGCGGTTTTTCGCGCGCCTGCCAATCTGCAG
>Ga0193721_1000323_pt1 | contig 13935 bp, 13 predicted proteins | sample U2s2metaG_FD_145078 | JGI IMG/M metagenome (GOLD analysis project Ga0193721, IMG submission 145078) | Soil microbial communities from a riparian zone of the East river system, Colorado, United States - U2s2 | ecosystem: Environmental > Terrestrial > Soil > Riparian zone | place: USA: East River...
TTCACGTGGCGGAGCCAGCGCAGCGGCCATTTTCTCTTCTGCACCGCGCGTATTTCCTTCACCACTTTATTGAAGCTCCGCGCATTTCGCCCAATCAGCCACAATTCGAAAGAACATCCGCCTTCCCACAAATGTTCCGCGGCACGTAAGAGCGTGAGATGATTTTTTCTCCCGGCCAGAGAACTTACGTAAACCACAATTTTCGACGCCGCATTCCCGGTTTCCATCGATGACCGGTCATCGGCGGGCCATGGTTCGACCACGGTCTTCGCCGCCGCGCAACCATATTCTTTCCAGAAACGATGAAGATCGTCCTCGGCCTCACGCGAAACACACACGACCAGGTCGAAGACCGATAACGACTCGATGTATGCGCGTACTTTGTTGCCGCGATCTCGAAACAGATTTGAAAGTCGCAAATTGGCGGCGTCGTGAAAAATCGCCACCTTTCGTGCCCCAGTTCTATCGAGCAGTTTCGGCAAAAATGTGCGCCGCCGGTTGTGAAAACTGTCCGGAACAAAAAACACGTCGTGTTCGGTCAATTTTTTTTCAAGCGCGATACGCGGGCGCGTCAGTAATCGATACATCGCATTCAAGAAATTTGTCCCGCTTAGGTCTGGCCGCGATGTCGCGCGCGAAGAAACTTCAAATGGTCGCTCGACAAATTGTCGATCTTGCGCGCTTAACTGCTGATAAGATCGGCCGATATCGTTCCAGCAAACCAGTTGCACCTTGTTGCGCCGCGATAATTCCCTGAAAATCTTGCGCGTCATCCGTGGCATTCCGGTGTTTTGCACGGAGCGACAGGCGCAGGTTACATCAAGATAAATCATTTTCCGGGCGACACCGATTCGATTGGCATTGTCTTCGCGAATTCGCCGCTGATCATGTCCTGATTTGCCATGGAAGAAAATGCTCTCCGCATTCCGCCGCCGGACCGTGATCTGACAGATGTCGATCTTGCCGGTGGCGAGTTAAGGCAGGGAGCACTGTTCAACACCATCACACTGGTGGCGGCAAATTTCCGAAGCATTTTCACATTTCTCGTCGCCCGATTGCTGGGAGCGGCTGCGCTTGGTGTTTTTTCGGTCGCCTGGGCAACGACCGATCTTTTCAGCAAGATCGGCATCTTCGGTTTGGACGATACAATTACGACTTTTATCGCGCGGTCCGAAGCGGCAGGAAATCGCGTCCGCAGTCGTGCTTTATTTCGAACGACAGTCATCTTTGGGATAACGCTGTCCCTCTTTACAACTGCCATTGTCGTGGGATGCGTCCGCTTTTTTGGCGAACGGCTCGGGTTTCAACAGGAAATGATTTCGCCGCTCGCGGTGCTGCTCTGCGCAATGCCGGGCATCGCTCTTTATCGCATTAGCAACGGTGTCTCGCGCGGAATGAAAATCATGCACCACGATATTTACTCGCGCGGCATCACCGATTCTGTCGCAACCACCATCGCATTCCTGATTGTCTTCCTTCTCGGCTTTAGACTTTTCGCGCCGGAAATCGCCGCTGTCGCCGGCAGCGCAGCTTCGGGGATTGTCGCATTCGCGTTTGCAGCCAGACTTTTTCGGGACGTTCCAAGTGAATCGACGGGCGCGAGTCAACCGGAACTGGGACCATTGCTCGGTTACGCATTTCCGATTGGCGCTTATCAATTCTTGAACGCGCTGATTTTGCGGATCGACGTCATCATGCTGGGTTGGTTTATCGATCGCGCGCCCGGAGTCACCTTGACAACGGTCGGCATTTACGGCGTCGCTCTCGGGATTGCCAATAGTTTGCGCCGAGTGAATCACGCTTTTAATCCGATCTTCGCGCCGATCATGGCGGAGATGACTGCGACCGGCGCGCAGGAACGGGCCGCCGCCACATACGCGCGGCTCGCGCAATGGATGCTTTGGCTTCTTCTTCCCGCTCTCGCAGTCATGATCTTCGCCGGCGATTTTATTTTGTGGCTCTACGGCGCGGTTTTTCGGCAAGGCTCCGGTTGGCTTTGCATTCTTGCTCTGGCCTGTGCCATCGAAGCCTACGTCGGCTTTGGTGAAACAATCATCATGGTGCAACGCCCAAGTCTTAATTTGCTGAACTCGATCATCACCTGCGTTATCGCTGCCGTCGCCAATATTTTGCTGATTCCGCGCTTCGGAGTTACTGGCGCCGCGTTTGGCATTTTAATTCCGTATTTTACTCAAGGTGTTCTCCGCTTTTTCGCACTGCGTTTCGTTTTCAAATGGCGTTCTTCCTGGCGAAATATTGCTCCGCCGGTGATCGCCGCCGTGATCGCATTTCTTCCGGCGCTCGCCCTCTATTCCTTCTTCACTGGAATCTCGGCCCAAATTTTGGGCGCTGGAATTTTCCTGATCCTGTTCGGCGCGTGCTGGAAATATCATTCCCGGCGAGCTGCGGTCGCATGAAAACTTTCGCACAATCGTTTCGCAGCACCGCTTCAGCGCGTGAAAATTTCGCCCTATTCGATCAGACAGCCATGATTAAAACTGCGCTCTTATTCCTCGCGTTGTCGGCGGCTTACTTTCTGACGCGATCTCCCGGATTGGATGAGATTGATTCAGTCAACTTCGCGATGGGAGTTCGCGATTTTAATATTTGGGAACACAAACCTCATCCGCCCGGTTATCCGCTTTTTATTTTTCTCGGCTGGATCGGGACAAAGTTTTTCCAAGCGAGTCCTGAACTTTCACTGCATCTCATTTCCGCGCTCGGCGGTGGATTTTTCGTTGCCATATGGTTTTTGATCATTCGGCTCCAGTTCAGCGAGCGACTTGCATGGTGGATCGCCATTTGTCTTGCGATTACCCCGGCAGTCTGGATGACCGCGACCAAAGTTTTAACCGATAGCCTCGCCTCCGGCTTGATCAGCGCCGAAATTCTGGCGGCGCTCTATTTTGTAAAAAACGGAGGCCCCGGGGGGATTTTGTTTGCTTCCCTCTTCGGCGCCGCCGCCGCTGGAATACGACCGCAACTATTTTTGGTTGCGCTTATTATTATAACTCTTGGACTGCAGCGCCGTCGCGCTGGAATGAAAATGTCGCTATTAGCGTTATCCCTCCTCATCACCGGGTGTCTGGTGTGGTTGCTGCCGATGTGGTATTTGCAAGCCAGGTTAAGACCGGACGTTCCCGCCTGGCTCGTTTATCCAAAACTCGCTTACAGCCAATGGCAATGGCGCGCCCATCGCCCCGGAGTTTATCTTTTTGCCGGCGATTGGAGCCCAAAATATCTCTCGTTTCGACTCATCGCGCACACCCTCGGTTGGTTCGGCCTCGGCTTCGGTTTTTTGCAGTCATGGCCCGCCCTCGCAGCCGGAACCATCATCGCGTCTGTCGGCATGGTTGCCTATTTTGTGCGGCCGCCGAATTCGGAAGATCGCGCCTTTTGGAAATTTCATCTGCCGTGGGCGCTGTTGCACGTCGCCATTATATTTGTTTGTCTGCCGCCGGCTCAACGCTACTACCTCCTCGCTTACCCTTTGCTCTTGCTCGCGCTTCTCCGCGGATTTTTGCAATTGCCGGGGCGGTGGCGCTGGTCCGCGCTCTCGCTCCCAGCCGTTCTTCTTTTCACGACGATTCCAATCGCGATAGCCAATCATCGCGATCCAGCGCCGCCGGTTCGTCTCGTCCAATTTCTTGAGAAACTTTATCCGCCGCTGACGCGCAGTCGCGTGGTTTTGTTGCTGGGCGCAGCAGGACGTCAAGCGGAATGGTATGTGCCCGAGTTTGTCACCTTCCCCGAAATTCCGCCGACGGAAAAATTAGCAGAAATCACCCGGGATGCAGTTGCAGTTTATACCGACGATCAAAAACTCGTCCTGCCCAAAGGCTGGCGGCGCGTGCCGATTGCCGAATTTCATCGTTCCTGGATTATCTACATGAAACATCATCACCTGCATCTGTTCCTGATCGATCGTGGAAACCCCGGATGAAGCGCATTTTTCTTACCGGCGTCAGTTCGGGCATCGGTCTGGCGATCGCAAAATCGCTCATCGGCCGCGGCCATCTTGTTTGGGGAACGTCGCGTTCGCTCGCGCGCATTCCCAGTCTCGAACGACTCAATCCCATTGCGCTCGATCTTTTCGATAACAATTCAATCGATCAGGCATTTCACCATGCGCTGGAGCAAGCCGGGCATTTCGATGTGCTGATCAATAACGCCGGCGGCGGACATTTCGGCCCTGCCGAAAATCTTTCGGAAAAAGAAATCGAAAATCAGTTTCAAATTCTCCTTTTTGGTCAGCTACGTTTGATGCGGCTTGTTTTAAACTCGATGCGCTCACATGGCAGCGGATTGATCGTCAACGTCAGTTCACTTGCTTCGCGTCTACCCGTTCCATTCATGGCCGCCTACAATGCAGCGAAAGCGGCGATAGCTGCCTTCACCATGTCAATGCAACTTGAGTTGCCGGACTCGCAGGTGCGCATTGTCGATCTTCAACCGGCGGATATTTTCACCGGGTTCAACGACGCCGTGATCAAGGGCGAGGCCGATTCACCATACGAAGCCAGGCTCGCGCGAACCTGGAGCGTGGTCGAGCGCAACTTGAAGAATGCGCCGAAGCCCGAACTGGTCGCGCGGCGTGTGTGCGCGCTCCTCGACCAAAACAATCCGCCGCCGCGCATCACCGTCGGCGCTTCGTTTCAAGCGGGCATTGCCCCATTCATCTTTCGATTTTTGCCCCAGCGTCTGCGCATTTGGGGGCTGAAAAAGTATTACGGCATATGAGAGCTGTTTCCGAAGCAGTCATTTTGCTGGCCGGATCAGGATCCCGGCTAAGAACTGCAGATGAGCGCTTTCTGAAACCGCTCGTTCCGATTCTGGGTCGGCCACTGATTTATTACGCGTTCGATGCGCTGCTGGAAGTCGGCGTCGAAAACATCACCGCTATCACCGGCTATGCCAGCGAGCGAATGACCGTAGCGGTAAGAGAATTGGCACCGCCAGACCTCGAGCTTCGCTTTGTCCATAACCCCGATTGGCAAAAGAAGAACGGTATTTCGGTTTTGGCCGCCGCCGCTCATGTTACCGCTCCATTCATCCTGATGGTCGGGGATCATCTATTTGCGCCGGGAATAATCGATCGCTTCCTCCGCGCTACGGCCCGGGACTGCACCAGTCTGGCGATCGACCGCAAACTCGATTCCATCTTTGATCTCAACGATGCGATGAAAGTGCAAACGCGTGGAGATGGCATCGCCGAGATTGGAAAGGGCCTGCCAAAATACGACGCCATCGATACCGGACTGTTTATTTGCAGAGAAAGCATTTTTGATTACCTCGAACGCGCTAAGAAAAACGAGGATTGCAGTCTGGCCGATGGGATTCGGTTGATGGCCAAGAACGATCAAGTCCGCGTGTTTGATATCGGTGATGCGTGGTGGCAGGACGTCGACACGCCGGAAATGCTGGAACACGCAGAAACACTCCTCGCTTCTGCCAACGCCGTGTCAGCACGCAACCGCTGAAGAACGCTGATCGGCGCGTCCTTTTAGAAGAAGAAGGGCGCCGCCCAATGCGTAGACAAAAAGAATATGCAGAATCAATACAAACTGGCCGACTAGTGCCAAAAGCATGAACGCGAAAAAGACCACATCTCGTTTGGTTACATCCAGCAGAAACTGCTCGATTGCCGCTCCAAATAGTTTTTCAGCTGCGCTTCGAACCAGAGGATGGTCCTGAACAATGGCAGAACGCAACACGAACAAAGCGATGGCTGGAGGCAAATGACGCCACGCCATGAGAAGAAGAGCGCAAAATCCTTCAACAAGGTAGATCCACCCAATCGAGCTTTGCGAGTAATAGCGGCAAACTCCTACACTGATTCCAAAGACAAAAAGAAGGTTTCCAAGTAAATCGCAAAAAGCATCGAGACGGGCGCCACGCTCGGATTCGAGATATTTCGCTCGTGCGATTTCTCCGTCGCATCCATCCAGGGTGGAGAAAATCTGAAACGAAATCGCCCCGAGGATGAAACCTGGGCGAGTGCCACGCGCCAGGAGAAACGTCCCAACAATCGCGAGGGCAAAGATGGAATAGGTCCACATTTTGGGTGATACCGAATATCTGAGCAAGAAACGGCTTAGTGCTCGAGAAATTGGTCGATTCACGAATTTCGATACGATTCCATCCTGAGCTTTGCCGCTTTGGCGCAAAAACGTTTTTTCGCTGCCTGGGATATCAGCCGTGCCTTCGAGATATTTCCATGCCCTGTCGGCATTCCCAGGCGAATTGTTACGATAGAATTCCTCGCAATTCTGGTAGAGGGCTGTCCACACCTCCGGGGAATCGGCGATCGGCTGGTCAAGCTGCACTGGCGGCAGCACTGGTGGAAATTCCTTCATTCCCTGGCGAGTCACAAAAAGTCGAGTGTTGATGATGCGCACGTCCAGGCCGGGCTGCAGAGAAGAAAGCGATTCCGTTGTCCGCACGCGTTGCATCCTTGCATCGTTCGGTAACCAACGGGCCCCTGAGACAATGTCCGGTCTCCAGAAAATGACTACCTCAATTCTCTTTGTCGCGTTAATCAAACCTGCAAACTCGTTAACGGCCAAGACCAAACGCTCGAGTTGCGGTAATCCGGCAATCCTCCAGTGGGCCGATTCATCCGCCAGGACAACGATCAGCTCGGAATTATCCTTTGCCTCCATCAGACCGTCGTTCCCTTCGGAGCGGCACTAAGGAGATTTCTCAATGCGAAGATAACGATCGCGCCTGCGGCCACGGCCAGGATATGCAAAACCCATTGCGGACGCCCAAATAGAATCAGCAGAGCGAATCCAAAGTTGAAGACGTCCCGTTTCGTCGCCTGGACGAAAAATGAAGTGATCGCTTCGCCCAGCGAAAGCATTCCGGAATTTTTGATCGCCCAAACTTTGAGGTGATCGGTTTCGTTGAAGTTCTGCCAATGGGTTCGCACATATTCCGGAGAGAGATTATCTTCCTGGCTGTCGTGCTCGAGGTGCTGGTCGATCGTCCTGCGTTGTAAGAGCGTTTCTCCGACGCTGATCAGAAGCGCAGCCAGGCTTCCTTCAACCAGATAAATCCATCGCATCGGACCGATTAACGCAGCCTGGCTTGACAAACCGATACCGAGACCGATCGCAAGGAGAATGGTTGTCCATCGATCACACAAGCAATCGAGCCGGGTTCCTTGCTCAGATTCCAGATATTTCGCGCGCGAGATTTCGCCATCGCACCCGTCCAGAGCACTTTGAAGTTGGAACAGGACAGCACCGACAGCAAAGCCAACGTAATCTCCACGCATGAGAAAGACCGAGCCGGCAATCGGCATTGCCAGCGCCAGCACCGTCCATTGATTAGGTGCGAGCGGAAAGCGGACGAGAAATCGGCTCACATTCCGTGAAATTGGACGGTTGATGAAACGAGCGACCAAACCATCCTGCGATTTGCCGGTATTGCGCAACAGCTGCCTCTCAGCCGCTGGAATATCTTTCGCGTCCCGGAGAGAGCACCATTTAGACTTCGAAAAGTTTCGCTCGAACGAACGTGCTTCGTCGGACGCTTGGGCTGCTCGCGCGATCAATGCGGGCAACGATTCTCCGCCCGCCATCCCGGTGGCGGAGATGCGCAGCACGGGCGTGTCTTCTCCGCATTGCATGTTTTCAAGAAGGCGGCTGAACCCACCTCGTCCCACGACAAGACGACTATTGAAAACCAAGACGTCCTCGTTATCCGCCAGTTCGGAACGGAAGCGCTCGACGTCGTTGGTTAACGATAAATGAGGCAACCGCTCGGCTGGCGGCAATCTTCTTTCGCTTTGATGGTCGATCCAATAGACGGAAACGGGCATGGGACCAAATCGACCAGAGCGACTTCCATATTCATTCAGCGCCAGCGCGAGGCGGTCGAGCTGGCGAAGTCCAGCCACCACCCATTCGGACGATTCGTCCGCTAAAATCAAAACGCCCTGTATCTTTTCACCGCCAGTTTGCACGAACCCGGAACGTTATCAGGGAGCTGAGTGCTGGTAAACCGGGATGTTTTCCTCTACCGTTTTCGCCCGCTAAAATATGACCATTCATATGGTATCGGAAACGCCTTTCATTATGAAAGGCCAGGGCGTTCACACCGCGTTCGTGGATTTGGTTGAGCTCCTGAAAAAAAGGAGCGACGTTGACGTGGTCGTTAATAACGAGGGCGTGGGTGACGTTTTTCACTGCCACACCTATGGTCCATATTACTTCTGGAAGGGAGTAAAGTACAAAGGCCGGAGGATTCACACCGCCAACGTCATCCCCGATTCCATCAGAGGCTCGCTGCCAATGTGGCAGCAACTCTTTCCCCTGGTCCGATGGTATTTCCGGCTGGTTTTTTCCTACGCCGATGTCGTGATCGCTGTTTCGCCAACGGTAGCACAGGCGATTCGTGATTTGGGTGTAACAACTAAAATAAGAAAGATTCCCAACCCACTACCACTCGACCGCTGGAAGTGGACAGACGAGAAAGCGACAAAGGGCCGGAAACTGCTTGGCTTGGCAGCGCAGGAGAAAGTTGTATTGGGCGTCGGCCAGCTGCAGGCAAGAAAGGGCGTGGAGGATTTTCTGGATATCGCCGAAGCCATTCCCGAAGCGCAATTCGTCTGGGTTGGCGGACGTCCTTTTCGCGCAATGACCGAGGGGATCGCAAGAATCAACAAACGGATCGCCAAACGTTCGGCCAATGTTCAATTCGCCGGCATGCTCGACTTGTCAGACATGCCTTTCATCTACGCGGCCGCCGACATTTTCCTGTTTCCGTCCTATCAGGAAAACTGTCCTCTCGCACCCGTGGAAGCAGCGGCCTGCAGCCTGCCGGTCGTCTTTAGAGACATCAAAGAATACGAGCGTTTATATGAGAATCCTTATCTCAAGGCAAAGAACACGGCGGAATTCATCGCCATCACGAGGCGACTGCTCGGCGACCAGGACTTTTATGCCGAGGCGGTCAAGATATCCGCAAGGTTTATCGACCAGTTCAATAGTGCGAGACTCTGTGACGAGATCGTGGCGCTTTACGCGGACTTAGTGCGCGAGACTCCCAGACAGTCAATCGCCGATAGCGTCATCCGTTGAAAGATGACTACTGTTCCGGTGAGTTTGCGCGAAGTGAGCGACCGCCGGACACTTCGTCGCTACATTTATCTGCCGGAAAAGTTGCATCAGGCATATGGAAATTGGGTTCCGCCCATCTATGCCGATGAATGGAAATCTAACGACTCGCGGCACAATCCGGCTTTGGCCGAGTCCGATGTCATTCGCGCCCTCGCTAGCCTGAACGGGCAGCTTGTTGGGCGGGTGATGGGAATCATAAATCGCAAGCACAACGCCCAAAACAACGAACGAACCGCGCGTTTTTTTCAGCTGGATTGTATCGACGACGCGACAGTTGCTCATGCCTTGCTTCAATTTGTCGAGCAATGGGCCAAGAGGCTGGGGATGAACAAAATTATCGGCCCGTTTGGATTTTCGGACAAGGACCCACAGGGAGCGCAGATCGAGGGGTTCGAATATCTGCCCGTTATCGCTACGCCGACGAATCCTCCCTATCTCCCGGGTTTGATCGAAGGTGAAGGGTACGAGAAAGAAATCGACTGCGTTTCCTATCAGATTCCGCTGTCGGAAGAAATCACGCCTCTTATGGAGCGGGTTTTCCGACGGGTCAGCCGAAATCCGAATCTAAAGCTGGTGGAGCGCTCGACGAAACGGCAAATCAAACCCTACATCGTCCCTGCGCTGCAACTGGTGAACAAGACATTCACTGGTTTGCTGGGTTTCACTCCCATGAGCGACCAGGAGATCAAGAGACTTAGCCGCCAATATCTCCCCATCCTCGATCCCGAGTTTCTTAAGATGGTGACTGACGAAAAGGGAAGAATCGCCGGATTTGTAGTCGCCATTCCCGACGTCAGTCGCGGGATAAAAAAAGCGAAGGGTAAACTCTGGCCGTTTGGTTTTTTATGAATTTTGGCCGCGCAAAAGAAGACTGACCAGCTCGATTTGTTACTCGGCGCGATTCATCCGGAGCTGCGCGGCAGGGGAATCGACGTCTTGTTAGGTAAGCCTCTGATAGAGTCGGCCGTTAGGCGGAAGTTCAAAACACTCGACAGTCATCTCGTTCTCGAAACGAACCGGCTCATGTGCACCGAATATGAGAAATGGGGCGGTAAGATTTACAAACGCTACCGGGTATACCGAAAATTTCTCTGAGGGCGGTAGCAGAGAACGAGTACTGCTTAGCCGTGACCGACACTCTGCATCATTCTGGGAACGAGTGTGTCGGCCAGAATATTTAGCGCTTCATCCAGATCGGCCCGCGTGTGCTGGGAGGTCACACAGGCGCGGAAGCAAATTCTGTTCTGCGGAACAGCCGGATAATCGACCGGAGCGACCCAAAGACCTCGCTGCCGCAATTCATGTCCTAACCGATACATTCGTTCCCGATCACCAATGATGATCGGCATCACGTACGTTGTCGATTCGCCGGTGTCGATGCCGAGGCCCCGAAGCTGCGCGTGGAAATAATCTGCGTTTTCCCAAAGTAGCGTCCGTCGTTCTGGCTCTCGCCGCGCGATTTCGAGGGCTTTGAGAATGGCGGCAATTACCACAGGCGGAAGTGCGCAGGAGTAAACGTAGGGGTGTGCGTAAAAACGCAGATACTGGAGAGTCTCTTTCGGCCCTGCCACAAATCCTCCCAGCGCCCCGAATGCCTTGGAAAATGTTCCGTAAACAAGCGGGAAGCGATCTTGCACTCCAAATTTCTCCGCCGCACCGCGACCGTTCTCGCCACAACCGAGAATGGAGTGCGCCTCGTCGACAAAAACCTTCGCTCCGTAGGCGTCTGCAACGCCGAGCAACTCCGGAAGCCTCCCAAAGTCGCCGTCCATTGAATAAATCCCTTCGACAATAACCAGCTGACGACGTCCTTGCTGTCGCACGAGGGCAGCCTCTAGCGAGTTCGGATCGTTATGTTCGAATTTTTCAGTGCGGCAACGCGATAACACCGCGCCGTCCCGCAGGCTTAAGTGGGAACGATTGTCCAGAATGGCCACATCAGTTTTGCGAAGGAGACCGGAGATAGTACCGAGTGCTCCTCCAAATCCGCTGTTAAAGAGCATGGCGTCTTCGCGGTCGAGAAATTCAGCGATTTGCCGCTCGAGTTCGCGGTGCAGATCGGTCATCCCTGAGAGCATGGGCGATCCGCAGGCGCCAAGACCGTGGCTTTTGAGAGCTTCCTGGGCCGCGGCAATTACTTCGGGATGATTGGCCAACCCAAGATAATTATACGAGCAGAGATTAATGACCTCCTGCGGTTTGCCGCCGTAATCGATGGTGGTGCGCGCATCGGCCGAAGCCAAAAGCTCCGGCTCGTAAAGTTTCACCGCCCATGCGCCGACCTGCATCCACCTGGTAAAACTGGGAGGCGCCTGCAGCGGGTCGCTGGTTTCCCCAGCGAGAAAATTGCTCAAGCTAAGTTTTGCGGGGTCTTGTTCGTTCATTCCTTATGGCCAATTGGCCGCCGGGCGACCGTCCATATCGGGGCAGCCATTTTAGCGAGGGCGCGGCACGTCTCAAGACTTTTAGTCAGAAACCGGCACGGATCGATAGGTTTGCCTTATTTGTCCCAAATTGCTGAGGCCCGGCGCTCCCACTGCTCGTAATTCCTGGCGGCATCCTGAATAAATGGGGAAGCAGCGATTAATCGAATAATAAAAGCGTTGAGGAGCGAAATTGGAAACCGTAATGGGCGCACCACATCCATTAACAGGACCACGCGCAATCCGTCCGTGTCATTCCATACTTCGTGCGGGAATGTGTCGTCAAAAAAAATGCCTTCTCCCTCCCGCCAGTGTGTAGTTTGACCGCCGACCTTAATGCGACAGGCCTCTTCCGGTTTCGGAACAATCATGCCCAAGTGATAACGAATGACCCCTTTGTAGGCGCCGCAGTGTTCGGGGATATGCGCGTGCGGTTTGAGAATCGAGAAGAATGCCGTTTTGATTCCGGGTACTCTTTTTAGCAATCGTGCGGTTTCGGGGCAGCGCCGGCAATTTGGCTCGGCCGTCAAGCCATAAGCAAAAAAGAAAAATGTTTTCCAATTGTCGCCCTCGGTGATTTCCGCCTGATCAGGCGATAGCTCCTGGATGTTCGGCAAATGTTCCCGCTTTTTTAATACCTGGTCGAGCTCGCCCCGAATTGTAGCCCAGTTCGAAACCAGGGTTTCATGCCAGGGAAATTGCTGCGGCGAAAAAAAGGGGCGGTCGCCGATGAGCGAATAACGCCCAATCAATTTGTGGATCTGAAGAAGGGTCTGCTGACCACAACCAATAACGATGCGACGTAATCTTGGGTTCAAATTAACCGACGTTAAAATCCATTGTTAAGGCGGCAACTCTATCGACAAGATGCAAGATCGACAAATCATTTGCTCCCTGCGTCTTGCCCGCAGTGTCACAAATTCTGCTGTGCCTCGCTATTTAACCTCCCGGCTCGAATACGTCATTCCGCTGTTCCTTTTCGCGTTTCTTGTCGCGTTGAAAGTCATCTACGCTTTCGCCTTTCACATTGACTCCGATGAGACGCAGCACCTGCACGTCGTCTGGGGCTGGGCCAATGGTCTGCTGCCGTATCCTGACTTTTTTGATAATCATTCGCCGCTGTTTCAGTTTGTCTGCGCTCCACTCTTCCACGCCCTCGGCGAGCGGGCCGACATCGTGATTCCGATGCGCCTGGCGATGATTCCGCTCTATTTTTTTTCGCTCTGGTGCACCTATCGTTGTGGCGTGATCCGGTTTTTCCTCCTGGCTGCAGCCGCATCTTTTGTGCCGCTCTCATTCCGGCGTGGGCAGTTATTTTCTTCGCGTTGAAAGGAGCGCTCCCGAATCTTTATTACTGCGTCCTACAGCATAATATAATGCCCGGGTGTTTCCTCTTCGCGCCGGTGAAACGAATGCTTGCGCTTCTGCCCCTGGCCGCGCTAGCGCTGGCCGCAGGTTATTACAGCTGGCACAACACCATCGACGTCTCCAAGCGCGATCGCATTGCATTCCTCGCGGTGACCTCCATCGTGTCCTGTCTGTTTTTCGGTTTCCTTTGGCCGATCGTAAACCGCAGGATATTCTGCCCCTCGCGCCCTTGGTTCTTATCTTGGTCTCCGGCGCGATTTTCGTCCTGTTCGAACGATTCGCTGGGTCGCGATACCTGTCACTCACTCTCGGCGTCTTAACGGTTGCCGAAATAATAGTTCTTTTTTTGATCGATCCGCCAGGTCGGCGTGTGATGGATGAAAAGATCGGCATGATATTCAACGTGTTGAGGTTGACACAGAAAAGCGATTTCGTAATGGACCCGAAGGGGGAAACGGTCTTTCGTCGCCGGGCATTTTATTATGTGCTTGAGAAGATAACGATTCGCCGGTTGGAACTCGGCCTCATCAACGACGACATCCCTCAGCGACTCATTGCCACACGAGCGCCGATTGCGACAATCCTGCGAACCCCACCTCGAGCACACAAATTTATTGAGGACAACTATCTCCCAGCACCTTTGTGTGCTTGGGAAAATGCTAGGCCCACAGAAAGAAAATTTTGCAACGAGTTACGATATCGATCTTGCCATTCCCGCGCGTTACACGCTTTGTTTTGATCAAGGGAACTTCGCGGCGGAAATTGATGGAACGCCGTTTAGCGGTGCGCGTTTTCTCCAAGCCGGACATCACGAAGTGCAAATCTCGGCCGGCGCCGGCCGATGCGCATTAATTTGGGCTACCGCTGTGGAAAAAGGGTTCTCGCCTTTCTCGCCGATGGCCATCGACAATTGAAACCCCGAGACTTAGATGCTCTCAGGTTTGTGTAACCGCGCTCGATTGCGCCTCACATCCTGTTCGTTCCTGATTTGGATTTCGCAATTGTTCAAACATTCGTGC
>Ga0193721_1000325_pt1 | contig 13898 bp, 11 predicted proteins | sample U2s2metaG_FD_145078 | JGI IMG/M metagenome (GOLD analysis project Ga0193721, IMG submission 145078) | Soil microbial communities from a riparian zone of the East river system, Colorado, United States - U2s2 | ecosystem: Environmental > Terrestrial > Soil > Riparian zone | place: USA: East River...
CTTAAATGGTGGGGACTGTTGATGACGAACATCCGGATGCTGATGTTGTTTGCCCTTCTGTTTATCAGCCAACCAGTTTATTACTTCTGGTTCGAGCTGATCCCGCTCAATTTGCTCTTCGTTTACCTTCTGTTTCGCCAGGAAAAAATGGCCGGATCGCTGCTGAAAATTGCCGAGAGTGGGCAAAATTCGACGTAGTATTTTTCTGCGTGTCGAACCTTGAGATTTCAGAGGTCAGCTCGCGCCGGGAGCGCGATGCGTTCATTAAATTTCCATGGAAAATTTACGCGGATGATCCGGCCTGGGTGCCGCCGTTAATAATCGAACGCAAGGAGTTCCTCAATCGCAAGCGGCATCCGTTCTACAGACATGGTGATGCTGCGTTATTTCTGGCTCGAAAAAACGGCGAGATCGTTGGCCGAATCATGGCGAGCGACGACCCGAATTACAATGCGCTGCATCAATCGAATGTTGGTTGCTTCGGTTTGTTCGAGTGCATTAACGATCGCGCGGTAGCTGCCGAGCTCTTTAAACGCGCGGAAAGTTGGCTTCGCGGAAAAGGACGCACTGAAATCATGGGGCCGATCGACTATTCAACGAACTATGTCTGCGCTCTCCTAATCGACGGGTTTCAGTTTCCTCCGACAATACTAACCGCACATAATTCGCCGTACTATCGGGACCTGATCGAGAGCTATGGCTTTACAAAAGCAAAGGATTGGTACGCGTGGTGGTTCGCTGATCCGGCAAAAGGCGCGGCGCGTTTGCGACCGCTCGCCCAACGTTTTCGGGAACGTTGGACGGTCACGATCCGGGCTGGAAATCTCAAGAACATTCGCGAAGAAAGCAGGCGGCTCCGCCAGATTTACAATCAAGCGTGGGAAAAGAATTGGGGTTTTGTGCCATTCACGGAAGCGGAGATGGAGTTCATGACTCACGAGCTCAAGCAGCTAGTCATTCCGGAATTCACACTTATCGCAGAAATTGGCGACGAGCCGGTGGGCTTCATCCTGTGTGTGCCGGACATCAACGTCGCCTTGCGCCATATCAATGGCCGGCTTACGACCTTCGGGTTGCCAATCGGTCTTGCTAAACTTCTCTATTACAAAAGCCGGATACGGACCGCGCGACTTATCGCGCTTGGTGTGATCGAAAAATATCGCCGTGCCGGCGTTGCCGAAATGCTGGTGCTGCGGATCGTCGAAGACGCAATGATCGAACGCGGATTTACGGGAGAACTCAGTCTCACGCTTGAAGACAATTTCATGATCAACCGTTTCCTCGAAGCAATCGGTGCTCAGCGCTATAAAACATATCGAATTTTCAAGAGGACAATGACCTAGATGAGCAAACCTCAGGATGGTTTCGTTTCACGATTTCTGAACCGACCGATTTCGCGCCGGATTACAGCTTTATTGCTCAAGTTTCCCATTCGTCCCAACGGCTGGACACTCTCGATCTTTGTTTTGCCGTTGATCGCGGGCGCATTCCTGGTGCGCGGCGATTATGTCAGCGTCGTCATTGGCGCCGCCATTTTTCAGGTGTTCAGTATTCTTGATGGTTGCGATGGCGAAATCGCGCGCGCCAAAAATTTGGAATCGAAGTTCGGGGAGCGACTAGATTACTTTTGCGATTTTGCGGCCAGCCTTGTCTACGTTCTTGCTCTCGGGTTGGGACTTCATCGTTCGAGTGAAGGAATTGTCTGTGCTGTCCTAATTACAGCCAACGAGTTATTTCTACGAGTTAACAGGAGCAAAATGGCGGTTGCTTCGTCCCCGTTGAACGACTCATTTTATGCGAGGCATCATGCGATGATCGGGCATTCAGGTTTGCTCAAACTGGGCGAACGATTTGTGTGGTGGCTATTTCAGTTGACTAAACGCGACATGGCTATCCTCGTTTTTCTAGTGCTTGCGTTAGTCGACTTGGCTGACTGGATCCTTAATCTCTGGACGATCGTCGCTGGTGCGAGCCTGTTGCTCAGTGCAATCGCGGTAATTAAGGCCATTAATGATGGTGGCAATGTTGTGACGCGCGAACCGCCACCATAATACGCTCGGTCGCGTGGCCAGAATTGAAGCGCTACCCTAGCTCAGCGTGCTTAGCATCCCTTCAGCCATTCGCTTCTCTGCATGTTGCAGCATTTGCGGGGTGTCCACGTCCTGCCACCAGCTATCACCGATATTCATGGCACGGACTTTATTGTCATGGGCCATCATCCGAACTCCATCAGCCAGACTGCAATCACTTCTATCACTGCGGGACTTCGCTCGCTCGAGATAGTCGAAGATTTCAAGTGGGCAAACAAACAGGCCGATATCGATGGCATCGTAATCGCGAAGGTTTTTCCCGATGTCGATGATCCTATTTTCGCGGGTTTGGACTTTCATCGCATCTTCCAAATCGAAAATAGAATCGAGTTTGCGGTCCACTGCGACGTTGAGGTAATCGGAATCAAAAGAATCAAGCAGACGACCGACCACGGCACCGTCAAAAAGGTGGTCGCTCATCGTGAGAAGAAAGGGTTGGCTGATGCGGTCAGCGGCGGCAAGAAGCGAGATGCCATTCTGTTTTTGCCAGTCACCGTTTTCGACGAAGGACACGCTGAGGCCAGCAGGAATCAATTGCTTGACTTGGTCGATCATACGCTCGCTTTCGTAGCCAACCACGAAGTTGACCGTTCTGATCCCGCCGTGAAGCAAGGCGTCCAGAGTGTACGATATCAAGGGGCGACCACCCACTGGGACGAATGGCTTCAGAAAAGTTTTATCAGAACCGCGCAGACGCGAGCCTTCGCCGGCCATCAAGATGAGAGCTTCGGAGATAGTAGTCATATCTTGTAATATCTCCTCAATCCCCACAGCCGGAGGCGTTGCGGGAGAAATCTGAAAATCAGAGGCGCAATTTTTGATTGAAATACATCGCCAACTGTTATGCGCGGCGGTGGCTGAGCAGCGTTGACTAATCTGAGAACATGTTGTGCTACCAGCTCCGGTGGCGGCGCGTTTTTCATGTTGCGCTCAGCGACTTCCCAAGTCTTCGCGATTTTTGTGTCGTAACGGGGATTAGCATTGGTGCTCTTGATCACGCCCTGGTTAAATTCGGTGCGAATGTCGGCCGGCTCAAGATCGACAACATGCACGCGGGAATTACCGAGTTCGAGCTGGATTGACATGGTAAAGGATGCCATGGCCGCTTTCGCGGCGTTGTAAGCCGCCATAAACGGCACTGGAAGTCGGGAAGCTAACGAAGTGACGTTAATGATCAAACCTTCGCCACGTGCATGCATGTGACGCAGTGCGAGTTGCATTAATTGGATTTGGCCGAAAACGAGAATTTGAAACTGGCTCGCAATCGTTTCTATGGGAACAAGCTCGGCGGGGTCAAAGTGACCGGCCCCTGCGTTGTTGATCAAAACATCGAAGTAGCCGGCGTCGGAGAGCGCGGCATTGAATGCCGCCTCGGCGGAAAGCGGGTCGGCCAGATCAAGACGGACCGCATGCCACTGTGGCATTTTTGGGATACGTTCCAAATTGCGCGACGTGCCCCAGACCTCGTGACCCTCCGCCACAAGTAACCTAGCCATCGCGAGGCCTATGCCAGAGCTTGCACCAGTGATAAAGACTCTTTTCACGATTTGAAAAATGGCTTTAGCGCCACGGGAGGCATTGCGTGTTGCTCCCGCATTGATTCCTATTTTAACTATCGCTCCGATGCAAGAATGTCCTGTGCAGCAACCTCTTTATTGTGCGAGTCGTGTCAAAGGCCTGCCAGGCTTTTAGGGATGTCGCTCTTATCTCAATGTTGCTGCTGATTTCGGTTGTTGTTGTGATCTTGGGTGCGCTCGGTATTAAGCGTCTGCTTCCACGTAATAGAAAGCATCGACAGCAAGTCCGCTTCATTCGTGAAACGTTGTCCGCCAATCGCAAGTTGGATAATCGGCGTGTCATCGCCTCGCTGTCGACGGTGCCCGACCGGATCAACAAGTTGGGGCCGACGCTTCAGTCTCTTCTAAAGCAAACGCGCCCGCCGGACGAGATCGTGCTGACCATTCCGGAATTTTCGATTCGGGAACAGCGGCCTTATGTCGTGCCGAAATATATTTCACGGTTACCGCGGGTGCGTGTTTTGCGTTGTCGCGAGGATTGGGGGCCAGCCACGAAGTTTATCGCCGCGATCCAGGACGAGCTGGCGGCGGGGCGGGAGAATACGTTGATCATGGTGGTAGACGACGACCGGCTTTATCCGCGCGATGCGCTTGAAACTTATCTTTTCTACAGCGAGCAATTGCCGGACGCGGCTCTTTGCTTCCGCGGCGCTGCCATGCCGTATACTTTAGACTGGGACGACGCCAAAATGATTCATGCGAAGGATGTTCGCGAGCCGCGCCCCGTCGCCGTGATTACCGGGTGCGGAAGTTACCTTGTGCGACCACGGTTCTTTGACCAATCGCTCTGGGATTATTCAAAAGCTCCGTCTGTGGCGTTTTACATTGATGACATTTGGATTAGCGCATGGCTCAGCCGCCGCGGCGTGAAAAGATATGTTGTTCCGGCCTCGGCTATGATGCGCAGCGTGCGTCGGCAGCGACGAACTGTATCGCTAAACAAGATCCACGGTCGCCAGAAACTCAACAATGAAACGATCGTGTTTTTTAAGGATGCTTGGGACGTCTTCGCTTGACCCTAGGCATGCTGGTGTTTGGAACGCGTGTGGTGCCCCCACCACTGAACACCGAACACTGCCAAAAAAGCCGCCGCGCTGGTGATTTGTCCGACAACTCCGCCCAGAAATGCGCGGCAGACGAGAGCAGGAACAAACGCGATCCCCGCGGCAATCAGCGGCGGGCGAATATCGCTCCACGAATCTTTCCAGTGAAACACCCATCGCAGCGTGGCGTAGCGTAGGATGCCTTGGACGATGTAGGGCAAAAGAATGCCGACGGCCGCGCCCATCGCGCCAAAGCGGGGAATGAGCCAAAGCAAGCCGCCCGCGGCAACCGCGCACGTGATCGAAGAATGCAGAAGATTCAAATGCGGCCTTTGCACCATGATTACGGTCTCGCCCAGTGAGACGAACGCATTGGTGGCACTGGCGAGGGCGACGATGCCGAGCCAAACGCCACCTTGCTGAAATGCAGGACCGTAGACCAGCAGAATTGTCCCGCCCGCCAGAGACAACACCGCTACAAGCGGCAACAAGATCCACAGCATCCACTGAGCCAGCCGCGCGTAAGTAGCGGCAGCGACCTCGTGATCGCCAGTAGCCGTCATACCGGCTACGACCGGTGCGAAAATGGGATTGAAAGTTTGATTGACCTTGCGCAGGCCGTTCGCGGTGCCGATGACCGCACTGTAAATACCGACGGTTGCAAGCGTCACACCGGGCGCGCGTCCAACGAAGTAGCCGAGCATGAGAAGGTCCAACCGGGCAATGAACGCGTTAATCAGCTGATAAACGCTGATTGGGGCAGCATACGCGATTAGCGAGCGGGCTTCGGCGAAAGGCGATATAACGTCCACGTGCGCTGGAATATTGCGAAACAACGTCGAGGCAAGCGCGAGTGCAATCAATCCTGATGCTGCGGTTCCGACTATTGCAGCTACCTCCGGTGAGGACTCTTTGAAGCCGACGGCGAACGCAAGCAGGAATGCGAGTGTTGTCGCAATTGGCTCGGTCATCCCGCGCGAGTAGATGTCATGCTGCATCACCTTCATCCCCCGCGAAACAGCCGTACTAATGCGATACAAGGCCAGGCCCGGCATCGCGCAGAGAACCAGTGCCAGCGCCGAAACCATTTGCGGCTGTACGTGAAGCCGGTTGTTAAAAAACCGGAGCGCCAGTATTACAATGCCAGCAGTGATAATAGACTGCGCAACCCCCAAGACGACAGCGATTCGAAAAAGCGTACGGCTCCGCGCACGGTCGCCAACAGCTTCCGAGCGAGCGATGAATGTGGTAATCGCATTGTCGAGGCCAAGAACGCCGATCTTGCTGATGATGTCAGTGGTCGACCAGGCAACCGAGTATAAGCCGAGTGCCGCTGCCCCGAGCAGCCGCGCAACGAGAAATGTGAATATCCCGCGGAAATTCGAGGCCAGCATCGCGATCGTGTTCAAGAAGGCGCCGCGTTTTAGCTCCACTCCGGTTTGGTCCACGACCGCGGGCGCATCTACCACGGGCGGCGCTACTTCCAACGCAATTTCCGTCGGGCTCACTGACTCCTCGTGAAGCCGGTGACTGGCGTGGGTAATTTCAAGGTTAGATGCCATGAGAAGGAGCGCCATGATTCACTTTTCGGCGGAATACTCTCGATGAAAGGAGTTGACTGAAATCGACAAGACGCGTCCGGTCAAGGGAGCGTATTGCTGCAGTCATTTTTGCGTCGAGATGAGATTGTCGCTACACTGAGAGTCCGTTACGTCCCAGACCACCTTTAGGAGGCCAGAAAATCGATCTCCCGGCCGGCATTCGAACTTTGCAACGCGCTGATCGCTGGGTTGGTGCGCCGCTTTGCGCCATTTTGACTTTTCTCCGAAGAATCTTGGACACTGCGGGGCGCCCAGAACCGCGCCAGGTTCAGCGCATTCTCTTTGTTAAGCTTGCAGAGCAAGGCTCAACCGTTCTCGCCTATCCCGCGATTTGTCGTTCGATCGACATGGTCGGACGTGAAAACGTTTACTTCGTCGTATTTGACGACAACCGTTTCATTCTCGACGCAATGGAGATCATCCCCGAGGACAATGTGATAACGATCGCTACGCAAAACCTTTTCAGGTTCGCGCTTACTACGCTTCAATCAGTGTATCGAGTCCGAAAAATCCACGTCGACGCGGTCATTGATATGGAATTCCTCACACGTTTCTCGGCGATCCTAACGTTTACGACCGGCGCTCAATCGCGTGTTGGCTTTCATACTTTTTTCGGCGACGGACCGTACCGGGGGGACTTGATGACACATCGGCTTTTATACAATCCTCATCTCCATACGAGTCAAATGTTCGAGACCATGGTCGAAGCTTTGACCCGCGATCCGGCGGTGCTTCCGACGTTCGACTTTAAGCCTTCTGCGTACCAGCCACTTCCAAGATTTCGCTCTTCACCGTCCGAAGTTGCTGAAATCAACGCCCTGCTGCAGCGGGAAAATCCTGGTATCGGTTCTGCGCCACTTATCCTGCTCAACCCGAACGCGAGCGACTTGCTGCCGTTAAGGCGATGGCCGCCTCTCCGGTATGTCGAACTTGCGGGGCGGCTGCTCGAACGTTACCCGGAGTTGTTTATTGGGTTTACCGGTGCCCCGGGCGAAGCCACTCCCAATAAACAGCTTGCAGACGAAATGGGTTCAAGCCGCGTCATTTCGCTTGCCGGAAAAACGACTCTGCGACAATTACTCGTGCTTTACACGCGCAGTGAGATTTTGGTGACGAATGACAGTGGCCCGGCACACTTTGCCTCGATGACACCAATTCACGTCGTCGCGTTGTTCGGGCCGGAGACGCCGGCGCTATTTGCGGCGCGATCGTCAAACGCAACCGCATTGTGGGCTGGCATCGCGTGCAGTCCGTGTGTGAACGCTTTCAACAACCGGCAATCGGTCTGCCGTAACAATGTCTGCATGCAAGCAATCACAGTCGACGACGTTTTCAAAGAAGTTACGCGCATTTACGATTCTCTTAGGAGGAGCACATTCGCAAATTCATCTGCCGAATGATGGATGTCGCAACTCATAGGTCGCGCGGCCGGTTTTCCGTCGCCGCGCTTGGGATAATCCTCCTCACGGTTGCAATTCGTCTTCCTTCTCTCTTACACCCTCAGCCAATTGACAGCGAAGCAATGTATTCCGTAGTGGCGAATGAGATCGTTGACGGAGGTCGGCCATATGCTGACGCAGTAGAGCGCAAGCCGCCACTCCTCTTCTGGACGTACGCCGCGATATTTGACGTAGCAGGCAAGTTCAATTGGAAGGCGCTTCATTTCGTCGCACTGGTGTGGACGCTATGCGCAATGGCGGGGCTCTGTGTAATTGGCCGCGAATTGTTCGATCGCAATACTGGTTTGATTGCCGCGCTCTTCTACAGCGTTTTCCAGCCCTTCTGGTCGTGGAAGAATCTCGCATTCGATGCCGAGATGCTAATGAATCTGCCCATCATCTGGGCGTGGGCGATCGCTTTCCGTCGCGGTTCGTCGCGATTGCGACCCGAGCTTTTCGCGGCCGGTGCGTTTTTGGGCGCGGCCTTCCTGCTCAAACAGCCGGCCGCGATAGCAGCAGTTCCGCTCGGCATTTATCTACTTCTCCCGAGCTATCGAGCTAGCCGCAGCTTGGCGCGAACCAATTCGATTATTCAGGCGGCCATGCTTACGGCAGGCTTTTTCGCAGTTCTCGGTCTCGTGACAATTGTCCTTTGGAAACAAGGCATCCTCCATGATGCGTTTTACTGGACAATTGCCGATCATGATGTTCCGCACGTTTTTTGGCACAAGGGAATCGTTAATACGCTGATTTTCCTTGGCGCCTGTTTACCTCTCGTGATCGGGGCGATAATGGCGTGCCGGGGTAAGGATGAAATTTGGGCCGGGAAGACGGCAGAGCGAACAGCGCTTCTAGGATTGCTCGCTGCCTCAGCGATCGGCGCTGCAGCAGGCGCACGCTTCTACCCGCATTACTATGTGCAATTGATTCCTCCACTCGCACTACTCGCGGCACCCTACTACGCGCGACTTTGGTCCCGGATGATACGGCCATCCCAATGGCTCCTGCGACCCGGAGTGACCTATGCCTGGCTGGTTCTTACGATTATTGTTTTCTCAATTAAACATTGCACAGGGCTGGAGCCGCGGCGCGTACCGTCTGAAGCGGGACGATATTTATCCGCGCATTCCTCTTCTGGCGACAGGATTTTTGTCTGGGGCCAGACCCCAGAAATCTATCTAGACGCTCACAGACGTCCTGCCTGCCGCTACATTACAACCTTTCCCCTCACGGGTTACGTCTTCGGCGGACCGATTCCGGGTTTTGATACCTGCAGCCGGATTTTGCCCGGCGCCTGGACTAATCTCGAGCAAGACTTTGCTAGGCAGCCGCCGACCTACATTGTCGATGTTCAACCCGACGCGAAAAGTGCGCAGTATCCAGTGAAGAACTTTCCGATTTTGGCCAAACTTTTGACGGAACGATACTACCCAGTGGCGCACACGACCGACGGTGTGATTTATCGAATACGTTAGCGGTTGGAATGTCGGTTAGTATTGAGGTGTCTGCTGCTCCCATTAAGGCAAACTTGAAGAAATATTGCTCAGCACTTGGAGAAGCGCCTTCTAAAACTCAAAGAGCGCGGTACATTTGGCATCTCACTGAATGGTGGCGATGCTCCTTACTCTTAAGAATTTGTTAACTTCAACTTTCCACGCAGATCAGGCGCGGGTTCCATGATCGAGGAGCACCACGGTTTCGATCGCGTCGTGATTTTAAGTGATGAATCGGCCAATTGGCAGATCGCCGGATTGCGCCAGCTTGATCGGCTCGTACTAGGGATCGATGAATTCGCCAAAGCAATGGGAACGGCAAACAAGATTGAGATTGTCGTTTTCTGGAAACCCGAGATTCCGCTTTCGGAGCGATGGTTGCCCAAGCACCAGCGAATCACGCGTGTTCGGTTAACCGAAGCTTCCAATTCGGTTCAACCGGAAGCACGCATTCTCGCTACGCGCTTGTTCATCGCGCGAAATGCTTTGTCGAAGTTTTTTCCCACGACGTCCCCGGTAAAGATCGAGCGACCGATTGTCGACCTAACGGGAGCGTGGCCACGACTCTTCGATCAGTTCGATAGAACCTGTCGAAGCGCGACCCGCGCTGATGAAGAGCACTGGCGTTTTCTCGCGCAACCGAGCGAAAAACACCTCCTTCGCCACAGCGGCAAATCGCAGGACGGAATGGTTTCGAAGTTTTTGAACCGCCCGATCTCACGCGCAATCACGCGGCTTCTTCTTAAGCTGCCGATTACTCCCAACACCTGGACGATATTGATCTTCGCGCTCGCTCCTGTGGCTTTTGTGTTTTTGGTGCTCGGTGGATACACCGGTTTCCTGGCCGGGACTGCAATTTTCCAATTGATCAATATCTTGGACGGATGCGACGGCGAGATTGCGCGCGCCAAGTATCTTGATTCGGAACGAGGTCGCCGCCTCGACGCCTTCTGCGATTTCGTTGCCAATCTGATTTTTGTTCTCTGCCTGGGCGTCGGTCTCTTCCGGCAACCATTGGTGAGCGCAAACATTCGCTTCGTTTATCTGCTCGAGAGCTTGATCACGTTCTTTTTAATGGGACGCGGACTTGGCCGTTACGTCAGACCGCTTCTCGCTGGTGGTACCACGCGCGTAGTCTCGCGCCGGCAGGAAGACTTCCACATAGCAGAGCGTTTTTTCGGTCGCGCGCTGCCCGCTTTCATTTTTCAAATTACCCAGCGCGACGTGATTTATTTTGTGTTTCTCCTTTTGGCGATCGCCGGTCACGCGTCATGGATTCTGCACATTGTTTTCGCCTTTTCCGTGATCACGCTGCTCTTCAGGCTGATCAGGAGGAGTTTGCGGCTGGCCGCGGAAATACCTTGGTAACGTGGCCGATGATGATCGCGTTTACCCTCGACGTGGGAGATTAAAACTAGCACTCGCGCACATATTGTCTCGACGCTACAACCGACCCGCCGAAACCTTTCGCAAAGTGTTTTGGTCGCGCATATCTAAGCATTCGAGCAGGTGTATCTGGCCTGATACAAACTGCCGGAAGACACCTGCAACACCTATATGACGGAACCTTTTCGCCCGCCATTATTGATCGTCGCAGATTCGCCGGAGGCGCTGACGGATCTGTGCGGCATCTCGCTGCTGGAACGAATGCGCCGCATCGCACTGAACCTCGGCTTTCGCGAGGCGATGATTTTGTCCAACTCCGTGAAGGCGGTGGCTACGCATGTCGCTAACGAGTCGTGGCATCGTGCAGATGTGTCGCTCACGTTTCGGGAGCGTACCGGTGCGAAGGTCACGGTTGGCGATATCCTAGATTGCCTCCCTGCACTGAGGGTCGCCTCCGACGGGCGGATCCTCATCGTATTCGCCGGTTTTTATTGCGATGAACGCCTGCTGCGCTCGCTCGCCGGCGCACAGACCAACTCCGCTCTCATCGATTCGGATACCCCATCGATTATTGCGCCGCTTTTGGAAAATTCAGATACCCATTCTTCCGGCCGGCTTTTGTGCGCGGCTCTGCTCTCGAGTGAATGGCTTTCTCGGAAAAATCGCGCTGGCACACTCGTGGAAGAGATTACTTCGGATACGACGGCGGGTCGCATAGCGGGCGTCGACGCTGCACGACAGCAAGCATACGTTGAAAGCATGCGCAGGAGTGTGCGGCCGGTCTTCTTTCCAGCTCCATCGCTCGAGCGCCGTCCGCTGGCCGAACGTTTGCTGCGTGACGCGACCCAGAAAGGTGTCCTTGATTTTCCGGCGCTTGTGCACGCACCGATTGAGAAGTGGCTCGTTTCGCATCTCTGTCGAACGACGATCACTCCGAATCAGATCACGGTTGGAACCGGAGTTCTCGGTCTGGGCGTGACGCTGCTTTATGCCTGTGGGTATCTTTGGACTGGAGCGTTGCTCGCCCTGGTTATTGGAGTTCTCGATGGCATTGATGGCAAGCTCGCACGTTTGAAAGCGCAAACGACCAAACTTGGAAAGAAGGAGCACGACCTCGATTATCTTGTTGAAACGTCGTGGTGGACGGCGCTCGCGTATCATTTTCATGCCACCGGTCAAGTTCGTTACGCTTACGTAATTTTCTTCGCTTTCTTTGCTTTCCATATGCTGGAACGCGTGGCCAAAAAAGCCGTTCGGCGACGAATTGGTCGAAACCTGGATGATTTCGCTCCATTTGATCGTCTCGTGCGAATCGTCGCTGGCCGCCGCAACATTTATACCTGGCTGTTCACCTTTTTTCTTGCCATTGGGGCACCGGCGACTGGCTTCATTTGGCTCTGTTTCTGGGGGGTGGCGAGCGCGGTCATCCACATCCTACGTGCGTTGCAAATCGGCTTCACCGGCCAGGACAAAGTCGGGTCAGTGTCAACTCCGTCGTGAAAGAGGCTCGGCTCTGCGTTTGATCGACTTAAGAGATCGAACCTCTCGCGCCCTGCGGATGGCTGGCGGTGATCAGGCCGTCTTTCATCTCATGGATCCAATCACTGGCTTCGGCAATGACAGGGTTGTGCGTGGCCAGAAGAAGAGCTTTGCCGCCTTCCTGGACGATATGTTGAAGTAGTTCAAAGGCGCGCTCGGAGTTGGCAGTATCGAGGTTGCCGGTTGGTTCGTCGGCCAGAATAATACGCGGATCATTGGCCAGGGCGCGCGCGATGGCCACCCGTTGTTGTTCGCCTCCGGAGAGGTGGCGGCTGGGCCTCCGTAATTTGTCGCCCAAACCTACCGCTTCCAGCAGCACGGCCGCGCGTTCGCGCATCTCATTGTCGGAAAGTTGCCCCAGTTTGCGCATCGGAATCATCACGTTTTCCTGCGCAGTGAAATCTTCCATCAAAAAATGGAATTGGAAAATGAAGCCGATGAACTTGCTTCGTTTATGCGCGAGCTCGTCGTCACTTAGCTCGGACACGGGCTCCGATTCGATTGAAACGCGGCCAGCATCAGGCAGATCGAGCAGCCCAAGAATGTAGAGCAACGAACTCTTGCCGCATCCAGACGGACCGACCACCGCATGGACGCTACCGGGCTCGATATCGAGTGAGACACCCCTGAGAGCATGCACTCGCTCTTCTTCTTCGCCCAGATAGCGCTCGATCCCTTCGCAACTAAGACAGGTCTCTGAATTCATCTGGAACCTCGAATCGTGACAACCGGTGGCAATTGAGCGGCGCGACGCGCCGGGACATAACTCGCGATGAAAACGGCGAGGATCGCGAGCAACGTTGCAAATACGTAGTGCCTCCAATCCCACGTCACCAAAAAGTAATTTGTGTACAACAAACCGCGGAGACGAATGGGAATGTGCGAGACACCCCACGTCATTAACGCGCCTAAAAGACAACCGAGCAATGAGCCGGCCGCAGCGATCAGCGCGCCCTGCCACAAGAAAATCGCAGAAATGTCGATTCGCCGGTAACCCATTGAACGCAAAATCGCGATCTCCTTTATCTTTGCGAGCACCGACATCGTAAGAACGTTAAAAATACCAAAGCCGGCCAGCAGGATGATCAGAGAAACAGTAATCGCCACAGACATTCGCAGTGTCAAAAAAAGTTGCAGCGTGCTCTCCTCGCGGTCCTGCCAGCTCGTGGCATTATGTTGAAAGAGGGTTTCAAAACGGCTGGCCAAAGCGGGCGCACGATTGGGATTTCGCAGTTTGTATATGATCATCGACGCGCCGGACGGTTGCTGCAGTAGAGCCTGCGCAACTCTGGCATGCGAATAAACGCGGGTTGAATCAATCGAGCCGATTCCTGCGCGAGCGATCGCTGCCACCGTGAATCGCCAGAACTCGCCGTTTGGGGCAAGCAATTGTACCGTGTCGCCGACACCAGCCTGAAGTAACTCTGCCAGGCGCGAACCAATAATGATCGAACTAGTGTTGTTTCGAAAGTCATCAAAATTGCCATCAATCAACTGATGGAGAATATCGGTTGTGCGCGCGTGCAAAGCGGGATTGATGCCGTAAAGATCGACAGTCGCGTTCTCAAATCCCGCGCGCGCGCTGACCGTTCCACGGAGGACCGGGGAACAGGAAACCACATTGGAAAATTGCCTGCTTACCCGCATGATTTCATTGGCGTTAGTGATGCCTTCAAAATAGACACGACGCCCAACCGTTGTCCCCTTCGAGTTCTTCGCAGAAACCATCA
>Ga0193721_1000327_pt1 | contig 13848 bp, 17 predicted proteins | sample U2s2metaG_FD_145078 | JGI IMG/M metagenome (GOLD analysis project Ga0193721, IMG submission 145078) | Soil microbial communities from a riparian zone of the East river system, Colorado, United States - U2s2 | ecosystem: Environmental > Terrestrial > Soil > Riparian zone | place: USA: East River...
GAATCGATAATATGCCCGCGTAGCTCGATCGTTTCCGAAAACATTTCTAGAGCTTAGCCGTCTGGCGTGGCCGCGCCAGTGAGCCAAGATTGTTGTGGCTCCGCTTGTGTTAAGCATTCAAACTAATGGACAGGCGCTCGCCGCGGCGAGCGCCTCTACAACGAGTTAGACCAATATGGAAAAGCCGAGCGCACACGGACCTTCGCCGAATCGTAAGGCGCATCGCGTTCTTGGATCGCGGTTGAATCGAAGGCCGAAGCGTCCGCCACCCCTGCCTGCACAGAGAGATTCCACCAACGCACAGCGCGCGAAAAATCGGTAAGGCAACACCATGCATCCGGGTTTGGAAGGTCTCGCCGCAAAAGCCGCGAAAGCACTTTCACGTAAATCGGAGTACGTGATCACCCAGCCTGCGGAGCTGCGAGTTCTTCGAGAGATGTCCGACGCAGAGGTCAGCGAGTTTGCAAAGAGTCATGGCTGGCGCGTTATATGTCGGCTCGGTGGACGGCAAATCGAATTCTATAATAACGCCAGCGAACGCCCGCTGTAGCCAGCATTGATGTTCCCGGCGTGCCCGGACATCGCAGCGCGATGTCCCTACCATTTGGTTCCACTGGACAGCGCAGAGCTGTTGGCTTACGAGTGCGCCAGCCGCGATCAACTCCGAAAGCATTCGCAAGCGTATGGAAGCAGCAAAAATTTATTTTATTGTTTTCGGCGCTTTGACAATCATTGGCGGGATTGTCGGATACCTAAAGGCAGGCAGCGTGGCGTCGATCATTGCCGGCTCAATTACCGGGGTGCTATTGCTCGTAGCTGCGTTTCTGTTGCCCGAACATCGCACGATTGGGTTGGCGACTGCGCTTATTGTCTCGCTGTTGCTTGCGGCGCAGTTTGTTCCCAAATTTCTGCGGAGCGGAAGAGTGATGCCTGCGGGAATGATGGCGATCCTCGCCGTGATCGGCATCATTGCAGCCATCGTCGCCTGGGTAAAAAAGTAATCGCGTGGGAAGAATGCCCCTTCGAACGTGGCGGCGGCTCGTGCTGGTCATATTCGGCGCGCTTTTCGCCGCGATTGTTTACCGCTGGATCTCGCTTGAGCGACTGCAACGCGCCGCGCCGGCTGAAATCCTCGCCACGCCAACACCGGAGCCGACGCCGACTCGGCCACCGGTGATCAGTGGAAAATTGGACACGGCCAAGCTGTTCAATGGGATCACACTTCACTCTACGGTCGAGACCATTCCGGGAGCTGATGCCACGACTGAACGGATGCAGCCAGACAGTTACGTGCTCGATCTAAAACTACAAGCACGTGTGCCTTCGCCGAACAAGACCATCGAGGAGCTGGCGAAAGTCAGTCCGAGTTTGCCGAAGTTGTTGCCCGGTTTGGCATCGATGTTATCTGCCGATCCGGTGTCGCCGCTTTACGCTCAGCTCTACGACACAAAAGTCAGAGTGCTGCGCGAAAATCTCGGCCGTCTCGATCTGCTTCTGTCGCGCCACAACTTTTTCGATTGCCAAACTGTTTTGCAAATGCAGCATTCCCAGACGCATCGAAAAGCGCTCTTGTTCCAGGCAGATATGGATGTGGATGCCGATGGCTCCGACGGCGATCGAATGCCCGTTGGGACGGGCGCGCCGACTAATTTTAAGCCCTCAACCAGCTATCGCTGGCAAAAGAAAACGGCCGCGCCTAATCCATACATGGCCGGCACCGAAGCAGCGCTGAAACACGCGGAAGACGAGTATGCGCTTGGAACTACTACTCCGGCGCGCAAGCGCGAGCTGCGGAACGCGATCGCGCTGTTGCGTGCCGAAGTCGACACGCTGAAAAAATACAGCTTTCTCATAGGCACGGCCGATCCCTTTATCGTGGTGCCTGGCGCATTTACGCACAGCAGCGAACCGGTTAAACCCGGCGATTATGCGCTGGTCGTTTTCGGAGATTCGATTTACCCCGCCATGGTCGGCGATGTCGGTCCAAACAACAAAGTCGGAGAAGCGTCGCTGCGCATAGCAAAACAGATCAATGCCCTTTCGACGCCTTACAATCGACCGGTGAGCGATCTGAAAGTGACTTACGTCGTTTTCCCCGGAACGGCAGACAAGACAGTTGGTCCACCGGATCTGGAAAAGCTTCAGGCACACTGCGAAGCGCTGGTGAAAGAGATCGGCGGCGCAAGCGTGCCATTGCATCACTGGGAAAACATCATTGCGCCTTCGCCCACTCCGAGCCCAACGCCGGCTCCTTCGCCGTCTGCAGGTGCGACAACGTCTCCTTCACCAGGTGCGTCGGTCTCTACATCCGCTTCGCCTTCGCCGACGTTTGCATTTCGGGTTGTGAGCCCTGCAGCAACCACCCCGCCCAATTCGATGCTTACGCCGACGATTTCACCCGCCGGTACACGAAGGCCCGTTAAGAAACATAAGCCCTGACCGCTGGAAGCTCACCATGCTGCCGAGCTTGCCCTCGCGGTGCGAAACTGTATCTCGTACGAAATGATTATTCGCGATGCTGTTGAGGCCGACTTGCCGGACATCATCGAGATTTACAACGCCACCGTGCCGACGCGTATGGTGACGGCAGAGCTTGAGCCAACCACGGTCGAAGCGCGTTTGCCATGGTTCGACGAACATTCGCCAGACCAATATCCATTCTGGGTCGCCGAGTCTGAAGGACGCGTGATTGGTTGGCTCGATTTCAAAAAATTCCTGCCACGCTCTGCGTATCGCGGTACAGCAGAGATCAGCGTTTACGTCGATGACAAATTCCGGCGTCGCGGCGTGGCGCGAGAATTATTGGAAAAAGCGATTGCCGTCGCGCCATCGCTGGGGATCACTGCACTTGTCGGCCTGATCTTCGGACATAATGAGCCGAGTTTGAAATTGTTCGAGCGCCTCGGGTTCGAGCACTGGGGTTTTTTACCCGGCATTGCCCAACTCGATGGCGTGCAGCGCGACCTGGTTGTAGTGGGACTACATTGTCGAGTCTCTGCAGAAGTGACGCGGCATCTCGAGGCGCCGCACGCGCGCGACTACAACGAATCTCTCAGTCTCATGCACACACTGATGCAGTATCGGCACGAGCGAATCCACTCGGAACTGATGAAAATCCGGGACAAATATTCCATGTTGCATCTGGACGTGCTGATTCTCATTTATCATTTCGCAAAAATTTGCTCCGGAAATATTCTCGAAATCGGCGCCTTCATTGGCGGCGCCACCATTGCCGCGGCGTTCGGCGTGCGTGATTCGGGTCAGAGCAAAAAACTGATCGCAATCGAGCCCGGCGGAAGCGTGAAACACAAGCGGCTCGGCACGCGCAATATCTTGCGCGACCTGGAACGGAATCTTGCCCGGCAGCGCGTATCGGAAATGGTTACTCTCATTAAGGGCCGTTCCTTCGACGCGGCAACAATCCAGGCAGTCAATGAAAGGCTGGGTCGGGCTAAGATTGGCCTCTTAATCCTCGATGCCGATGCGGCCAAACGGCGCGACGTCGAGTGCTACCGCGACAAGTTCACCAACAATTGCTGGATGGTCATCGACGATTGCTACGGAATTGATTCCAACGAAAAGATCACGCCGAGCCGCGCCGACGTGGATGCTTTAGTCGAGGCAGGCTGCCTGAAACCATTGGGGTTTTACGGCTGGAGCACGTGGGTAGGGCGGTGGCGGGGATGAGCTGCCCTTACGCTTCTTCGGGGCCAATCACGAGGTGGATGACGCCGTTCGGCGCGGAGATGAAGAAGCCGTTGAAATCATGGCTTAATTGTTCGACTTCATCGCGCCTTGTCACGCCGTGCACCTTCAAAAATGACGCGGCTGCGTCGGTGTCATTAGTTTCCAATTCCAGCCAGATATCCGGATGACTCAGGTGAGGGACGCTGTCAATCCAAAGCCGATTCGGGCCGAACTGAAAAATGCAGCCGTCCTTTTCTTCCTCGAGCAGAGGCAAGCCCAGCGTATCACGATAGAAGGCCACCGTCTGTTCATACGTGTGGCTAGGACACTTGATCGCAATATTGGCTCCGCCCGAAAACTGCGCCCCCTCGAGTTTCGCAACCATGGATCGAGCTTAGCACGCCATGGCGAAAGTGACACAGGTCACCCTGCACCCGTTCCGCCGGGCTCGGTCATTTTGATTGGGTCCAATGCGTTCTGGAGTTCTTGTTCCGGCAGGATTCTTTTCTCCCGAGCAATTTCGCGGACGGTGCGCCCGGTTTTCGCGCTTTCTTTTGCAATTTCGGCGGCGCGATCGTAACCAATCTTTGGCGCGAGACTAGTCACCATTGCCATCGAAAGCTCTACCAGCTCACGGCACCGCTCTTCGTTTGCCACGATACCGCGAACGCATTTCTCGCAGAAAACATCGACGACGTTCGCCAGCAATCGGATCGATTCCAAAAGATCGTGCGCCATGACCGGCATCATGACGTTAAGCTCGAAATTTCCGTTCGCGCCGGCCCAGGTGATGGTGGTGTCGTTACCGATCACCTCCGCGCAGACCATCATTAGTGATTCGCACATGACCGGATTTACCTTTCCCGGCATGATCGAACTGCCAGGTTGCGTTGCGGGCAGCTGAATCTCGCCAATGCCGCAGCGCGGTCCGCTGCCGAGCCAGCGAATATCGTTTGCGATCTTGAACAGGCTGACCGCGATCGTTTTTAGATGACCGCTCGCTTCGACAACTGCATCCTTTCCACCCTGCGCTTCAAAATGATTTTTTGCTTCGTAAAACGCAATGGCGGTGCGTTGTTCCAGATGCCGCAGCATTTTCTTTGGAAGATCAACAGGCCGGTTCAGACCCGTGCCGACCGCTGTGCCGCCAAGCGCCAGCTCTCGCAAGACTTCGATTGATTTTTGCGCGCGTTCTTTGGCGTAAGCAACCTGCTGTGCGTAACCGGAAAATTCCTGGCCCAATCGGACCGGCGTCGCATCCATTAAATGTGTCCGGCCGATTTTGATTATATCCCAGAATTCTTTGGCCTTTGCTTCGAGCGCACCGTGTAATTTTTCCAACGCCGGGACCAGACGGTTCTTTAGCTCTTCGGCCGCGCTGATGTGTATTGCTGAGGGAATCACGTCGTTGCTCGATTGGCCCATGTTGACGTGATCGTTTGGGTGAACATGCTCGCGCGACCCGATCGGCTTCCCCGCAAGCTGGGCGCAACGGTTCGCGATCACTTCGTTTGCGTTTGTGTTTGTGCTTGTGCCGGAGCCAGTCTGAAAAATGTCGAGCGGAAAATGGTCGTCGAGTTTTCCCTCAGCGACTTCCTCCGAGGCCTGTACGATCAACGCCGCGCGCTCTGCGTCGAGCAGGCCGAGATCGTGATTCGCCTGCGCGGCCGCCCATTTAATCAAGCCCAAAGCGCGAATGAATGGTCGTGAAAACCGATGGCCGCTAACCGGAAAATTGAGCACCGCGCGGTGTGTCGAGGCGCCATGAAGCGCATGCGCCGGAAGCGACATCTCGCCCATCGAATCTTTTTCGATCCGCCGCGGCTTCTCCGTCATGCGGATCCGTCGGCACCAACGCTAACCAGTCCCGGGACCCGTTTCCGTTCCGAAGTGCGCCGGGCGCGGCGACGGGGCGATGGTGTTTTGTGAAAAACGGTGATGAACATCGGCGGGATGTTTTGTAGGAAATATTCCGATTCGCCGTGCTCGAAAAGCGTGGCGTGCTGCTTCAATTCGTTGGTGACCTGGTAAATGATGAAGCTGCCGTCCATGATGAGAGAATCATGGGTTTTTTGAAGAAGCGCCCGTTTCTTTTCGATCTTGAGAATGCTAAACGGAATGCCGGAAAGGATGTAATCGCACTGAGCGAAGCCGCGCCGCTTCAACTCATATGGCAAAGTGGCAGCGTCTCCATGAATCACATGCACTCGCGGATCATCAGCAAATTGTCGCTTCAAATCTCGCGCGAATGCCGCGTCCAGCTCAAACAGAAGCAGATGCGAGTCCGGGGTCATCCGCCGCGCGATTTCACGCGAATGCACGCCTTCACCCGGGCCGTATTCGGCAATTACCCGTGGTTGACTGAAATCCATTTTACTCGCGACACGTTCGACCAGCGCTTTTGAGCTGGGGATAATCGAGGCGACTTGAAACGGTCGCTTCAGAAATCGTTTGAAGAAAAGTTTACTCACGAGGAAACGAATTGTCGTCCGGCGCCTCCTAGTTGTCCAGTGATGAAGTGGAGCGATATCAGTGATCTACGGTCAGTGAACGGTGATCAGCCGGGGGTCTTGACTGATCACTGAATCACCGATCACTTATCACTTCTGATTCATGCGCGGTTAGCTCAGTGGTAGAGCACTACCTTGACACGGTAGGGGTCAGAGGTTCGAAACCTCTACCGCGCACCATCTTTCTATGTCTCGCCGGCTCGCGCTCCTTCGTGTTAGAGATTGCTTTCGGAATTGGACTCAACGTTGTCGGCTGGCTCGCTCCGAGTCTCGATCTGGCGTTCATCCCGAAGTGTCCCGCCTGTTTTGCCGCCTACGTTGCCGTTGGCTTATATCGTTTACAAATCGCGCGTCCATCGCGATCGCATGAATGCGAAAGTCATGAAGGACAAGCGGCTAACGATGCCAAAGAAGATGCCTTTTGACGTCAAGCGCATGCTTTACGGCGGATTCAAGGTGATGGTGGATGCGTGAGCGTAGACCTCAACTTGTTCGACCTGGCAGGATTCATTGGCGTTTTATTGATTGTAATCGCCTATCTGCTCCTGCAGCTCGATAAACTTGCCAGCTCGGCGCTGAGCTTTTCGCTGTTAAACGCCGCGGGTTCGTTGCTGATTATGTTGTCCCTCATTTTCAAGTTCAACGTGTCAGCATTCTTGGTCGAGGTGTTTTGGTTTTTAATTAGCTTGATCGGATTATCGAAGTGGCTCGCGGCCAGGAAACGGCTGCGGATCAAAGCAGAAGAAAGGACAATGACATGAACGCAAAATGGTTGTCCTGAACAGGCGCGCGCGTTCGTCGTAACATTGAACTGCAACTAACAACCAAGAAAAACAACCATGAATACCGAAACAACGACAGATGAATACATACTACTCTTCCGCGGACCGCATTGGGACAGAGGTTTGTCCACGGACAAGCTCCAACAGGCCATGACCAAAGTGATGGCGTGGTTCGAGGGACTGAACGAACGCGGCAAAATAAAGGCGGCGCAGCCGCTCGGCGGCCAGGGCCGGGTAATCTCCGGCACGGATGGTCGGTTTGTGGTGGACGGGCCGTTCACGGAAACCAAGGAAGCGGTGGGCGGTTATCTCGTGCTCCAAGCCGATAGCCTGAACGAGGCGGTCGAGATCGCGCAGTCGATGCCGACGTTGCATTACGGCATCAGCGTTGAAGTGCGCCCGGTTCTCGCGGAATGTCCCATATTCCAGCGTCACCCTGAATTGGTTCGACGCGCGACAGACCCTGCTTCTGAGCAACAGTGGATTGCGGCCGCCGCGTGAAAGATTTGAGATTGAAGACTAACTGAAAAGAAAGGAACTACTATGAACACAACACCTAAATCCGATTACCTGCTGCTTTTTCGCGGCAATGTTTGGGACCGTGGGCTTTCTCCCGCGCAACTTCAGAAGGTCGTTTCCGACTGGATGGCCTGGTTCGAGCGGTTGAAGGCGGAAGGCAAATGCACCGGCGGTCATCCGTTGGAAGATGAAGGCAAAGTTGTTTCCGGAAAACAACGCTCCGTCGCTGATGGTCCGTTTGCGGAATCGAAGGAAGCGATCGGCGGTTTTTTTTATCTAACGGTCGCGGACGAGAACGAAGCGATCGAGATCGCAAAGCAATGCCCGGGTCTTGAATTCGGATCGGTCGTCGAAGTCCGTCCGGTGGCCGAGATTTGTTCGGTCAAGCAACGCGCCGAGGAATATTCCAAGCGAGAACTTGCCGGCACGAGAGCTTGATTCACGGAAACCAATTCGAACGAAGGGGAGACATCAAAATGAGATTCATGGTAATCGTCAAAGCCAGCAAGAATTCCGAGGCGGGCAAGCTGCCGAGCGCGGAGCTTCTCGCTGATATGAGCAAGTTCAACGACGAATTGAAAAAGGCCGGAGTAATGCTCGCCGGGGAAGGGTTGCAACCGAGCTCGAAAGGCGCCCGAGTCAAATTCGCGGGAGAGAAAAGAATCGTCACCGATGGTCCATTCGCGGAAACCAAGGAGTTAGTCGCGGGATTTTGGCTATGGAAGTGTAAGTCGCTACAGGACGCGATAGGATGGGTCAGGCGCTGTCCAAACCCCATGCCGGGCGAAGAAGGGGAAATCGAGATTCGTCAGGTCTTCGAGCCTGAGGATTTCGCCGAGCAATTCGAGCCTGAACATCGTGTCATCGCGAAGCGCGCTTATGAAACAGTATCGCAACACTGACGAAAGCCACGGGTATGAACAGGGTCGCGCAAAAAATCACGCCGTTCCTCTGGTTCGACGATAGGGCGGAAGAGGCAGCGAAGCTTTACACCTCCATCTTCAAGAACTCGAGGCTCGGAGAGATCAGTCGCTACGATGAGGAAACAGCAAATCTCTCTGGCCGGCCAAAAGGCTCGGTCATGACGGTTGCCTTCGAGATTGAGGGACAGGAGTTCGTCGCTCTCAACGGCGGACCGGTGTTCAAGCTTAATGAGTCGGTCTCGTTTATCGTGAACTGCGACACGCAGGAAGAGGTCGATTATTTTTGGTCGAAACTATCCGCCGGGGGCGAAGAAAGCCGTTGTGGTTGGCTCAAAGACAAATTCGGTTTGTCGTGGCAAGTCGTGCCCACGGTCTTGAACGAGATGCTCAAAGACAAAGATGCCACGCGAGCAAAACGCGTTATGCGCGCGATGTTGCAAATGGACAAGATTGACATCCCAACTTTGAAGAAGGCCTACGGCGAAACAGTCGTAGAGTGAACGGGTGGGCCCGACGACGGAAGAAGCCGGAACCGCAACGACCGGCGAAGTTTCTCATCTGGCGGACCATTTGTTTCGTCATGAGGCCGGAAAGCTGATCTCGGTTCTGACAGGGATCTTTGGGATCACTCGTTTGCAGTTGGCTGAAGACGTCGTTCAGGAGTCGCTCGTTCGCGCGTTGCGAACGTGGCCATACACCGGCGTTCCAAAGAATCCCGCGGCCTGGCTCACGCAGACAGCGAAGAACCTCGCGCTCGATGTGATTCGCCGCGAAAGATTATTTCACGACAAGGAACCGCAAATCATCGCGTTCATGGAACAGTGGCCATCCGAATCCGTCGTCGGGGAGTCGCCGATGTTCGATAACGAAATCAGGAGCGGCCGCTTGCGATTGATGTTTGCCTGCTGTCACCCGCTGCTGGCGTCCGAAGCGCAGACGGCGCTTGCGCTCAAAGTGCTGTGCGGCTTCGGCGTCGCTGAAATTGCAAGCGCCTTCCTCACCAGCGAAGCGGCAATCGCGAAACGATTAACGCGCGCGCACCAGAGGATTCGCGAGTCGCACATTCCATTTGAAATCCCGGCTGGCGACGAGTTGTCCATCCGGCTCGGCAACGTATTGCAAACGCTCTACCTCCTTTTCAACGAAGGTTACAAAGCGTCGAGCGGCGATAGCTTGATTAAGGAGGATCTTTGCCGCGAAGCCATTCGCTTGAGTTCCCTGCTGGCGGAACATCCTGTGGGAAACCAGCCGCGCACGCACGCGTTGGTCGCGCTGATGCTGCTCAACGCCGCGCGTTTGCCGGCGCGAACCGATTCAGAAGGCAACATTCTGCGGCTCGACGAGCAGGACCGTTCGACCTGGAACCAGCCGATGATCGCGCGCGGCATGCAACATTTGAGCATGTCCGCTGCCGGCAACGCGCTCACGTCCTATCATCTGCAGGCCGCAATCGCCGCGTGTCATTGCGCAGCGGCCGATTACGAATCAACCGATTGGCGAAAGATTCTCTCCTTGTACGATCGATTGTTGGAACTCGATGACTCGCCGGTCATTGCCCTGAATCGCGCCGTTGCGGTCGCGAACGTGCATGGACCGCAAGCGGGCATCGATGCCGTGGCGGAGATCCACAATGCGAACCAGCTGAACTCGTATTACCTGCTCTACGCCGTGCTCGGCGAATTCGAAAAGCAACTAAACCATTTTCAGGCCGCGATCGATAATTTCCGCAGAGCGCTTGAGCTCACCGAGGTGACCTCGGAGCAATTGTTCCTTTCGAAACGGCTCCAGGATTCGGAAGAACACAAGTTGCGGAGCGTGGCTTGAGATTGCGGGCTCACGTTGTAGAACCCGCTGTTAACAACGCGCCGTTCCTTCAGAATGCATCCGCTTACGCCGGCGCCGTGATTGTGCTCTTGGTTACGGGTGCGAATCTTTCTCGGGGAGTTCTTCGTCGCGCTGTTACCTAGGAATTTCGACGCGCACTATGAAGACGACGTTAGAAAGTGCGGCCGCATTTTTAGACTGATGAACAATCCGATCCACCTCCTGACGTTCGTCGCAGCAATCGGCGCCGGGCTGGTGGCTGGAATCTTCTTCGCTTTTTCGAATTTCGGCTCGGGAAAGATAGTCCCGGTTCGCAACAAGGCGATTGAAGTCTTACGCCGTCAAGCCCACGGCGGCTGGAAACTAATCATGGGTGATCCAAATGCACGTGAATGAAAAGGCCTAACGAAACTGAAACCAGGTTTCCAAATGAAACACGGCGAAGCACAATCTTCGTCGACGGAGGCCATTTTCGATATTAGCTGGGGGAAGGTGGAGTAGCCGGAGCCTGTGGCAGGGCTGGCGCGCTGGTCGGCCGTTTTTCAATGAGAGTCGCCAAGGCGGGGCGAAGACTCATGAGATTCTTGAGCAGATTAAACCAAAACGGCGCGCCTAAAGCGAGCAGTCCGGCCGTGGCAAGTATCCCGACAAGATGAACCAGGACCAGCGCCATCGGCCGCGGCACATGAGCAGCGCCCGCCCATGTTGGCGTCGGATCTTTACTCCATCGTCCGAAGAAAGGCCGAGGCACAATATCAAAGCCGGCGTCTTCGAGGTCTTTCCGCAAGTCGGTGAATACTTTCTTTGAGTTTTGTTCGTGTGCATCGGAAGGCGGCGTTGGTGAGGGTTCGGCAACTTCGCCGACCTTCTGCACGACGCCGGGCGCCGCCTTCACCAGCGCTTCTACGAGTTTGGGCTCTGCACGTAGCTGCCGAAAAATTTCGGCTGTATCCAACTGGAGAACAAACGCTGCGCAAATCGAGCAAATGATGGTTACCACGCGGGCGTGCGTTTGAAACCATTGCTCCGCCCGGTCCTGGGCGCTGCCGAACCAACGCTGAAATCGATCGTATGCAAGGGTTGTTGCACGTTCGACAGTCGCGCCCAGATTTTCCAGCGAATCGACAATCGTTTGTTGTTGTTGCACAGGAAACGAGTTCGCCACCTGCGCGATCAACCGTAGCTTGGCTTGCGATTCCTGGGCTGGTTGGTCCGGCTTTGCAAGGCAGGCGAGAAGGCTTTTCGCCGCTCCGACTACTTCGGGGCAAACATCGCGCACCGCTGCTTCGGTCCTGGTCAGGTCCGCAAACTCGTGAACCATGCGGTAAATTTCCCCGGGCCGAATTGCGCTTCCGAGCGCAGTGGCGTCGCGTAATTTGGAAAAGACGCCCCATGGCTCATCACGATTCGGCGTCACCTGCAAGTCTTCGACTTTCTCCGTCTTTTCAGCGTGTTGGAGTTCCTGCCTTGCCCTTTGGAGCGTGTTGCTTGCGTGGTCGCGTGCTGCTGTCGCTTGCGTGATGACGGCGACATCGCCCGGCTTTACAGCCGCCAGCCGCTTTTCGGCGAGCCGCAAATTCTTCTCCGCTCGTTCCACTTTGGCTTGCGCCTGCGTCGCAGCGTTACCCTTGAGCTGGCGGTCCTTCACTCGCCAGACCGAGTCGCTGAAAATCGGATCTCTCAAAATTTGTGCGGTCAAGGAATGCGCGTGTTTCTGGAGCTTTGGATCGATCGTTTGAAACGTGAGCGCGAGAGCGTTGGCCAGGTTTTTGCCGCGCAACGACAACGCCGCCGATGTCATCTGCACGACAATCGTGATAAGCAGACTGAGAACAGTCATGATCACCGCAAAGGCGATCACAGTGTCGAGGGTATTTAGCATTGAAGTTCCGAGCGTTTGCCAGGATCAAAAGATGGGGACCTTGGCTGCTTCATTCACCGCGGCGCGCAAAACGTCGAGCGCCGCATTGATCGCATCTTGCGCCGCGGCTTTGACGTCTACCGTCGCCGCCAGCCTGACGTCACGCAGGCTTTCTTCGATCGCTTCCAGTTCGATTTTCGCCTGTTCTGGCGTTTTTGTGCGATGGGCGACTTCCATGGCAATTGCGGCCCCTTCGTCTTTCGCGCGCGCAAATTCATCCTCCAAATAGCTGCTCATGTCTTTCCAGTGTGTTCCTGTGGCATTCTTGGCCGCGGCCAACATTTTTGCGAGGGTATCTTCAAAATTCATAATCAAGAAGGAGGCGAAGCCGTGGTTGGTTGTTTCGAGGTGGCAAGATGCTTCTTCACGAGTTGGACATGCAGGAGCGCCCGCAACGTCCGGTGAAGACCGGCCGCGGAATTCTTTGTGATTCTACCCAGTCGGTGGCTTGCTTCCAGGCGATCGTATTGCTGTCTGACGTCCTGCAAAATCTGAATTTCCTCCTCGTTTTTCTCTTTTTGCTCGGAACGCAACAACATGGCATCAACAGTGCCGCGCGCTTCGTTATAAAACGCAGCCGCTTCGCTGTCGTAAGACTTACCGCTTCTAATAACGTTTCCCGTTTCATCGGTTCTGGCCGTATATCGAACGAGGAATATCTCCGTGCGAGTAGTGAGCTCGTTGGCCGAGCGATCGGTGACCTCGTCGTAAGGCGAGACGAAGAGCACCGAGCAGCCACAGAGTAGCAACGGCAGAAGGAGCAGCACTGAAGCTCGCGGCGCCGATGACGGCCGATGCCTAAGAGCGAATCCGTTCACAAAGGCGGCTTTGTTGCGCCGATCTTTATCGATTTACGAGACGTCAGACAAGACCAAAATCCAGAACGCGAATTTCGCCGCGCATTTGCAGCCTGCGATCATTCGTTTTGCTTCAGGCGCTGAAAAGCTGTATCAACGGCCATCCAGTCCAAGCAAGCGCCGACACCATGTCTCGTCTTCCTCAACTTCAAGAAGCGGTTGCGGACGCAACCAAGACTCTGCAATCGCTGCTCGATCTCGACGTGCAACTTGGACAGGCCGCTGATGCGATCGAAGAATGTTTGCGCTCCGGGAACAAGCTGCTCCTTTGCGGGAATGGCGGGAGCGCGGCTGATGCGGCGCATTTTGCCACCGAACTCGTAGTGCGTTTCGCCAAAGACCGCCGTGCGCAGCCGGCGCTTTGCCTCGCCAGCGACGGCGGACTCCTTACTGCAGCCGGAAACGACTACGGGTTTGACGAAATCTTCGCCCGCCAGGTAGCGGCGTTTGGTCGGCCGGGAGACCTGCTCATTTGCCTGACGACTTCGGGCAAATCAAAAAATGTTGTCCGCGCGCTGGAGGAAGCAAAAGGGCGGAAACTGAAAACGATCGCGCTACTTGGCCGCGACGGCGGATTCACAGTTGGCATGGCCGATATCGATCTTCTAGTGAACAGCAATTCAACTGCTCGAATTCAGGAAGCGCACCAGGTCTTGCTCCACGTGTTGTGCGAGCTGATCGAGTCAGGCCTCAAGCAGTGACGGCTTCCAAAGCCGTCGCTCCTTGCAGTTACTCCGATTGCTTTAGCAGCCGCTCGCGCTCGCGATTTAGTTGCCGACGCTCGCTCGCAGTCAGGCTTCCAATCCCGAATTTTGAAATTTTGTC
>Ga0193721_1000329_pt1 | contig 13823 bp, 10 predicted proteins | sample U2s2metaG_FD_145078 | JGI IMG/M metagenome (GOLD analysis project Ga0193721, IMG submission 145078) | Soil microbial communities from a riparian zone of the East river system, Colorado, United States - U2s2 | ecosystem: Environmental > Terrestrial > Soil > Riparian zone | place: USA: East River...
GCGTCCTTGGATGGCATCAAGCGCGCGGCAGCAGCACAGCGCGCTTGATTTGTTTATTCGCCGCGCAGGATTCTGATGCGGTTCTCCGATGAAACTGACGTTTCTTGGAACGCGCGGCGAGATCGAGGCGCGGACGCGACGCCATCGCATGCACACTTCACTGCTGGTATCACACCGCGCCGCGCGTGTAATGATCGACTGCGGTCTTGATTGGTTGGGGAAACTCAAACGCGTGGATCCGAATGCGATCGTGCTCACGCACGCGCATCCCGATCACGCGTGGGGATTGAAACGCGGCGCGCCGTGTCCGGTGTATGCGCCGCAAAAGACGTGGCAAGAATTGCAACTTTACCCGATCAAAGATCGCCACCTGATCGAGGAGCGTACGCGCACGAAGATTTGTGGAATCACATTCGAGGCGTTTCCCGTTGAACATTCCATTCTCTCACCGGCGGTCGGCTATCGCGTGAGCGCAGGGCGTGCCTGCATTTTCTATGCGCCGGACCTCATCTTTATCCACCATCGCAGTGCAGCGTTGAAAGGCGTGCAAATCTACATTGGCGATGGCGCCACTATAACGCGCACATTCATTCGAAGACGCGGCAAAGCGTTAATCGGTCACTCTCCGGTTCGGACACAACTCATGTGGTGCCAAAAAGAGGGCGTTCACCGCGCCATTATCACTCATTGCGGCTCTGAAATTGTCGCTGGCGAGGAGCGCAAAATTTTCGCAAACCTGCGCGCCATCGCGGCAGAGCGCGGTGTGGACCTGCGCATCGCCTATGATGGAATGAAAGTCGCGTTGTGAAGCGGAGTTAGCGTTCGACGAAACGTAGGGCGCGCAGTCCTCTGCGTGCCGTTTGCAGTACAAAGATCGGCGCGCACATGACTGACGCGCCCTACCAATTTGATATTTGGCGCTTACCCTTTCATCATGCGTCTTTTTCTCTGCGGCGATGTAATGACGGGCCGCGGGATTGATCAGGCGCTGCCGCACCCGGTGAATCCGGTTTTATACGAGCTCTATGTGCGCGACGCACGCGAGTATCTCCAGCTTGCGGAGAAAGCGCATGGCTCAATACCGCATCCACTGAGTTTCGCCTACATCTGGGGCCACACGCTGCAAGAACTGGAACGGGCCGAAGTCGATTTTCGAATCGTGAATTTGGAAACCGCCGTCGCCTCTTCTGAAACCCCATGGCCCGGCAAAGCGATTCATTATCGCATGAACCCGCAGAACATTGGCTCTCTCTCCGCCGCGCATATCAGCGCATGCGCTCTGGCGAACAATCACGTGCTGGATTGGGGCTACGACGGATTATCCGAAACGCTGCTAAGCTTGGGCGCTGCAGGCATCGCACATTCGGGCGCAGGCAACGATTCAGACAAGGCGATGCAACCCGCAGTGCTCGGCACCGTCGGCAAGGGTCGACTGCTTTTGTTTTCATTTGGCGTAACCACCAGCGGCATTCCCGAAGATTGGAAAGCCACTAGCATTTCTCCTGGAGTAAATTTGCTGGATGACCTTTCCGAAACGACCGCAGCACAAATCTGCAATCAAATGCGGGCGCGTCAGCAGCCGGGCGGGTTAATCACCGCGTCAATCCATTGGGACAGCAACTGGGGATACGAAATCCCGCGTGAACAGGTCGTGTTCGCTCATCGCTTGATTGAGGAAGGCGTTGCGATTGTGCATGGACATTCCTCGCACCACGTGAAAGCGATCGAAGTATTTCGAGGCCGACTCATTCTCTACGGCTGCGGCGATTTTCTCACTGATTACGAAGGCATCAGCGGCTATGAACCGTTCCGTGGCGACCTGGCGCTGATGTATTTGGTGGAACTTGATTCAGACAGCGGTGAATTGATCGCTGCGCGGCTGGTCCCAATGCAAATGCGGCGTTTTCAGCTACAACGCGCATCCGCCGCCGACGCCAGGTGGCTTTGCAATCTCGTGAACGAACTCGGCAAGCAGTTCGGCACAGGCGCAAGATTGGAGGAAGACAATAGCTTGACGCTCGAATGGCGAGAAAAATGACGAAATCCTAATGACGAATGACGAAAGAATGTCGAAGCCCGAATGAGGAACCCGCTTGTCCACGTCGATTCGTCATTCAACCAGTGTCGCAGTCAACGCGCGCAGGAGGCGCTCGAGTTCAGCGGGGTCCCTGAGCGAGTAACGCGCTGCGGTGGGCTGCGATTGCTCACTCACCAGAATGCCAATACCGCGCTGCTCCAGTGCGCGAAATGCCGCGCTGCTCCAGTGCGCGAAATGCATCTTCGTCGGTGCGATCGTCGCCGATGTAAATCGGACGAATGTTCCCGGACGCCAAGCCCAGCGTTTCCAACAGCCAGAGCACAGCCCTGCCTTTGTCCCAAGCAACGTCGGGCAGCAGTTCGTAAACTTTTTTTCCGTTGATCCTGCGCAGCTTACGATGTCGCGTCGTCACTTCGCCAACTTCTTGTTCCACTTTGGCCAGGTCGTTTTCGTTCACGTTGCGGTAGTGCGCTGCGATGGAAAAGCGTTTCCGCTCCACACGCGCACCCGAAATTCCATCGAGCGCTTCGTGTAACTCCTTCTCTGCTAGGTCGAGGGTGGACAGAGACTCTGTGGCCATTTGCCTGCGCAATCCGCGCGGCCCCGCGATATCAAATCCGTGACTGCCGGCGTACACAATGGAATCGATGTTCACGTGCCGGCGAACGTCATCGAGGTCGCGACCGCTAAGAATGGCAACGACCGGTGCTCGCGCGGCAAGCTCCCGCAGTGTCTGTCGCATTGAATCGGACAGCCACGCGTCCTCTGGCTGACTGACGATCGGCGTTAGCGTGCCATCGTAGTCTAGGAAGAGGGCTACCCGACCGCTGCCCCCAGCAATCTCCTCAACGTGCTCGAGAGCGGAGGGAATCATATTTAACGAGAGGAGTTAAAAGAGTTACAGTGTTACAAAGTTACAAAGGGTAAAAGAGCTCTGCTTCTCTTGTAACTATGTAACCTTTGCAACCTTTTAACCTCACTTAAAAAAATGAATCGCCTGATAGTCGTCTCCAATCGATTGCCATTCGCGCTCGATTCGACTGGCGAAGATCTTTGGACGGTCACACCCGCTGTCGGCGGATTAGTCTCTGCAATCGAACCGGTGCTGCGCAAGCGCGGCGGAACCTGGATCGGCTGGCCGGGAATCGCGGGCAAAATCCCACAGGAACCGCTGACCAAGGCCATGCGCGATGCCGGTTACCAAGTTGTGCCGGTAGCCCTGAGTGAAGCCGAACGGGACGAATTTTACTACGGCTATTCCAACGAGGTGATCTGGCCGCTTTTTCACGATTTGCAAAATTTCTGCAACTTCGAGCCAGCATACTGGCAAGCTTACAAACAAGTTAACGATCGCTACGCGGATGCCATCGGCCGCTGTGCGCAGCCGGGTGATTTTATCTGGGTGCATGACTACCATCTCATGTACGTGGCCCAGGCATTGCGGCAGCGAGGCGTGTCCCCAGACCTTTCGCGATTAACGTTTTTCCTGCACATCCCCTTTCCGCCGTACGATATTTTTTCGAAGCTTCCGCAACAGCAGCGGCTCCTGCACGCGCTGCTTCAGTTCGATTTGCTCGGCTTTCAGACGCGGCGCGATGTACGCAACTTCATGCAGTGCGTCCGGCGCGTGCTGCTGGAGACAAAAATTATTCCTCGCCGCGACCTGCAATTAATCCGCTTTGAAAAACGCGAAATTCGCGTCGGCCATTTTCCAATCGGGATCGATTTCGACTCATTTGAGAATGGCGCAAGATCCGACACGGTCGCGAAAAAATCTCAGCAGCTGCGCGACACTTTTCCTGGTTGTCAGTTGATCCTTGGTTCCGACCGGCTCGATTACAGCAAGGGAATTCCCGAGCGCTTGCGCGCATTTCGCACCGCTCTGGAACGTCATCCGGAACTGCGCGGCCGCGTGGTTCTGATCCAGGTCGTCGTGCCGAGCCGGGTGGAGATTCCCAGATATCACGAGTTCAAGCAACGCATCGACCGGCTGGTTGGCGACATCAATGGTCGTTTCTCAACCAGCACGTGGCTGCCGGTGCAATATCACTTTCGGTGCCTCGATCGCGATGATCTCCTCGCGCATTATCGCGGGTGCGACATCGCCTTCGTAACGCCGCTCAAAGACGGAATGAATCTGGTAGCCAAGGAATATTGCGCGTGTCGTATTGAGGAGGATGGCGTGCTCATCCTGAGCCAGTTCGCCGGCGCGGCCGAGCAGCTCAAGCCCGGCGCTCTGCTCGTCAATCCTTACGATGTCGAGCAGATGGCCGACACGATTTTGCAAGCGTTCCGTATGAACCAGGACGAGCGTAGTGCGCGCATGAAGCGCATGAGACGCATAGTGCGTAACGAGAACGTCTTTTGGTGGGTCGACTCGTTTCTCAAAGCCGGAGCGAAACTCACTCCTCGGTCGTTGCAAATCTCTAAGCACTCACAAGCCAGGGTCGCGCGCTAATCGAGAAATCGAAAAAGCGGCAGCGCCTGTCGCGAAAAACGATCTTTTGTTAAAGCGCAGATCGGATGGCGATCATAGATAACCTGGAAAAAATCTCAGACACGGTCTGGGAATTGCCTCCGACCTACAAGGACGGCATGCGCGTGCCGGCTCGGATCATCGGTACCGAAAAGCTGGTGCGCGAAATGGATGAAGCGGTCTACCAGCAGATCAGCAACGTCGCCATTTTGCCCGGCATTACACGCTATGCGCTCTGCATGCCCGACGGGCACAGCGGCTACGGGTTTCCGATTGGGGGCGTCGCCGCGATGGACGTGCACGAAGGCGGCGTCATCTCACCCGGCGGTATCGGATTCGATATCAACTGCGGCATGCGCCTCGTTACCACGAATCTCACTCTGGATGACGTCAAACCGCGGCTGAAAGAGATTGTAGATCTTCTATTCGAACGCGTACCGGCGGGCGTCGGCGGTCATGGCTTTCTGAAATTGTCGCGTGACGATTTTCGAGATTTGGTCGAACAAGGCGCGCGCTGGTGCATCGAACACGATTACGGCTGGACGGAGGACCTCGAACTTACCGAGGAAAACGGTTGCATCTCAGGCGCCGATGCATCGAAAATCAGCGAACGCGCAATCGACCGCGGCTACAACCAGGTCGGCACACTTGGCAGCGGCAATCATTACCTCGAAGTGCAGGTCGCGCGCCCGCAGGACGTGCGCGACAGCGAGCTCGCTGCAAAATTCGGGATTACGATTCCAAACCAAATCGTGGTGATGTTCCACTGCGGCAGCCGCGGTTTCGGACACCAGGTCGCCACCGATTATCTCCAGACGTTCTTGAAAGTGATGGAACCGAAATACGGCATCAAAATTTTGGATCGCGAGTTGGCTTGCGCCCCGTTCGAGTCGCCGGAAGGCCGCGATTATTTTGCCGCAATGAAATGCGGACTGAACATGTCGTTTGTAAATCGACAGGTGATTCTTCACCGCATTCGCGAAGTCTTTTCCGAAGTCTTCGGCCGCAGTGCCGAAGATCTGGAAATGAGAATGGTTTACGACGTCTCGCACAACACTGCGAAGCTGGAACGCCACCTCGTCGAAGGAAAAGAAAAAACGCTGCTCGTTCATCGCAAAGGCGCGACGCGCGCATTTGGCCCGGGACACGAGGAAGTGGCTGGCCGTTATCGCGAGATTGGCCAACCAGTGATCATCGGCGGCAGCATGGAGACTGGCTCCTATCTGCTCGTAGGTACAGTCTCGGGCGCGGAAACATTTTTTAGTACAGCGCATGGAAGCGGCCGTACAATGAGCCGCACCAAGGCACGCAAACAATGGCACGGCAAACAACTCCAGCGCGACCTTGAAGCTCGCGGCATTTATGTTCGCAGCACTTCATGGGCGGGCCTCGCTGAGGAAGCCGGCGCAGCTTACAAAGACATCGATGAGGTGATCGCAGCGACTGAGCTCGCAGGAATCAGTAAGCCGGTAGTGCGATTCACGCCGATTGGGAATGTGAAAGGCTAAATTAAATGACGAAATCCGAATGACGAATGTCGCGTGGCGGCGCGCACGGAGTGACGCGCCCTACCAACGAAAGGCAAACGCACGCGGGGCCGTAGCGGGTAGGGGGGCAGTCCTCTGCACGGCGTCTCGTTTCATTCGCCATCGGTCATTCGCGCCTCGCCATTTTTGATATGCAACCGCGCACGCCAATCACGTTAATCACAGGCCCACTGGGCAGCGGCAAGACGACATTGATGCGACACATCCTTGCCATCCATCCAGCGAAGATCGCCGTTGTGATGAATGAATTCGGCGAGATTGCGATCGACACGAAAGTCATCGAAGGCAAAAACGTGCGGATCGCCGAGCTTGGCGGCGGTTGTGTTTGTTGTTCGTTACTCGGCGAATTTGAGGCAGCAATCGGCGAAATCATCGAGAAAGTCGCTCCCGACAGGATTGTTGTCGAAACGACGGGGCTGGCTGAGCCCGAAGCGCTCGTGTTCAACATACAAGAGGCGCTGCCGGAGTGCCGACTCGACGGCGTCATCTCGGTAATAGACGCGGATATGCTCGTTCGTTTCCCCGAACTCGGTCACACCACACGGCTGCAAATCGAAGGCGCGGATATTTTGCTCTTGAATAAGATCGATCTGGTTGAGCCAGCACAGATCGAGCCGCTCGAAACGAAGCTGCACGAGATCAATCCGACTGCGGCGATTCTTCGCACCGAACGCTGCCGAGTCGATCCGGAACTATTGTTCGGCATCCCGCAGCTGCGGGCAAAAAAAGTCTTACCTCCGGAGCACAAGCATCACTTGGAGTTCGAGTGGTTCACGTTCAGCTCCAAAAAAACTTTTTCGCGGGATTGCTTTGAACGATTTGCAAATGGTCTTCCCGGGGCCGTGATTCGGGCAAAAGGCTTCGTGCGCTTCGCCGATGGCGCGCAGCTGTTCAATTTTGTCGTTGGTCGCTGGGATCTGGAGCCATTCGAGTCGAGCGAGACACAACTGGTTTTCATCGGCAAAAGAATTGCAACGCAAAGGTCAGCGATCCTTCGCGCACTCGATGAGTGCACTGAACCAGACGACAAATGACGGAGCACGAATGTCGACTGACGAAGGAATGACGAATGGTGAATGAAACGAGACGGCGTGCAGAGGACTGCCCGCCCTACCGCTACCGCCTCGAGTACGTTCGCCTTTCGTTGGTAGGGCGCGTCACTCCGTGCGCGCCGCCACGCATCATTCGGGTTTAGTCATTCTCCTCATGCCTTACCATTATCTCGAAGAAATCGGGACTGCCGACATCGCGTTTGAAGCGACTGGACGCGATCTGCCGGAATTGTTTATGGCCGCGGCCGACGCGACGATGAACGTGATGATCGACAATCTGGATGCGATTGACCCGCGCGAAACACGATACATCGAACTCGTGAACGATAAGCTCGATATGTTGCTATTCGATTTTTTGCAGGAGCTCATTTACTTCAAAGATGCGGAGCAGCTTTTGCTGCGCGTCCGGGACGTGCGGATCGAGCAGCGAGACGGAAAACATTTTTTGAAAACGGAAGCTGCTGGTGAGCCTTTGGATTCGGCGCGGCATCATCAGCGCGCCGACGTTAAGGCGGTCACGCTGCATGATTTCTCAGTTGAAAAACAGAACGAGGGGTGGAAGGCAAGAGTGCTTTTGGACATCTGAATCGAACTCTAGAGCTCGATTTAAGCGAATGTTCCAAGCGACTTGAACGCGATGCGAAGACGCATCGCACTCCAAAGCACTGCGTGCGAAATCGATGACGTGGTTATTCCTTGTTTGCGAAAGCTTTTGGACTGCGCACGCGTCCTCGCATCGCTTTGGTATGACGGAGCGAAGTGCGCGATGGTGCTTTTGGACGTTTGAAGATGCTGTAGAGTGCACTGTCCTCAGCGCAGTCTTCTGCAGCGTGAATGAAAATCCGCTGAGGACAGCGGACACTACAGCACACAGGACTCTACTTCGGTTCCAGCGCAACGAAGCCGCTGCGGCCCTGGCTCCAGACGCGGATCAGAATCTTTTCGTTAGGCTTCAATCTTTTGCTAATGGCAACCAGGTCCTTCGCGTTTTTGACAGGCTGCTTGTTTACTTCCTGGATCACGTCGCCTTCGCGCAGGCCAGCTTTTGCGGCGGACGACTCGGCATCAATTTCGGCAATCACGGCTCCTTTGACGTCCTTTGAAAGATTAAGCGCGCTGCGGATCTCATCGGTGATATCCGCGACTGCGACGCCGCCGAACACGGTGGCCTTCTCAGGTTGAGCGCTTTCTTCGGGTGACGCCTCGGCGCCCTCCTCCGCCACACCCGGAGGCATTTCAGCAAGCTCGACATTGAATGTTTTGTTCTGGCCTTCACGATTGACCTCGAGCTGCACGTTTGTTCCGGGCGCCATCGAGCCAATCATCAAACGCAGTTCGCGCGCGTCGCTGACTTTCTTTCCGTTCACGGCTGTAATCACATCACCGGTTTTTATCCCGGCCTTTTCCGCAGGGCTTTTGGGCGTGACCTCGCCCACGAGCGCTCCGGTGAGTTGCCCCTTGAGCTTCATCGCTTCAGCCAGTTCGGGCGTGAGGGTTTGCACCGACGCGCCGATGTAACCGCGCACGACGCGGCCTTTTTCGCGCAGACTCTGCATCACGTCGCGCGCGAGATTCGCGGGGATCGCAAAGCCAATGCCCTGGTTTCCACCGCTTCGGCTGAAAATCGCAGTGTTGATGCCTAACAACCGGCCCTCTGTATCGACGAGCGCGCCGCCAGAGTTGCCCATGTTAATCGCCGCGTCCGTCTGGATGAAATTTTCATAATCAACAATGCCCATGCCGCCGCGTCCCACGGCACTTATGATACCCATCGTGACCGTTTGCCGCAGGCCAAACGGATTACCAATCGCGAGCACGACGTCGCCGGCACGCGCTTTCTCGCTATCGGCAAACGTGATCGCGGGGAGATTTTTCTCGTCGATTTTCAACAATGCCACGTCAGTGCCTGGATCGGTTCCGATTTTCCTGGCCTTGTACTTTCGGAGGTCTATCCCGAGGCCCACCATGATTTCTTCTGCGCCAGAAACGACGTGGTTGGCAGTGAGAATGTATCCGTCCGGACTGACAATCACGCCGGAGCCTAGGCCTTGCAGAGTTTGTTTGCCTTGTCTTTGGGGGAGTTGTCCACCGAAAAACTGGCGCAACGTGTCGTCACCAAATGGAAACGCCGTCTGCCCGCGCGAAATCGTCTGCGTAGTAAACACTGTTACAACGCTCGGCGCGACCTTCTCAACAATCGGCGCGAACGTCGTGATAAGCCCATGCTGCAAGGGGCTGGGTTCCTGCGCTGCGGCTGAAAATGCGCCGAGGTGTACGTACACAATCGTCCCAATCAACGACAGCACGCGCCGCCGGAAAATCTCTCTTTGCATAAAACATCTCTCTTTCAAAAGAGAATCGCGTGCACAACCGCACCCGGCCCTTTTTGCGAGAAGGCTTTCCTTTTCCGAATTTCAAAGCGCGCGCAGCTTCGTTGCCAAAACAGCTAGGCCATGATTGACCAGGGCTAAGCGACGCCAAAAAAAGTGCGACGCGTCGGAATCAGCTAGAGCCGTAAATCACCGATCACTAATCACTGATCACTGGGAATGAGGGCTCATGGGCGAGGCGGTGGTGTCGGTCGCGGACGCGGTGTTGGAACAGACCTCGGTGTAGCGCTAGGAGTTCCGGTTGGCGTAGCTGTGGGTGTCGGAGTAGGAGTCGTCGTGTCACTCGGCGTTGGCGTCACCGTTGATGTTGGTGTTGCAGTGGGCGTGTGAGTAGCTGTCGGGGTTGGTGTGGGTGTGTGAGTTGCTGTCGCAGTAGGGGTCGTCGTTTCACTCGGCGTTGGCGTCACCGTTGCTGTTGGTGTTGGAGTCGGAGTATGCGTAGCTGTAGGTGTTGCCGTCGCTGTAGCGGTAGGAGTTGGAGTTCCGGCTGACTGACAGAAGACTTCCGTCGTGATATTCGCTACGCCGGTGTCATCATAGCCACCTGCCGCCCAGATGCGACTCGTGCCATCGGTGTCCATGGCGGCGTTGCGCCGCGCAGTCAGCATTGGTGGGCCCAGCCCCCAGCCTTGCCCCGGAATAAAGACGTCCACCTCGTTCGATGGCGTGGGAAATTGCCCGCCCAACACCCACATCTGCCCATTCAAGTTCACCGCACGCGTGTTGCTCGTGGCCCGCGGTATGCTGGCAATGGTAGTGATGGAATCGGCCACCGGGTTATAAACAAAAGAGTTTGTAGTGTCGGTGAGAGTGCCAGCCGTGATATCGGCGCCGCCACCTGTGTAGATTAGACTGCCAATGGTGGTGGTCGGTATGTAGCCGAGCGGAACTGGCAGGACGGCTGTTTTCTGTACCCAAGTATTGGTGCCGGGAGTAAACTCCCAAATCGCGCTGGTCCCGTTGCCGCCCGCGACGTTAAATCCGCCAAGGATATAGAGCTTGTTGTTGAAGACACTGAAGCCGCCGGGCAGAGTGCCTGCCGTGCCATCCGGCCAGGGAGCAGCGACTACGCTGATGCTGTCAGTAACAGGGTTATACCGGAAGACGCGACCAGTGACAGTCTGAGTCGCGAAATTTGAACCGCCTACGCAGTAAATGTACGGTGTCCCAGACTCAGTGAGTACGGCGCAAGCCATGTTGTTGGTAGAAGCGTCTGGGTAACTGGCAGATTTCGTCGTCCACATGTTGGTCATCGGGTCGTATTCAAACGGGTTAGTGAACTCGACATCACTGGCGTCCCGTCCGCCGATGGCATAAAACTTCCCGTTGGCTGGGAAAAAGACACCAACGAAGCGGACCCCAGGGCTTGGGAGATTGGCACCAGGCGACCAGCCGGGCGTGCACGTAGGTGAGGCCGTTGCCGTCGGGGTTGGCGTTGGCGAGCCGCCGCCTACGGCTGCAAAGATGTCCACGCGGCCCCAGCCATACACATTGTTTGGTGGACCAGCGTCGCCGCATTGCGTCGAAGCGATGTGGACAGCCGAGTTATTCACAGCATCGCGGCTCGCAGTGATCTGATGTCGCAAGCTTGGAATAGCCGACCAGAGTAACGCCATCGCGCCGGCTATATGCGGCGTAGCCATGGATGTGCCGCTGAAAAACGCATATGAGCTATCCGAGGCATTCGTGGAGGAGCGCGTCGGGTTGCCGGGTGCCGCGATGTCGGGCTTGATGCGATTACTCCCATCGGAAGTCACCGGGCCGCGGCTGCTAAAGCCGGCAATGGTGTCAGTACCGGTGTTCAATGCGCCTGCCGTGTAAGTTTCAGCGTAAATTCCGGGCGGATCTATCACGGTTGAACAACTCGGCCCGGCGTTTTGTGCGGCGGATACCATCATAATGCCAGCAGCGGCTTGTGCTGCGACAGCAGCTTGCAACGTGTCAGGCGAACAACCCTCGGAAGGCGGGCACGACCAGGAATTGTTGGTAATGTCGGGCGCCTTCGTTGGGTCGGGGTCGCCGCCGCCAATTCGGGTAGGCGCAAGGAACCATTGCATGCACTCGATATAACGAGCCGGTGTGCCGGCACCCTCGTCCATGTTCCGGCAACCAATCCACTTCGCGCTGGGCGCCATCCCGATCTGGTTACCCATGCCGTCGTCACCGATCATGGTACCGGTGGTGTGAGAGCCGTGCGCGACGTCGTCGCAGGGGAAAGGTGAATCATTCCCGCAGGGGTTGCCGCTGCTGTCATGGATGGAGTCGTGCCAGTTGTAATCGTGATCGGCATTCATTCCATCCCAGCCGCGATAGTGAGGCTTAAGTGCGTTGTGCGTCCAGCGAACTCCAGTGTCCGCGCTGGCGACGACAATGCCCTGTCCGGTGAAACCCAATGCCCACACCTGGGGCGCGTGCGTGTATGCGATGCCCGGCTCGATCGTGGCAGGTTGCGAAGGCGCTTGCTCGATACCGCCAGGTTGCGGCAGGTCGTTGTGGATAAGCGGGTTGCCTTCCACTCGCGCCACGTCTGGCCGAGCTGCCAATGTCTGAGCGATCTGGCGATTACCCTTCACTAGAATTGCATTAACGATGTAGAAGGATTGATGCTCGATGCCGCGGTCGCGCAACCATTGCAGGATTGGCCCCTGGGTCGTTTGAGCCTTTTTTAACAGGGTGTTATAGACATAACGTCCCTTCTCGGCTTTCGTCTGTAAGTTGGCCGCCTGGCTCAAGCCGGCCTGATCGGCGAGCACAACGAAAAATTCTGCCTGCTGTCCATTGGCTGTATGTTGGGTCACCCAAGGCGCAATCTTGTTCGCAGCAGACGGCGTACCGGAGACCGCCGCTCCTTGCTGGTTGCCGACAGCACGCGAGGAAGCGATCGCTCCTACGGCAGCGACAACAGCTGCGACGAGAAACAGTGAACAAAAAATACGCCGCCTCTTCGACGGCGTGAACTTGGATGTGGGGTCTGGGTTTGTGATCATAGAATTGCCGGTGCGTTTGGTTTGGTTGTTAGTGAACGGACGGCGAGACCACGTTTGTAGCCAAAGCGCAGACGTGTGTCAAACCTTTTCTGGAAAATCTTGCATTTTGACTGGCGCAAACCGACTGTGGAGGCAGCCGTGCCGGCTGCAACCCGACGAATTTTGCAGCCGACCCGCATTCGCCAAGCTTCGGCGTGGCAAGCACGTCCGCCAGCCGGACTGCAGGCGACACGCCTGCGCCACTACAGTCACGCTTGATCGATCACGATGATTTCGCCCTGGTACGGCCACTCGTCCGCGGTTTCAACAAGGCCTGCACGAACCGGATTGTCGCGAACGTAGTTCCATTTCTTGGCGTAACTCTCATCGCTTCGCAAAATGTGATCAAAAAATCCAGGCTGCCAAAGGCGCGGCGATTTTAACGCGACACACATCGCGCGCTTCAAACCACCGAGCCACGATGAGAGTGTAAAGCTTCGATCGCCGCGAACGAACAGATGATGATCGGGCATGATCGCGTAGCGCCCAACCGCAACATTAAAGTTGCCGATCGCGCAAAGGGCGTATTGCCGAAGAGTAAACTGGGCGCAATCCAGCGAGGGAATACTTTTGCGGTCGCGTGTCGCAAAAGTGACGAAGTAGAGTGGTTGATTGATGTAAATCAGATCAAGTCGATGCGGACGGTCCTTGATCATTCTTCCAACTGTAGAGGCAGCCGTGTCGGCTGCAACAATCTCTGTTCTTCTTGTGGTGGCGGCCGTGCCGGCTCCGACAATCTTGGGTTCGCAGGCGACACGTCCGCCATTCGGACGGACTCGTCCCATGGCGAGCCTGCCATTACAGAATCAGCTGAGCCGATCCCTCTCTTGGGTGAACCGCGTTTTCCCTACGGCAAGGTGGGGAACTCGCGAGCTTGTCTCGCGAGTTCCCGCCTTAAGCGTTCCAATATAGCGCTGCGACCTACGGGCGAGGCGGCGGTGTCGGACGCGGCCTCGGTGTCGGGCTTATTCTCCCTACTGTTGGTGTTGGTGTCGGTGTAGGCGTGTGAGTCGCTGTAGCCGTAGCTGTAGCTGTTGCTGTAGACGTAGCTGTAGCCGTAGCCGTAGGCGTGTGAGTAGCCGTGGCCGTGGCCGTAGCTGTGGGCGTGTTAGTAGCCGTTGGTGTAGCTGTGGGCGTGTGAGTAGCCGTTGGTGTAGCTGTGGGCGTGTGAGTTGCGGTGGCTGTCGCTGTTGCCGTTGGCGTTGGCGTTCCCGGGCAGCCGGTAGTGCCATTCACGCCCATGGAGAAGTCGGTGGGCTGACCCTCATTGGCGGTGGACGTAAAGTTTGCGCCA
>Ga0193721_1000330_pt1 | contig 13802 bp, 13 predicted proteins | sample U2s2metaG_FD_145078 | JGI IMG/M metagenome (GOLD analysis project Ga0193721, IMG submission 145078) | Soil microbial communities from a riparian zone of the East river system, Colorado, United States - U2s2 | ecosystem: Environmental > Terrestrial > Soil > Riparian zone | place: USA: East River...
CCCTGATAAACAAATGGCGGCGTCGAGAAATCGCCACGACCGTACATCGCGATCAAGCCCGCAATAATCGCGAAGTAATACAGAATCAGCAGCGCCCGCCAGAGCGCTGGATGGGCCTTGATCCAGCTCACACGTTCAGTTGCATCCGCCTCTCAAGGTCAGCGATAATCTTGCTCGGCGTCGCCCAGTTCTCGCGCTCGAATTCTGCCGGTGAGACCTTGAGACCGAATTCCTCCTCGATTCCTATCATCAACTCTACTGTCTTGATAGAATCCAGAAGCTGGCACTCATAAAGAGGTAGCTCGAGGTTGGTGCAGACCTCGTCGGTTTCGGCAACCGACGCCACAAGTTCCAACACTTTTTCGTGAAAACTGTTATTCATGATGGATAAATGGCGAGCCTGCGGCTCGGGTTATAGACCATGACGACCACTCAACTCCTTTGGGACGCGTCCATGAAAAAAATCGTCGAGAGCGCGATCGTAAAAGAGCCAACCTTCTTGTGTTAGATGCGTGTGTTGAACGTCAAGAAACGTTGGATCTTCGTCGTGGCCTTCGAACTCGATCAGGGTGAAATCGTATCGCTGTGCGAGAGCGCGCATTTTTTCGTAGTATCTCTCGCGAGCCAAACGAGAATACCCCTGCCGGTCATAAAACAGTCCGTCCATCGGCATGCTGAGAAGAAGTGGACGGGCGTGAACCTTAGCCAGCGCGCGCAATAACAGCTCTAAGTCGGCCCATTCAGGGGCCACATTCAAGCGGCTAAGAAAAACCGAGTCAAGACGACCACGCGCCGTTGATTCAACTTTCGCGGGCGCATTTCGGAGTTTGACTCGTGTCCAAATATTGGCTTCGCTCGATTTCGCGATGGAGATCGGCCCATTCGGCCGTTGTCGCGGTCGTGCCGGAGCCGCATTCGTTGCATACAGAATATGCGCGACGGCAGCGAAGTGGTCCTGCAACTCCAAGCCGGCTGTATATATCTTTCCAAACGGCAAGATCGCGCAGAAAATCAGCCGATCGTACCAGCTCCCGGACGAGAGTCGGCTCAGCGCAAACTTTAGCAAAGGGCGCTTTTCGACCGTGCCTGGAAACTGCAGCATGCGCGAAGCGATATCTCGCTTGAGTTTGAAATCGACAGCGCTGCCGAACGTCAGTTCGCTCGCCGCCAACAGCGAAAAATTTCCTTCGTACCAATCCGCTCTGGTAACAGGCATCAGAAACCAGACAGGTGAAAGCGATATCGCAAGCCTTCTGCCGCGCAGGTCCGATCCGAGCGCTGCGATCTTTTGCAGAATAATTAACGACGTAGTGCCAGCTGTGCCGACTGGCGAAACTTGAAAGCCTGTGGGCGCGTTTTGAAAGAATTTGCTTGCCCGATCCGGCACTCCAATCACCAGCTCGGAACTGCCGTACAAGGGTAAAACCTTCCTCGCACGCGCGGCTGTCCGTTGAAAGACCATACCCTGGTCTTTGAGCTGAAATCGTTTGGACGCAGTCCACGCAAGGCCGCGTTGTTCAAGATGAATTGCAACCATGCGCGCCACCAACAGGAACGTCGCAGCAACGCCGACGGCGATAACGGCTGAAAACAAATGCGGTGTGCGGATTCGGGCGAAAGCCATGGTGACTGCAGACTATGCCCGCCAGTAGCACCCCGCATGTGAGCTGAAGTATGAAGATTGTGTCGGGTGTTACCCTACGCGTCGACTCTAATTAGCTCCGGGGTGCGCGCCCATGAAAGAAATCGTCAAGAGCTCGGTCGTAATAGATCCAGCCCTTCGCAGTCAGGTGACTTTGGTGACGGTAAAGAAAAGCCGGATCTTCATCATGCCCCTCAAATTCAACCAATCGAAAATGATACCGCTGTACGAGGGCGCGAAGCTTTACATAATAATCTTCGCGAGCTGAACGCGACACTCCTTTCCGATCGTACAAGTCGCCGGCGATTGGCATAGTACATAGCAGTGGGGAGGCGTGAACCTTTGCGAGGGTGCGCAAGAGCAATTCCAAATCGATCCAGCCCGTGGATGCATCCATGCGGCGCCGAAATGCGTCTTCACGACGCTCGATTTTGTCCCCGCTGAGGTTCGAAGCGTTTGTAACCGTGTCCTTATCCGTGATCTTACTTCCGTCTGCGTCCGCGATAAGCTTCGACCAATCGGATGTTCCTGGATGAAATGGCGCGGCGGGCTTGATCTTATGCCTGATGTAATTGAACGCCGCAAAATGATCCTGCAACGCAAGTACGGTCGTCTGTGCTTTTCCGATCGGCCAGAGCGCGCAAAAAATGAGGCGATCCAGCCAACGGCCAGAAGCGAGCCGTTTCAAAGCGAATTCAAGCAACGGGCTGTTTTCGAGCGTGCTCGGACACTTCAGCATTCGTGAAGCGATGTCACGCTTCAACTCGAAGTCGAGTGTCGTTCCAAATGCCACTTCGCTGGCTGCCATCAGTGAAAAATTTCCTTTATACCCCTGCAACCACCCGGGGCCCGGGTTTAAAAACCAGCCGGGCGAAAGCGAAATAGCGACCTTTTTTCCACGCAAGTCCGAGCCAAGCGCGGCGATTTTTTGCAACATGATTAGTGAGTTCGCGCCTCCCGTGCCGACGGGCGAAACTTGGAAACCTGTTGGCGCAGTCCGAAAGAAAATGTGCGCTCTCTCCGGCACCAGCACAGCGGTCAATTCCGAGCTGCCATAAAGGGGTAATACATAAGGAGCACGCGCGGCCGCGCGTTGAAACGCAAGGCCCTGATTTTTAAGCGGGAACAACTCGGGAGTGCTCGCGCGAACAGTCGTGCGTTCAAGATGAACCGCCACCCCTTCTGCGCCGAGCAAAGCCGCCGCCACCAAGCCGGAAGCGATCAGTCCCGCAAGCAAATGCGGCGTGCCTTGACTGGGGTGATCACCGACCATGATACAGCGAAGCTATTCCCGCGGCCTGGCGCTGCAATTGAATTTCATTACGACGCACCTCGACGATCGCGAAACGGTTCGAAGGCACCACGGACGCCAACCACGACGGCTTCATTGTCCCTTCGGTTTTATTTGGATTTGCAGACTCGAGGCCGATACTCAAGTGTCATTTAATACTGGGCATCTCATATTTTTATGTCGTCCTCTTCACTCTGGCAGCGCTTTCAGCAATACTTCTTGTATTACCGGGACCTTGGTTTTTCTCTCGACATCAGTCGGATGAAATTCCCGGATGATTTCTTCGCGAAAATGCGGCCGAAGATCGACAAAGCGTCTGCCGCGATGCGAGCGCTGGAGGCTGGGGAAATCGCCAATCCGACCGAAAACCGAATGGTTGGACATTATTGGCTACGGAATACCGCACTCGCGCCCACTCCGGAAATTCGCACCGAGATCGAACAGACCATCAAACGCATCAAGGCATTCGCGGCGGACATCCACTCCGGAAAAATCACGGCTGAAGATGGAAAACTCTTCAAGCACGTGTTGCTCATTGGCATTGGCGGCTCGGCGCTCGGACCGCAATTCGTCTCGGACGCTCTCGGATCACGGCGTGATCCAATGGACATCTTTTTTTTGGATAACACAGATCCGGACGGCTTCGACCGCGTGTTCGAGAAGATAAGTGATGAACTGCCGCAGACACTTGTCGTGGTGGTTTCAAAATCTGGCGGGACAAAAGAAACACGCAACGGAATGCTCGAGGCGGAAGCGAAATTCAAAAAAAATGGGCTGCAATTTAACAAACATGCAGTGGCCGTAACCGGCGTGGGTAGCGACTTGGATAAGTGCGCAGAAAAGGATGGTTGGCTTTCCCGGTTCCCGATGCACGATTGGATCGGTGGCCGCACGTCTGTGATGAGCGCAGTCGGGCTTTTGCCGATGGCCCTGCAAGGTCTTGATATCGATGATTTTCTAGCGGGCGCAGCAGCGATGGATGAGCACACTCGTACAGAGAATGTGAGCCAAAATGCCGCGATGCTTGTTGCCCTCATGTGGTATTACGCCGGCAACGGCAAAGGCGATAAGGATATGGTGATCCTTCCCTACAAGGATCGGCTGGCATTGTTTGCGAAATATCTGCAGCAACTGGTGATGGAATCGCTCGGGAAAGAAAAGGATCTCGACGGCAAAATCGTGCATCAGGGGATTGCTGTTTACGGCAACAAGGGATCGACCGACCAACATGCTTACGTGCAACAGTTGCGTGACGGTGTCTTGAATTTTTTCGTCACTTTTATCGAAGTGGACCAGGATCGACACAACCCGGCCGTCGAAATTGAAGATGGAGTCACAAGCGGCGATTACCTTCACGGGTTTTTGCGCGGGACGCGAAGCGCGCTCTACGAGAGCGGGCGGGAATCAATCACCATGAGCATTCCCGAGGCAAATGCATTCAATGTCGGCGCATTGATCGCTCTTTATGAGCGCGCGGTGGGCTTTTATGGCTCACTCGTTAACATCAATGCTTATGACCAACCCGGCGTTGAAGCTGGAAAAAAAGCGGCCACAAGATTATTGGAAATTCAAAAACAAGCGCGCGCGAAATTGACTCGTGGACCCGGTAAAACGGCCGAAGAAATTGCGCGGTCCATAGACGCAGACCCGGAAGACGTGTTTCATGTGCTGCGGCATTTGGCGAACAACGATCGAGATATCCGGGTTTCGCACGGCGAGGAACCGGCCGACGATCAATTTTCGTACGTCGACTAGAATGCTGGAGACTAAGTCAGAATATGGCGGAGCCGCCTTCTGAAGATCGAAGCGATACCTCGGACGTTGCCTGGAGCGACGTGGTTCGTTTCATTCGTCAGCTTAGCCACGATCTGCGCAATCATCTAAATGCGATCGAGCTGCAGTCGGCATATATCAGCGAGTTGGCGGGAGAAAACGAACTCAAGGACGAAATCAAGCGCTTGCGTGGAATGATCTCTGGATTGACCTCCGCCTTACAATCCCTTTCCAAGGCCATTAGTGACGTCAAACCCAATCCCATCCCGTACCGTGCGACGGATTTCGCGGAAGATTTGCGCAAGAAAATTGACCATGATTTCTCCGGTGAAAGCGCGGCAATCACCTGGAACGTTCAGGTCGGGGACGCGATGCTGGAGGTTGATCCTCAGCTTTTGCAGGAAGCGCTTAACGAGCTTTTTGCCAACGCCTTCCGGCACACTCGCGGCAAGGCTAATGTCGTTGTGACTGTCAAAATGGAGAATGGCCAATTTCTTTTGATTATGGAGGAGCCAAAAGCCCCACTTGAAGAGACCGCCGACAACTGGGGGTGCGAGCCGCTTCGAAAAGTCAGCCCCAACCATTACGGTCTTGGTCTGCACCGCGTTCGCGGTATCGTAGAGGCCCACGGTGGCAAGATGCATGCTCAGTATGATCCGAACGCTTCAAAGCTCATGACGACTGTCGCTCTCCCCGTTTCAAGTGGCTCTTCCAAAGATGTTTGAGTCGCGTTATTTCCCACTTGTAACAAACTGGAGTCCGTTGGTCGCGCGTAGTACGAGGGCGACCAATCAATGAAAACAAATAACCATCGCGTCCTGATCATCGACGACGAACGGCCCGTGCTCCTGACGCTCGAGGCGTTACTGAAACGGCATGGTTATCACGTGGAAACAGCATCCACGGCCTCCCAAGGACTCAAGTTATTGAGATCCAAGCCTTCGACACTGGTGCTACTCGATCTCCAATTGCCTGACGCCGACGGATTGGAGACCCTCGATCAGATCAAAACCGAAGTTCCCCAGACACAGGTCATTATTTTGACAGCGCACGACTCGTTGCATAATGCGATCGAGTCGATCAAACGAGGCGCTTATCATTTTATCAGCAAGCCGTACGCGCCCGAGGAATTGCTCAGCCTCGTGGAGAAAGCATTGGAAAAACAATTCCTCTTGCGAGAAGCCGAAGACCTTCGACAGAAGACAGAGCAACTCGAACGGCGTCTGGAGATCGCAGAAGCGCGACCCATGCTGATTTTCAAGAGTAAACCGATGCATGAAATCGAGGAATTGATCAATGCAATGGCGCCGTCAGATGCCAACGCTCTCATCGTGGGTGAGAGTGGCGTCGGCAAGGAGGTCATCGCCAATGCTATTCACGCGCGTAGCCGGCGCGCGGGAAAACCAATGGTGAAGCTCAATTGCGCAGCGTTTCCCCAAACGATGATTGAAGGAGAGCTTTTCGGCTATGTGAAGGGTGCGTTCACAGGCGCGATGAAAGATTTCCCCGGAATGATCGCAGCAGCCGATAGCGGTACCCTTTTTCTGGACGAAATATCTGACATGCCGGCGGAGCTTCAGACCCGCTTTTTGCGCGTGCTACAAGAACGCGAGTATCGGCCTCTCGGAAGCACACAAACGATGAAAGCGGACTTCAGGGCGATCGCTTCGAGCAATCGGCCGATCCCCCAGGCGCTTGCGGAGAACCGGCTGCGCTCTGATTTGTACTACCGGCTAAACACATTTCAGATTGAAGTGCCTCCGCTTCGACAACGGAAACAGGATATCCCACCGCTGATTGCCGCATTCGTGAAACAGTTTGCTCAGCAGCTCGGCAAACCCGAACCAGACATTTCGCCGGAAGCGTTTCAAAAATTACTCGATTATTCGTGGCCGGGAAACGTACGCGAATTACAAAACGCGATCGAATATGCCGTGGTGCTGGCGCGACAGGGAATGATAGACGTGAAAGAGTTGCCGGCAGAAATACAGTTGCCAGCCGCGCTGCAACAAACCGAGCGCGCCGCGCTGCCGCGCACTGGCGTGCAGAGCCTCGACGACGTTGAACGAACTACGATTATTCAGGCGCTCGCGGAATGCCACGGGAACAAGAAAAAAGCGGCAGAACTTCTCGGTATTCAGCGCCCCACGCTCTACAACAAGATGAAGCGCTACGCGATCGAGCTGTGAGACGGAGTAATCGCAATTCGTTACATCGGCTCCGGTTCGACGATTCAACGCTTTAACCATTCAACGTAGCGAACACTTTTCGTCATTCGGACTTCGTCATTGATTCGTCATTTGTCGTTCGAATTTCGTCATTTCTAACGATGACTTCCACCTTAATTTCCTGGAACGCGAGGTGATCGTGGATCAGCCCGAGTAACTCAAGGGCGCGCGTGTCCGGCATGTGCGCACAACGCAGCTCGATCCGAGCTGGCTTGCCAGCTAGCTCCGGATGTGTGTCCGCCATTTCACCGTCGAGCAGGAATGAAACGTAAGCGTTGAACCGCTCCTGTAACGTCAGCAATTGTTCGTCAGAACCGTTCCATTCGTTAGGCTCATTCATCACCAGGACGACTTCTCCGGTTTTTTTATCCTCCGCGATCACATCGATTATACCTGTCCGCTCTTTCATTTTGCAGTTTGAGGCCGCCATTCCTCGGGCACTTCGCAATTGGACGTTCGGATTTAGATCCCCAATGTTCAACCAAACAAATGATAACCGACATGACCGCGGGGGAGGTTCGCCCGCATTGGCCCAAAAATTCCAACGCGCGGCTGACGATTTGCGCGCATTTTCAACCAGTTAGGGGCGATTGACCTCAATCATCTTCGGACGAACGTTCATATTGCTGTGCCGAAAATAAAACGTCCCGGTCATTTAACGCTTCTCGGGCGGAGCGAAGTGAAATTGCCCGCCTCACCCGTGGAGGCGCGATTGGAGACTTTCCAAAATCCCGCGCCACGCCGCAATTATCGGATTCATTTCGAAACCGACGATTTCACTTCGGTTTGTCCAATCACAGGCCAGCCAGACTTTGCCAGAATCGATATCGATTACGTCCCCGATCAGCTCTGCGTCGAAAGCAAATCGCTCAAGTTTTATCTCGCTTCGTATCGGAATGAGCGCGCCTTTAACGAAGCGGTGACGAACCGCATTCTGGACGACTTCGTGAAAGCCTGCGCGCCACGCGAGGCCATCGTAACCGCGCAGTTTTCGGCCCGGGGCGGAATCGCTCTCACAGTCCGTGCCGAACATTCAGACCAAGGCAGAGTGGCCCGCGACGGCCGATGAACTGGTAGGGCACGACCGCCGGCCGCGCCGCCGAATGACCCCTCGCCTTCACCGAACACCACGTTACCGAGCGCTACAATAAATGAAACCCGCAGTCGTCCTTTTGAGCGGCGGAATTGATTCAACTACCACGCTGGCAATTGCAATCGCGGAAGGCTTCGAAGCACACGCCCTTTCTTTTGATTACGGCCAGCGCCACCAGATCGAAATGGAAGCCGCACGCAGCGTCGCCGACTCGTTAGGCGTAGAAGAACGCCGCATTGCCAAGATCGACTTGCGCGTCTTTGGCGGTTCTGCGCTGACGGACGACGTCGATGTGCCGAAGAGACGGTTGGAACCAGAAATCGGGCATGGAATCCCGGTCACGTATGTCCCCGCGCGCAACACCATCTTTCTGGCTTATGCGCTTGCCTGGGCGGAGATAATTTCGGCCAGTGACATTTTTCTTGGTGTAAACGCAATCGATTATAGTGGCTACCCCGATTGCCGGCCGGAATTCATCGAGGCGTTTCAGACTCTAGCCAACCTTGCGACAAAGGCCGGCGTCGAAGGCACGCGCTTTCAGATTCACACACCCCTGATCAAATTTTCGAAAGCCGAAATTATCCGCAAAGCGGTCGAGCTCGGAGTCAGCCTTTCTCTGACACACAGTTGCTACGATCCATCACCCGAAGGACTCGCTTGCGGCCAGTGCGATTCGTGCCTCTTGCGGCTCAAAGGTTTTCGCGAGGCCGGATTAAAAGATCCCATTCGTTACGCGAAAGAATGAAGCGCCTGTTCCGGATTTTCGAGCTATCCAAAAACGAACAGCGCGTCGTCCTGATCGTCATGTTTGTCCTGCTCGCGATTGCGTTTATCGGATATGAACGCCGCGTCGATCACTCTCTGGTTCAGCGACCGCTACCGGCGGAAGTGAAATCATCGCCGAGCCCTTTAGAAATCGACGACGAACACTAAATTTCAATTTCACAAGGAATGCACGCTGCGATCTCAGGCAGACGGGAGCCGTTTTGCTCTTGGAGCATTAGCTGGTAACACGTAGGGGAGTCGTCAAGTCCAAGCATTTGTCGATTCAGTCTCCATTCAGTCCGGGAATTCTCCCGTAGCCGACAAAGACCGGGCTGATCTTTGCGTCGCCGCTGTTGGGTGGCGGTGGCATTTTGAAATCGAAAACGCTGACGCCCCAGCGTTGTTTGCCATCGTAAGTGCGGCCGTCGCTTGATCCGATCATCACCCGCTTTTTTGTTCGTTTTTCGCGCCCCAAATAAATCATGGTGTGCGTGATCGGTGGATCGCGATCGATGTTGTAGGTGCCGCTCCAAAACAGCAAATCTCCTGGCTTAAGCGCATCGAACTCGAATGAATCCTCGTGTCGGCTCAAGACCGCATTGAAATTTCCGGCTTTGCGCACCCACACATATTGCTGGCTCGAATCGCGTGGCACGTCTTTGAACCCGTTTTCGGTCAGAAGATAATAAATGAACCCGGAGCAATCCATGCCGCCATTTGCGGGATCGGCCGAGCCATAGGTGTAACCAAGATTTTCTTTTGTAAGCGCGAGCCCGGCGTCGAGAATCTGGCGTACTTTCGGTGGATAACTGTCGTAACCGGCAATCTCATCCGGCGAAAGAGTTACGTTCGGCGCACCTTTCTTTTGGGGATGCGGCGACTGTGAAGGGCTGGGTGTTTCAGTTGGGCCCGGGGATGCCTTCTCTTCCGGACTCGGCGTCGGAGATTTCTTTTTGTGTTTTCGTGGCGTCGGGCTCGGAGATGGAGTCGGTAAAACCTTCTTGTGTTTTGGAGAATTTGTTGGCGATGGGCTGGGTGTCGGTTTCTTCGTTGAGCGTTTCTGATGCTTACGTGGAACCGGCGTTGGGCTCGCAAGAATTTTCTTAATCTTTGTGCCTAACGACTGTTCAGCCGCATTTGCATGATGGATCGCGCCAAATATCACGGCGAATGCCGAGAGAAGTCCAACAAATCTTAAAGCAACCGCGCCGCCCAAAGCGGCGGAGCGCTGCCGCATTCCAAAACGCAAGCGCGAAGTGTGAGTGTGAAAGCACGGCCAGGTTTTGGAGTGCGGCAATCCTTTGCCGCTTTTCATGTTTTACACTCGATCAAGAGCATGAGCAGGAGCAAGAGTAGGAGGCGACTCAGCGGGCGAGCTCCTGAAGAATTGCTTTGTTGAGGCGAATTCCGCCCTCGAAATTTTCGAGAGGAAAATTCTCGTTAGGCGAATGCGCGCGACAATCAGGCAGCGCCAGTCCCATCAGGAGCGTTTCGATGCCCAGGATGCCTCGGAATTGCGAGACGATCGGTATACTTCCGCCTTCACGAATCAGCGCGGGATCGCGGTCAAACGCCTCTCGCAATGCGCGCTGTGCTGCTTTGCCAATCGTTGAATTTGGATCGGTGAGATACCACGGACCGCTGTGGCCATCGGTGATCTCCATTGTCACACCTTTGGGGAGGTTCTTTTGTAAATGGGCTCGTGCCAGCTTTAGAATTTCATCGCCTTCCTGGTCCGGAACGAGGCGGAATGTCAGTTTCGCCATCGCATGACTTGCGATGACGGTCTTTGTCCCCTGCCCCTGATATCCTCCACCGATTCCATTGATCTCAGCAGTCGGTCGCGCCCAAATCCGCTCCAACGAATTGTAACCGGCTTCGCCGAAGAGCTCCGGCACACCCGTTTCCTCGAGAATCAGTTTGTCGCCATCGACCGGAAGCTTGCGCCATGCTTCGCGCTCCCATTTTTCCAAAGATTTAACGCGATCATAGAAGCCAGCAATTGCGACGCGACCCTGGCGATCATGGAGCGTGGCCAGCAGTTGCGCCAGGGCTGTGATCGGATTTTGGACGGCGCCTCCGAAAATACCAGAATGCAAATCCATCTTCGGGCCGGTCACTTTAATCTCGAGGGCGGTCACTCCACGCAGGCCGTAACTCAACGTCGGCACACCCTTCTCAATCATTCCGGTATCGGAAACGACTGCGACATCGCTCTTCAATGCATCACGATTTTCGTTGAGAAAAGGGCCAAGGTTTCCGCTGCCGATTTCTTCTTCGCCTTCGATCACCAAATGCAGATTCACAGGCAAATCGCGATCTTGTTCCATCGTCTCCTGAATGCCGAGTATGTGCGCAAGAATTTGTCCTTTGTTGTCTGTTGCGCCGCGCGCAAAGACATATCCGTTCTTGAGAACAGGCTCGAACGGCGGTGAATCCCAAAGCTCCAGAGGATCGGGCGGCTGCACATCATAATGCCCGTAAATCAAAACCGTGCGGCGGCCAGCTGTATGTTTGTTGTGCGCCCAAACAATCGGATGTCCCTTTGTCGGAACGAGCTGCGTCTCCAAGCCGATGGCAGTGAGCTTGTTCACGAGCCATCGCGCGCACTCTTCCAGCTTCTTTTTGTACTGGTCGTCGGTGGAAACACTCGGAAACCGAAGGAACGAATAATAATCCTCGAGGTAATTGTCGCGCATGGCCACAAGCTAATCAGTTTTCGCCGTTTGCCTACGATTTCTGCCGGAGTTGGAAGCGAACAAAATACATAATCGACGCGAGCGCGAGCACTATTCCAGTCACTAGAAATTCGCGAACCGTAGCATGGGAGAGAATCCAAAAAATCGCCACGATCGCGAGCGCGGGCACAATTTTCATTCCCGGAAAGTTGAAGGGCTGAGCGCCGTCGGCTCGCACATCGCGTTGCACGAGAACCCAGCAACTGGCGCAGCAAAGCAAATACATCAACAACACCGCCACATTCGATAGCACAGCAAGCTTTTCAAACGTACCGCTAACCGACAGCGCAAACGCCAAAATTGCATAAGTAAAGATAGCGACGTCCGGCGATCGATAGCGCGGGTGAACATGCGCGAAAAACTGCGGCAACGCGCCATCCCGGCCGAAAGCAAAAATCATGCGTGGTGAACTCAAAATGTCGCTCGTCACAAACCCGAATGCGGAGACGGTTGCTCCAACAAGGAGAATCGTGCGGCCTAAATTACCGAGAAAATTTGCCGCCGATTCTGCGAGGGGCGCGTCAGGATGGTTCGCAAGAGCGGCGCCGAGCGTGCCTTGGCCGACCACTTGGATGAAGATGTAAATGATCGTCGTAATGACAAGCGCGAGGTAAGCGGAGCGGGGAACCGTTCGTGCCGGGTTTTTTACTTCCCCGCTTGGAATCAATGCCACCTCAATTCCGACGAACGCAAAAATCAACAGGATAACCGCATCGCCTAACGACTTGCTGCCGGGCCAACCGCCCCAGGCAAGATTCGCCGGGTGAACAAAAAAAATTCCAACGCCAATGAACAGCAAGAGCGGCAGAAGCTTCGTCACCGTGACCACGGTGACCGCACCTGCGCCTTCCCGGACGCCACGGATATTGATTAGGACGAGCGAACCGTAGACGGCGAGCATAACGATAATGCGCATCAGGGGGCTGCCGAGGAATGGAATTACGAGCGCGACTGAATTCGCAAGAACGTTTACGACGCCGGCGACCGCGCCAAGCGCTGTAAGAAAATAAAGCATGCCGGCAAGGAATCCGACGTAACGCCCAAAGGCGACTTCGACATACGCATACAGTCCACCGGTAAGGGACACCCGGCTGCCTGCAATTGCGAAGCAAGTGACGAACAACACCATCGCAACCGCGCAACAAACAAATGCGAGTGGGGCAGCGGGTCCCAGTTCTCTCGCAACGGTTGCCGGAATCACAAAAATTCCTGCGCCAATTGTGGAGCTGACAATGTTGGCAGTCAGAGCTGGAATTCCGATGCCGCGGACCAACTGATGATCGACACGCTCTGCTTGTTGTATCGACACCGTCGATCCGTCGGCCATCGGTGCATCCTGCGTGATTCAATTGTCCAAAGCAAGAGTCCGGCGTAAGCTCTGCGCCGAGGGGATCGAGCTTTTAGAATGGCGGGTAACTGCAGCTTGGTATTTGCGAAGGGACGCCTCTCCCTGGCTAGAGAGAGGGGTTGTGTGAGAGTTGATTCCAATGCGCGGCGAATTTCAGGACACCTCACCTTCATCCTCTCCCCTTGCGGCAAGGGGAGAGGCAAGAAAGAGCGGACCAAGCCTCCGAGCCGCTTTCGGTGTGAAAAACTAACGAGATCCCCTTCTCAACCCAATATCCTGTGGTCGGTCATACCAAAACCCCCTCAAATTGTGTGTTTTTCGCTTGTCACCCTCCAACGCTTGCTGTATTGACCTCGGAGGCCCGAGGTTTGGCCTACCATGCATTTACAATCGCTCGAGCTTCTCGGCTTCAAGTCGTTCGCCGACAAAACGCTCCTTAATTTTCACGAAGGCACGACCGCAATCGTCGGCCCGAACGGTTGCGGAAAATCCAACGTCCTCGACGCCGTACGCTGGGTACTCGGCGAGCAATCTGCAAAGTCTTTGCGCGGCGACGAGATGGCTGACGTGATCTTCGACGGCAGCGACACGCGCAAGCCAGTGGGAGTTGCCGAGGTATCGCTGACTTTCACCGATTGCGCGAACGAGCTGGGCATTGACTGGCACGACGTGCGCGTAACTCGCCGTGTTTATCGCGATGGCAATTCCGAATATCTGCTGAACAAAACGGCCTGTCGATTGCGCGATATTCAGAATCTTTTTGCCGACACCGGTATTGGGCGGGCTGCGTACTCAATGATGGAGCAGGGCAAAATCGATATGATCCTGAGTTCGCGCCCGGAAGATCGACGCGCAATTTTTGAGGAAGCGGCTGGAGTCACAAAATACAAGACGCAAAAACGCGAAGCGCTGCGCAAGCTAGAG
>Ga0193721_1000331_pt1 | contig 13773 bp, 9 predicted proteins | sample U2s2metaG_FD_145078 | JGI IMG/M metagenome (GOLD analysis project Ga0193721, IMG submission 145078) | Soil microbial communities from a riparian zone of the East river system, Colorado, United States - U2s2 | ecosystem: Environmental > Terrestrial > Soil > Riparian zone | place: USA: East River...
ATATCGTTAGTAAGCTTTTGAAGTCTCCTTGCGTTTCTAAGTATTGGCTGGAGGTATTCTTTGCTTCTTTCTGGCTCCATTTCTGACATTTCTGAATATCCTAGTATGGCCTGAGTGGGTGTTTTGATTTCATGGCTTGCAATATTTATGAACTCTTCTTGCATTTTATGGTGAATCTTTAACTGCTCGTTAGCTTCTGCAAGTTGCTTATTTGTGTCAGCTAGATTATCCTTTACCCTAATTATAGATTTTAGTATTTCCGTTTCATTCCAAAGAGTATCAAGAAGTGAGCCAAAGTTCTTTACAAGAGATTTACTATCAGAATATATTGCAACAAGAGCATCAACTCGCTCATCCTCACTTATGGTCAGTACTTTAGAGTTATCTATAAGCAATATGCTTCCTTGGATTCCAGAAATTCTTTTGATTTTAGCATATCTTGTGATGGCAGAAATTACTTGTACCGCAGCTATGCCGTCTCTCTTCTCTTCAGAATAAAGTATCATTACATTCACGCCTTTGCTTTTTGCCTGTTTTATACTATTAATTAGCCCTATTTCAGTAAGATACTCTAAATATCTAATTGAAGAAACCGCGATGAGTACCTCCGATCTTGCATGTTGAATTTCAGATGTAAATAGAGATTCAGCACATTTACGATCTCGAATAATATCTATATTGAACGGTTCAACTTCTTTTTCAATTTCCCCAATTTTTTCTTGTGCAGATATTGTTTTATTCCAAAAGGTATCAAATATGTGTTGTTGTTGTTCTACTATCTGCTCAATGTCGGTATGAACAATTTGTGGAATAGTTTTTCCTTCTAGCAAAGTAGCGGTACTAATGGAAAGATATTCTCTTTCATTTAAGATGAAAGTTCCTTTGAGGCCATCTAAATGTCGAAGCTCGACTCTTCTCATTAATTCTTTGCAGTAAACGATATTTTCCTTAGTAATTTCGATTACACACCTTAATTTTACTCCTCTACGTTTGGCTTCGCTAAGAGCCTTTTGAAAGACCTCATCTACTATGGCTAAGGATAACACTGTGTAATTACTACAAATATCTACTCCTGATTTTGATTTAGATAATAATCGCAAAATAGCATTAGTTGTACTTTGTATGCCGTCTAATATTCTGATCTTTTTAGTATCTGTATTAGAATACGTGATCGTCAACTGAATGTAATATGGCTATCGTCCCTTATATGGCATTTAGTCATATTCAAACATTTGTACTTGGGCTTTGATACAAAAACAATACAAGTTGTATCGATGCAGCTTTCTTAAACTGGTTATTTATTAGACGTGATTATGCAATAATAAAACATTGTAACGCAGAACTGGCATAGGCTCTTGAGTTACCAAAACAACACTGTGAAGCTCAAAGATTTAAGTATAGAAAAAGAAGCTAGCTACATAATTACAGCTCAGTAGATCTTTGAACATCATTGTCGTCTTAATTATTATGATGATATCGATAACTTTAGCTTCAGTCGTTACAATTGAACAGTCTTAAATAAGTCAGGCATTAAGCTTTTCTCAATCTTATGAACTTTCAAGTTCATTCTTTCTTTAGTGTTAAATCCTTAGTTACAATATCTGAGGTATAGGAATGTAGTACAAAACGTACACGTTACAGTAAAGTGTGGAATAGTTTTTGATATTAGGTTCAGACATAACAATGACTGCCCAGTGTGTCACAGTGTTGAAGATATGGAGATAGAACCATAATAGACAGATTCTTTGAATTCTTCCTTATTCATGACTTGTATGCATCATTGAAAGCTTGTGCATCAAGCTTATCAGAACACTTGAAAGATATTCACCTTCACTTAATAGTTCCATAAATTTGATTCTACGCCGTTCAATTTGTTGATGTTGCATCTTTGAGCTCATTTGTCGAACAGGAGAATAACAAAGCTCTACAGACTAAATGTCAAAGCATTTTTTGGTGCATTCATCACCAGCTGCGAAATAATTATCATTACCTTTTTAGTCGTTATGGTTAGTCTTATACTGCTGGTAAAAATGTCTACTTTAGAATCTCAGTTAAATTGCTAACTTCTTGCATATCATTAAGTTCATTACATACTTTTGGACTTACACCTAACTATTCCAGTTCGTTCAGCTACCAACCATATTTTTCTGGATGTTCATATTTGGCAGCCATGTAGCAACGGTTAATTACGCAATAAGCTAAATGTAATAGTTATTTAGAGCAGATGACATTCATAGATAATACTATCAATACTATCTTGTTTGGAAAGACAAGGAAAATATCTGTTATTTCTATTGTATTAATCGTTGTCATTTCATATGGCGGATTCTTTTACTTGCAGGGAGATACGGAAAATAAAATTGAGAATAGTCTCTTTGAACAACAAAAAGAGCGTCAGATACAAATTACGAAAGCAATTTCCCAGCATATCAGTTCCGACCTTGATTCAATTATGATAAGGCTCAAAGTATTAGGTGATTCTGTATCCGGACAACAGGGCGACTTATCAAGCAATAATACCAAAAGAATAATGAATGATACTTATTTCCAGATAAACAAAATCGCTTCAGCAGATAGACTTTTCATTTTAGATAAAGATGACAATGTTGCAGCTATCAATATTACTTCAAAAGAGAAAAATGCATTTCTAGACAGCACCACCAAGTTATCTAATACTAATTGGATAAGAGAAACGAAATCAAAACTTTTGCCGATTTTTTCTAATGGTCTCAAGGGAGAGGATAGCAAATATAGAATAGCTATCAGCTATCCTGTCGTAGATAAATATAGTACTAGGTATATGGGGATGGTAGGAGCATTGTTACCTGCTGTTGACTTTTTCCAACACTATGGAAATATTTATGACATAAAATCACAATATATTGCTGTATTAGATAGTGATTCTGTCCAGTTAGTACATCCTCTAAAGACCTTAGTAGGAACACCATTTTTTGGGAATTATACCCAAGAGGCTACAGGACACAACAAAATCCTTAACAATGTCATAAAAACCGTTATGGCTGGTAAACCAGCATTTGCGGTGTATGATTTTAAAAACGGCCAGAGATTGAATACCGGATATCCCATTTTTTTACAAGGAAAACCTACGTATTCTATTTTCATAATTATACCCACTTCTTCAATCTATTCGCAAATCAATAATGTCATTACAACGGAAAAAATAGAAATGTTTTCTTTACTTGCTGGGATTACTGTTGCAGTTGTTGTATTAATGCTAGTCATTATCAAATGGAGCAATATTTTAGATAAAGAAGTAAAAAGAAGAACAAAAGAATTAGATAAATCAAATCAACTACTTGAATTAGCCAATCAACAACTGAAAATCCATGATAGCATGCAAAAGGAGTTCATAAATATTGCAAGTCACGAAATGAGGACACCCACTCAGGCCATACTAGGATATTCAGAAATGTCAGAAATGGAGCCAGAAAGAAGCAAAGAATACCTCCAGCCAATACTTAGAAACGCAAGGAGACTTCAAAAGCTTACTAACGATATACTGGATGTTACAAGAATTGAGAGTCAATCGCTAAACCTAAACAAAGAGCGAGTCAATCTTGATGATGTAATATCAAGTGTACTGGTAGATTACCGGAATCAGATTGAGAGGGAAAGAAACCAAAAAGATATCAAGTTGGTATATGAGAATAATGACGACAACAAACCTAGAGATATCTTTGTGGAAGCAGACCGTGAAAGGTTAACCCAAGTTATTTCTAACTTAATAAGCAATGCTATAAAATTCACTCAAGAAGGAGTAATAAAAGTGAGCGTAGAAGTGAAGGACAATCGAGATGCTGTTATGACTATAAAGGATAATGGAGAAGGAATAGATTCTGAAATAATGCCAAGGCTATTTACGAAGTTTGCCACTAAATCAATCACGGGAACAGGTTTGGGACTATTTATCTCAAAAAGCATTGTAGATGCTCATGGTGGCAAGATATGGGGTGAAAATAATAAAGATGGCAGGGGAGCGACCTTTACTTTCAGTCTACCTTTAAGCAAAAAATAAGAGCCTGCCAATAATCTATATAGAAATATCTGGACTTATTGGTATTTCAGATCTTAAACTAATACAATAATAACTGCATTACATATCAAATAATGATATTACGATATATCCCTTATAATTGGATATATTTCTTTTCGTATTCTATTTTTGCTTTAAGGATTTTATCTTCAAAATCTACTGTCATAGCAAAAGGAAGTTCAACTCCAATCCTGTTGTATAGCGAGCGAAGTATTCGCCTTTGTACTATTCTTGTGCCTCCACCTATTGTAGCATCTAATGCATCTGAGAGAGCTTTTATATTACCTGAAGTATCAGATAGACGAATTGAATACTTCTCTTTAATATAAGAAATTATAACTGCTGAAACGTGCTTTCCAAGAATTGAAAGCCCCTCCATGACTGCTTGATTATACATCTCTTTAAAGCTACTACTACTCTGGATGGATGGTCAACTCTTGTTTCTCAGAACCTTGGTCAAATGCTTGTTTTTCATTAAAATCAAAAGCTGTTTTTTCATCTCTATCCTTTTTTATTCTACCTTTTGAGCCATACCTGTAGATAATCCGATGTACTCCTTATCGATGGGACCAGTTATTTCTACTCCTCCTTTGTCCTTTGATATTTTAAATTCTAGTATGGATTCATCATGTTGTGACTCTCTCGTCTTTAGTACTAGTAAAATTCTCGTCATGCGTCCCTTCACCTCTACAAATCTAAGAAGTATGACATTTTGTAAAAGAGAAGATAGCTCTAGCCCTGTTACCTCAAATCCAATTCTTTGAGTTGTAAGAATGGTAACTATCGCTGTAATTTGATATTCTTGTATTAAACTTACAATACGTCTAGTAATTGTATATATCTCATTCTTATACTTGTGTGTAAAAGCAGAGAGACTATCTATGACAAGACGTTTTGCTTTTGTCCTTTTAATCTCAGATGCCAAATTTACAATGAATGCATCTGGATTCTGATCCTCAGCACTTGTTGCAAGTATTGATAATCCATCTTTTTCGAGTTGTATCATGTCGTATCCATAACTTTTACCCATTATTCTTATCTCATCAGCAGACTGTTCTAATGTACAGAATATTCCAGCCTCACCATTTTTTCTTACCCCTTCAGCAATATATTGAAAAGCAAAAGTTGATTTTGCGGTACCTGCCGCTCCTATAACAGCAGTAGTTGTTCCTCTAATAAACCCGTTACTAATTCTTTCGTCAAAGCCAGGAATTCCACTAATTATTCGCTCCTCTGATGCTCTATAGGTCAACCGTAAGCTTTGTTTAGGATATAATATCATTCCATTGTTACCTATAGTACAAATATGTGGCTCCCTAGTGATTGCAGTACCTCTCATTTTGAGGACTCGGAGAATTATGGGTGAAGTATTATCTTCTTTATTCTTAAGATGTATAATACCGTCTACAACAGATTCTTCTAATCCAGAACCTATGCTTCTTTTCCCATATGGAACTTCCAAAACAAGCATACTGGTTATACCTTCTGATCTCATTATTTTGCCCAAAAGCACTTGTACTGTAGTTCTTGCTTCGCTCTGGTCTTCAAATGCCAAGGATATTGCTGAAAATGAATCTAATACTACACGTTTGGCTTTGGTATCGCCGATAGTAGCTAAAATCTCTTCAAGTGCATCTTGTATTCCATCCTTTGTTAACGAAGGAAGAGCCAAAAATGTAAACTTCATTAGTCTTTCGAATTTGTTAAAATCCATTCCGAGCCTCTCGGCATTGGCATAAAACTGTGTTTTGGATTCACTAAACGAAATGTATACTCCGTTTTCGTCTTTAGTATCTAAACCATCATAAATAAATTGTGAGCATAATGTTGTTTTGCCAGTTCCAGGATTTCCAACAACCATTACAGTAAATCCTTTTGGAATTCCACCTTCAATAAGAGAATCTAGGCCGGGAAGACCAGTTGATATTCGGCTTATAATCAAAGTAGTCTGTATATCGAGCTTGTTATTATAATTAATATAAACTATTATGTTAATAGTTGTTATAAAGTGACCTGTCTTTTGATGTCTCTACAAGTAAAGTCTACATTACATGATCTTTTTGAAAATAAACTAAGATGAAAAATCTACTTTATTGAGAGGACCGAATACACCTAATGTGTGTTAGTGTTTTGTTTCTTGCCTTCATATATAGAAGGAATAGTTGATAAATAGTAGCCATTTTATCTTCCTACAGGATAAACTATAAATGAAACAAATGAAGCATTTCCATCATGGATATTTTGGATATCAGAGTAGCGTTGATCCAAAAGATGATTACATCCCTTGTTATAACAAGTAGCTCCACAACCCATCTTAATAAATTCTTTGACTGTCTCATGGTTTTTCCGGGCCTCTGAGATTTCCTGTAATGGTTTGATGATAGCGGATCTTTAGCTTGACAAAAATAGCACGATGAGTTTCTCAATCCATATAAATCAAAAAAAATCATGTGCTCTGGATCATGAAATGTAACAAGAATTACGATTGTCCTAGCCTTATGGAGGAATTTAGGTGCCCAGTATGAAAAAAACAGTACATGATACAGACTCATATGAAGGACATGTACTCTATTGGAATGTCAAAGGCGATTTGTTCCATGACAAGACCTTAAATTGCTATCTGATCTATGGTACGAATCGCTTAGAAGGTAATTCAAAGTACATATAACAACGTATTCCCAATATAATAATAGAAACGTTAAACAGGTAGATAATTAAAGAAGTGACGGGTAAGCTGTTGGTTTCTATAGTAAACTGTTGAGCATGTGATATAGTTGACAGACAACAAGAATAGGTATTAAATTGATTTAGAATGATTGATTAGTAATGTAGAAGCAAGACCAACGAACTAACTAAAGCAAATAGGTACCAAAGGTCAAACATATGACAAGTCATTAGCGAGTTGATTAAGACAAAATAAATCAAACTACGGAGACCATTATCTAAGCGAAAAAAAGAGCTGATAACTCACCATTCGTGCTTTGTATCGAGTCAAGAAAATCTTTATAAACAAAGTGTAAGGAGTTTGCTCTATAAGTGACTTTGTCTACGGAGGACTTTTCGAAATTCCAGACTGACAGAATAAGCTTCAAACTTTACGCATGCCGACAACATTTGAAGAACTTAAAAGAAATTGAATTGAGATATAATGATTTTATCTCAAGCGAAGTTCCAACAAGTGCTGAAATAGAAATGGATTCATTCCTTTCTCAAATGATTGGAACAGTTGATTCTCTCATGTTTAAAATAAATAACAAATTCCGACTGAATATACCTGGTGATAATATCGAACTAGACAAAGTCCAAAGTGCATTATCATCTGAAACTAAGAGTATTGACCTGTTGAATGATTTGGATAAGGCAAACCAATATGGTAACTGGTATTGGACTATAAAGCAACTAAGAAATTATTCATTAGGTAATTCCTTAAGTTCGCAAGATGCTCTTGAATTACTAGCTAATTATACAAAAACCAATATGAAAGTAATTCCATATTTTGAGCAATCTCTGAATCATCTTGAGAAATTAATCGAACACATTAGAATAAGAGAACCGATCTTATAATAAGCATCACTTGTTGATGTTCAAGTTTTTCATATGAGATAACACGATCGAGAAAGTCTATATTATAATTATAGATAGTGAGTATGCAGGATTCGTTATAGAAGAGTTCCTCTACTGAACATTTTTAAAAAGTGGAATATCTTTGGTAGAAAGTTCAAGTATAGGGCACATTGTCTAATTCGGCAGATTCAGATCTTCTTTGGAGCAATATCAAATTTCATACAGTTTAAAACAACTGCTATTTTTGAATCATAAAAAAATAGATGGATTAAACTATCACAATTTCCAATTCGTCGTATGCATCCTTTACTGAGAGTTCAAGTAAACTATCCTCATAAATTAATAACCAATCCCTATATCCGATAACTGGAAGTTTCCTAGCAAATATCTTACTATCTTGTACCAGCCTTGTTATCAAATATGCGTATGATGGAAATTCATTATTTTCTTCTTTCATTTTGAAAAAACTTTCCTGAAGTTCTATTCCTGGTGTACCTCCTTGTATGCTAATAGTAACCTTCTCTCCGTATCTATTTTGTATTTTGGCTGTAACGTAACGACTACCAATTTCAAATTGTTCAATATTTAACATTACATGAGATTGTACTAACGAATTTTTCGGAAGTTGATTATATAATGTCTTTGATGTTTCATCAAAAAATAAATCCTTTTTCAATCAACTATAGACCGCCAGTTTTCATATTTATTTCTCTTTGCTATATCCGTCTTACATTGTCCTGGGGGCTTTGCTTTTATGCATTCCAGTTATATTGATTAGAAATACTATTGCTAAGTTTGTAAGGCATGTCATAGCATCCAAGTGATGAGAAGGAAATGCTTGGATCAAGCAACCATTAATTGCATCGACAGTTTCCTTTTGAGTCAAATAACAGTTGGTCTTCGGTTTCAAGGTTTAGAAATAATTCTTTTAGCCCCGTTTGATAAGAGTGATTGCAAGTGCGATTGCAAGTGCGATGTCGAAATAGTTTGTCAAGGAATACAGTTGAATTTTATGATCTTGAAAGTAAAGTTTTCGTCTACTGATGTTTCTGTATAGATTAAGTTATTGGCATGGGTGCTATCCTTCTTTTTGTTATTTTTTGATGAATTTAATGTAGATTCATTGCTGAATTGAGAGAAGAAAGAAGAATAGATGTGGAAGCTGAAACTGACAGCAACCGAGATATGATCAATCATCAAAAGACAGTAATGACTGTGTTCAAAAGATTCGAAGCTGGTCAGGGAGTTGTATCTGAAATCCAAGATCATTATGTTGATGTATAAAAAAAGGATTATCTTATCCGTTCTCCTTTAACCAGCAACTAGGGGGTGCTAGTCCCCCTAGGCAAACAGGTTGAAGTCATAAGCGGATTTAATTGAGGATAAGGAGCCTCAAGAGATTAAAATTTCGAAACCGAGAAGGTCAGCCCAAGTACTCTCTTGTATTGAAAACTCTTAATGCATTAATGCATTGTCAATCATTTTTGCCGGCCTCATCTCTTCGTGCATTCTGTTTCATATTCGTTTCTTCCATTTCTAACTTCAACGTTGATTGTGATTGGATGATCCTTCTTCGTAAAATTATTACAAGCATAATAGATAACGCTGAAATCAAGGCTGCTGTTAGAAATATAAGATTGTAGGATATTGGTGAAGGGAAACTACCAGTAGTGACTCCTTTTGCAAGCTCTTGATGTGTTTGCATGTAAATTCCTGCTATTGCGGGTCCAATTGAGCTTCCAATCAAGAATAGTACGACTGACATGCCAAGTGATACTCCACTAAATTTTAGAGGGGTATACTCCATTGTAATATTAAATGCACCCACTTGTATCAATGAGATTCCAGCAGCTACTATTGCTAGGTTTATTGCAACCGTAATCTCTGTTGAGTGAAATATAAAGAGGCTGAAGAAGCCAATCGTCATTATGATAGTTCCTGAGACAGTTGGTTTAAGATTACCTATCTTTGATACAATGAAACCTGAAGAAGGAGCAAATACCAGAATTACGATCATGAAAGGTAACTGAACCATTGCCGTAGCTACAGCATCTCCACCAAATCCAAGAGGCTGAGGACTTCTCACTAGTATTGGAATAGTCTGATATACCATGAACATAGTGATTCCAAAAATCAAGATAACGATATTAGCAGGAAGGAGAACTTTGTGTGCCATTAAACTAAGTTCGATTAATGGGGATGCTGCTCTTTTTTCTATAATAACAAATAAAGTTAATGATCCCATTGATAACAAGCCTAAGGAAACTACTGTAATTTGTGTGGAAGACGAGTTTAGGTTATTGCTATTCCCGATGTACGTGAGGGCAAGTAAAAAAGAGGCAATCGTAGCAGCCAAGGCTATGGCGCCTTTTAGATCAATACTGCTTGCACTTTTCACAGCAGCTTTGGGTTGCTTCCGAGAATACTTAGTACTCGGAGGTTGTCCTAAACTAATGGGGGTTTCTGATTCAGCTTTATTATCTCGGATAAATCTATTGATTACAAGCCAGAGGATAATGGCAACCGGCACTATTGAAAGAAACGTAGCATGCCATCCAAAGTTATTGATTATGCTTCCACCTACTGCCAAACCAACTACCGATCCTGCAGCAAACATTGAGCTGAATATCCCAACACCTACAGCGAGCTTGTCCCTAGGGAGTTGGTCTCTTATAATTCCAAAAGCTATTGGAAACATGGATATACCGATTCCTTGAATAACTCTTGCAATAACAAGAAAAGTTATATTGCTGGAGAGTCCACCAGCACAAATTCCTATGATATAAATTATGAATATTATTAAAACCATTTTCTTTCGTCCATAGATATCAGATAACTTTCCAGCAATGGGAGTCATAACGGCACCTGAGATAAGATATGCGGTAAGTATCCAAGAAGAAGTACTGTACGAAATATGAAAATCTCCAATAATGTCACGAATAGCTGGTAGTAACATAGTCTCTCCGTAGAATGTAACTAGAAGGGTACATCCTAGGATCGCAAGTGTTATCCATGCAGAAGTTCTAATTTTTTCAGAAGTTTCTGGCAACACAGATTCTGATGATGATTTTGGTTGTTCTTTATGCCTTTTTTTATTGGCTTCGCCATTGTTCGTGGGCGAGTCTTTCTCTAAATGATCCATCGTAATCACTTAGCTTTAACGTAGATACCTTTTTCTTGTAGTATTATCATCGACAATTGGAGAATTGATCTGTTTCTCTAGTTTGGTTCTAAATCTACGATAATCCTCATCTACCTCCATAGCTGCTGTTAGTATCTTGCTTTTCCTTTCATTTGATGATTGTAGAAACATCTTAGTGTCTTTGGGCAGACAGTGCCCTCCTATTCCTTCTCTTGGTTCCAAAATGTTGACATTCCATTTGGTATTTAGAGCATCCCGTAATTCTGGAAAGTTTATGTTATTTGCTTGACAATAAAGATAAAGATCTTCAGCAAATGCTATTTGTAGATATCTGTGTGCATTTTCAACGACCTTGGTTATTTCAGCAATTTCAATTTCGGTTACTGGATGCATAGGAATACCCAAGCTCTTCTGGTTGTTCTTGTTCTTATTACCGTAGTTGTCATCGTAATTATTATTGTTACTATCAATGCTATTAGAAGTAATGGCATTGGTGATGCCAATAGTCGTATTAGCAGTATCTTTATTTCTAGCATCATAAAATTGTATTCCTGCCTTGAGACAACAGTCCCATACCCCTCCTATTACACGCAATTGATTTACGCCATGTTCCTTCTCTTCTGCAGCATACCATCTGTGTGGAGCGTGAACTACGTGTAATCTATGGTTCAACAATTCAAATATTTCCTTCGATGTCCCCTTGGGTATAGTACTTTCTATTGATACAAGTGCTCCATCCTTTGCCTCTCGTGAAATCCGTTCAACGATTGACAGCAGACCGTCTATTTGTGGGGAAAACATATCATCGGACTTGTGAGTTGATACACATAAAATGTAAACATCGAATTCGCTAAAGTTTATCGCTTTCTTCACTGCTGCCAACTCCTCTGCACGTTCCATAGCTTTATGACTTATATCATAGCCATAAGTATTAAATCCTTTTTCGGAAACATATCTTGCAACAGGTATACCTAACTGCCCTAGTCCTATTATCAAGACTTTGTCGAATTGAGCGTTAGTATTGTATTTGGTACATAGCTCACCCTCAGTTGAGTTGATAATACTATTCGAAGATGTCGATCGTGAAGACAGAATGTGTAAGCATATTCGCTCTTTATTGCTGTTATCTGTTGAGGATAATTTCATGCTTGAAAGGGAATATACATAGTATTTAATAAACCTAACTGACTGGTCAGTCATGTTTATTAATAAGTGTTGCCCATATTATTCGAGAAAGAATGGGGATTATTGGTAAAACTATATCGATGACAAAAATGGAAATACCACAGACAAAATATTTCACGTATCTCTAAATGGAAAACAAACTAAGACAAGGAGGAAAAACAATAGAAATGTGTCCAAAGGTTACCTCAGAGTACAAAACAGAAATCAAAGAAAGAATAATTCAGTCTGCGATTGAATGTTTTTCCAAATATGGATTGGATAGGACTAGGATGGATGACATTGCTTTGAAAGCAGATCTGAGCAAGGGTACGTTGTATCTTTATTTCAAAAGCAAGGAAGACTTATTTTATGTTATTTGCGAAAATAATCTAAAAGTACTAAAAGAGCAGTTATCTCAGATATTCGCTACATCAAAAGAAGATCTAGTATCTAATGCAGAACAGTTCTATGAAAACTTTCATAAAGTAGAAAAAAGAGAAAATGAAAAAGTATTTTGTGAAATAATAGCTGAATCCGCCCGGAATCCTAAGCTACAAAAGGTATTGTACTCACAAAGAATTAAAACAATCAACGTTGTCAAAGAATATCTAGATCGTCAGATGGAAAAGGGATTCTTTAGAAAAGATACAGACACAGAAGCTATAGCGTCAGGATTTGTAGCCCTTTACGACGGATTAATAGCAGGTGAATTTTTAGGTATAAGTATGAATCATAGTAGAAAGTCATGGAGAAAAACAGTTAGATCTATAATAGCAGGTATAGGTTAACTCCTCATAACAACAAGTAGTACATAGATAACCTCTAGTAACAGACTCTTAAAGATCGTATGACGTTTAGGTTAATCGGCCGGAGTAGTAGCGGAGTAAGAAATGTAATGTCCACGCTGTAACAGTAATATCAGTTTTAGAGTAGAGTTAGATTCGTTACTGTTGCTGTTGTAGCTTGGGCGAAGAAAAAGAAAGATTAAAGAGTTTTTACTTGGATATTTGTCCTCTGATTTCCCCTTTTGGATTCTGTTCTGTATGAACATTTGTGTATGCGTTACCGTCTTCCATTATCTTGACGAGATCTGAGATCTGTTTACCTTTCAATGGTCCCTCTAGTTTATTAGCTGTGGCATCTCCTTTTGTTAATTCCCCATTCATAGGACCACTTGGTGTTGCAGATTTGAATAGTGTTACAACAACAGGTCCATTTTCACCTTTTTTACCCTGATGGATATGTGCCATCGTTACTTTGTTTATATCTTTAACATCTACCTTATAGCTTACTGTCTTTCCATCACTACTGACATTAAATTCTGCAGTTCCACTTGCCTTAGTATCAACCGATGGAACTTCTTCTTTCCCGGAAAGGTTTGCAGTAAATTTCTTTGCTCCTTGTGCAAATACTGAATTGGTCATTCCACTTGCTGACGCGACTATAGCAACAGTTAATGTTGTAGCTATCAGTGCTGCAACAGTAATGGTCTTCGTAATTCTAATCATCGAATACTCCTTACAAAGTATTCTATAAAAGAGTTCTTTAAGATATCAGCAGAAGATTAGCCATGGCAGGATAGGATAACAGAAAAAGCGATTGTCTTGTCAATAATTGTGAAAAATTGAACATTTGAGTTCACACATTGAACATTGAATATATAGATAATTAGATGATATAAACACTGATAATATACATCTTGAATAAGGGCTCTTCAACATGTTTGCCAATATATCTGATGCAACTGTTCATCTTCGAGTTAGCGAATGATTGCGGCAGGTATTATTAGTAGATTTACAATTTCTGTAAGAAATAATCTTCCAGGCCATTATCACTTTGCATTTATGGA
>Ga0193721_1000332_pt1 | contig 13764 bp, 12 predicted proteins | sample U2s2metaG_FD_145078 | JGI IMG/M metagenome (GOLD analysis project Ga0193721, IMG submission 145078) | Soil microbial communities from a riparian zone of the East river system, Colorado, United States - U2s2 | ecosystem: Environmental > Terrestrial > Soil > Riparian zone | place: USA: East River...
AATACAGATGGCGTCGAAGGAGAAGGATCGGCACAAAAAGAATCGCCAGCGCCACCAGCAACGCCCCAATGTTTTCCAACTGGCGGCGGACCACCACCGACCAGTCGGCGTCCGTGGCATGATGCACGATGGTCCAGAAAAAGCACCCGGCGCAAAGTGTGAAGTAAAATGCGAACGCAAAGAGCCATGAATAACTGAATTGATGCGGATTTAGAAACGCGCCCACGACACAAAGCGCGAGCGCCACAACGGCAATCAATCCCAGGAGCGAGGAGAGACCTGCAAAGCGGTTGCCCTCGAAATATTCGCCTTCGGGTGTTGGGACAGTGTGGGAACGCTCGCTCATTTTGCTGTAGCCGGCGGCGGTGACGCTGGCTTCTCCAGTTCTGCGCGCCGATCTTCAGGAACATCGGCCGCGGTTGCGTTTTGACCGCGCTGTAACGCACGCAGGTAGGCGATGATGGCCCAGCGATCAGGCACAATGATGTTTGGCCCGTAGGCCATCATTGTGTTTTTGCCATTGGTAATCGTGTTGAAAATCTCGCCATCAGACATCTCGCGGATCCGTTCATCCTGAAGCGTAACGACAGTCGCGAGGCCGTACTGCTTTGTGATTCCGTTGCCTGCTGCGGTGGCGCCGTGACACATCGCACAAGTGATGTTAAAACGCTGTTGTCCGCGCTCCATCAACTCGGGCGTCACCGGGACGGGGATGCCTGTTCCCCAGTGATCGCCCATCTTGCCAGTGTTGTAATAATCAGTTCCCTCGCTAAACCCAATATTCGGATGCGACCAGGGTCCCGTAGCCGGGGTCGCTGACCCCGGCAGGCTGGCCTTTTCTGTACCGGCTACAATGCCGGGTTTTGGTATCTCATAGCCAATCGGCACCGTGCCTGTGATTGGCAGACGTGGTCCGCGCCCGTCTGCAAAGAGAGCCAGCGGTGCTTGTGCGCGAACCTTCATCTGGCGCACCATATCGGGGAAAACCTCGGTCGGCGGGGCGGTGCTTTTCTGCCCGCGAAACCCAAAGACAGCGACGATCGCGATCCCGCACAAAACAAAAATCACCAGAAAGCCGCGCAACATATTCAGTCCTCGTGCACGATGGTGATCTGTTCGCCGCCGGTTCTTTCCAATAATTCGCGTACACCATTTTCGGTGAACCGTGGATCGCGCGATTCGATCGCGAGGAAAAATCCGTCGTTGCTAACACGGATAAACCGTTCCCAATTGAACATTGGGTGGTACCAGCGAGGCAATCCGTTCATGCCAAGCATCGAAAAGAATGCGGCAAACGCCCCCAAAAGGACCGTCAGTTCAAACATGATCGGGAAGAACGCCGGGACGGTCCAGAAATTCCACGGCTTGCCGTGCACATCGAGCTTATAGAGAATCGACGAGGGCCCAAATTCAACCACAGCAGCGGTGAGCAAACCGGTGACGCCGCCGAACAAAACCCAACCGCTCAACCAGGATTTTCCCAACCCCATCGCGTCGTCCATTCCGTGGATTGGAAACGGTGAATAAACGTCCCAGCGCTTGAAGCCAGCATCACGGACATGTTTCGCTGCTTCGTAAAGGGCCGCCGCGCTAGGATATTCCGCAGCCATGGCGTACACCTTGTGACCGGCAGGAGTCCTCATCATCGTGTGTGCTCCTTTCCGCCGGGGGATATCGATTGAGTCCCAGGTATGTGACCGTAATGCGGGTCCGCCTCGGGCACTGCCGTTTTAACCTCTGACATCGCAATCATCGGCAGAAAACGGATGAAAATCAGAAACAGAGAAGTGAAAATTCCAATCGTGCCAAGGTAGGTCCAGATGTCCACCCAAGTCGGATGAAACACTCTCCAGGACGATGGAAGGAAATCGCGGATCAAACCGCCGGCAATAATGATAAAGCGCTCAAACCACATTCCAGCGTTCACACACATGCAGACGAAGAAAACAACAAACACATTCCTCCGGCACCACTTGAACCAGAAAAGTTGCGGCGAAAGGCAATTACAGAACAGCATGCCAAACCACCAGTACCACCAATAGGGGCCAAAGATGCGATTCCAGAACGCGAACTTCTCGTATGAATTACCGCTGTACCAGGCGATAAAAAACTCCATCGAATAGGCGTAAGCGACGAAGGAGCCAGTCAACAAAATGATCTTTGCCATTTTATCGACGTGCTGGGGAGTAATCACATCGTGCAATTTAAATATGGCGCGTGCTGGAAGAAGAAGGGTCAACACCATCGCGAATCCGCCGAAAATTGCGCCCGCCACGAAGTAGGGCGGGAAAATTGTGGTGTGCCACGTCGGTATGACCGTCGAGGCGAAGTCAAAGGATACCACGCTGTGTACCGAGAGGACCAGCGGAGTGGAAAGGCCGGCCAAAAGGAGATACGCCATTTCATAATGGCGCCAATTGCGGTTCGCGCCACGCCAGCCGCAGGCAAAAATTCCGAAAAGAAACTTCCTGACCTTTGTCGTTGCCCGGTCTCGGAGAGTTGCCAAATCGGGAATCAAACCGGTATACCAAAACAAAACCGAAACGGTGAAATAGGTTGAAACTGCAAACACGTCCCACATCAACGCGCTGCGGAAATTTTGCCAGATCGCCCAGTTGTTAGGGATCGGCGCCATATACCACGCCATCCAGAATCGGCCCACGTGAATGCCGGGGAAAATCGCCGCGCAAATCACCGCAAACAGCGTCATCGCCTCTGCAGAACGGTTGATCGACGTGCGCCATTTTTGCCGGAGCAAAAACAAAATGGCCGAGATGAGTGTGCCAGCGTGTCCGATACCGATCCAGAAAACGAAATTGGTAATGTCCCAGGCCCAGCCCACCGGGATCTGATTTCCCCATGTGCCGACGCCGGTGGAAATCTGGTAGCCAATGCAAAAAAGTCCGAAGGTCGCGATGCTTGAAGTGATGGCGAAAGCCACCCACCACCAGCGAGGCGCAGGTTGTTCTACAACTCCAGAAATTCGCTCGGTCAACCAACTGAAATTGCGCCGACCTAGAACAAGCGGCACACGCGTGATCTGCTTCTCCGCTTCTTCAACAGTTTCCGGTGCTACTGATCCTCCGTCCATTATTGATTCCTAATTGCAGACACTCTCATTCCGGCAATTTCTCCACCAAGCTTGCGACTCCGATGTTTCCCGCATCGGGCATTTTCGGGTTCGGATTGCGAATGCGAGCGAGATAACTGACTCGTGGGACGACGTTCAAGTAATCGAGAATTCGGTAATTCCGGTCCTGCTGTTTCATTTTTGATACACGGCTTTCCGGATCCTTGATATCGCCAAAGACAATTGCATCCGTGGGACACGCCTGCGCGCAGGCGGAGGTGAAGGAGTCGCGCGGGATTCGCGTCTCCGGAGAAGCGCCTGCGCGCGCGAGCGCCGCGATCTTTGCTTCCTCGATGCGTTGCACGCAGAAGGTGCATTTCTCCATCACGCCGCGCATCCGCACCGTCACGTTGGGATTCTTCTGCATCTTGATCGTGTCCGGCGCGCCCTTGGTGGTCAGCGGTGCGAAATATTCTTCGTAGATATTCAATGCGCCGACGACCTTTCTCTTACCGACTGGCCGCTGGTTGTAATCGAAGAAATTGAATCGCCGCACCTTGTAGGGGCAGTTGTTCGAGCAAAATCGTGTGCCGATGCAGCGGTTGTAAGCCATGACGTTGAGACCGTCCTCGCTATGAACGGTCGCGTTGACTGGGCAAACCGTTTCGCACGGCGCGTTCTCGCAATGCTGGCACGGCATCGGTTGATGCACGATCTCGGGATTCTCCGGCCACTCGCCGCGGTCCTGGTTGAACGGTTTCCGGCTGGCGTAATAGCGATCAATCCGGAGCCAGTGCATGATTCGGCCATGCGACACCTGGAGCTTGCCGACTACGGGCACGTTATTTTCCGCCTGGCAGGCCACCACACACGCACTACACCCGGTGCACACGTTCAAATCGATGCTCATCCCCCACTGCTGCGGTGCGGTCAGCGGCGGATGCGTGTAGATGCTCGGCGGTGGATGGGGCAGTTCTTCTTCGCCCGGAATTTTTTTCGCGAACTCACTATTTTCGCGGTAGCCCTCCAAAGTCGCTTCGCGCACGAGACCTCGGCCCTCGATGCTGAACTGCTCCTGCGTAATTGAAAACGGATACGTGTGACCAACTTTTGTCACCTGGACGCTTTCAATCCCCTTTCCGTCAGCCGCGACAAAATACGGATTTGCCGCCGTTCGTAGAAAGTAGCCGTTGAAACCAGACTGCTCCGCGATGCCTCTTCTTTCTTTCAGCGCGCCACCCGCGTATGGCAGCCCGTCGAACTCCGGCATTTTTCGCCCGTAACCGAGCGGGATCGAAACGGAGTTGTCGGCGTGACCAGGAGACACGAGCGTCGCGATGACCAGTTCGCGTTTGAGTGGCTGGCCGCCGGCGCTCTTTTCGTTAATTGCGATCTGTATCAAATCGCCAGTCAGCACACCGAGCTTTTTTGCGTAGGCAGGACTAATCAGGGCTGCGTTGTCCCAGGTAAGCTTGGTTATGGGATCAGGTAATTCTTGGAGCCAGCCGTTGTTGGCAAAGCGGCCGTCGTCCATCGAATAACTGGCTGTCAGCACAATCTCTGGTGAATCTGGCGTTGGTGCCGGCAGCAATGTCCACGGACTTTGATTCTGCGGGGCGCCTGCATTCGCACTGAAAGCCGAAGGCTGATCGCGCGGCTGAGCATGCTCTGCAAAACCATCGTGAAGGAAACGCGACCACGTAGTTTGAAAATCGCCAGGCGGATTTGTAGAGCGGAACGTTTCCTGAACCAGCTCTGGTCCTTCGATTTTCGATCCACCGAGCAAAGCGTTGAGAAACTCGATCTCTGAAAGACCGCCGAAGATCGGTAAAATCATCGGCTGGATCGACAAGTAATCGCCCTCGGCAGTAAGCGCGTCCCCCCATGATTCCAGGAAATGTGCAGCCGGGACGTGCCATTGGCTCAATGCCGATGTGGCATCTTCGTGATAGCCGAGACGGACAATCTCGGGCACCCGTTTTTGCAGCTCAGACCAATCCAGTGGGAGATTTTTTTGTTTGTCCTGAGCCAATCCACGGGGCGCGTTGTAAACCGGGTCGCCTCCAAAGATGAAAAGGTGTTTGATTCGCCCGTCGTTAATGTCAGCTGCGAGTTGAGAAATCTCGATCGTTTTCGGGTTACGCGGGATTTGCCGAACAACCAGTGTCTGTCCGACATTTTTGAGTGCTGCATTGATCGCGTACGCAAGTAGATGCACTGCGACTGGCTGGGATGGGCCAACGAGCACCAGACTCGCTCCCGGTTTTGCCATTAGATCATTTGCCAAACCGCTGACCCATGTCTCATCGAAGCTCGCAGCCCCGGATGCACTCGATGGCGGTGCCTGGAAATTTCCCATCACCGATCCAAGACTCGAATCGTTTGTTCCCGCTAGAATTTTGGTCGCCAGCGCGTGCACGACCGCGGCGATCTGGCTGGCCGGACAGCGGAGCCGATGGTCTGCCATCGCGCCCGTGAGCGTGAACCGACTTTCCACAACATAAAGCCGGTTCATGCTGTCTTTGGGCGTGCTCACACGCCGCCGCGAGCTAAATGCGCGGACGGACGCCAAATCACCCTGACCGCAATCAAGAAAATCGCTGTCCAACGCAAGAACCACGTCGGCGCGATCGAATTTTGGAATCACGCGCGCACCAGCGCCGAACGCACTTTGCGTGGCTGCGATTGTTCCCTGACTCAATAGCGGCTCGTAAACACACCAGCGCATACCGGGAAGATTTTTTTCCAACTCCCCCCGCAAACGCTCGCGCGTTGGCGAATTCGTTTCTTCCACGAGAAACGCCACGCTGTCGCCGTGATCAGCGAGAAGCTTATTGCGAAGGTCCTTGAGGTAAGCGTCGAAATCTTCGCGCTTGGTCGTTTTCCCATCACGGACAAACCGTTTGGATCGGGTCGGGTCGTATAGGTCCAGGATCGACGCCTGAGTGAACGTGTCGGCCGCCCCACCCGTAGCCGGATGCAACGGATTGCCATCCAGCTTAATTGGACGCCCGTCCACTGTTGTGGCGAGAAGCGGAATGGCGCCGTTGCGCCGCGGCATCGCCGTCGCGTAGTACAGAAATTTTCCAGGAATCGTCCACTCAACGTTCTTTGTGAACGGAACGAGATGCAGCTCGGGTCTGCGACAACTCGTTAGCCCGACCCCGGCCAGCGCCATGGATGCCCCCATTAATTTCAGGAAATCGCGACGCGACCACTCGTCGCCGTTCAGCTCCGCTGCGCCCTGTGGAAATTCGCGTTCGAGCCACTGCCGGAATTCGGGCGAATCGCTGTATTCACCCAGGCTGCGCCAGTAATGCTTGCCGGTTGGTGGCTCCGGTGGATGTTGGAATACCCGTTTCATCGGTGGCACCCCTGACAGTTCGTCGGCGGATTGATGTTCCAGTGCTCTTTCAACGTCTGGCCAATCTCTGCCTGGGTAAGTTTCTTTTTCTTGGAAAAATCCTCGCCAGATTCATGCGGCTGTCCGTACTTCGCCACAAATTCCGCTGGTTTCACATCGTCCGGTTTCCAATCGAGATTGAAAACCTGATCATCGGGTCGCAAGAAATTTTCGGGGTGCCGATGGCATTCCAGGCACCACGCCATGCTATGCGGCTTGGCCAGATACACCGTCGACATATGATTGACAGAACCGTGGCAGCTGAAACAACTGATGCCGCGGTTCACGTGGGCCGCGTGATTGTAATAAACGTAGTCGACGGTGCGATAGATCCATACCCACTCCACCGGGTTACCGGTTTTCCAGCTCGTCCGCACCGGCTCCAGTTTCGGGTTATCTTTTTGCACCTGTGTATGGCAATTCATGCAGGTCTGGGTGTTCGGCACGTTGGATTGGGCCGCCATTTCCACAAAGCTGTGACAGTAGCGGCAATCCATTCCCAGTTGCGAAACGTGGATGTCGTGTGGAAACGGCACCGGCTGGATCGGTTCGTACCCAACCTTTGTGTACTTTGGCGTCGCGTAATACCAGGTGGCCGCGCTCAATCCACAGATCGCAATGATGCCGCAGATGACCAGTTTCAGCGGTATCCAGTTGCTCCAGCGTGGAAAGAAGTTGGCCATGGGATATCACGCAAATGCGGCTACGCCGGACATCACCGGCCACCACAACGAATCAATGTCTAAATTGGAATGCGCGGCGTTCAGACGGTCCAAAAGGGTAAAGGTTTTCGCCTGAGGGGAAACCATGATTCTATAAATCTGTTTGGCGGTAGCAAAATAAAATTCATCATTCATTTCATTCCGACAAAAGCGTTCGGCTTTCCGATACAGAAAACCGAACAATTGGCAAAACTGATCACGACAAAACTTCGACAACACGTCAAGCCTGGAAGCACGATATTTGATTCTGGAGGGGAGATTGTCAGTATGATTGCTGCAGCATTTAGTAGGACCGCCTGTGAATTCGACACGAAAACGACGACTGATTTTCTTTCTGGCAGGATTTTGCGTTACCGGAATGGCGCGCGCTGAAGATGTCGATCTTCTTCTGACGAACGGGAACGTTTACACCGTCACGGAGAAGCAACCGAAGGCCGAAGCGGTGGCGGTAAAAGCCACCCGAATCGTTTTCGTTGGCTCAAATGACGATGCGAAAAGATTTCATGCCGCGAGGATTGTCGATCTTCACGGTGGCACGGTCGTGCCCGGCTTCACTGATTCGCATTGCCACATCTTCGGGATTGGCGAGCGCGAAATGCAATTCAATATGGAAGGTATAAATTCGCTTGAAGACTTCCTGGCCAGGGTGAAAGAGCGCGTCGACAAAACGAGCCCACGCAAATGGATCGTTGGACGCGGTTGGATCGAAACGTTTTGGAGACCGCCGCAATTTCCATCGCGTCAGGATCTCGACAAGATTGCGCCAAACAATCCTGTATTTCTTACACGCGCGGATGGCCATGCCTCAATTGCTAATTCGGCGGTGCTTAAGATTGCCGGAATCGAGAGGAAAACGCCGGATCCGTTTGGGGGGCAAATTTTAAAAAAGAACGGTGAGCCAAACGGAATGCTGCTCGATCACGCGCAGGAGCTTGTCGCAAAAAACATTCCAAAAGCTACGCAAGCGGAGAGGGAAGAGGCGCTGCTGCGCGGACTCGACCGCGAGATCAAACTCGGCTGGTGCGAAATCCAGAACGCCGGCAGCCACAAGGAAGACATTGAGGTTATCCAGAATGCGTTCCGGGCTGGCAAAATCGAAAGTCGATTCGTCAATGCTGTCTACGGTCCCGGTAAGGACGCGCAAAATTTCCTGCGCGAAGGAGCCACCATCAACGCGTTCGACTACCATTTCACCCAGCGGACGATCAAAGTGCTGTTCGACGGCGCCCTCGGCTCTCGCGGCGCGGCTTTGTTGAAGCCCTACAGCGACGCGCCCGAAACTTCCGGTCTTCTCAGGGAGAAACCAGAAGACCTTCGACCAATGTTCGAAGAGGCGCTGCGCCGCGGCATCCAGGTGGAAACACACGCGCTGGGCGACCGGGCCAACCGACTAATTCTCGATCTTTATGAACAAGCGTTCAAAGCCGTGCCTGCTGACGAGCGGAAAATTCGCGAACCACGCTGGCGAATCGAGCACGCTCAGATTGTCGATGCAGACGATATTCCCCGGTTCGCAAAACTTGGCGTGATCCCCTCCATGCAAACATCACATGCGATCAGCGATCTGTTTTTCGCTCCGGCTCGACTTGGGATGGATCGTCTCGTCGGCGCGTACGCCTGGCAAAGTTTCCTCAAGAACGGCTGTATCATTGCAGGAGGTTCCGACGCGCCAGTCGAGCGGGGCGAACCGATGATCGAATTTTATGCCGCCGTCGCCCGCAAAAGCATCAAAGGCAAGTCAGGCGAAGGCTGGCATCCCGAGCAAGCCGTGTCGCGTGGAGAGGCGCTGAAAATGTTTACGATCTGGCCGGCCTACGCCGCATTCGAAGAAAAAGACAAAGGCTCAATCGAAGTCGGCAAGCTTGCTGATTTTACTGTTCTGTCACGAGACATCATGAAAATTCCTGAGGCGGAAATTCTTGAAACGCAGAACGAAATGACAGTGATTGGCGGTGAGATTATCTACTCCCGCTGAATACGCCGGAAATCTTAACTTTTTCATGAACCATCGGCACGCGCACCAGCTTCTGAAAACGAGTCATCCTCGAATGGCAGAGTTGATCGCGCGCTCGCGTCGCTACAACATCACGCCGGCAATTTCAGTTCGGCCATTCGACGCACTCGCAGAATCAATCGCTTACCAACAACTGACCGGCAAAGCCGCAGCCACTATTTTTGGGAGGGTCCGCGCTCTTTATCCCAAAAGAAAATGGCTCGATCCCAAACAACTTCTCGCAACGCCGGATGAAGCGCTTCGCGCCGCTGGTCTTTCACGCGCAAAAACTGCCGCGTTAAAAGATCTGGCCGCGAAAACCATCGACGGCACCGTGCCATCGGGCCGCGCGCTTCTCCGCATGACCGATGATGAGATCATTACGCGTCTGACTACGGTGCGCGGAATTGGTCGATGGACGGTGGAGATGCTTCTTCTCTTCGATCTGGGCCGGCCGGATGTCTGGCCCGTTGACGATTACGGAGTGCGCAAAGGGTTTGCGAAAACTTTCCGTCGACGAGAACTCCCCACTCCAAAACAGCTCATGAAGCTCGGTGAAAAATGGCGTCCGTACCGATCGGTAGCCGCCTGGTATTTCTGGCGAGCGCTGGATGCGCCGGAGAAGGCGAATCGGTTTGATTCGTAATTCGTTACATCGTGAATCGTGATTCGTCCGATCTCGGCCTACGAATCTCGAATCTCTAATTCCGAATCTCGAGGCAGTGAATCCCGCTGCGAAGCGCGCATTTAACTTGCCCTTGCCTGTGCGCCTAACTAAAACGCCATCATTATGGCGATGATTCATGTTAATCGGGGCGCAACAAGTTTGGGCGTATTTTCCGAAGAAGAAGTTCGCGAAGGTCTGCGCACTGGCCGTTTCGTTCCCACGGACATCGGGTGGCGCGAAGGAATGGCAAGCTGGCAGCCACTCTCGCAGTTCACAGAGTTGGGAGCAGCGGCGCCTGGTGCACCGCCGGCGCAGATCAGCGCAGCCGCGACCTCGGAAGCGGCCGCCCAGCATAGCGGCCTGCCGTGGGAGCACCGGCAAGAGCGTGGCTTTTTCAACGCATTCGTCGAGACACTGGCAATGGTGCTTACGAAACCGGGCGAAGCATTCGCAATAATGAAACGCGAAGGCGGTTTGGGTGGGCCGCTCATTTACGCGCTCATCGGTGGGTGTCTCGGCGGCATCGTCTCGCTTCTATTCTCGATGGGACTACAGTCCCTCGGTTTCTTCGCCGATCGTCACGATACGTTCGGGGCGATGGCCGGTATGGGCGCTGGCTCCGCGGCATTTATCGTTCTGATACCGTTGTTCGTCGTAATCGGACTGTTCATCGGCAGCGCAATCGTGCATCTCTGTTTGATGATCGTCGGCGGCGCCAATCAATCGTTTGAAACCACTTTCCGCGTTCTTGCTTTTTCTCAAGGCTCCGCCGGTCCTTTGCAAATGGTCCCGATTTGTGGCGGACTGATCTCCGGCGTTTGGGGGCTTGTTTGCAGCTGCATCGGATTGGCGCGCGCCCATGATACCGACACTGGCCGCGCTGTTCTTGCCGTTTTCCTGCCGCTAATCGTTTGCTGCGGCGGCATAATGCTCATTGCGTTGATGCTTGGTGGATTAGGCGCTTGGACCGCGTCACACCATTGACTTTCGGTCAAAATGCAGCTTCGCGTCCGGCGCCTTTCCCCAGGTGAAGTCGATCACGAGTTAATCTGGCTGGGCGTCTCACTTGCATCGGCGGGTCTCGCGGCAGCCTGGCTGACAATTGGCTTGCCATGGCCGCGCTGCATTTTTCATGAGATTACCAGTCTGCCATGCGTCACGTGCGGCATGACGCGATGCGGGATTCAATTCTTTCACGCTCACTTTCTTGCCGCATTGAAATGGAACCCTCTTGTGTTTATGGCGCTGTGCAGCGTGACGGCATTTGATCTCTATGCGTCGTTCGTGCTTGTAACGCGTGCACCGCGGTTGCGATTCCATTTTTCCACGCCGACCGCCAAAACATTCCTGCGCGTATCAATGGTCTTGGCAGTCGCATTAAACTGGACGTATCTCCTGTTGCACTGGCGCAATTTTTGAATTGTCGGGCGTTTCTCCGAAACGTCAGGCGTCTGACACGGACGCCCTACAATGGCAAAGCAATCATAATTTTCTTCGTGCACTTTTTGTGCTTCGTGGTTCAACTTCTCGCACCATGCGAATTCTGGTCACTGGGGGGGCGGGTTTCATCGGCTCCCATCTGGTTGAACGCTTGCTTGCGACCGGGCACAGGGTCGCAGTCCTCGACGATTTCAACGATTTTTACGATCCGCGAATCAAACATTCAAATATCGCCGGTTTCGCCAAAGATGTGACCGTTCACCATCTCGATCTTCGAGATGACGCGTCGGTGCGGAATCTGTTTCATCGCGAAAAATTTGAGGTCATTGCGCATTTGGCCGCCCGCGCCGGCGTTCGGCCATCGATTCAGTATCCCCAGCTCTATTACGATACGAACGTCACCGGGACATTGAATCTGCTCGAAGCCTCGCGCGTGACCGGTGTTAAACGATTTATCTTTGCCTCCAGTTCGTCGGTTTACGGCAGTTCGGAGATCGTGCCGTTTTCTGAAGATCAACATCTGACCCAAACGCTCAGTCCGTATGCCGCGACAAAAATTGCCGGTGAATTTCTTTGCTCGACTTACTCACACCTTTACCAATTGCGTGTCGTGGCACTGCGTTATTTCACTGTGTACGGTCCGCGCCAACGGCCCGATCTGGCGATTCATCAATTCACCCGGCGCATTCATGCAGGACAGCCAATCGAGCAATTTGGCGACGGCGCAACGCGACGCGATTACACATATATTGATGATATAATTCAGGGAACTATGGCCGCGCTCGAATACGAAGGACCGCGCTTCGATATCTTTAATCTGGGTGAGAGCGACACGATTCAGTTGAAAGACCTGATCGTTGCGATCGAAAACGCGCTCGGGAAAAGAGCCAAGATTAACCAGCTGCCGGAGCAGCCGGGCGACATGCCCCTGACTTGCGCGAACATCTCCAAAGCAAGAGAACTGCTCGGTTACAATCCAACCACCAAATTCAGCGAAGGCCTGCCTAGTTTTATCGATTGGTTTTTGCAAACCACAAGCAAAGCCGCGTCATCCTGAACGAAGTGAAGGACCTCTCAATTGCGCGAATGATCACGCCGGATAGGTTGCGACTCACCACCAGCGATTGCGAGATCCCTCGCTCCGCTCGGGATGACGCGCGAAAGATTATTGGGTCGCGATGAATTCGTTCACCGATTGATGTCCATGGACGCTCTGCCATTCGATCAACGCGCTTGTTTTATTGCAGGCCAGGCGAAATCAGGCACCACGCTCTTGGTGGCGTTGCTCGATAATCATCCGCAGTTACTCGTGTTGCCGGAAGAAACCGCTTATTTCCCAACCGTTCTTACCAAATATGCGCCGCGCGGTCGTCGCGCGCAGTTTGATTACCTGACCAAACAATCACTATCGAACGTGCTCTTCGGCGGGCCATGCAAATGGGGCAAGCGGAACTATGCGACTTTCCCGCGCGAGAAATTTCTGGAGACGTTCGAGCGGGCGGCATTTGATCCTGCCAAGGTACAAGAAGATCTGCTCGTGCTAATGGTCAAAGCATACGCGGCAGCCCTGGAGCGTCCGCTCGACTCCATCGGGCGGTGGGTGGAAAAAACTCCTGCCAATCGCAATCACATTTCAGAAATTCTGCGGCGTTTTCCCCACGCAAAAATTCTCGTCACAATGCGGGACCCACGCGCCATTCTTGCGGCGCAAATCGCGCTGGAAAAAACAAGACAGACAGGAAGGTTCTCGACTTATTATGTCATTGCCCATTGGCTGGTCGCTGCCACACTGGCACGGCGTGTGCGCGATCGTGAAATTGCGGGCTTTGTAGTGCCGTATGAGCAATTGGTCTGCGAACCGGCCAGGACAATGGAAAAGGTCTGCGCTTATCTCGAGATCAATTTTGATCCCGAAACGGTGCTGACACCGACGAAGGTGGGCCATTTTTGGAGCGGTAACTCAGCGGCGCGCATCAACTTTTCGCAGATCAGTCCAGAACCGGCAACGCGCTGGCAGCGGGAGCTATCCGAAGACGAGATCGGGTGGGTGGAATGGCACTGCCGCGATCTCATGCCGGAATTTGGGTACGAACCAAAATCACACGGACGCGAACTGCGATCATTCGTGCGTCCGATCCGCGGTGAACGCCCAAGGGAATACATAAAGTCGCGCGTGTATTCATTGCGCGACCAGATCGTCCGCTAATTGTCATCCCGAGCCGCGAAGACGGCGAGGGACCTCACAGTCGAAGTGTGCGCTGCACAGATTAACTAGTGTGCTCTATCAGCCTGTGTGAGATCCTTCGCTTCGCTCAGGATGACAGCGCGAAGATTGATAGTCATTGTGTTTACTTGCAATCAGCCCGATTCAAGCCATACTTCGGCCGAGATGTCGGGATTCTTGTTCGGTTTTCCGAGCCTCCGTTTTCTACGACGATTCAGATTTTTCGATACCACGGTGCGGAGTTT
>Ga0193721_1000333_pt1 | contig 13755 bp, 15 predicted proteins | sample U2s2metaG_FD_145078 | JGI IMG/M metagenome (GOLD analysis project Ga0193721, IMG submission 145078) | Soil microbial communities from a riparian zone of the East river system, Colorado, United States - U2s2 | ecosystem: Environmental > Terrestrial > Soil > Riparian zone | place: USA: East River...
AGCAATTGCGCAATCCGGAGCAACCACGATCATCGGTGGCGGCGATTCAGTGACGGCGGTCAAACAGGCCGGCCTCGCCGACAAGATGACTTTCATCTCTACCGGCGGCGGCGCATCACTGGAATTGCTCGAAGGCAAAGAGCTGCCCGGCGTTGCTGCGTTGAGCGACAAATAACATGAGTCATTCCGAGCGAAGTCGAGGAATCCCGCGGAATTACCTTTCCGTTGCGCTTCGGGCTCCCTCGACTCGCTTCCCTCGCTCGGGATGACGACTAAATGACATGCGCAGAAAAATCTTGGCCGCCAATTGGAAGATGAACATGACGCAGGCCGAGTCGGCGCGGTTTGTAGAGTCGTTCCTTCGGGACATGGGCGAAATCAATGATGTCGATGTGGTGATCGTGCCGCCGTTCACCGCGATCGCGAAAGTGACTGAAGCGCTCGGCAAAGCCAATAGCATCAAAGTAGGAGCGCAAAACATGTACTGGGAGAAGAGCGGGCCGTTTACAGGCGAGATAAGCGCTCCGCTTTTGCGCGATTTGTTTGTGCATTACGTCGTGCTCGGCCACAGCGAACGCCGCACTTTGTTCGGCGAGACGGATGAGATGGTGAATCGAAAAGTGCGCGCGGCGCACGAGGCAAAATTGCGTCCCATCGTCTGCATCGGAGAAACGCTCGAGCAGCGCGACAAAGGAAATGTTGAGAAAATCTTGTCGATCCAGTTGCGCGGAAGTCTCGCTGGTCTGAAGCCAAAGGAACTGCAGGAAACGGTGATCGCGTACGAGCCGGTCTGGGCTATCGGCACCGGTCGCAATGCCACGCCTGATCAAGCCCAGGAAGCGCATGCTTTTGTTCGCCACACTTTGAGCGAAATGGCTGACGAAACGACAGCCGAGCGCGTGCGCATTCAATATGGCGGTAGTGTGAAACCAGAGAACGCACGCGAACTGATGAGCCAGCCGGACATCGACGGCGCCCTCGTCGGCGGAGCGAGCCTAGATCCGCGCAGCTTTGCCCAGATCGTCAAGGCCGCGCAGGAAAAGTAAAACGCGACGCTCGGTCAGATTGGATGAGGTGCTCCTTCTTTGTCGTCGGCCCAACTGCGACCGGGAAGTCTGAGCTGGCTGCCGACGTCGCGGACGAAATCGGCGCTGAGATCGTCGGCGCGGACGCGTTTCAAATTTATCGCGGCCTGGATCTGCTCACAGCAAAACCAGATGCTTCCACGCTCGCCAAGGCTCCGCATCATCTAATCGGCACAGCGCCGCTCAACGAAGAAATGAACGCGGAAAAATATCGCTGCGCTGCCACCCGCGCCATCGATGAAATCAATTCACGCGGCAAACTCGCGATGGTCGTCGGGGGAAGCGGGCTTTACATCACAGCGCTCACCCACGGACTCGCGCCTTTGCCTGAGGCTGATCCAACTCTGCGGGAACAACTGAATGCCATGAGCTTGGATGAATTGCGGTCTCGGCTCGTGCAGCTCGATCCCGAAGCGGCTCGAACAATCGACACAAAAAATCGCCGACGCGTGGTGCGCGCCCTGGAGATTTGCTTACTCACTGGGAAGGCAGCCTCGGAAGTTGTAGCCCCGACAGGTCGGGGTGACCCCGACCGACCGGGATCAACGATCCCGGCTACAGGTGTCTTTGTTTTTCGCGACCGGGAGGAACTTTATCAACGAATCAATCAGCGAGTGGAAGCAATGTTCGAACGTGGTGTAATCGAGGAAGTGCGCACCACAGGAGCGACGGGGGCGACCGCTTCACAAATGATCGGTTTGCGCGAGATTCGCGAACTGCTCGATGGAAAGATATCACTCTTGCAATGTATCGCGGAGATCCAGCAAGCCACTCGCCGTTACGCCAAAAGACAGTTGACCTGGTTTCGGCGGCAAACTAATTTTCTACCGCTGAACTTATCGCTTCTTACTCACAACGAAGCAAGAATCCTGCTCCGGCAGCATTCGGAGCGCCAAAGGGCTTCCGGGTTTGCGTAGAGGGATGATTGAAACGCGTCCGCAAAAGACACAGGAGCGCGCACTCCTGATTGGGCTGGAGAAGCAAGGCGTCTCGAAGTGGGAGTTGCAAGATTCGCTCGACGAACTGCGAGAGCTCGCGAGTTCGGCAGGTGCAAAAGTAGTCGACACCGTCACGCAAAAACTTCCAAAGCCGACCGCTCCGTACTATATCGGCCGCGGCAAAGCGGAGTCCATCAAGGATTCGTGTCAGGATCAGCAGGTGACCTCTGTTATTTTTAATGATGAACTTTCGCCAGCCCAAGGTCGCAACCTGGAAAATCTGTTCGCGCGCAAGGTTCTCGATCGAACACAACTAATTCTCGATATTTTTGCGCAGCGGGCACGCAGTCGGGAAGGCCGATTGCAAATCGAACTGGCCCAATTGCAATATCTTCTGCCGCGTCTCACCCGGATGTGGCATCACTTGTCGCGTCAAACAGGCGGGATTGGAACGCGTGGGCCGGGTGAGACGCAACTCGAAGTTGATCGTCGTCGCGTGCAGGAACGGATTGCGCGGCTCGAACGCGAGCTGGAAGCCGTGCGTAAGACGCGCGCAATACAGCGCGAAGGTCGCAAACGACATCAATGGCCAGTCGCCGCCGTGGTCGGCTATACTAACGCTGGGAAATCTACGCTGCTGAATCTGCTGACCGGCGCCGATCTCGTAGCCGAAGACAAGCTCTTTGCAACGCTCGATCCTACCACGCGCAGTTTTGCTTTGCCTAACAAACAGCGAGTCCTCCTCACCGACACGGTTGGGTTCTTACGAAAACTTCCGCACACACTAATCGAATCGTTTAAGGCGACGCTCGAAGAAGTGAGCGAAGCCGATCTGCTTATCCATATTGTCGATCTTAGTCATCCTCGTGTGGACGAGCAGATGGAAGCGGTCGATGGCGTCATTAAGGAACTGGATGCTTACGGCAAGCAAACGGTGATTGTTTTCAATAAGATTGATAATTTGCCAAATTGCGAACTGGCAGAGTCTTACACGAAGCGTTTTCCCGGGAGTGTCGCGATATCCGCCCGCACGGGAGAAGGAGTTAACAAGCTTGTGCAGACTCTCGAAGAGGCGCTTAGTTCGTGGCGGTTGCGCTCGCGCTTTCGGATTCCCGCAAACGAAAGCGCGTTGATCGCGGAGATCCATCGGGTTGGTCACGTTCTCGAATTGCGATATGAGGGCAACGATGCTCTGATCGTCGCGCACGTTCCTCCTGATCTGGCGCAAAAGCTCGAGCGATACGCGGCGGGCTCGTGACGCAGGCAATCGTGCCTGCGAGGATTGGAGTGCGGACGAGATTGTCTGCATCACTATTGTGCCGCCAGATTGCGCACCGACAATTCGACGTTCTGCGCGATCTGTGACCAGCCCTCGCGATCGTTGGCTGTTGATGCAAACTCGAGCGTATTTCCGATCACTAGTTTGATTTTTACAGGTCGGGGAATTTTTCGGTTTGGCGGAAGAGCCTCAAAAGTTCCAACAAGACCGCAGGGCACAACTGGCACGTTTGTTTGCGCGACGAGCATCCCAAGTCCGTGCTTGAAAGGCATCATCGAGCCGGTGCGACTGCGTCCTCCTTCAGGAAAGATGATGAAGATCGCTCTTTCTTCCTGTAATTTCCCGCGCAAATCGGCCAGGGCGTGCGTGCCGCAATTTTTCCGCCACATCGGCAGGGCGTTGAGCACGATTGCCGAAAACGTGCTGGTCACAGTAGTTTGAAAGAAAACGTCGCCTGCGGCTATCGGAAACGCGCGTTCGCGATGGCGGGCACTGAGCGCTGCTCCAAGAACCAGTGCGTCGAGGTGGCTGCCGTGATTCGCAACGAGCACAAAGGGCCCGTGGGGTGGCAGGTTTTCCCGGCCGGTTATCGTGAGTCTGTGCGCGATGGCGAAATAAGTTCGCAACAGCGAAAAACAAGCGTGATGCGCGAAGCTCTCTAGCAAACCGCTTTCGCGTCGTACACTTCGGAAGCGCTCTGCCGGCGTTAGGCCCGTATCACGCGCTGGTTGGAGTTGCCAGGGGTCCACCGATTTTTAGCCTCCGGTGAAAATTCGCTCCGGCTGACTCGCCGCGAAGCCGACAAAATAATTGACGTAGTGAAATACAGCCGGCGAGACGAGAATCAGGCTGTCAAAGCGATCCAGCAAACCGCCGTGGCCTGGAATGAGCTTGGCAGTGTCTTTGAGAGCGAGATCGCGCTTGATCGAAGAGAGCATCAGGTCGCCGAACTGGCCAACTACGCTGATGATGATGCCGAGACCAATCAAACGAATTGAGCTGTCGAGTGCCGTGTCAGTCCAAATGAAATGAGCGGTTATTGCTACCAGCGGCGTCGTTAAGCCGAGCGCGCCGAGTGCGCCACCCACAGTTTTGTTCGGGCTGGTATTGGGAACAAATTTCCGATGCCCAAAAAGATGGCCACAGATGTAGGCAAAAATGTCATTCAATTCCACGGAGCAAAGGATGAGCAAAAGTATGGGGCGATAGTTCCAATCGTTCGCCATATAGCCGAGATTGCCGAGGGCGCTTCCGAAAAGAGCGAAGCCGAGCACACCCAAGCCGACGCGTTGGATATATCCTTTTGGTTGGTCGGCGATCAACCCGCCGATAGCGATCAATGCGACTGTCAACGGGAATAATGCAACAAAGAGTCGATACCAATTGTCCAGTTCGGCAAAAGTAAGGAAGAGAATACCGATAACGACGATGAGACTGATCGTTCGTTCACGAAACAAACCGGTGATTCGCGCGTATTCGCGATAGCAGAGAAAACTAAGCGTGGCGACTGCGACAATCGTCCAAAAAGCGCCCGCGAGAATCGGAATGAGAATCAGCAATATCAGCCAAATCCAGGAGCGATAGCGATCCCAAAGTTCCTTTCTCTTGTCAGCAGTGCTCTTAGCCGCTCGGGTCGTGATGAAAATCAGAAGCGGCGCCAACAAAAGCAGAGCGACGACTGCAACCGTCAGGACGACGGTGACCTGATCGTCAAAAGCATGCCGAAACCCAAACAGCCGCTGCCATGTCACATTGTTCATCTCAAGGCATGTGCGATTCGATTCAGTCTTCGAACAATTGTGATACAGCAGCCGACGATTATCACTCCAAGGCCAAGGCCCACCGCACCAACTTCGAGCTTATCGAAGCGCAAAATCTGCCAGGGTCGCGGAATCACTGCGGAGTACAGGCAAATCACAGTGATAACCAGCATTCGATGTTGCTTTGCCATCGGTCCGCAAAACTCGTTGGGCGCCCCTGAGATTTTTCCCGCAGCCCGAACATAGGCGGTGAAGATCGCCAGGATCGTTGCGATGTATCCGAGTGTAACGTTTCCACCCCAGGCGAAACCTGCACCGATAAATACTGCCGCGTCGGAAACACGATCGGGAATTTCGTTGTAAAGTTCTCCCACCCTTGAAGCACGACGGGACGCGAGCGCTACCATCCCATCGAGCATGTTCGCGGTCAGGCGCAGTTGCGCGCCAAGCGCGGCAGCAAGCCACAAGATTCGATAGTCAGAAATCGAAGTCAGGCCGAGGGCTATACCCGCCAAAATACAAGCGGACATGCCCGCGATTGAAATTGCATTCGGTGAAACATTTCGTGCAGCAAGCCACGCAGTCGCTGCCTGTGCCCATTTTCGATTACGTGTGGCAATCGGGCGACGATCGACGAGTTCCGCCGATGGTTCGTTCATCGTTGAAACACATAGCAGGCCTGGAGAATAATAACCAGATGACAACTCGCGAGCGCGTTGCCCAGCTTTTGAAAGCCTGGCCGAAAGTATATCCAAGCGCCCATTGTGAGCTGGATTTTCGCAACCCGCTGCAACTGCTGGTGTCCACAATTCTCTCCGCCCAATCCACGGACAAGCGGGTAAACATGGTCACGCCTGCGTTGTTTAAGAAATATCGGACCGCGAAAGATTATGCCGACGCGCCGCAGGCCGAGTTGGAAAACGCGATCAAATCCACAGGCTTTTATCGCAACAAGACCAAAAGCATTCGCGGTGCGATGCGCGCAATCGTCGAGAAACATGGCGGTAAAGTCCCTGACACGATGGAGCAGTTATGCGCCTTGCCCGGCGTTGGGCGTAAGACTGCGAACGTGGTTTTGGGCAATGCATTCCACAAGGACGAAGGAATCGTTGTGGACACGCACGTGATCCGGCTATCGCAGCGGCTCGGCCTCACCAAACAGAAGGACCCGGTGAAGATCGAGCTCGATTTGATGAAGCTCGTGCCGCGCGAGCATTGGACAGACTGGAGTCACTGGCTCATCTGGCATGGGCGCCGACGTTGCTATGCGCGTAAGCCCGATTGCTCAAACTGTGAGGTATTTCGGCTGTGTCCCAGCGGCAAAGTCTTCCTACGAACGGGTCAGGCAAAAAAGCCGGACGCGAAGACTGTTTAACGCGTGCTCTGAGTGGTTTCGGCAGGGTCGACGTAGCGCGAAGGACTTCCGTCGTTCTCCGCTCGTTTGCGCGTCTTCCGGAACTGTTCTTCGAGTTTCTGAAGCTCCTCATCAGAGAGGTCCTCGAGATCGACGAGTTCATTGCGCGCATCTTTAACCGCGCGAATGAGTTCGTCCAATTTCAAATGAACTGCCTTGGCGTCTCGATTCTGGGTGTTCTGAATCAGAAATACCATCAGGAAGGTGATAATGGTCGTAGCGGTGTTGATGATCAGTTGCCACGTGTTGGAAAAGTGAAAAACGGGGCCAGTAACGAGCCAGATGACAATGACCAGCAAAGCTGCAGTAAATGCCCAGGCGCTGCCGAGCATGCTGGAGGAACGCCGCGCGAAAACACGGAATGCGTCACTGACGACGCAAAAAAAATCGCGTTCTTGTTCGTTCTTTTTTAGTTTTTCGATTTGAGTCTCTTGCACAGTGCCACCTTAACTTCGAGCGCAGTTTAAAAAATGCGCGCATAAGATTGCCAATCACCACTTGCTCTCGCCCGGAACAAGGCGATTGATTTTCCCACCAAGTTAAGGAAAACTTGGTTCCCGAACTGATGCAGCAGCTCAGCGCATTTCCACGTCTCCAGACTCCTCCGGCTGCGCCCGACAGGGCGTCCCGACCGAAGTTATGGATTCTTGATTCGTGGCGAGATCTGATTCTCTATGTCGGCACGCCTCTGTTGCTGTTGCCGGCCTTCGCGCTGGCCCAGGCGCGCTGGAGCCCCCAAGACATTTATCTCTTTGTCGCGGCATTTGGCGCCATGGGACATCACCTGCCGGGGATGATCCGGGCCTATGGCGATCGCGCATTGTTCGAACGCTTTAAATGGCGCTTTATTTTTGCGCCGCTGTTTCTTCTTGCAGTTTGCACGGCTTTCTTCTGGTGGGACCTCAAAGGAATCTTGCTGGTCGTTTTCTTTTGGGGCGTTTGGCATGGACTAATGCAAACCTATGGGTTCTGCCGCATTTACGACGCGAAAACGGGAACGTTCGATGCGCTCACTCGCCGGCTTGATTTCGCAATGTGCGTGATCTGGTTTGCCACTGCGGTGGCGCTTTCGCCATATCGTCTAAGCGACACACTCGACACTTACTACCTGTGCGGTGGACCATTCATCCCGCCATCAGTGGTGCAACTTGGACAAGGGCTGATTCTACTCTTGGCCGTCGCCGTTTCCGTCTTGTTTGTCGCCCATTTCTGCCGGCTTTGGATCATCGGCAATCGACCCAACCCCGTGAAGGTAGCTTTGCTGATCACGAGCATCGCGTTTTGGTGGTACTGCAACAATCTGGTCGCGAACATTCTGGTTGGCATTGCATTGTTCGAAGTTTTTCACGACGTGCAATACCTCTCGCTTGTCTGGATCTACAACCGCAACCGCGTTGAAAAAGACAGCAACATCGGCGGATTCATGCGTTTTGTGTTTCGCCGAAGCGGATCGCTGATGGGACTCTATGTCGGACTCGTCTTAGCCTACGGCTCAGTCTCTTACATTAATGCGCATATCGGCATGGAAACGGTGAAACGCATCCTCACCGGCGTGGTCACCGCTTCCACGCTGCTCCATTTCTATTACGATGGATTTATCTGGAAAGTTCGGGAGCGTTCCACGCGCCAATCGCTTGGGCTAACGGGTGGAACGGCTGACGTATCGCTAGGCGGTTTTCTCCCCAGTTGGACGCTGCATGGGCTAAAATGGGCGGCAGTATTTGTGCTGCCGTTGGGCGCACTCTGGTTTTGGCAAACGCATCTCAATGTGCCGGAGGTCCAGCGGCGGGCATGGCTCGTGGCGGATGTACCGATCGGCGCAAAGCAGCATTTTGATTATGGGCAGGCGTTGCAAAAAGAAGGCAAATGGGCGCAGGCTGAGGAACAATACAAAATCGCGCTAGATTTCAAATCATCTGATGCCAAATCGCACATGAACCTGGCTACTGTCTTGATGGCGCAAGCGAAATACGATGCGGCAGCCCGGCATATGGAAGAGGCATTGCGTCTTCGACCCAATGGCGGTGAGCTGCATCTCAGCTACGCCACTTTGCTTCAGCGACTTGGGCGGGGAGATGAAGCCGGACCTCACTACGAGGCAGCTGTGCGTCTGATGCCGGACTCGCCGGAGGCCCATTACGATTATGCCGCGTTCCTTGCCTCAACACGGAAAGAGAATGATGCCGTGAGCGAACTCCGACGTGTCGTGCAACTCAAGCCCGATCACGTGGATGCACAGTTGCAGCTGGCCGACGCGCTATTTGCAAAAAGTGATTTGGAGGGGGCCAAGGCGCATTATCTGGCGGCACTCCGCGGGGACCCCAAGCTAACAGTTGCGTATAATAATCTGGGCAAACTGTTCTTGAGTGAGGGCCAGATCTCGCAAGCCATTGTTCAGTTCAGTGAAGCGCTGCGCTTGAATCCCAAATACAAAGAAGCCGAGGAAAATTTGCAGATCGCTAAAGCAAGCGACCAGTTTCGTCAGCAAACGCATAACTGATTTTGGTTGCCCGCGCTCTTCATCTCAACCTGGATGACGCGTGGCCTAACAAGTCGCTGGGTCTTCCCTTGATTGACGCGCGAGAGTGGGGACCGCATCTGCGCTTCTCGGCGCCGCCACAGCTGATCGAACAATTCTATCCCGGGCAGCAGGTGAATCTCGCGGCGCCGTTCTTGCTCTACGGATCGGGCGACTTCCACTACTTAACCGCGCTTCGATTACGCCCAATTGGCGAACCGATCGTGGTCGTTTCATTCGACAATCATCCGGATTGGGATGTGCGCCCTCCGAAATGGGGATGCGGTGGCTGGGTCAATCGCGCACTGGAGCTTCCACATGTACGGCGCGTGAGTGTCTGGGGTTGCGGTAATTTCGAATGCTGGTGGCCTCATCAAATTTTCGGTAATCGTCGCGCTGAACGTGGGGGCATTCTTGAAGTGCATCCCTGGGCAGACGAACGGCCGGCGAAAGATCGACAACGCAAGGGTGCTATTCTTCGTGAAAATTGGCGCGAGCATTTCGAGCAATTTTCAAAAACCATCGGGGAAACGAGTGTTTATGTGACCATCGACCTGGATTGTCTCTGCGCAGAACAGGCCATCACAAACTGGGAGAGTGGCCGCTTTACGATTGCCGACCTTGAGTGGGCGCTCGGAAAGCTGCGCGAGTTTTGCCGGATCATCGGTGGCGACATTTGCGGCGCCTATTCACCGCCGAAATATGCGCGTTGGAAACAACGCTTCGCCGCTGAATTCGATCATCCGAAAATTCGATTGCCGGACAACGACAAGATTCGCGCAATCAATTTAGCGGCGTTGGAAAAATTATGGCCGCTATTGGCCCGCGCGTGAATTTTTTGGAGGGGCGAGTTCCGCGAGCCCGGCGTCACAGGAGTTTCGCCGTCCACCACGAGGTGTTGTCAGCTCATTGAGACAAGCACAATCCCGGCGCTAATCAGCAGCGCGCCGATCACAAGTCGGAGACTTAGCTTTTCCTTCAGCACTACGGCGGCCATCAGCGTGATGAAAATCACGCTCAAACCTTGGAAGGGATAAAGATAACTGAGGTCGAATCGCTGCAGAAGCCCGAGAGTAAGAAAAAAGGAAACTGTCATCAGAGCTGTCCCGATAGCAGCGAGCGAGACGAACCGAGAGTTGCCCAGACCGCTCGTCGTCGAGACTTCCATGGCTCTTTTCAAAATGACCTGGGCTGCCACAAAGCTCAGCAAAGAAACAACGATGAAGAACAGGGCGAGGATGCTCACAGGCGCTCCTCGATTTGTGCAATTGGTTTTGCCACCAGCGCTAATCCGATAATCACCAGCCCAATACCGCACCAGCGAAGGGCCGAGATCGATTCGCCCAGAAAAATCCAACAACCGAGCGGAACCAGAATGTCCACGACCCGTGAAAGAGGAAACGCGATCGTCAATGGGATGTATCGCAGGACGTAGAGCCAGCTAATAAAGCTGGCGATGATCAGAAGAATTGCCCACCACACCAGCGGCGAAGCCAGACCGTTGATCCCAGTCCAGGAAAAAGCGCTGTCAGGTTCTGCAATCTGCGTAGCGCCGCGTTTCAGAAGAAACTCGGACACCAGCACACAGGCCACACTCAAGCCGAGTTGCAGCCATGGATTGCGAAAACCGGAAGGGCGATCTGGTATTGGTTTATTTCTCGTGTCATTTGTCATGTCGAGCGAAGTCGAGACATCTCTTACTTTCAGCGCGCTAGGCAAGGAAGCGAAAACAAGAACCAGAGATTCCTCCACTTCGGTCGGAATGACAAGAAACCGGCCTACAGGCGAACAACCAGTCGCCCCTAAAGCTGATCCGCGTTAGGAAATCGCTGGAGAGCAGGGTCATGCCGAGTCGGTCCGAGATATTTGATCACACGACGAAATGCCGGATTCAGCAGAGCGTTGGTATGCCGCACATAGAGGTCGAGCGGCACCAATTCGCAATCGAGATGCACCTTCGGCTCGTAGTTCAGCGGATTGCTGTAGTAAAATTTCAATCCTTGTTGCAGCGCCCATGAAATGATGTCGCGCAGTGTGTAAAAATAAAGATGCAGATCAAGCGCGACGCTGTAATCGAGCCCGATGCATTCATCATAAATTGCATCGCCACAGACCAGGCAAAAACTGAATGCGACGATTTTACCGCTTTGTCGCCACATGAAGAACCGCGCGCGTTCCCGCATCCGCTGCGCGATGGCGCTGAAATATTCCTTGGTGAGTGTTTCAAATTTTAATGGCGACCGCTCGTGGACGGCGAGATACAGCGGATAAATCTCGTCGATGAAAGGCGCAATCTCGGTCACGACCTCCATCTCTATTTTCGCCGCACGGTCAGCCTTGCGAAATTTTCGGCGCAAATCTTTCCGGGTCGCCTTGCTCAACGTGCGAAAATATTCATCCCAGTTCTCATAACAGAGCGCCAGCCGCGTCATTGGCATGCTCGGAATGCGGGCATAACCATTTAAGGCAAACGTTTCCAGCGCGGAGCGATAGTTCGCCGGAAAATCCTTTAAGACGATCAGCGAAGCCTTATTTTGGCGGGCATAACTCCCAAGATGGGCCAGCAGCGCGTTTGCTGCCCAGACTTCGTCGTTCTCGCCGCACGCGCCCAAGTCGCCCGTGCCGGCAGCGCAGCCAATCATTAAAACCCGCATTGTTAGAAAACGCGGGAAAATTTTGCGAATGATGTCGACAACAGAGCGAATTTTGCCAGGCACACCTTCGACAAGATTTTGCCGGACAAAGAACACCGGCTGAATGGCGCGCACGTGACTCGAACTGTCTTCAACCACCAGGTAGTGATGTTCGAACCCCTCCAGCGTTTCTTCGACGATCTCATAGTAACGATGATCCTTGCACAGATCCTGAAACGCCTGTTTCCACGCCTCGCGATTCTTGACGTCAGTGAGCGCAACAACTTTCGCCACGCTGTCTGGGAATGAAATCTTGTTGCCAGCTGGCATTCAAATACAAGGCCGTTTGGATGAACGGATTCCTCGGGGACCGACTATATCTCAGATTGGGCACCTTTTTCTTCGCCCGCCACTTTTTCAACCTTGAGCACTCCGCTTCGGATGTGGAGGTCGCGCTGAGGAAACGGCATTTCGATCCCGGCTTCACGGAATTTCTCAGTAATGGCAAAATTTATGTCGCTGCGGTAACGACTTGGACGCGCGCTCATTTCACTGCTCCAGAGTACGAGCTTAAAGTCGATCGCGTTCTCGCCAAAATTCTCGAGAAACACACTCGGTCCTGGTTCCTTGAGAGTATGCGGATTTTCGCCGGCGACGGCCAGTAACGTGTCCCTCACTTTCACGATGTCGCTGCCATAGGCAACACTTACGGGAATGCGGAAACGCACACGGCGGTCGCCGTAGGTCCAGTTGGTCACGGGCGAATCGATGAACTTCGTATTCGGCACGATCATCATGATGTTGTCGTTGGTGCGGATGACTGTGCTGCGCGCTCGAATGTGCTCCACCTGGCCCGCAATGCCTGCCACTTCCACGCGGTCCCCAATGGTGATCGGTCTCTCTGCCAGAATCACGAGGCCGCTGATGAAGTTACTCGCGATATTTTGCAGACCGAAGCCAAGGCCCACGCCAACTGCACCGGCGAAGACCGCCAGCGCGGCGAGATGAATGCCGGTGTTCTCGAGGACAATGAAAATGCCGATTACCAGCACGATGTTGCTAACGACCTGGGCAATCGCGTACTGCAGGGAACGATCGAGTCCGCTCTGCGCAAGCAGCCGGTTAAAAAGAAAACGCTTTGTCCTGGATGAGATCCAAAACACCCCGATCAGGAGCGCAACCAGCAGAAAGATCTGAACCAGGCTCAGCTTGATGGCAGGAAGAGCCGCGTTCCAAGCCAGTGGAATTCCCGCTGCATTGACCGCCGTAACGGTGAAAAAGACGATCGCCGCCAGACTCAAGGTAGTTGTGACGATTGCGATGAAATTCGTGTCGATTTTGAAACGGCTGAAGAAACGGCGGACGATCTGACTTTGTAAAAATCGCGCGATGAGGAGTCCGGCTGCAAAGAACCCGGCGAACGCAATCAGGCCGAGGATAGCTACGTAGTGGTCGCCAATGTAGAAAAGCGGTCGTTCCAGTAGCGTCATCTCCACGTCCGCTAGTGTGAACGCGTTGTAGGGCTTCGCAACCATGGAGCGATGCGGTATCGAACCCTGCGCGTAGGGATATTCGCTGCTGCGCGCGCCTGATTTATGGACGAAACGAAGGTGCCCAAGCCCCGGCGGCCTTCGAGAAAAGCGCTACTGCTTGGACGATTTCTCTTCGATATATTTGATGACGTCGCCGACCGTCTGCAGTTTCTCTGCGTCTTCGTCCGGCACTTCGACCCCAAACTCTTCTTCAAAGGCCATCACGAGCTCGACAATATCCAGCGAGTCTGCGCCCAAATCCTCTATGAAAGAAGCCTGCGGCGTGACCTGCTCCGGATTCACGCCGAGTTGCTCGACGATGATGTCCTTGACCTTTTCTTCGATCGATTTTTCCGCCATAAAATTTGTTCAGTTGGTATTAGTCGCGCGTGGAAAAGTCCGGCGGCTGCCGGACAGTCCGGGCACAGCATGGCAAGTAAATGAATTAAATAGGTTGTCAATCATTTTCGGGAAAGACAACGGGATATAATGTATTCCGAAAGGTTTAGGGATCGCAGCCGTGCCATCTGCACTGAGATTCTTAAGATTTGCTTCCGTTGCCATCCGAGTTACATGCAAGCAATGTCCCAGTCTAC
>Ga0193721_1000334_pt1 | contig 13726 bp, 13 predicted proteins | sample U2s2metaG_FD_145078 | JGI IMG/M metagenome (GOLD analysis project Ga0193721, IMG submission 145078) | Soil microbial communities from a riparian zone of the East river system, Colorado, United States - U2s2 | ecosystem: Environmental > Terrestrial > Soil > Riparian zone | place: USA: East River...
GATTGCGCCGTTGCTGGGGCTACTGGGAACAGTCTTTGGAATCATCCATTCCTTTGGAGCGTTGGGAGCCGACATCGGCTCGGCGCGATACGTCGCGCTCTCGCGCGGGATTAGCGAAGCACTGGTTAATACAGCCGCAGGGCTGGCCATCGGTATTCCAGCGATGATGTTCTATGCTTTCTTCCGCGGCAGAGCGCAAAAGCTGATCTCGGACTTAGAAGCTGCTTCGACGCACGTTCTGGCTTTGCTTTCGTTGCAATACGGCAAACGAGCGGAGCGAACTCCTGTGCTGATCGAGGAGGAACTGTGATGCGGGATGCGGGATCGCTAACTAACGAAGTCATCTATCGCGATTTAAGTGCCCGACTCGATCTGCTCGGCCGAAAGCTCAACGTTTTCATCGGCAGTGTCGAACGTCTGCATCGTACGAATCGCAGCGATATCGCGGAACCCGCATCGCGCATCACGCATCACGCCTCATGAACCTTCGTGGTCACGCGCCCTTGCATCATCCTGGCATCCAACTGGCGCCATTGGTCGATGTGCTGTTGCTGTTGCTGATTTTTTTCCTGCTTACGTGGAACGCGGCGCGCACCGAGAATGAACTTGACGTTAAGGTGCCAAAAGCATCCGCTGCGAGGGAAAAATCCGCTCCGATAGGAGACGTTGTTGTCAATGTGAAGGCAGACGGCAACGTAGTTGTAAACCGCCGCACCTTGAGCGGTCCTGAACTCAGTGAATTGCTGAAAAGCCTCGTTCAATTAAATGCCGAGCAGGCGGTCGTGATCCGCGGCGACGAAGCCGGTGCATACAAAAACATCATCGGCGTATTGAACATTTGTACGGAAGCGGGGATAACTAACGTGGCATTCGCTACCGCAAAATGAAAATCACGCGCAGCGCAGCCGGTGTTCTCGGCTTGGCGATGCTGCTTTCAACCGCGGGCAGCGTGATCGCTCAATCGCAGCCGGAAGTTCGCCGTGCCCGGCCAGTCGATGAGGCGCCTGCCCCGCGTGCCGTACCTGCGGAAGAACCAATCGACAGAGTTCTCCGCTCTCTAAAGGAGGACTCTTCAGAGCCATCACAGCATGAAGGCCAGGAGGCAGCTCAGCGTCAACTCGATTACGCGAACGGCCTGTTCACTCGCAAGCTTTACGATCTGGCGATTCCTGAATATCAAAAATATCTCGACAATTATCCTGGGCGCGCGGGCCGAGCGAACGCTTACTTCTCGCTCGGTGAGTGCTATCGAAATCTCAATCGCACCTCGAGCGCTCGCACAAATCTCCAGAAGGTGCTTAACGATTACGGCGATAGCGAGTTCGCAGGGCCTGCGGCGTATGCTCTCGCTGAAATAGCGTTCGCAGAAAAGGATTATGGCGCGGCGCTTCCGCTGTTTCATCGTGCCGCTGCGAAATCAAAGGAGCCGGCCGTAACGCTTTCGGCGCACTATTTCGAAGCACGTTGCCTTGAGGCTACTGGGCGCAAGGAAGAAGCCGCTGATATTTACGCGCAGGTTGCTGAGACCGGAAATTCAAATCCATATCGTGAAGACGCACGCGTGACGGCGGCATCCATTTTCGCTGCGCGCGGAAGAAAGGTTGATGCGCTGAAGCAATACGAAGCGCTCGCTAATGAATCCCAAAAACCGGCCTTAAAAGCAGAGTCGGCCGTGCGTGGTGGGATGATCGCACTCGAACTTGTTCAGGCTGACAAAGGCAAAACTGATAAGGCAATGGCCGATAGGGCTACTGCCTTGTTGCAAAAAGGTCGCGCTCTTCCTGAGGCTGGAAAATTCCGGCCGATCGCGCAAGTCGGTTTGCGTCGATTGCAGTATCAGACTGGCGAATACGCACAGCTGCTAGCCGATTACAAAAGAGAATTGGACAAACTGCCCGAGGCCGCCCAGGCCGAGGTGTTGTTGCTTGCAGCAAATAGTGAGCGGCAACTCGGACATTCAAAGGAAGCCGATGCGCTCTATCGCAAGACTATTGCGAACTATCCAGACCGCGAAGAAGCAAAGGACGCTGCTTACCAGCGGCTGATCAACGTTTACAACACTGATCCATCAGCGCTGTCCGCCGCAGTGGACGAATTCCTGGCGACAAATCCAACAAGCGAACGCGCCGACCAGGCAAAGCTGTTAAAAGCCGAAGCGCTCTACAAACGGCAGAATTACAATGACGCAGCGTCAATTTACGGCGAACTGCGCGGGTCTCAGCTTTCTACAAGGTTGCGAGCTGAAGCGGCTTACAAACTTGGCTTATGCCAACTGCAGATGAAGAATGTTCCCGGTGTGATCGAAGCTTTTACCTATTACGTGCAAACGTTCCCGGATAGTCCGGAGGTGCCCGCCGCGCTGAGTCAGCGAGCCGTGGCATACGAACAGAGCAAAAACTACACCGCCGCGCTTGCGGATCTAAGCACGGTGCTCACCAAATATCCCAAGGCGCGCGAGCGGGAAGCCACGTTGCAATTAAAAGCTCTGATCCTGGGCCAACAAGAAAACACCAAAGGCATGGTCGAAACTTTTCGCCAGCTTTTGAGAGAATTTCCCAAGAGCTCTGTAGCAGCTCAGGCGCATTACTACATCGGGAAGGCTGCATTCGAAGCAAAGGATTATAAGGCGGCGTTGACCGCGCTTAATACCGCCCGCCAGTTAAATAAGGAGCAATACTACAATCTCGCGTCGCTCCGAATTATTCTCTGTCAGTTCTATTTAAAAGATCGGCCTGCGCTCACCAGGGAGGTAAACAACTTCATGGCTGAGTCCCGCAATGGCGGGATGAACGTGTCACCGGAGGTTCTCGAGTGGCTCGGGATTGAATATTACAACGAGAAAAATTTCCAAGCCGCGGAAAAATATCTGGGCGCGCTCCGTAAGATTGAGAATCCCGGCAGCGTCAAACCGGATTTCTTGTTTTATTTGGGAGACGCGGCAACGAAGCTGAAAAATTCGGCTGAAGCCGAGGACGCGTTCGCAAAATACCTGCAGACGTCAAAAGACCCAGCGGGAAAAGCGAAGGTTTTACTCGCGCTCGGTGCAGTGAAAATCGGCGCTCATAAACCAGACGAGGCCCAGAAGATTGCGGAAGAAATCATGACGCTACAACCGGAGGGACGCGTGAATGCCGAAGCGCGTTTGCTCGCAGGCGAAGTCCAGTTGGAGCGCGGAAATTTCGATGACGCCGGTAAGGCGTTTAAGGGAGTCGCTCTCCTTTACGATGATCCAGCCGTCACTCCTCGCGCCTTGGACAAAGCCGCCCTGGCATATCGACAAGCTGGCAAAATGGAGGAAGCAGACCGGCTGTCGCGCGAGTTGCGCCAGCGATATCCAAATTACGCCGGGGGTTAAATCATCCCTTGTTAGCGAGTATCACCCCACTCCCGAGAGCGACGCGAGGAGGCGTGTGCACTCCGAAAGCTGCCGCGAAATGGAACAATCATTTCTGTGAATTTTCGCACGAAGTGCTTTGGAGTGCGGTGCGTCTTCGCATCGCTTTCGCCACGCAGAGAATTATGCGCGGCCACTAATCGACATGACTACTTCGCGGCGTTTACAATCGCGATGCCCCAAGGTCCATCGCCCGCCTTAATCCGCGCCAATTCTTTGCGCGATTTCAGATCGACAACTGAAACGTCGTTTGACGCGCCATTTGCCGTGTAAAGCTTCGATCCGCTGGGAGCGAATGCGATTCCCCAGGCGCGATTTCCGACAGGAACCGTTGTCGCCACTTCCTTCTTCTCAGTATCGATAATCGCAACCGTATTCCCGCGACCTGTGGAGACGTAAAGCTCTTTTCCATCTTTGGAAACGGCGGTCCCCATCGGTAGCGAGCCGGTCGGCAGTTGGATTTTTGTGAGTAATTTGTGCGAACGCGCATCGATCACAGCGACGTATCCGCCGTTCTCGCAAGCGACGTAAGCGCGCGAACCATCGGGCAGAAATACAACCGAGCGTGGCCGGCCGCCGGTATCGATTTTTGCGATTACGCGCTGCTGGTCGGGATCGATCACGAACACCTCGCCTTTTTCTTCGCAGGTGACGTACACTTCGCCGTTTGTCGGGTTGACGCCGACTCCTTCTGGCTCTTCCGAAACTTTTATTTTGCCGTGAGACTGCGCCGAACCGAGATCGACAATCGAGGCGCTGGCGTCGTCCTCATTTGCGATTATCGCAAATCGTCCATCTTTGCTGATTGCGAATTGCTCAGGGTCCGACCCGACATGCCAGCGATCGATCAACTTGCGCGCCACCGGATCGATCACGCCGAGTCCGTCAGCGGTCTTGTCCGCTGGCGCGCGACTTTCGTCTACACCGGGCGCCATTCGCGGCGAACCGCTCAACGTAACAAACACTCGCTGCCCATCGGGCGTCGCGTGAATCCCGCGCGGCCGCTTGCCTACTTTGAAAGTCGCGACAACGGCGTCCGTTGCGCCGTCAATCACACTGACATCGCCAGATCGTTCGTTGCTGACAAAGACGAAATAATTCTGGGCTTCGGCACAAACGGCGAGCGCCAGGCTAATCGCCACTGTGCAGTTAATGGCGGAAAGCTTAAATTTCATGCGCTGCCAGATACATCTCGTCCATCCGCCAGGCAAACATCTTTCGCCGCCGGCGTTGTAGCCGGGATCGGTGATCCCGGCCTTTCCTCTTGCACCGAGTTGTAGCCGGGATCGGTGATCCCGGCCATGAAAAGTCAATCATTGAACGAGCTCGCCGGCATCACCGATGCCAGCTACTAGTAGCTAAGTGCGTAAGCATTTGCGTCGGCTTGAACGGGTCTGGATTGATCGGCCTATCTATTTCATCACCACATGCACCTTGGAACGACGAAGGATTCTGGCGTCAAACGATGTTGCAATGTTACTCGTGCAAGAATGGAGCAATGCGCATGATCGCTATGGCTGGGCGATTGGGCGCTATGTTATCATGCCGGATCACGTCCATTTCTTTTGTCGCGCGGAACTCGCGGCTAAACCGCTGCCGACCTTCATGCAGAAATGGAAGCAATGGACCAGCAAACGAATAGGCCGCGAGATCGCTGTAGCCGTGATCGGTGATCCCGGCGCGAAACAAAGCGGAACGGTCTGGCAGGGAGAATTTTTTGATTACGTTTTGCGTTCGAGCGAGAGCTACAGCCAGAAATGGCAATACGTGAAGGAGAAACCAGTCCGCGCTGAATTGGTTGAGAAGTCGGATGACTGACCATTTCAGGGCGAAATCGAGTCGCTAATGCTGTAGCCCCTTTTCCGGCCGGGATCACCGATCCCGGCTACAACAGCTTGCTCGCCCATGACAAGCGTTGGACGTTCTCCGATGCATCCGCACGACAAGCTTTTCATTCCGGGTCCGGTTGAAGTGTCGGAAAAAACCTGGGCGGCGTTTTCGCGTCCGATGATCGGGCATCGCGGCGAGGATTTTAAAAATCTTTATCGCGCGATTCATCCAGGGCTTCAGAGATTGTTCGGAACAAACCAGCCAGTCTTCCTATCGACCTCTTCGGCGTGGGGCGTCATGGAGGCTTCCATCCGCAACCTCGCTGGCCGCGGTGTGCTTTGCTGCATGTGCGGCGCGTTCTCGGATAAATGGCTCGACGTGGCAAAGCGCTGCGGAAAAGAGGCTGAGCCGCTCCAGGTCGATTGGGGAAAACACATCGATCCCGACGCTGTCGATCGAGCGGTGGCCACTGGAAAATTTGATACGGTCACCTTGATCCACAACGAAACCTCGACCGGTGTAATGAATCGGCTCGAGGAAATCTGCAGCGTCGTTGCCAAGTACCCTCACGTTGCGCTCGTCGTCGATACGGTTTCGTCTTTCTCCGGCGTGAAGATCGAGATGGACGCGCTCGGTATCGACGTGATGCTCACCGGCGCGCAAAAAGCTCTGGCTTTGCCGCCGGGTTTTTCGTTGTTCTCCGTTTCGGAAAAAGCATTCGCACGCGCTGAAAAGATTCCGAATCGCGGATTTTATTTCGATTTCCTGGAGTTCAAGAATCAGCAAGCAGAATGGATGACGCAGAGCACGCCCAGCATTGCGCACATCCACGCTTTGCAATCCAAGCTTGACGAAATTTTCGAGGAAGGCCTTGAGGCGCGTTTTGCTCGACATGCCCGCACGAACGCAATGGTGCACGATTGGGTAAGCCGCGCCGGGTTCGATTTCTTTGCCGAGGAAGGATTCCGTTCTAAAACGCTCACCTGCGTGAAAAACAATAAAGGCATCGACGTGCTCGAGTTCGCAAAAAAACTTCGGGAGAAACATCACTTAGTGATTGATCCCGGTTACGGGAAGATTCGAGGTAAAACTTTTCGCCTCTCAAACATGGGCGATGAAACCGAGGAGACGGTCTCGCATTTACTGACATGTCTCGACGACGTTCTGTAATTGCATGGCTTTATGAATTCAAATCAGGTTATCCGCCTGAAAGGCGACCGTCATCGTAGCCGAGGGGAACGCCCTCGGTTCGCGTAGCAAGGTAATTTTGCCCTGTGAGGGCAATCCAAATCAATGTCACGCGCAGCTTTGAAAGATACAATACGCACGAGCGACGCTATTCGTAGATCCAAGAGATTTTGGAATGCCCTTTCAGGGCGAATGGAATCCGTTGGAATTTCTTCCGAGGGCATTGCCCTCGGCTACGATGGTCCAGGCCCGCGGCCTATTCGATCAGTATTCTCACGCATGATTTTGCTCCGGCAGCGCCGCTACGTAGTTTCAGCACAGACGTATGGCAGCGATTGAGGCTTCCAAACTGACGAAGGTCTATCGTACCTACCGCAAAGAGCGCGGGCTCTGGGGTTCGATAAAAGGATTGGTAAGGCGACGGTACGATGCGACGCGAGCGGCGGACCAGGTCTCGTTTCAAATTGAGGAAGGCGAGTTTGTCGGGTTTCTTGGTCCAAACGGCGCCGGGAAAACTACTGTGCTCAAAATGCTTTCCGGCCTGCTGAACCCGACGTCGGGTGATGCACGCGTGCTCGGCTTTGTTCCATGGGAAAGGCGAAATGAGATGAAGCGCCAGTTCAGTTTGCTGATGGGACAAAAGAACGCGCTGTGGTGGGACCTTCCTGCACAGGAATCGCTTGAACTCAACCGCGCGATCTACGGGATCGACCGCAACCGCTTTGAAAAAGTAGTCGATGGATTGTCCGAACTTTTGGAAGTGCAAGACAAAATGAATGTGATGGTGCGCGAACTCTCGTTGGGCGAGCGAATGAAAATGGAATTGATCGCTGCGCTCATTCATGAGCCGCGGGTGCTTTTTCTCGATGAACCGACAATCGGATTGGATGTGGTGAGTCAAAAACGGGTGCGCGAGTTTCTGCGCATCTACAATGAAGAACATCATATCGTGACGTTGCTAACCAGCCACTACATGCAGGATATCGAGGAGCTGTGTCATCGGGTTCTTGTGATCGATCACGGCAAAATCTTTTTCGATGGACCGCTGGCAGAGATCGTCGATCGCTTTTCAGGCTATAAGATTCTGAGTCTTACCTTTGAAAAAGAAGCGACACGGGATCTCTCTCGCTTTGGTGAGATAACCGAACAAACGCCGGTTTCGGTGCAGCTCAAAGTCCCACGCGCAAAAGTGACGGAAACCTGCCGGCGACTTCTCGAGGCCTGCGATGTTAGCGACATTAACGTCCAGGAAGTGCCAGTGGAAGAAGTGATCCGCCAGCTTTTCGGCGAACGACACGAAGATTATCGCGCCGCTGAGCTGGCAGCTACCGAAGCCGCATCTATTGGTTAGCCTGTTATTCTAAGCGAAGCGAACAATCTCAGATCGTTTCTTGTCGAAGGCAACGGTCGAGCCAGCATCCAGAGATGTTTCGCTTCGCTCAACATGACACTCTAATGACACGCGTCCGCAAAACTCGGCAGGATACTTTTGTTCATTGCCTCAGGAAATGTTGGATACCGCGCCGTCCAGCCCAGAGCACGCAGCTTCGCATTGCTCACACGTTTGTTGCTGTCGCCGCGTTTGCGTTCTTGCGTTGATCTCCCGATCGGCGGCAGTGGTCGATTCAATCTCTGCGCCAGCCAGCGGTAGCATTCGCTTTGCAGAATCGGCTGATCGTCCACCACGTTGTAAACCTGAGCGATTTCAGCTTCGCGGCTCAACAATAAGAAAAGAGCCGCAGCGATGTCGTCTCGATGCACCTGATTAACGAAGCGATCATTTTCTGGATCAATCATCGCTGTACCCGCCAGGAACTTACTCAACAAAACAGATCTTCCCGGTCCATAGATTCCGGCGAGCCGCGCGACTATGCCGCCGCTGGCGAGCACCAAGCTTTCTGTTTCAAGCAATATTCGGCTCGTCTCGCGCATTGGTTTTGTCTCGCTTTCTTCCGTGACCCATGAGCCATCGCGTTGGGCGTAAACGCTGGTGCTGCTCGTGAAGAGGAGTTTTGATCCCGGAAATGTTTCGAGGAGATTGCGTGCGCCATCGAGGTAAACTTTACGATACATTTCGGCGTCGCCGCCGCTCGAACTGGCGCAGTGCACCAGAGCGTCGAATCCGGCAGCTGCCGGACCGCATTCAGCAACCTGATCGGCTTGTGAGACATCGACTACCCGTACGGGATATGGCTTTGCTGATAAGCTCGCTGCAGATTCCGCCGAGCGAGTCCAGCCTTCCACCACCCAGCCGGCAGCGTGGAACAGATCGGCCGCGGCTTGCCCAATGTAACCACACCCGGCGATCAAAATTCGCGGCATTGTTGATGGCGTTTTTCGGCAGGTTCGCCACGGCGAATCCGTCCTGTGGCGGACAAGATGCCTGCCGGCCCCACAGCCAGGATGGCAGTGCTACTACGCGGCTGCGATTTCAATCTCTTCAAAGATGTTTTTCTGAACAGCGCGGACTTGTTTGAGGCGAATAAGCTCCAGAAGCGCGAGAAAAGTTACAACTACTTCCAGACGCGACACAACAGCGCCAAACAAATCAGAAAAACGGAGCGGCGTGCCAGTCGCAACGCGTTGCAAAATGGCATCGATTTTCTCCGAAACGCTAAAACGCTCGCCAAGAATTTCCTGCACGTCCTGTCGGGCTTCGATCCTCTTGATCACTGTTTGGAAAGCGTTAATGAGTTGAAAAATTCCGACTTCGCCCAGACGAAGCGGTTCCGCGCCGGCTGAGGATGAGCCAGCGTCTCGCGCGAAAACCCTCTCTTGTTCCAGCTGGCGCAGATGCAATTCGGCTGCGGCTTCTTTGAACTTTTTGTACTCGATCAGTTGCCTGATTAATTCCCAGCGGGGATCATCTTCACCGGCATCTTCCTCGGGTGGCTGCTGGTCGACGGGCAAAAGACTGCGGCTTTTCAGATAAATCAGGTTCGCCGCCATCACTACAAATTCGCCGGCTAACTCGATATTCAGTTCTTTGAAAGCCTGAAGATATTCCAGGTACTGGCCGGTGATGCGTTCAAGCGAAATATCGTAGATGTCGATCTCATCCTGTTTGATCAGGTAAAGGAGCAGGTCGAGCGGCCCTTCAAAAACGTCCAACTTGACCTTGTAATCGGCTTCCATGTGTCGCGGCCGATCTTATGCAATCGCAAATCAAAGTAAATCGCGCTAAGGGCCAGTTCCCGGAAGGCGCGCCGGTCCTACTGCTTTGGTCAGGCGGGGATTCTTCGGTGAATCCAAACGCTGTTCACGAGTCCCAGCCCAAACATGATCATTAACACGAAGGAACCACTATAACTGATCAAGGGGAGCGGGACGCCGGTGATTGGCAGCATAGCGATCGTCATTCCCATGTTCTGAAAAATGTGCGTGAAGATGAGAGCGGTAATCCCCACCACGAGAAGCAGACCCAATTGATCGCCGGCAAGGAACGCGACAAAGAGACACGTCAACAGGAGCAAGGCGAACCCACCGAGCAGAAGTATTCCGCCGACAAATCCCCATTGCTCCCCGATGGCGGAGAAAATGTAGTCGTTGTGCACAGCAGTAGCTGGAAGGAAGCCAAGTTCGATCTGCGTGTTTGGCGCTTTGAACCCCTTGCCCGACCAACCGCCTGAACCGATAGCAATGAGAGATTGATTGATTGCCCATGCAGAACCCTGTTTGTCGATGTCTGGATGGGTAAACGCGGTGATCCGCTGTTGCTGATATGGTTTAAGCCCGAAATGAATCGCAATCGGGACAAAAGCGATTCCGATGAGAATGACGCAAATCAAATAGCGCAGCGGCAGTCCCCCGACGAACCACAGCGCCAGGAGCACCGGAACCCAAATGATAACCTCGCCTAGATCGGGCTGCATCAGGATGAGCAGGCAGGGTGCTCCCGCAATCGCTCCGGAGAGTAGCAACCGCAGCATCGGATGCATCTCGCGGAATTGAGTTAAAAATATCGCCAGAACCATAATCCCGGCCACGACTGCAAGCTGCGCGGGTTGAAAATTGATTGGCCCCAAATGTAGCCAGCTACGCGCCCCATAAACTTTGGTACCGATAAACTTCGTCAGGATCAGGAAGACGATACCTGCCAGATACATCGGCAACGCGCCCCAGCGGATCCAGCGGTAATGGATCAAACTTGTCACCATAAACGCGAACACACCGACAGCCACCCAGTTCGCCTGCTTTCGCCAGAAATCCGCTGCGTACGCATCGCCGCGACTAGAAGTCGCGCTGTAGATTGCTACGACACCAAAAATGGCGAGCGCGAGCATTATCACCAGCAAAAGCCAGTTTTGACCGAGCAACTTTCGCAGAAAAGGCGTCATACCGTGTGATCCGTTTAAATTTCCGGTCCCTTCACCGGGATCAGAACAATTATACGCAAGTTGCGATCCTGGCAAAACCCCCAACGTTTCAAGTCACAAAGAATTCCCGCCAGACAGTCAACTCCAGTTGAAGGAAGCTTCTAATCTGTCAGCCTTACTTTGGATTCCGCGTTTACGTTGCATGCATGCCGATTTTCGGTAAGAACTAATCATCTCTAGGCAAACAGCTTACAACAATTTTTGCACAATTATGGCCGCCTGCTTGTCACAAGATTTGGAGACCAGTAAAGTACTCTTGCAGTTGCTCGTTTTTAAAGGATTCCTCAATGGCTAAGAAGAAGAAAAACACCAAACGGAAGCTTGCACATCCAAAGCTACCGATGCAGCGCCAATTGAATTTGCGCCACGAGGGAACGCATTTCGATCTGCGCGCTATCTTTAATGACTTGAATGAACGGTATTTCCGTGGACGTCTTCGGGGGTACAACGTCACTTGGGGACGGCGACGAAAACACCGCCCCAGAGAACACTTCATTTTTGGCACAATCCAGGAGGAAGATCGGGTAATTCGAATCAATCCGGCGCTGGACCAGCCATTCGTGCCGCTTTGGTTTTTTCGTTACGTGCTTTATCACGAGATGCTGCATTCGGTCGTGCCGGATCAAAAGCTGTCCGCGAACCGCCGGCTAGTTCACACCGACGAATTCAACCGCCGAGAGCGGGAGTTTCCACACTACCGGCGGGCGCGACGCTGGGAGGAAGAGAATCTGTCACGTTTTTTGCGCTAAATCACGCCGTTAGTGCGTTGCGGTCACTGGCGTCTGCGATGGCCTGTCAGACCACGACGGCGTCGTCGCTACGTTCTTTTTGATCAGGTACCAGAGCATGGTCGCGAGCAGGAGAGAGATCAACTTCGCGCGCCAGTTGTTCAGAATCAGCCTCTTCATATTTACTGTGTAACAAGATTTCTGCGATCCGTTGACGGAACGTCTCGGGTGTGAAATTGCGCTCGATCCGCCGCCGGTGGCAAATGGAAATACTGCCGGTCTCTTCGGACACGACCACAGCCACGGCATCTGATTCTTCAGTTATGCCGAGCCCCGCGCGGTGACGCAATCCCAGGCTGCGATCCAACGTTTCCCGTTGACTGACAGGAAAAATGCAGGCTGCAGCTGCAATTCGTCCGTTGCGAAGAATCACTCCGCCATCATGCAATGCGGCCTTTGGATGAAAGATGGTCAAGATAAGCTCGACAGAAAACTCGCCGTCGATTACTACGCCTGTCTCTTCGTAAACGCGGATTGATGTGTCGCGCTCGATGGCGATGAGCGCGCCGAACTGTTTGTTTGCCAGTTGCGTGACCGCCTCAGCCAGATCATGGACGGTTTCCCGTTTCTCGCTGGTCAGCGAGAAAATCGGGTGGCCACCGAGCGCAGCGAGGCCGCGCCGCAGCTCCGGCTGAAAAATCACAACCAAAGCGACTGCAAGGAAAACTGAAAAGCTTCGGACGATCCAGCCGATCACAACTAAATTGAGCAGCGTGGAAATTAACGTCAGCGTCAAAAAGACGATCGCCAGCCCGGTCAGTACCTTTGCGCCACGAGTTCCGCGAAAATAGAGGTAGCCATAATAGATCGCCACGCTGAGTAAAAGTATTTCAATCAGACTGCGCCAGCTCCTGAACCAGAGATCGATGAGTTGATGAATCATCCTGCCCTCCGAAGGATTGCCTCCGCTACGCGCAAGGCGCTCACATTTTCTTTCACCTCGTGGACGCGGAACACATCCGCGCCGCGAGCCCTCAAGAGCGCAGTCAGCGCGACTGCTGGTGCGAGCCGGTCTCCGACATCTGACGAATCAATCAGCTTCGCGAGAAACGATTTGCGGGAAACGCCAACCACAACTGGGCGATCATGCACGCGAAACTGTTCAAGGTGCGCGAGCAACTCGAGGTTGTGGTCGAGCGTTTTCCCGAAACCAATGCCCGGATCAAACGCAATCGCCATGGGATCAATATTATAAACTATGGTGCGCCTATATTGTTGTCGAAAAAAATCAGAAATTTCCAAAACAACATCTGCATATCGCGGCTGGTTTTGCATGGTCCGCGGAGTTCCTTGCATATGCATGATGATGAACGCCGAGTTTGTTTCCGCAACTAGCGGCAGCATTCCTTCGTCCGCTCGTCCGCCGGTAACGTCGTTCACAATCGAGGCGCCTGCCTGAATCGCCGCGCGCGCGATGTCAGATTTCGAGGTGTCGATTGAAATCGGAATGTCGATCTTTGCTTGTAATTTCTCGATCACCGGAATCACGCGACGTAATTCTTCCTCTGCAGCGACGGGTTCGGCGCCAGGTCGGGTCGATTCTCCGCCGACATCAATGATGTGCGCGCCTTCTGCCGCCATGGCCAGCCCCCGCTCTATCGCTTTCTCCCGCGCAAAAAAGTTCCCGCCGTCGGAAAACGAATCTGGAGTGACGTTAAGTACGCCCATGATCAGTCCCTGCCGGGAAACGTTGAAAACGCGCTCCCCGATTTTCCAGATCCTCTCGCGCATCACGAGTGAGACTAATTCAAATGCGCGATTATTCGAACTGTGTGAGCGAGATGAACCCCGAGATTGAAGAGATGGGGCGGCGAGAATGACTAATGATGAAGGAATGACGAAATCCGAATGACGACCAGGCACAACCAAGGGTTGTCCCGTTATTTGACCATTAGAGCTTCCTTCGTCATTCGTGCTTCGTCATTTCTTCCTTGCGTAGCGACCCATCAATTCGCCCTGTGCAATCACATGACCTTTCATCGCCGCGTCCAGCTGGCTCCGCTTCGCGCCGGAACGTAAATCCAACTCCCGATCCAGCGCGAAAATCTTGAAGTAATAACGATGCGTACCAGAGGGTGGACACGGTCCGCCATAGCCCGATTTCCCGAAGTCGTTTGTTCCCTGGACTCCTTTTGGCGTGCTTCCTTCGG
>Ga0193721_1000338_pt1 | contig 13671 bp, 12 predicted proteins | sample U2s2metaG_FD_145078 | JGI IMG/M metagenome (GOLD analysis project Ga0193721, IMG submission 145078) | Soil microbial communities from a riparian zone of the East river system, Colorado, United States - U2s2 | ecosystem: Environmental > Terrestrial > Soil > Riparian zone | place: USA: East River...
ACATCCGTAAGAGCCACGAGGCAGGATTCCAGCATCACTTGGTAAAGCCGATTGACCTAAACAAACTCGACTCTCTGATTCAAGAAGGCGCAGCGACGGTGGCAACGGTATGATTCCACTCGTCGCCAATGTTGGCCCAGCGCGCTTCAGAATGAATCCACCAGCCGTCGTGCCGGAATAATATGTCGAGTATCCGACGCGGCTGCACTCCGGACGCAGGCGATCACCAACACGGACATGAAAGGCTGGGCCCGCCAGGATTCGAACCTGGGACCAAGGGATTATGAGTCCCCTGCTCTAACCGCTGAGCTACAGGCCCGCCTTCATAGGTAGAATGGAACTCTCCCCGTGCAGCCTTTCAATCGCTTTCCGCTCGGGAGGGCAGGAAATAGATTGCAAGATGCAGTTTAATTATAGTTAGGTACCCTGCTGTTTCAAAACCAAATCAATCAAGAAAGGACCACATAATGAGCCCCGATACTTCCAACACGCTCTGTCGAACACCTCATCGTTTAGAGTATTGCGTCTCTTGGCTGTACGCGCACAGCCGACAAACTCTGTGGCGTAGACCAAGAGACGCTAAAGCAAAACTTGATTCGTGCGGCCATAAAACTTTAGCTAGTGCATTCGTCGATGCACGTCTGGTTGCTTCATTTCTTGAATTGCCACGAGCGCGTGCGTCGTGGTAAGAATCAGATCATGAATCAGAATCAGCTTACCTGCTGTGGGATTTTTCTTGTGCTGTTTTGCTGCGCTCCAGCGCAGCTAAAGTCTGGCGGGGATGGAGGGTATGGAGAAAGGAGCTACCGAGTCCTTTCTGGGCCGGCAGAGACCGACCGTCGTTTCGAACAGATGATGGAACAGCGTGATATAAAATTGGCAATTAACACACTGCGGGGTGAGGGATTTACGTCCGGCGAAATTCAGGAGGCTGTTCAAAATAGAAATGAACGCATTGGTTCTTGGCCGGGGCATTACTGTTCCGCTTCAGGGACCATAGGAGAAGACGGAGAAGGGACTGTGGTAGGCCCAACTTATTATCTGATTGTTGGTCACGCTCGCCTTGTGAGAGGATTGCAACAACGATTATACTAGTACATTCGTCGATGCACGATTGATGTTCTCTAAGCGGAGAAATCATTCTCGCATTTTGCTGCAATTCCGGTTATCGTAGCGGCGACGTTAGCAGAGCGCGGTCAGCGTCATCTAAAGCGCATGGCGGGCGTCTCAGAGCGTGGCGTTGATCACATCGAGACAATGGACGGCCCCGAAATTCTCAACTCCGTCGATCAAATCGAGAAGCTCGACAAGGTTGCGCGCCGGACTTTTGGACTAAAGGACGATAATCCACTCGTCGGCTTCTCGTTGAACGTGCTGAACATTGGATCATCCGGAGTGGAGATCAACGAGTCATAAGCGCTGGCATCTGCGCTGTTCAGGATTGTCATTTGCAATCGTTTGCAATCAGTCGATGCAATCACCCCCACAGTTGGGCGGCGGAGCCAGCGATTGGGAGGTCGGCAGACTGGCAAAATGACGGGCGGAGCGTCAAGATTATTTTGGCGTGCTCTCGTTTGATGCGGGCGACGCGATCAGTCTCTCGAAGCGCGATTCGCCGCGCAGTGGGTCCCATACTGGATCTAGCTTCAATTCCCACACACAGAGCGAATCGTTGGGCATAGCGAGCAACCGCTCGATCAGCTTGATTGCTTCGTCGGTCCTGCCGAGTTGCGCATTGACTTCCGCCCAGTTTGCCAACCACTGGGGACCAACAAACGCGTCTTTATCTATTGGCTGAAGATCAATCGCGCGATCCGCCTCCCGCAACGCCTCGCCTTCGAGCCCAAGCCCGGCATCGACTTGAGCTAGGTCCGCATGCATCAGCGGTTCCTCGGGGTCTTTAGCAATCGCGGCAATGAGTAGAGTGCGCGCCTGCTGAAAAGATTCCCGAGCGAGTTCCTCTTGGCCAAGGGCACGTTGGATTTTTCCAAGCAATAGTGGTCGGTTCCAGGAACTACGCCAATTTTCTGGCGGAAGACTTTCCACCATCTTCTCGGCGGCCATAAAATCCCGCCCAAACATCGACAGCCAGACCCTGTTTTCTACCATCGCCTCATTCTTTTGCAGTTCCACTGGCACGGCGTCGAGGACGTTACTCGCGGAACGGATGTCGCCGCTCTCCCTGATGATGCTCTGACTAAGATTAACTGCATCGATCACACTCGCGGGATCTAAGGCGACCGCTCGCGAAAGTAATTCTACGCTTCGCGCATAGTCCTTCCGCATCCGATAGTTCGTGGCAAGGTGCCGCAACAGCAAAGGATTGCGTGGGTCGAATTCCAGCATTTTCGAAAGATAGCCGATCGCTTCCCAGGGGCGCCCTCGCCGCATGGCAATCGCTGCGATCCCGATGCCTGCATCCACAAGGCGAGGATTAACCGCAAGGGCGCGCTTGTATTCTGCCAGGGCAGCATCGTAATCGGATCTGGCCAAGCGATGCCAACGGCCCAGAGCGGCGTGAGCCGCTGGGAGGTCAGGCTCAAGATGTAAGGCACGATCAATGTTGTTCTTCGCGCTCGTGAGCAGTTCCGGCATCCGCCTCGCGCTATAATCGATGATCCCAAAGTAATACTCCGTCAGTTGCGTCTCGGCCAGTTGCGCAAAAGCCAGTGCGAACTGCGGATCGAGGGTGACGGCTTCACGATAACAGGCAATCGCCGGCTCAAGGGTTTGCTCGTATCCGCCGGATTTCCAGGCCCGATCGCGCATGTATTCCCCTTTCAGAAACAGATCGTACGCCTTTGGATTCTGAGTGGGCAAAGCGTTGAGCTTGTCGATTTGCGCGGGCAGAAGCTTGAGCTTCAGAGCATCGGCGATGCTTTGCGCAACCTCGCCTTCCACCCCAAATACATGCTCAAGCGTGCGGTCATAGCTCTGCGCCCAGATGTGCGCTCCGCTAAAGGCGTTAATTAACTGCACGTTGATGTGTGCCTCGTTGGCAAGCTTCTGCACAGTACCTTCCAGAAGGGTCGCAACACCTAGCTCGGCGGCGATCGCTTTGAGATTCTGTGGCCGACTCGGATATTTTTCGGTGGAAGTGCGAGAGATAACCTTCAACTCGCGCAGGTTCGCGAGTCGCGTCAGGATTTCGTCTTGGATGCCGGTCACAAAATAGGCGTTGCCTTTATCTTCGCTTAAGTTCTCAAACGGCAGCACGGCGATGCTTTTTCCTAAGATTGGCAATGCTGGGCCCGTCGGTCTCCGCAAAAAAAAGATCAAGCCGGCAATAATCGCGGCAAACAGGAGCAGCGCGGCGGTCACTTCTGCAAAACGCACGCGAGTTCGATGTTTTTTGACCGTGTGGAGCTTGCTCGGAAGGTGCGAATTACCAATCTCGGCGTCGTAAAAATTCGCAACGCCAATGCGTACACCGTGTTTCACTTCGCATGTGCCGAGATCATGCAAAAGCGGACGCCATTCTCCGTATTCTTCCAAATCTTCTGCGATATGTTTCGAGAGTAGGATGTGCCCAGCGTCCCCGCAGCTCATCACCCGATTCGCCATATTCAAACCAGAGCCAGTGAGATTCGCACGACCGGTAACGTCAATCACACCACTGACTGGGCCGCTGTGTATGCCCATGCGTACCCGCAAGCGTGGATGCTCTTTAAGCACCCGGCTAATCTCCATCGCACAGCGAACCGGTGTATCGGGACTGGTGTAGAAAACCAGCGCCATACCGTCACCCGTAGCGATTTTGATCAGACGCTCTGAGGCTTCGGCTTTTTGAAACTGCTCAGTCGCACGAACGATTTGCGTCAGCTCATCAACAGCCGCGTGTTGCTCGTTAATCAGAAGCTTGGAGTAACCGACGATGTCGACGAACAGAACATGCGCGATTTCGAGCTGGACTTCCTTTTTAACCTCGGCAGGCATAGGGATTCACATTGAAACGCTCGTCACAGGAACATTGTCAACGGGACTACTGAGAGTCGAGCGCAAAGCTGACCTTGAGAAATCGCCACGGGGCAGTTGCATGGGGGAATCAGCGACGCTCCGTGATTCAGAGGGCTGAATTTTTCACGGTCATTTTCTACGGCCAGAAAATTTTCTGGTGCAAAACTGCGCAATTCTGCGCAAGGCGGCGCGAATCCGAAATGACCGAATCACCTAGCTTCTGCAACGGTGCGCAAGCTCGTGAAAACAAGCGCAAAAAACTCTTTCTTGAATTATGAGCCCCCTGCTCTAACCGCTGAGCTACAGGCCCGGATTGATCGTGGACTGAAGCATAGCATATCGCGACAGCCAACACTGGAACCTTGGCAGCTTCATTCAGCTAAAATTTCGGATTGCGGATTGTGGATTGCGGATTTGGGATGAGAGCGTGATTCGCGCAATCCTGAGCACAATTGAAATCGCGCTTCTCAGTGCATTGATCCTGGCAAGCCACTGTGCAAATTATCAGGACGTTTTCGTTGCTGGCAACGTTTACTTCGTCGATGCGGATTGTTACGCGCGCATGACGCGCGTGCGGATGTGCCATGCAAAGCCGGGATTGATCGTTCGGCATCAGAGTTTTGAGAATTATCCGGAGGGAACACCTCCGCACACCACCGCGCCGCTGGATTATCTCATCCTGGGGTTGTCACTTCTGCTAAAGCCATTTACGGCGCACACGCTGGATTTCGCCGGAGCATTCATCTCGCCGTTGCTGGCGCTGGTTGGAGGCTGGTTTCTCTGGTGGTGGTCACGCCGAATGAGATTCCGGTACCGCTGGGTCATGTTCGTCTTGTACGCGATCAGTCCCATTCTGGTTCACGGGACGGAGCTTGGCAGGCCCGATCATCAATCCTTATCGATGCTGCTCGTCACGATCGCGATTTGCGCTGAGTGGAGTTCGCGGACAAAAGCAGCCGAAACCGCTGCCTCGACAGATTGGGATAGATGGAGCGTCGTTAGTGGTATCGCGTGGGGATTGGCGATTTGGAATTCTGCTTATGAATCGCTCGTCGTATTTCTGCTTGTGATGGTCGTGAGCGCACTTGAAAACCGACAGGCGCTGCTGGCGAAATCTCGGCGTGCCGGGTGGCTTTGTTTTGTTCTCACCATTGCCATCGCGCTTTTGATTGAGCGGCGCATGCCCTCACTCGCGATTTTCCACTCGAACGCGATTTTCCAAAACTGGGGCAGCACCGTCGGCGAACTCGCGCACGTGTCACCGGCAAATGTAATCTGGTTGCGCTGGTGCGGATATTTTCTGCTTCTCACACCCTTTTTGATTTGGATGAGCGTGAGCAGAAACAGTAGAAGAAGTGAACAAACAATGCCATGGTTTGTGCCTGCGCTTCTCGTTGCAACTTATGGTCTCACCATTTGGCAGGCACGCTGGGGATACTTTTTCGTATTGATGTTCGTAGTAGCGCTTCCGGCTTTGCTCGCACCAATCAAATCGCGTGTCGCAGTTTGGATCGCATTTGTATTGTCGATGTATCCGATTTTGCGCGATTGGGATGAAAGACTTTGGCCGAACGAAGCGCAATTAGCCTCGCGTGTGGAACAGCGTAACGAAGCGGCGCAAATACGCGACCTCGCTCTCAATTTGCAATCGACAGAGACGCGCCCGTGCCTTGCGCCATGGTGGCTTTCGCCCTCGATTGCTTATTGGTCCGGGCAGCCTGGAGTCGCCGGAAGTTCGCATGAAAGTCTAAGCGGCATCGAAGACAGCGCTCGATTTTTTCTTTGCGAGGATTCACAAAAAGCCCAGGAAATTCTAAAGAAACGACAGGTGGTGTGGGTCTTTGCATATGATTCCGAACGCGTGGCGCAAAATTCCGCAGCCGTCCTGAAGGAGCCGTTGCCTCCGCATCCGCTGTGTCGCGTGTTGGATCGAACGCCCGGCCAGGCACCGCCGTTTCTGGTTTTTTCCGCACAGAATGCGACGTGCAAACTTTACCGCGTCGCCATTGAACGATAGGACGACAAAAATTTTGCAATCACGAGCGAGAATCCGTTGACAGGCATCGGTGAGTATCACATTACTATCAGATGCTCAAAAGATTCGTCCCGCAAAGGCCGATGCCGCCGGTTCGAGAAGAACCGCGGAATCCGGAATCAGATGACACCAATCATTTTGCGAGTCGCGAAGAACCAGCACCAACACCAACAATAATCCATAATCCAAATCCAAATCCAAAACCTATGGCAGACCACGGTGGAAAAGACATCCTCTCGAGCGATGTCGAAATAAAAGGCTCGATCAAGTTCCAAAAGGAACTTCTCATCGACGGGAAGGTCGAAGGGGAAATTAATTCTGACGGCGTTTTAACAATCGGTGAAAACGCTGACATTCGGGGTGAGATAAAAACCAAATCGATCACCGTCTATGGCAAGGTGCACGGCAACATCACCGTGGCCGAGCGCTGCGAGCTAAAATCCAAATGCACGTTGCAGGGAGATTTGAAGGCAGCGCGTCTCACCATCGAAGAGGGAGCAACTTTCATTGGCAAGTCGGAAGTCACCAGCGGAGCGATTCCCGCAAAGGCGACCTCAGCGCGTCCTGAAGTTGTGCGGCCTAGCGAGCCAATCAAAGCGGCGTTCGGGGCGCGCGCATAAAGAAAGGGATATTGGCTTAAGGTCCAGTGGCCAATCCGTTGCCTGCAAAAGTCAGTGCGGAATGCCCGCACTGTGGCTTCAAGCAGATGGAATATGCGGCGGCCAAAAGCTCAATGTGCCGCCAGTGCGGCCGCTCCTTTTCTCCGTTCGTTCCGAAACCCGGCCTGAAACTACGGACAAAAGAAGAAACTCCCCCGCCACAGAGCTCTTCCATTTTTGGCAGGTTCGAAGATTTTTGGAAGCGGCAACGGAGTTCGATAATCGAGTGCTTTGAATGTAAACGGAAACAGCAGGTCTGTGGCGGGGCGACCTCAACAATCTGCCCTGCGTGCAGCACGCATATTGATCTGCGCGACTACAAAATCACGAACGGTTTCAGCCGAAGCATTCGAACACGCGGCGACGTGCACCTGACCGGCAAAGGCGATCTGGGCAGCAGCAGCGTGGTTTGCCGATCCGCCTTGGTCGAAGGGAGGCTGCGCGGAAATCTGCATTGCGACGGCATTGCGACCATCAATTACTCGGGCAAAATTCCCGGCCGTATCAGCGCGCAACACATCGTCGTTGAACGCAAGGCCAACATTCACTGCTTCCGTAGAGTTCGTGCGGGAAGTATCGAAATCAAAGGCAAGATGTCAGGAGAGATCACAGCGCAAACAATGGTGACCATTCACAAAAAGGGTTCACTGGAAGGCGATGTTACCGCAAGGGCTATCACTGTAGAGAAAGGCGGAATGTTTTCCGGCCAGCTGGTGATCGGGGACATCAGTATTACGCAGGGAGAATTGTTGCAAGGGCAAGAACCGGCTGCGGCGAGAATTCCTGAGTCCAATTTCCCAGACACCGCACCGCGACCACTCCCTGCGACTTAATAACGATCTCCATGCAAAGACTGCATCCGCGCAGTCCTTACGAGAAGCTGGGCGGTTATGTTCATCTGCCGCGTTTGATCGACAAGGCCAGGCTGCACCGCAAAGGATTACTTGACGGCTACAACTATAAAACCGTTGGATTCGATAAACATTTCCTCGCGTTTCTCAAACTCGATGGCGACGCATTTGAAGAAATCGCCAACAAGCTGGAGGATGACGACGCAATTTTAGAATGGGTGCAAAAAAACGGAGCGCGACATTCCGCCGAAGCAGTTGAACAATGGAACCAGGCCATGATTTCGCGGCATCCCGACACCGCTGCCAAAAAGGCGCGTTTCCTCCATTTCCTCAAAGAGGCGGGCGGCGAAGGGCGCAAGGATATTCGGACTTATTTCGATCTGATCGAGTTTGATGAAGGGCGACTGAAATGACCCGCCTTCGCCAAGGCTACGGCGTGGCTGCGCCGCCTTGGCTATGATGCCGTCTTAAGCCTTGCGAGAATTGCATCTGCGTTCTCGAGCGTTTCTTTGCTGCCGATATCAAGCCATCTTCCTTTGATCTCAAACGTCTCTACCGGTTTGCGTGTGTACAACCATTGCACAAACCGGCCTGGCTGGTCGCGATTATTCCCCGCGGCGAGATAGGTCGTTAGCAGAGACAGAACTGTAGGCGAATAATAGTAAAGAGCGATCGCGGCAAGGGTTCCCTGAGGCTTCTTCGGTTTTTCCTCAAACCGGGTAATGATTCCCTCAGCATCGACGGTAATGTTGCCGTATTTCTTGATAGCTTCGAAATCCCGGACGTCGTAGACCGCTACTGTTGCGTCGGTTTCCCTCGCACGCTCCACAAAATTCGTCAGCGATTCAGTGAACAGGTTGTCGCCAGCGATGACTAAGAGAGCGCTTTGGCTCAAGTTCTCGCGCGTGATTACAAAATTGATATCGCCGATCGCACCGAGCTTATCTTCATCGCTCGTGGAGCCGTCGTTGACGATTTTGAATTTGAATTCTGGATGAGCAACCTGATAGCGGCTGCTCCATTCCTCGAAATCAGCTGCAAATTTGTCGTTTGTGACGATGTAAATCGTTTCCAGGTCGGGAACACCCGCAAGATTGTCCACCACCCATTCGATAATCGGTTTGCCACCTACCACGAGCAGCGGTTTTGCCCTGTTGAGCGTCAGCGGATAAAGTCGCGTGGCGTATCCGGCAGCTAAAATTAGAACGTTCATGAAATTAAAATGATGCCAGATGGCGGCGCCTTTTACTTACTGCGATTTCGCAGTGCCTCCACTGAGAATTGCGTTCTTGAGATGCTTCTGAATCAACTGGATACGGTTGGGATCGGTGATTTTGGCATGAGTTGAGCCGTCCAGCCCATACAGCGTATCAATGGCAGCGCCAGCCTGAGTGTTAATACGAGAAAGCGGGATCAAAATATTTTCGCGATCAAGGCAGCTCAACACGTCGTAGAGCAAACCGATTCGATCCGGCGCCTGAATCTCAATAAGGGTGTACGTCGGATGCGTTTTGTTAGCGATGGAAATGCGCGTCGGAAATTCAATCCCTGGTACAGCGGGAGGGCTTTGGCGCTTTGCTTTTTCAATTAACGGGAGGAAATCGAAGTTCTCATCCTCGAGTGCTCGTTGCAAGGTTCGCTCCACCAACTCGAAGTCGCGCGGGTTATTGACAGGGCGAGCTTTCGTATCACACACACGAAAAATACAAAGCACCACGTTATCGCCGCGTGGAAAAACATCAGCGCTCAAAATATTCAACGGCACAACGGAGAATGATCCGGCGAGTTTAGCCAGCAACCGATCACGCTCCCACGTGCAGAAAGTTGCGACGCTGTGTCCCTGCTCTGGCACGATCTTCCATTTGATTGCTGGAGGCAGCGGAAAGTCCCCCGCGCTGGAAACATTCTCAAGAAAGCGCCGAAACAGTTTCAAGTGCTGGACAATTTCCGGGAGATCGCTGGCGCGGAAATAATTATCGGCCATGAACTCAAAGTGCGCTTCGATTTCACTGGCATAATCTGGAGAAAGTTTCTCAGCGACTGCGGCCTGCAGGCTTTCGCGCTCAATTCTTGTTTGTTCATAGTACGATTCCCGGTCGCCCAAATAATGCGAGGTCTCATGAAACAATTGCCAAACGAGCGACTCTTTCCAATCCGACCAGGCTTCCGGACTCGTCCCCTGACCATCAGCCAAGGTGAGCAGCATTAGTGCATTCAGGTTTCTCTGATGCTTCACGATGTGGCCAAATTCCGTGACTGTGGCGGGGTCATCGAGGTTTCTCTGCTGCGCGGTCCTCGAGAGGGTAAGATGATGATCAACCAGCAGGATGAGCGACTTGCGCTGCTCGGATGACAACTGCAAACGCGCAGCTACACGCTGGGCGAAGAGCGCGCTTGCTTCAGAATGTGGTCTGGCACCGACGGCTTTGCCGCTGTCGTGCAAAAGGAGCGCAAGATAGAGAACCAGCGGGTCGTCGAGTTGCTCAAGAATATTTCGATAAGCAATCAATTTCGGATCATTCGTCTCCGCGAGCGCATCGAGTTTGTCGATACATACTAATGTATGCTCGTCGGCTGTATAACGATGTAGAAACTCATGTTGCACGAGACAGGTAAGCTGACCGAATTCGGGAATATAACGGCCGAGAAAATCGACTCGATGCATCATTCGCAGGATGCGGCCTACTCTGCCTTTTTCTGATAGAACCGATTTGAAGATCTCGCGTGGGCCGCGTGCATATTGATAAGTACGAGTGACGTGCCGGAGGCTTCTGCTCAGCAAATCTGCCAGTTCCGGGCTGAGATCCAGATCGCGCTCCTGCGCAAGCTGAAATGCCTGCATCATCTGCTCGGGCTCTTTGCGAAAAACATCGCGCCGTGCTGCGTGCAGTTGTTTGTTTCGCACAAAGAAGGAGTCGCCGATGGAAGTTTTGTCGGCTCGGATTAAGGGAAGAAAACTGAAAAGAGCGCGTGTTTTGTTCGTAACATATCCGCTCACAAATTGTTCCGTGATACGTTCCGTCACTCGAAAGATATTCCGCGCGTGCTCGTAATAGTCCCGCATGAGCGCCTCGCTGCGGAGCTGTCCATTTCGAGGAGAATAATTGAGCCGTCTTGCAATTTGCTCCTGCAAGTTAATGTGCAGTGTGTCGGTCGCGCGTCCGGTCGCGTAATGCAAATCCGTGCGCAAGCGCAGGAGAAAATCGTAGGCTCTCTCGATCCGTCGCTGGTCGCTTTCGCTCAACCAGTCTTTCCCAACGAGCTGGTTGGTGCTTAGCGAACCCTCTTTGAAGTAGGTCATCCAAAGCAGATTTTGGTAATCGCGCAGTCCGCCACATCCGCTCTTCAAGTTTGGCTCCTGCAGATATACGCTGTCGCCGAACTTGTTGTGTCGGGCGACCTGATCTTGCATGCGCATTGCGACGTATTCCCGTTCGTGCGCCCCAACGCATTTTGAACGAAATTGCGCACGAAATTCCCGCGCCAGCTCACTGTCGCCGGCGAGAAAGCGCGACTCCAGCATCGCGGTCTTGGTGCGCATATCAGTGTTAGCCTGCGCAATCGCTTCCTTGATGGAACGAGTGGAGTGCCCAACCTTGAAACCGCTGTCCCATAGCAGATAGAGAACTTGATTCACCATCTCCTCCAGGTCCGGTGAAATCTTTGCCGCCCGTTGGTGATGCAAAACCATCACGTCGATATCGCTGAATGGATTGAGCTCACCCCGGCCATATCCGCCAAGAGCGATCAACGCCAGCGGAACTTTGCGCTCGCCATTTCCGGACGTAGTAGCAGCGGCGCCGCCGAAGACGTATCGCAACAAAACGTCGACTAGTTCAGCGCGGCACGCACAAATTTCGCGGCCACCTCCGCCGGCCTGGTGATTCAGGCGCAAGCGATGCTCTTCGACCTTGAGAAACTTTTTGTAAAGTGGGAGAACCTCCGTCGGGCGTCTGGCCCCGGTCGCGGCAAGGCGACTTTCGGCGTGAGCCAAAACTTGCTCCAGATGTCGGGACATTGTCATCGCGAACTTCGATTACGCGTAATGTAAAATTGGAAATCCAAAATCCAAAATGTGTATCCTCGCCAGAAACGTGTCTAAAAGTCGTCTCATAAGTGACGCTGTCATGTCCGCCACGGCGGATTCGTCCTGCGGCGAATGGAGCGAAGCGAAACATTTCTGATTTATTTCCGTTGGGGAACATCGAGGCGAAATTGATCCGAGATTCTTCTCCCGCGAGTGCGGATCGGAATGCCACTGTGAGAGGGCGTGTAACACAGCAGGCGCGATTCCGATTGCGCTGCAATCAACTCAGTATTTCAAAAATGACGTGACCGGCGTTGGCTCGAGTCGTTTGCGCCCCTGGAGGAATTCTAACTCAATTAGGAACTGTGCTTCCAGCAGATGCCCGCCGGCGTTACGGATGAGGACGGCCGCGGCAGCAGAAGTCCCGCCGGTCGCGAGCAAATCATCTAACAGCACAACCCGTTCATCTGCGCTTATACCATCGATATGCATCTCCATTTCAGCTTCGCCGTACTCGAGCGAGTACTTAGCGATCTCCGTCTTATAGGGAAGCTTGCCGCGTTTGCGAATCGGAACGAAACCGACGCCAAGTTCATACGCAACGGCCGATCCAAAAAGAAACCCACGCGCATCAATCCCGACAATTTTGTCGATGGTCAGGCCGCGACACCGCTCCAGAAAGAGATCAATCGACGCACGGAACAACGCCGGATCATTCAACACGGGCGTGATATCCTTAAACACGATGCCTTTCTTTGGAAAATCGGGCACATCGCGCACAGCCGCATGGAGCTTCTCGATGATCGACGTGGCCACTGGCGCGAACGCTAGCTGGCTGCAGTGAGACGTCAATCCGGGTTCCAAAACCAAGGATCGCGATAGTGCTCGCCAGACACGTGGCGGAAAACGATGCAGCATTGCCAAGTCGGGACAGCAATCTAAGATAATGTTGTCACGGTGGATCGATATCTACTCATCCTTTCGACGTTCTGTTTTCTCGCAGCGGTTCTGCACACGGTTATTGAGCTGCGTGCCGGGGTGTTTCGGCCGATGCGATTCAATTTTTTTGCCGTCGGTTTGGGATTCATTTTTCAGACGGCGTTCTTGTCGGTGCGCGGGCACGAGCTGGGTCGCTGTCCGCTGACGAATTTATTTGAGGTTTTTATCTTTCTTGCGTGGTCGGTTGCGGCGATCTACATGCTCGTCGGCCCCGCTTATAGGCTGTCGCTCATGGGTGCTTTTACCGCGCCGCTGGTGGTTTTACTACAGGGATTTGCGCTGCTTGCGCCGATCGACATTCGTCACCCGGTTAAGGTGCCGGCAGCCCCTTGGCTGGAATTTCACGCATCCATTTCTCTCGTGGCTTGTGGCGCGTTCGCGCTGGCTTGCATAGCGGGCGTGATGTATCTGGTGCAGGAACGCCAGCTCAAAACACATCACCTGCATTCGATTTTTTATCATCTGCCCCCGCTGACTGATCTGTTCGCTGCCATCACCCGTCTGCTTTGGTGGGGGTTTGCGCTTTACACGCTGGGCATTGTGAGCGGTTTTTTTACCGGCCACCCATTGCCGCGCGTGCAAGTCGGGGCCGCTGTTGGAGTCTGGCTGCTTTACGCAGCGATTTTGCAAGGCCGTCATCTTCGTTGGCTCGCGCCAAAACGCGTGGCTACATTGTGCATCATCGGTTTTAGCGCCGCGTTGACGCTTCTCTGGGGGATTACATTCACCGCGCAGATGCATCCGCTGCCATGAATCTTTTCTGCATCGGTTTGAGCCATCACACAGCGAACGTGGCAACGCGCGAGCAGTTTGCAGGCGGCGCGACGGCTGACTCGATCGTGCGCGAAGCCGGTTGCACCGAAGCGCTGCTGCTGAGCACGTGCAATCGGGTGGAGGTTTACGCTGTTTCGCACCAACGCATTTCCACCGATGAAATTGCGCGTTGCCTTATGCGGAAAATGGATACCGATCCTCATGACTACGCGCCTCCATTTTACCGATACGAGGCTGAAAAATGCGTGCACCACCTTTTCCGGGTCACCTCCGCGCTCGACTCGATGGTTGTCGGCGAGAGCGAGATACTGGGGCAGGCGAAAAAAGCATACGAATCTGCCAGGACATCCGGCGCAGTCGGTCCCTATT
>Ga0193721_1000339_pt1 | contig 13642 bp, 15 predicted proteins | sample U2s2metaG_FD_145078 | JGI IMG/M metagenome (GOLD analysis project Ga0193721, IMG submission 145078) | Soil microbial communities from a riparian zone of the East river system, Colorado, United States - U2s2 | ecosystem: Environmental > Terrestrial > Soil > Riparian zone | place: USA: East River...
ACGCCACCGCCGCGTTCCGTCGGCTGGCCGAGCGACATGGGCCGTTCGTGTCGCGCGGCGATCAGTCGGGCACGCACCAGCGCGAGCTGGCCTTGTGGAAGCGGGCGGGTTTCGCGACCCCGCCCCCTGGCGACTGGTACGTCGAGGCGGGGCAGGGGATGGGTGCCTCCTTGCAGCTCGCGGATGAAAAGCGCGCCTACACACTCACCGACCGCGCCACCTATCTCGCGTGGCGCGACAAGCTGCAGCTCGTGCCCATGGTCGAGGGCGACTCGCTCTTGTACAATGTGTACCACGTGCTCGAGCTCAACCCCAGAAACGCGGCGCGCATCAACGTGACGGGGGGCTGGGTGTTCGCGGACTTCCTCGTCTCTCCCGAAGCCCAACGGCTCATTGGAGCGTTCGGGAAATCGCGTTTCGGCCAGAGCCTGTTCGTACCGGATGCGGGGAAGGAAGATCGCTGGTAGTGTCTCGATAGGAGACAGAGCCTGTCTCCCAGGTGGGTCAGAGTGCCCTATGGCGAGAACGCCCCGCTGCATCGGGAACAGGCATGCTTCTTGATCCCTTATCCAGGCTAAGCATATATAGAGGATAGCCCCATGATGCTCGCACTGCTGCTCTCACTCGCCGGCTCCGCCACTCCCAACGCGGCGGCCGCGGGCGCGCGAATCGACGACCCTCCGATCAAAGTCTGGCTCAATCACGACGACTTCCAGCGCGGCGACAAGGCCCGGGTGAACGTCCGGGTGGCCGACGACGGCTATCTGATCGTGCTCCGCGCCGACGCCCGTGGCCGAGTGCGGGTGCTGTTCCCGCTCGACCCGTCGGACGACGCGTTCGTGCGCGGTGGGAAGACGGTCGAGGTGCGTGGCCGCGGGGATCGCGAAGCGTTCTCCGTCGACGATGGCGAGGGCTCGGGACTGGTGCTCGCCGCCCGGGCGGTCGCGCCGTTCAAGTTCGACGAGTTCGTGCGGGGCGATCACTGGGACTACCGCGTGCTCAGCGCGCGCGAGTCGGGCGACGACAAGGAAGCGGCGCTCGTCGACATCGTGCAGCGCATGGCTCCCGACGGTCACTTCGACTACGACGCCGTGACGTACGTGGTCGCGGCGGCGCGGAACTATTCCGCCTCGTACTATCCCGGCTACTCGGGGCTCGGCATCGGCTTCGGCTGGGGCTGGCCGTACCGCTACCGCTACGGCTTCTACAGCACCTGCTACGATCCGTTCTACTACGATCCGTTCGTCTGCTACGATCCTTTCCCCTACTTGCCGTACCGCTACGGCTTCTCGTACGGATACGGGTATCGGCGCATCTACCGGCCGTTCATTTACGGCGGCTACGCGTTCCCCAACCGGCAGCGCGGCGGCGCGTTCATCGCCCGGGTGCGGACGGGCCCCGGTGTGCACATGTACTTCAAGGATCAAGTCGGCGCGAATGCGTCGGTGGGAGGCATCGGTCCGCGGTTCCGCGTTCCGCAGGGGACGCTGGTCGCGCGAGCGCGGCCCACCGCGGCGGCGGTACGGGAGCGTGCCGGCGCGCGGCGGGACGACGTCGACCGCCAAACCTTATTCTCCGGGCGCGATCGTCCCGAGGTGCGCGATGGTCGGGACCGGCCGTCCGACCGTTCCCCCTCCGGACGCGATCGTCCCGAGGCGCGCGACGGTGGCGACCGGCCGTCCGACCGTTCCACGCCCGCGGCGCGTGAGCCCGAGCGGCGCGGGCGTGATGGTGGCCGCGACCCCGGTGCGTCGAGCGCGCCGCGCGCGCCCAGCGGTGGGGACCGCCGCGTAGCGCCGCCGCCCCGCGCGGAGCGTTCGAGTCCGCCGAGCCGCGGCGGTGACGGCGGTGGCAGTCGTGGCAGTAGCGGTGAGGGGCGCAGAGGCGGCGGGGGCGGGGGGGGTGGCGGGGGGGGGGGGGGGGGAGGGGGGGGGGGGGGGGGGGGGGGGGGGGGGGGGGGGGGGGGGGGGGGGGCGGCGGCGGGCACCGGCGGCCGTAACCAGACATCCGCAGGGTAGACATAGGGGCGCAGCATGCTGCGCCCCTGCTTTTTTCAGTGCAGATTCTCCCGCCTCGTGACGGAGCTCAAGCGGTCGCTGCGCCTGGTGGACGGCCTCGCCATGGTGGTCGGGATCATGGTGGGCTCGGGAATCTTCCGGACGCCCGGGCTCGTGGCGGCGCAGCTCGGCCGCCCCTGGCTCACCTTCCTCGCCTGGGTTCTGGGCGGCGCGCTGGCGCTGCTCGGCGCGCTGTGCTTCGCCGAGCTGGCGACGCGGTACCCCAGAGCGGGCGGCAAGTACGTGTACGTGCGCGAGGCGTTCGGCCCGCGCGCCGGATTCGTGGTGGGCTGGGTGGAGGGGATCGCGATCTACCCGGTGGCCATCGCGGCGATCGCGGTCGTGGCCGGAGAGTACGCCGGCCGGCTGGCCGGCGTCGAGCCGGGCCACACACGCTGGGTGGGCGTCGGGCTCGCGGGCGTCTTCACCGCGATCAACCTCGCCGGTGTCGCGTCGGGACGCTGGGCCCAGAACCTCGCGACCGGGGCGAAGATCCTGGCCCTGGCGGGCGTCGTCGTGCTGGCGTTCGTCGCGGGTAACGGCGCGGGCTGGCGCTCGACCCTGCCCACCGCACCGACCGGCGGCGCAGCGCTCGTCGCCCTGGCGCTCGCGTTCCAAGCGGTGATCTGGACGTACTACGGCTACCTGGACGCCGCCAAGATCGCGGAAGAGGTGGTCGATCCCGGTCGCACCCTGCCGCGCATCCTGCTCGGCGGCATCGCGATCGCGACCACGCTCTATCTCCTGCTCAACGCAGCCTTTTTCCAGGTGCTCACGATCGATCAGATCGCGGCCTCGAACCTCGCCCCTGGAGACGTCGCGGCGGCGGTCACCGGCGCGCGCGGCGGCCGCCTCGTGGCCGGGATGGCGGTGCTGGTGGTGCTGGCGTCGCTCAACGGCAACATCTTCGTCACGCCGCGGGTGATCTTCGGGCTGGCCCGCGAGGGACTGGGACCGCGCTGGCTGGCGCTCGTCAACGCGGGCGGCACGCCGTGGGCCGCGATGGTGCTCGTGGGCGCGGTCGCGATCGCGCTCGCGGCGACGGGCACGTTCGAGTCGCTGCTCGGCCTGGCCATCACCGTCGTGCTCGTGATCGACAGCTTCACCGTGCTGGCGCTGTTCCGGCTGCGCGCCCGGCAGCCGAATGCGCCGTTCCTGGTACCGCTGTTTCCCTGGGTGCCGCTCGCGTTCGTAGGCGTGTACGCGGCGCTGTTCGTAGGGACGACGCTGGGCCGGCCGGGGCTCGTCGCGACGGCGCTGGCCGTGCTCGCGGGAGCATACGGGCTCAGCTGGACGATTAGAACGAACGACGAGGGTCGGGTCGTTGGACGCCCAGGCTGAAAGCCTGGGCTCGGCTACTCCGGTTCCAACCCCTCGATCCGGTGCAGCTCCTGCTGACTGTCTCGGGTGTTCGCCGGCCGATAGAGGATGACCCGGGCGCGTTCGAGGGTGATGAGCCCGCCCCCGATCATCTGGTCCAGGTCGGGGAGCAGCGCCTGGATCGCCGCTTCGGTCTCCACCACCTCGATGATGAGCGGCAGGTCGAGCGAGAGGCGCAGCACCTTGTCGGTGTGCACGACGCTGGACGCGCCGAAGCCGGCCACGCCACGCAGTACGGTGGCGCCGGCGAGCCCCTTCTGGCGCAGCCGCTCGAGCAGCGCCTCGTACAGCGGCTTTCCGCCGTACTTATCGCTCTCCCCGATGAAGATGCGCATCAGGGTACGCTCACCCTTGAATCGATGCGGCATGGTGCCTCCCGTCACAACAGTTTGCTCGCCAGCGCCGTCCCGAGGACGACCGCGGCGAGGCACCCGAGGATGCCGCCGAGGGTGATGTAGGTGATCAAACGTGGTTGAGCAGGTTCACTGCCATAAAAAGAAGGCGAACTCCATCGCCTGGGCGAAACCTAAGGCGGGGGCGGCAACGGACGGTAGAGGGCGATAATGGGCGGCACTGTGACGCAATGGCTGCTGGTCGGCGGGGCGGCGCTCGTGGCGAGCACGCTCGCCGCCGTCGCGGGGTTCGGCGGCGCAGCGGTGCTGCTGCCCGCGCTCGTCGCGATGTTCGGAGTGCGCGACGCGATCCCGATCCTCACCGTGGCGCAGCTGGTGGGCAACGGCAGCAGGGTGTGGTTCAACCGCCGTGAGCTCGACGTGCCCGTCGTGGGCTGGTTCGCTCTCGGTGCCGTGCCGCTCGCCCTGGTCGGCGGCGTGCTCTTCGCCACCGCGCCCCTGGCCGCGCTCCAGCGGCTGGTGGGCGCGTTCCTGTTGCTCATGGTCGTGTGGCGCCACGTTCCCCACGCGTCGACCTGGCGGCCGCCGGCCCGGGCGTTCGCTGCGCTCGGCGCGTTCTTCAGTTTTGTCTCCGCCCTGGTGGGGAGCGTCGGGCCGCTCATGGCGCCGTTCTTTCTCGCCTACGGGCTCGTGAAGGGCGCCTACATCGGCACCGAAGCACTGGCGACGGTGGTGATGCACGTGGCGAAGCTCGCCGCCTATCAGGGAACGGCGATCCTCACCGCGCGGGCGGTCGCGGTGGGCCTCGCGCTGGGACCGATCATGATCCTCGGCTCGTACGTCGGGAAGCGAGTGCTCGACCGGCTGCCGGAGCGGGTGTTCGTGGCGATCATCGAGCTCGTGCTGATCGGGACGGGGGTGTGGCTCCTCGTGTAACCGCCTATCTTTTCTCCCGTGCCCCGCCTCGCGATCGCCCAGATCCGCCCCTCGAAGGGCGACTACGGCGCCAATCTCCAGAAGATCGGCGGCGTGCTGGCGCAGCTCGCCAAGCTCGACCCGCCGGTGGACCTGGTGGTCTTTCCCGAGACCGCCACGTCGGGCTATTTCGTGGAGGGCGGGGTGCGGGACGTGGCGGTGACGGCGGGGACGCTGTTTCGCGACCTCACCCTCGAGCACGAGGCCGCGGGCGCCCCGCCCGTCGACATCGCCGTGGGGTTCTACGAGGTCTTCCAGAACCACTTTTACAACTCCTGTCTATACGCCTCACTCGGCAACGCCTCATCCGCAAGCGCCGCAGCCGGCATTCACCACGTGCACCGGAAGGTGTTCCTCCCGACCTACGGGGTGTTCGACGAGGAGCGGTTCGTGGATCGCGGCCGCGACGTCCGGGCGTTCGATACCCGCTGGGGCCGCGCCGCGATCCTGATCTGCGAGGACGCGTGGCACTCGATCAGCGGTACGATCGCCGCGCTCCAGGGAGCGCAGCTCGTGATCGTGCCGAGCGCGTCGCCGGCCCGCGGCACCGGGATGGACGAGGAGGGCACCCGGCTGCCGACGAGCGTGGTGCGGTGGGAGCGCATCCTGAAGGGGATCGCGGACGAGCACGGCGTGTGGGTGGCATTCGCGAGCCTGGTGGGGTTCGAGGGCGGCAAGGGGTTTCCCGGCGGCTCGGTGGTCGTGAGCCCGGGCGGCGAGATCGTGCTGCGCGGGCCTTTGTTCGAGGAAGCGGTGCTCACGCACGATGTGGACTTCGACGAGATCACGCGGGCGAGGGCGGAGGCGCCGCTGCTGGCCGACCTCGAGGTGAATCTGCCGCATCTGGTCAAGGACCTCGGGAGGCGGGAGGCGGGAGGCGGGAGAAAGAAGCGAGCAGCGGTCAAGTTCGATCCGGCCACCAACGGGTCCTCCGCCACCTCCCGTCTCCCGTCTCCCGCCTCCCGTGTTCACGTGGTTGGGCGGGGCGTGGAGGAAGGAGATCCCCTCGCCATCGATCCCGATCTGGCGCGCCGCTGGCTCGTCAGCTTCTTGAAGGACGAAGTCGTCCGCCGCCGCGGGTTCCCCAAGGGAATCGTGGGGATCTCGGGCGGCGTGGACTCGTCGCTCACGGCGTTCCTCGCCGTGGAAGCACTCGGCAAGGAGAACGTGATCGGCGTGCGGATGCCGTACCGCACCTCGTCCCCCGAGAGCCTCGAGCACGCGCAGCTCGTGATCGACCAGCTCGGCATCCAGTCGCTCACCATCGACATCAGCGCCGCGGTGGACGGCTATCTCTCCCAGGTGGAACAGAACGGGGCCGCCGATCCCACGCGCCGCGGCAACGTGATGGCGCGCGAGCGCATGATCGTGCTGTTCGACCTCTCGGCCAAGTACCAGGCGCTGCCAGTCGGCACCAGCAACAAGTCGGAGCGGCTGCTCGGCTACTTCACCTGGCACGCCGACGACACGCCGCCGGTGAACCCGCTGGGCGACCTGTTCAAGACGCAGGTGCGCGCCCTGGCGCGCCATGTGGGCGTCCCCGAGGTGATCCTCCGCAAGCCGCCCACGCCCGACCTGGTCCCCGGACAGACCACCGAGGGCGACTACGGCATCAGCTACGACAAGGTCGACCGCATTCTGTACTATCTGATCCGCGGCATGAAGTCGGCGGAGGTGGCGGCGCGCGGGTTCACCCCGGAGGAAGTGACCAAGGTGGCAGGGCGGCTCGAGTCCACGCACTGGAAGCGCCGGCTCCCCACGGTGGCCATGATGTCCCAGACGGCGATCGGCGAATTCTACCTGCGACCGGTGGACTACTGATGCGGCCCAAACATCCCCTCGACTCGGAAACGGTGATGGCCGAGCTGATGATGCCGCAGCACGCAAACATCATGGGCAACGTGTTCGGCGGCGTGATCCTGTCGCTCGTGGACCGGGTGGCCGCGGTGGCCGCGATCCGCCACGCCTCGAAGCCGTGCGTCACGGTGTCGGTGGACAAGGTGGACTTCAAGGAGCCGATCCACGTGGGCGAGCTGTTGACCGCGTACGCGCGCGTCAACTTCGCGGGCCGGACCTCGATGGAAGTGGGCGTGAAGATCATCGCCGAGAACGTGCTCACGGGCGCGAAGCGCCACACCAACTCGTGCTACGTCACCTACGTCGCGCTCGACGACAAGGGCGTGCCGACCGGCGTGCCACCCATCGTGCCCGAGACGCCGGATGAGAAGCGGAGGTATGACCGGGCGGCCAAACGGCGCGCTTCTCGAGTGATGGATCGCAGATACGATTCGGGGGCGGGGGAGTGAAGTCGGAACGCGGAACGCGGAAGTCGGAACAGACGTGGAAGCTCGTCCCGCGGTACGACGCTCACACTGATGTTCCGCGTTCCGCGTTCCCCATTCCGCGTTCATGAGGGTGGTGGCGGTCTTCGGGGGCGGAGGGGCGAAGTCCCTTGCCCACGCCGGCGCCTGGAAAGCCCTCCACGAAGCCGGTCTTGCTCCGTCACATATCGTCGGCACCTCCATGGGGGCGGTGATCGGCGCCGCGCTCGCCGCGGGCGCGAGCTACGACACGGTCGTGGCTACCGCGTTGTCGCTCCGCACTCGCGACGTCGCCGCGCTGCACGCCTGGTCGCTCGCGAAGGGCGTGTTCGCCGCCAGCATCTTCAAGCCCGATCCCCTGAAGCAGACGATCGCGCGGCTCGTCCCGGCCATCCGCTTTGCCGAGCTCCAGATCCCGGTGACCATCACCGCGACGGACGTCGATTCGGGGGAGCTGGTGCTGTTCGGCGCGCTCGGTCAGGACGCCCCGCTGGTCGACGCGCTGTACGCGTCGTGCGCGCTGCCGCTGTACTACCCGCCGGGCGTGATCGCCGGCCGGCGGCTGGCGGACGGGGGGCTGCGCGCCGTGCTGCCGCTGCAGGTGGCGCGGCGCATCCCCGCCGATCTGGTGGTGGCGATCGACGTGGGACCCGGGTTCGACGAGCCGCGGCCCGAGCGACCGGCCCCGATTCCGCCGCTGGTGCGCGCGCATGGCGAGGCGATCCGCATCATGATGGCGGCGCAGACGGAGCGGGCGGTCGCCGATTGGCCCAAGGACGGAGCGCGGCTCGTGCTGGTCCGGGCCGTGGCGGAGCGGGAGGCGACATTTGCGGTCGGTGCGGGGGAGAGATTTCTGAAGGCCGGCTATGATGCGACAATGCGGGCTGTGGGCTGATACATTACAACCCTATGCTCGCTCGCGAGATAATGATCGCTGACCCGTACGTCGTCGCCGCCGGCGCCACCAGCGCCGAAGTGGCGCTGTTGATGGGCCGGAAGGACATCTCGGTCGCGCCCGTGGTGGACAATCCCAAGGATCGCCGCTATCTGGGCACGATCTCGGACCGCGACATCGTGACGCTGTGCGTGGCGGCGGGGCACGACCCGACGGAGTGCAAGGCGCAGATCCACGCCCGCCAGGACACGATCGTGGTGACGCCCGACACGGAGCTGGGAGGATTCCAGATCGAGCAGCTCGACGATGCGGATACGCACATCAGATCGACGATTGTGGTGGTGGACGGGAATAAGAAGGTGGTGGGATTCATTCCGCACCCGGAGTTCATACAAGGGATCGTGATAGTCAGAGAATGAGATGAGGCGCCGAGGCGGGCAGTAAGACGCGTAGGTGCGCAGGCGCGTAGCGGTGATCAGGGGTTAGGGGGTAGGGTGGCGCATCGCCGTGTCTCCCACTTTGCGCAACAGACCCCAGAGAGTCTTCGCAGTTTCGGTCGCTATCGCATCCAAGCGGGCGTAGTCCGCGGCATCGATGTATTCCAGGTCTTTCGCAAGCTCAAGGGCGCTTTCGACTTCGGCGAGCGATCCTCGGGCGACGTCCAGAAAACGACGGAATTCCTTTGAGCCCTTCGTCGCACTCCCTTCCGCGATATTGAGCGGGACGCTGCTCGACGCACGAAGCAGCTGCACAGACAGGACCTTCTGATCAGCATCGGGAAAGCGCTTCGCCGCCCGAGCGCATTCGATCGCGAGGCGCTGCGCGTGCTGCCATACCTTTAGTGTTCGAAAAGGGGCCATGGGCGCCACGATAGCAGGCGGCAACGAAGCTGTGGTATCTAGGCGTCTTACTCTCCACTCAGCAGCTAGTAGATTAGTGCTGTGCCCCGAAAGTATTTCACTCTGGCCGAAGCCAACCGCACGCTCCCTCTCGTGAAGCGCATCGTGTCGGATCTCGTCGCGCTCCATCCCCAGTGGCGCGATCTCGTGGCGAGGTACGAAGTCGTCGCGGCCGCGGCGCGGCCCGAGTGGGGCGAGTCGACGGAGCAGTTGGCGCTGCGCGGCCGCGTCGAGGACGTGGCGCGCCAGATCAGCGACTACCTCGTGGAGCTCGAGCAGATCGGCTGCGTGTTCAAGGGGTTCGACCAGGGCCTGGTGGATTTCTACGGCAAGCTCGACGGGCGCGAGATGTTCTGGTGCTGGAAAGCGGGCGAAGAGAGAATCGAGTACTGGCACGACCTCGAAGCGGGCTACGCGGGACGGCAACCGATACCGGTCACGGTGGGAGGCGAAGGATGAGGGGCTTGTGGCTGCTGGTGCATGTCCTCGGGTTTACTCTCTGGCTCGGCGGCGGCATCGCCACCATGGTGGCGGGCCTGAGCGCGAAGCGACTGGGGGCGCGGGAGCGGCTCGTGGCGTACAAGCTGATCGGAGCGATTCAGCGCTTGCTGGTGGGCCCAGGCGCGATCGCGGTGGTGCTGTCGGGCCTGTTCCTCTCCATGCCGTACATGAAGCAGGGCGTGGTGCCCCACTGGCTCGGCGTGATGATGGTCGCGGGGATCCTGGGGGCGATCGGCGCGGTAGCGATCAGCGTCCCGACGGCGGCGAAGCTGGCCCGGCTGGAGCCCGAAGGGAACGAGCTGCCGGCGGCGTTTCACGCGCTCCGGAAGCGGCAGATCGTCGCGGCGACGATCGCGGGAGGATTCGGGCTCATCGCGATGTTTGCGGTGACGCTCGGAAAATAACGGGATGCGGGAGGCGAGAGGCGGGAGGCGGGAGGCGGGCGCCCCCTACCTCTCCCGTCTCCCGTCTCCCGTTTCCCGGCCAAGTTGAGCCCGTCTCCCCGTCTTGCAGTTTGGCTGCACCGGGCACTCCCCGCACTTCGGCTTCCTGGCGACGCATATCAACGCTCCCAGCTCCATGATCGCCTGATTGAATTTCCAGGCGCGTTTGCCGGTCTTGGGGACGAGAGCGGAGGCGAGTTGCCAGACATCGCTTGACGACGGGGAGAGGGGAGAGGGGAGAGGTACGTTCCGGCGTTCCGCCGGCTTGCGCTTGGCTGTCGCAAACCTCTTCCCTCTCCCTTCTCCCCCGAAGAACACTCTCCCAATCACCCTCGCCACGTTCGTATCGACGGCCGGCACCGGCTTCTCGTAGGCGAACGTCGCAACGGCTCCCGCTGTGTATGGACCAACGCCCGGAAGCTTGACCAGCTCTTCCGGTACGTCAGGCAACTTGCCGTCGTGATCCCGACTGACCACGCGCGCGAGCGCGTGGAGATTCGAAGCACGGGCGTAGTAACCAAGGCCATCCCAAGCTTCTCGGACCGCCCGGGGCCGAGCGCGCGCCAGTGTCTCGAGATCGGGAAATCGGTCCAGGAACCGCGGATAGTACTCCGTCACACGGTTCACCTGCGTCTGCTGCAGCATGAACTCGGAGACGAGCACGCGGTATGGATCGCGCGTGCGGCGCCACGGCAGGTCGCGCGCGGCGCGGGCCCACCAGGCGAGGAGCTTGCGCGTAAAGGCCTGTGCGCTCGCGGGTTTACGGGCTCGGGGGGTAGACGTACGGGCCATGGCTCCCCAAGATACAGCCCATGGCAAATGGGGCGGAGCTGACGCTGGGCCCGCTACGGCTGGTCGCGCGCTCGAGCCTCCGCTCGCTCGACCACGTAGGTCGGTTCACCCTCCTCGTGGTCGACATGGTCCGCGGCCTGACGGACTGGCGCATCTGGCTCCCCCGCACCCTCGAGCAGGCCACCGCCGTCGGCTACGGATCGCTGTTCATCGTGTTGCTGGTGGCCGGGTTCGCGGGCGCGGTGACGAGCCTCCAGACCGGCTACCAGTTCACCGGCACGCTGCCGCTGTATTACGCCGGGGCGGTGATCTCGGAATCGATGATCCTGGAGCTGGGCCCCGTGCTCACGGCGCTGATCCTGGCCGGCCGGATCGGCGCCCGCTACGCCGCCGAGCTCGGGACCATGCGCGTCACGGAGCAGATCGACGCGCTCGACAGCCTGGGGCGCTCCCCGGTGTCGCACCTGCTGATCCCGCGGGTGCTCGCGGGGCTGCTCGTCATTCCGGCGCTCACCATGTTCGCCAACGCCACCGGCATCCTGGTGGGCTACCTCACCGCCAAGGGCTCGCTCGGCCTCACCTACGCCGATTTCGAGTACGGGGCGCGCTACTTCTTCCGGCCGCTCGACCTGTGGTACTCGCTCATCAAGAGCTACAGCTTCGCGGTCGCGATCACCACCATCCCCTGCTATCTGGGCTTCAACACGCAGCAGGGGGCCGAGGGCGTGGGCCGTGCCACGACGACCGCGGTGGTGGCGGCGTCGGTGGCGATCCTGCTGCTCGACGCGCTCATCACCAAGCTGCTGTTGGGGGTGGCGCGATGATCGAGCTGATCGACGTCTCCAAGCGGTTCATCGAGAACGTGGTGCTGGACGGCGTGTCGCTCGACGTGCGGGACGGCGAGACGGTAGCGCTGCTCGGCCCCTCCGGTGTGGGGAAGAGCGTGACGCTCAAAATGATCAACGGGTTGCTGCGGCCCGACGCGGGCGACGTGATCGTGGACGGGCTGCACGTGCCGAAGCTCAAGCGCCAGGAGCTGGCCGAGCTGCGCGCCAAGATCGGGTATGTGTTCCAGTACGGCGCGCTGTTCGACTCGATGAGCGTGCGCGACAACATCCGGCTGGGCATCACCGACGCGGAACAGGCGCGCGACGACGGCTATTGCGTCGAGCGGGTGAAGGAGTGTCTCCGCCTCGTGAACCTGGCGCCGGAGGTGGCGGACAAGTTTCCCGCCGAGCTGTCGGGCGGGATGAAGAAGCGGGTGGGCATCGCGCGGGCGATCGCGGGCAAGCCCAAGTATCTGCTGTACGACGAGCCGACGTCGGGGCTCGATCCGGTGAACGCCGACGTGATCGACGGTCTCGTGGAGCGTTTACAGGAAGAGCTGGGGGTGACGAGCGTGGTGGTGTCGCACGACGTGCGGGGCTCGTTCCGGGTGGCGGACCGGGTGGCGCTCTTGTGGCAGGCGAAGATTCGCGCCGTGGGGACGCCGGAGGAGATCCTCGCATCCAAGGATAGCGCGGTGCAGCAGTTCCTGGAGCGCGATCTCGAGATGGCGATGATCCAGTCCGAGGCGGAGGAAAACCGGGAGACGCATGGACCTCACGTATAGGCAGGAAGTCACCGTCGGGGCCCTGGTGCTGGTGGGGTTCGTGGTGTTCGCGGGCTTCATGTTCTGGCTCACGGGCCGCTCGTTCGTCTCCAAGGCGGTGGCAGTGAACGTGGTGTTCAAGAACGTGAGCGGCCTGAAGGAAGGCGACCCGGTGCGCGTCTCGGGCGTGAAGAAGGGGCGGGTGGGGCCGGTGCGGCTGCGGGGCGTGGGGCGGGTGGCGGTGGTGTTGAGCATCGATCCCGAAGTGCGGCCGCGCAAGGACGCGCGCGCCACCGTCGCGGCGGCGGACTTCCTGGGCGCCAAGTACGTGGACTACGACCCGGGCCTGAGCGACACGCTGCTGGGGCGCGACGAGGCGATTCGGGGCCTGACCGAGGAGCAGTTCGCCGACGTGGCGCAGGGGGCGGCGAAGAGCGCGCAGGAGCTGATCAGCAACGTGAACAAGGGATTGAACCCCGGCGAGCTGGCGAGCGACATCCACAACACGCTGATGGCGACGCAGCGCGGCATGAACGCGCTCACCCAGGTGGCCAACGGCCCCGCGGTGCAGCAGACCCAGGCGACGCTCAAGTCGCTCGAGGCGGTGATGGCGCGGCTCGACACGCTGCTCGGCAACGCCAACGTGGTGAACGGCGGCAAGCGACTCGACACGTTGAGCACCAATCTCACCCAGCTCACCGGCCGCCTGGCCGACGCGACGGGATCGCTCAAGACCCTGCTCGACAAGATGGGGAGGGGGGAGGGGACGCTGGGGAAGATGGCGAGCGACACGATGCTGTACAACAATCTGAACGCCACCCTCAAGTCCCTCACGGAGCTCCTGACGGATCTGAAAGAGCGGCCCGGACGATACTTAACCGTCAAAGTCTTTTGAGGGTGTAGACGGCGAGTAAGACGCCGAGGCGCACAGGCGCGTAGTGGATATGAGGGACGAGCCGCGAGGATAATCCTCGCGAACTCAAACCTTATCGCCACTACGCGCCTTAGCGACTACGCATCTTACTCGCCGTCTCTCCGCCTATATTGTCCCGCATGTTATCCGTGACTTTCTTAGGGACGAGTGCTGCCCGCCCCACCGTGGAGCGAAATGTTTCCGCGATGGCGGTCGTTCGCGAGGGGGAAACTCTCCTGTTCGAATGCGGTGAGGGCACCCAGCGCCAGATGATGCGCTACGGGGTGAGCTTTGCCTTGTCCGAGATCTTTTTCACCCACTTTCACGCGGATCATTTTCTCGGTGTGATCGGGCTGATGCGTACGCTGGGCCTCCAGGCGCGCGCCGAGCCGATGCGGCTGTACGGGCCGAAGGGGGCGAAGAAGCTCCTCACCCAGGCGCTGCAGCTCGGGGTGGAGCGGGTGCCGTTTGCGGTCGAGATCGTTGAGGTAAAGCCGGGGGGGGTGATTCGGGAGGCGGGAG
>Ga0193721_1000342_pt1 | contig 13579 bp, 11 predicted proteins | sample U2s2metaG_FD_145078 | JGI IMG/M metagenome (GOLD analysis project Ga0193721, IMG submission 145078) | Soil microbial communities from a riparian zone of the East river system, Colorado, United States - U2s2 | ecosystem: Environmental > Terrestrial > Soil > Riparian zone | place: USA: East River...
AAGACCGTCTGCGTGTGGAGCAAATCTACTACCAACTCGTCCGGGACAATCCGCAGTCTGCCCCGGCGCAAAACGCCCTTGCTGCATTTCTCTGGGAAAACGGCCAGGCGGAAGCAGCCGTCGAACATTGGCGGACAGCGCAACGGCTCGAGCCGGAAAATGCGGAAGCGGCCAGCTCGTTGGGGGGTGCCTACCTCAGGGTAGGCCGCGTCGTCGAAGCAGCGGAGCAGTTTCTTTTGGCGGTTCGCTCCGACGGCGACAATCCCGCTTATCATTTCGACCTCGGGAACGTCGAATTCATCCTCCGCAAAGATTTGACCGCCGCTTGGAAGATCGATTCTGCGGAATTGTTGAAACGCGCTCTGTTTCAATTTCGCGAAGCCAGCCGGCTGGCGCCGACCGACGTGGAATATGCCCGAGCTTACGCGGAAACATTCTATGGAATCCCGAACCCCGATTGGAAAGAGGCCCAGGTCGCCTGGCAGCATTATCTCGAGCTCTCCACGAACCGGAACTTCGCCTACTTGCAGCTCGCGCGAGTCACGCTGAAACAGAGCAAGAAAGCTGAAGCCTTGTCTTTCCTGGATAAAATTTCAGACCCCAGGTTTTCCGAAGTAAAAGAAAAGCTGCGGAAGCAAGCCGAAGAGCTCTAGATCACGGCGAAGCAAGAGAAGCAGGTTTGGTTTCCTTCGGGCCTACAACTTCTCTCGCCTTCGGCTTGGCCGGATGGTTAGTCCCCCAGGCCTTCTGGAACCTTCGTTTTCTTCTGTTAAAGAAAAACTCCGAACGAACCAGTGGATACTCCTGCGCTGACCACGGCGGACAAGTGACACGGGTGTTGCAGCGTCGTCGCCGCTGCTAACGCCAATTTCTCACCTTATAACTTAGTCGTATCGATTGGCCCGGGAGAAGAGATCGGCTTTGGCCGCGACTGAGGAACAATTACCTTTGCCGGGTGGGCGGACTTGGAAAGCGGTTGAGCTGTCCACATCCAGCTGAGCTTGCCGTTCTTATCAAAGCACCAGGTCCCGCCGCCGCGTTTTACGATCTCCACCCGCCAATGATCGTTGTTCGCGGGGATTGCGACCAAAAACGTGACAGCAGCAGCCATCATCACCCCACACAGGGTTCCATAGAGAAACATGCGTCCCATTTTTTCCCTTCGGTCATTTTGTAATCGGCGTTCGCGTTCACATCGGCCTTGCTTTTTGCGCATCATGCTAACCACGAATGCACACTAATAGACTTGCAGGCGCTGTAGCCGCCTCGCTGTGTCGAGGCGCTCTCAGCGTGACCCACCCGCACGGCGACAGCGCCGTGGCTACAGTGCTGCACGTTTATCAGATCGTTTCTGATTTATTCGTGTCTATTCGTGTTCATTCGTGGTTAGAAAGAGGAATCGGGCCGGTCGGGCCAACAAATTTAACGTAGCCAAGCCTCCTGCATTCTGTTAAACGCAGATCATGAGGACGAGGCTGTTGTTGGTGGTCTGGATTCTCGTTGCGGCCATCGCGTCGGCTCCGGCTTTCGGCAAGGGCAGGAAAAAGAAGACGACACCAACTCCGGCTTATCACGCGCCGGCCATCTCAAGCGTAACTGGTAACGCGGTTACTGTAAGCGACCAAAACACGACCAGGACGCTCACGATTACACAGTTCACTGAGATCACTGTGAACGGTCAGCGAGCGAGCATTGCTGATTTGAAGCCGGGAATGACGGTGAGCGTTACGCTCGGCATGGATCCGTCGCGGGCAGCGCGCATCAATGCGACCAGCGCGCCGGCAGGCGAAAATCGAAAGAAGAAATAAAAATATCCCCTGGCGACGAATCCGAGTCTTTGTAGGGCGTTTGTGCCAAACGCCGGGATTTGTAGGGCGTTTTCTGTGAAACGCCGAAAGATCACATTGGCGTCTGGCACAGACCCTACAATGACTTCGCGATGATTGTGACCTTCGTGTGGGATTTGCCGCGCCGAAGACTTTGCAGGCGCGGCACGCGCGTTCACCACGTGTCACTCGAATCCGAAATGAATAAACCGCCAGGCTCGTAAGTCGGAATGCCTCAAAACCTTTCAAATATGAAAAGAATATTTTTTGCATTGGCGATGCTCGCTCTTGTTTTGCCTGCTCTCCCGCAGGCCCGGGCCGATGTCTCGATTGATTTCTTTTATGACAATATTTCCGGCGGAAACTGGATTGATGTTGAAGGCTACGGCTATGGCTGGCAACCCGATGTGGCCGTCAGCGATCCTAACTGGCGTCCTTATGCCGACGGCTATTGGGCTTACACTGATGTAGGCTGGACCTGGGTTTCCTACGAGGATTTCGGCTGGGCCACCTATCACTATGGTCGCTGGGCGAATATGGCAGACTACGGGTGGGTCTGGTTTCCTGGGAGCGACCTTGAATGGGGGCCGGCCTGGGTTTCATGGCGAATCGGGGGCGATTATGTCGGGTGGGCCCCGCTGCCTCCTCGCGGCCCAGGGATTGTATACGAAGGACGTCCAATCGGTGGCCGCGTGGACATCGAGTTCGATATCGGGCCGCTCTACTACAATTTTATCGATGTTCGTTTTATCGGTGAGCCGGTCCTGCGCGATCGCATTTTCGCGCCGTCGCAAAACATCACCTATATCAACAACACCGTGAACGTGACCAACATCACGGTTCAGAACAATGTGGTGTATAACTACGGGCCTGATTACAACACGCTGAGCTCTTACTCGAGCCGGCCAATTCAGCGCCTTCAGCTCGAGCGCCAATCGACTACTGATTTATCCACCGCTGCCAAAACCGGTGCTCTGACGAAAGTGCAGGGCGACAAACTCATCGTGGCGGCTCCGCAAAAAATCAACAAGGCGCCGGCAGGTGCCGCCGCCCCTCCAAAGGTAAAAGCGAAAGTCGCTCAGCCGAAAATCGAGAAGGGCTGGGCGGGAGTAGCTAATGAGGCGCAGGTAAAAGAGAAAATCAAAACCGAGAATCCAAAGAACGTTCCGCCGCCAACAGGCGCCGCTGCGAAAAGGCGGGCGACAGGTGAGGCTTCGCCCGGCGCGACAGCACCAGCCGCTTCAGGAGGTCCGGTGACTTCACCAGGCACAACAACGACGCCACCTGAAAGAGGCAAGCGCCGCGGACGGCCTGTGTCCGGAACAACTCCCGAGGGCGCCCGGTCACCTGCGGAGGCAGCTTCTCCAGGTGCGTCGCCTTCTCCATTTGAAAAAGGCAGACGGCCCGGGAGGCCCGGCGCTCACCCGGGTATGACCGGTACGCCATCAGGATCACCCGCTGGCGGTCCTTCACCAAGCATCGAACACACTCCGCCTGGAAAAGAGCATGGCAGGAGGCCCGGTAGGGGGAGATTAGAGACGATTCCACCGCCCTCCGGGCAACCCGGTGCAGCCCTAACACCCCCCGAGGCAACGCAGCTTTCAGGCAAACACAAAGGACGTGAGCGTGGCACCGCCAGCCCAAGTCCGGAACACCCGCCACCCGGTGGCACGACGAACGCGCCCGAACGGGGCGGGCATGTAGGGCATGGACCTGGGCAAGCCGCAACTCCCGTGACATCATCCGGTCAGCCTGGCGCGCAGCCGTCCGACGCAGCTCCAGGTGAAGCCCGAGTCGGAAAACAAAAAGGGCAAGGTGCACAGCCCGGCGGAGGACCTCCCGGTGGCGAACAACACGGGCAAGGAAAACCGGAGGGCGGAAAGAAAAAGGGTGAAAAGGCATCCCCGACTCCTGGCCCTCAATAACACGAATTCAGTTTTTGGGGTAATCGACGGCCCCCGGAATTAATCCGGGGCCGTTTTGGATGTAGCCGCCTCGCTCTGTCGAGGCGTTGGCGGTGCGATCCCACCCCGTACCGCGACTCTGCGCCGCGGCTACAGCAGCTCCGCAATCTGCACCGCGTTCAACGCTGCGCCCTTGAGCAGTTGATCGCCCGAAACCCAAAAGGAAAGGCCGTTCTCAAGAGCGCAGTCCACACGCACCCGACCTACCTGACAATTGTCCTTGCCGGTAACATTGAGCGGCATCGGATAACGATTACTTTGCGGTTCATCGACCAGCTCGATCCCCGGCGCTTTTGCCAGAACTTCTCGGGCGCGTTCGACTGAGACCGGCTGCTCGAATTCCGCATTTACCGCGACTGAGTGGGCACGATAAACGGGCACGCGAACACATGTCACCGAGGCATTAAATTGTGGCAAATGCATGATCTTGCGTCCTTCATTTTGCATTTTCATTTCCTCTTTGGTGTAACCGCTCTCGAGAAATGAATCGACATGCGGGAGAAGGTTGAACGCGATCGGATGCGGATAAACCGTAACCGGAGCCGGAACTGTGGCCGTGGGCGTCGACCCCGGCCGAGACTCTTGCTCATGGACGGCACTTTTGGTCTGCCGTTTCAATTCCTCGATTGCGCGCGTGCCGCTGCCGGAAACGGCTTGATAGCTTGCGGCGAAAATCCGGCGAACGCCGAAAACGCGGTGCAAAGGGTAAAGTGCCATCAGCGTGATCGCCGTTGTGCAATTCGGATTGGCAATCAGACCGCGGTGCCGCCGCGCGTCCTCCGCATTGATTTCGGGAACAACGAGCGGCACGTGAGGCTCCATCCGAAAAACGGATGAATTGTCGATTGCGATTGCGTCTGCCTGGGAGGCGATGGGAACATGTTTTCGTGAGATCTCGCCGCCGGCACTGAAAAAGGCGATGTCGATCTTATCGAATGATTTACTGCCGAGCTCTTGCACTTGGATAGATTCGTCGCGAAACCGAACCGATTGCCCGGCGGAACGCGCCGAACCGATTGGCCGCAGACTTGCCACTGGAAAGCTCCGTCGTTCGAGCACGTGCAAAAGCTCCTGACCGACCGCGCCAGTCGCCCCGACGATCGCGACGTGATAACCTTTCATCTGCAGCCGGATTCTATCGCCGCGCCGATCTCATGCAAATGTGGCGCACGACCGCTTTGGCTGGCAGCTGGGGAGTTGGGCTTGATTCTCAATTCGGCGCAGGTATTTAGCCAGAAGTGAAAAACATTCACATCTCGATCCGTGATCAGCGCCTCACCCTGATGGAAGGCGAGATACCAATCCGCAACTATCCGGTGTCCACTTCGCGATTTGGAATCGGAACTGAGGAAGGCAGCATGAAAACACCAACCGGCCGCTTCCGTGTCGCAGAGAAGATCGGCGGCGGCTTGCCAAGCGATGCTGTTTTCCAAAGTCGCGTGCCGCTGAAACCCGGCGATCAGCTTCCTCCGACTGAGGACTTGGTGATGTCGCGCATCTTGTGGCTCGATGGCCTGGATGAGCACAACGCCAATACGCGCGACCGTTTCATTTACATTCACGGCACCAAACACGAGGACAAAATCGGCAGGCCAGCCAGCCACGGGTGCGTCCGAATGCGAAATATTGATGTCGTAGACTTGTTTGAGCTTGTTGATGAGGGTGCTCACGTAACGATCGAGGAATAAACTGCACGATCTACGGACTCAAAAAAATGGAGAAAAAAGCGTTGCGTCCACCGAGCCTGCCGCTTAAGAGGTGGCAGCAGCAACCTGCTGAGATAGGAGGCGAGGAAGAATGAAATTTTTAAAAGCGATCATGATTATGGCCGTACTAGTCACTGCTTTGGGACTAGGGTCTTGTGCTAAAAAAGAGGAGACGGTGACCCACACTGCGGGTACGACCGGTTACTCGAAATAGATCGGGCGGCTGAGCCTATTGTCCGCTCGCAGCTCAGACACGCGAAAAAGTTGAAAAAAGCGTTGCGTCCGCGAACTTCCCCACCTAGAACAGGGCAGCAACCTGCTCGGAAAGGAGGCGAGATAGATTGAAATTTGTGAAAATGATCATGATTGTGGCCGTAATGGTCACTGCTTTGGGACTAGGTGCTTGTGCGCAAAAGAAGGAGGAGGTAGTAACCCCAGCTCCGAAATCCGGGAAATAGGTTGGCGGCCGATTTTGCTGTCTGCGATTAATTTGCGCAAAGAGGCCAGGTCGTGGCCGACCTGGCCTTTTTCTTTTTTACGCGATCCCGTATGTCTCATAGCACTCATACGAGATATGTGCGCTCGCTTGCCATTACTGGTCGTAATCTCGGCACGCCCGGCAGTGGCAGCCCCTGGCAATTCTTACGCTTTAACGATTTAACGATTTAGCGATTGCAGTTAAGATGCACACATGGAATTGAACGGTCGGGCACTGACACTCGCTGAGATTGCGGCGGTGGCATGTGATGGTGCACCTGTTCAAGTCGCAGCCTCAGCCCGGCCTCGCATTCTTGCTTCTCGCAAGGTCGTCGAAGATATCATCGCACGCGACGCCGTGGTTTACGGTGTCAGCACCGGCTTTGGCAAACTTTCCGATGTTCGCATCCCGTCCGATGGCTTGGGCCAGCTTCAGCTCAATCTTGTTCGCAGCCACGCCTGCGGCATCGGCGATCCGCTCTCCGAGCCGGAAGTGCGGGCGATGATGTTGTTGCGGGCAAATGTACTCGCCCTCGGTTTAAGCGGCGTCCGTTTCGAGATCATCGAGATGCTTTATGAAATGCTCAACCGCCGCCTGTGTCCAGTCGTCCCAGAGAAAGGCTCGGTCGGAGCCAGCGGCGACCTTGCCCCGCTCGCGCACCTCGCCTTAAGCTTGATCGGGGAAGGCGAAGCGTTTTTCGAAGGCGAGCGAATGCCGGGCGCCGAAGCATTGCGGCGCGCGAAATTGAAACCGCAGCGTCTCGAAGCAAAGGAAGGTCTGGCCCTGCTCAACGGCACCCAGGCGATGCACGCCGTCGGCGGACTGGCGCTTCTCCGAGCGAAACGACTCTCTCGCGTCGCGGACGTTTCCGGCGCGATGAGTCTGGAAGCACTAAAGGGCACTCCGGCGGCATTCGATGCACGTTTGCAAGATGCCCGGCCGCATCCCGGCCAGAAAGCTGTGGCCCAGCATCTCCTATCGCTCCTCAACGGAAGCGAGATTAGGCAATCGCATCTTAAGAATGATCCGCGCATCCAGGACGCATACAGTCTGCGGTGCATGCCGCAGGTGCACGGCGCGATCCGCGGCGCGCTCTCACATTGTGAAGACGTGCTCCTGATCGAATCGGGTTCGGCGACCGATAATCCGCTTGTTTTCGCCGAGAACGGTGACGTCATTTCGGGCGGCAATTTTCACGGCGCGCCGCTTGCCCTCGCATTCGACTACGCGGCTATCGCCCTAACAGATTTGATGAGCATTAGCGAACGCCGGATCGAGCGGCTCCTAAACCCCGATATGAACGAAGGTTTGCCCGCATTTCTCGCCCGAAACCCTGGAATGGATCTGGTTTCATGATCGCGCACGTCGCCGCGGTCGCGTTGCTGAACGAAGCAAAAGTTCTCGCGCATCCATCAAGCATCGACAATGTTCCAACGTCCGCTGGGAAGGAGGACCACGTTGCCATGGGTATGACTGGCGCATTGAAACTCCGAACGATTGCCGATCTGGCAGAGAACTTAGTGGCGATCGAGTTGCTCGCCGCCGCCGAAGCTCTGGAGCATCGACGCCCGCTCAAAGCAGGGATCGGCGTGGAGCGAGCCTGTGCCGCCGTCAGGAAAATTGCGCCGCCGCTGACGCAAGATCGTTCGCTCTCCAGTGACATTGCACGAGTGGCGAAAGCAATTCGCAGAGGTGACTTTGATAGCGAAGAAATGTTATGAGTGAAAAGCGAATCATCCATGCACCGCGCGGCAACGAAAGAAGCTGCAAAGGCTGGCATCAGGAAGCGGCCATGCGGATGCTGATGAACAATCTCGATCCCGATGTAGCCGAAGCCCCAGATCGACTTGTGGTTTATGGCGGAACGGGTCGCGCTGCGAGGAACTGGGAAGCCTTCGACGCAATCGTCCGGTCACTGCGCGAACTCGACAACGATGAGACCCTCCTTGTGCAATCCGGAAAGCCCGTGGGAAAATTCCGGACACACGACGAAGCGCCGCGGGTCCTGATTGCGAACTCCAATCTCGTCGGACAGTGGAACAACTACGCGGAGTTCAATCGGCTTGAGCGTTTAGGCCTGACCATGTACGGCCAAATGACCGCCGGCTCGTGGATTTACATCGGCAGCCAGGGGATCGTCCAGGGAACGTTCGAAACGTTTGCCGCCGCAGGGCGTAAACATTTCGGTGGATCGCTTGAAGGAAAATTTGTGCTGACCGGCGGACTTGGCGGAATGGGCGGCGCGCAACCGCTCGCTGCGACGATGAACGGCGCCGTTTTTCTCGGTGTTGAAGTCGATTCAGCGCGGATCGAAAAGAGGTTGAACAGCGGCTATTGCGACAAGATCGCCTACTCGCTCGATGAAGCGCTCCAGTTAATCGACCAAGCTCGGAACGATCGACTATCGATTTCAATCGGACTCGTCGGAAACTGCGCCGACGTCCTGCCCGATATCGTCAAGGGGGGCATAGTTCCCGATGTCCTCACCGATCAAACCAGCGCGCACGACGCTTTGAACGGCTACGTGCCGCATGGGATGTCGCTCGATGATGCACTCACACTGCGGCGAAAAAATCCCGACGAATATATCGAGCGCGCGATGCATTCGATGGCCGTGCACGTTGAGGCAATGCTTGCGTTACAGAAGAAAGGCGCGATCACTTTCGATTACGGCAACAACATTCGCGCCCAGGCGAAAAAGGCAGGCGTCGAGAGGGCGTTCGATATTCCGGGGTTCGTTCCCGAATACATTCGTCCGTTGTTCTGCGAAGGCCGCGGACCGTTCCGCTGGGTCGCGTTGAGCGGCGATCCAGAAGACATCGCGCGCACCGATCGGCTCGCGCTCGATTTATTTCCGCAAAACAAAACCCTGGCGCGCTGGATGAAACTCGCAAAAGAACGGATTCAGTTTCAAGGATTGCCCGCGCGCATTTGCTGGCTCGGTTACGGTGAGCGCGCCGAGTTCGGCATGGCAATTAACGAGCTGGTGAAGCGCGGCGAAATCAAGGCGCCGATCGTAATCGGGCGCGATCATCTCGATTCGGGTTCTGTGGCGTCGCCCAATCGCGAGACCGAAGGGATGATCGATGGGAGCGACGCCATTGCGGATTGGCCCTTGCTCAACGCGCTGGTCAACACCGCTGCCGGTGCATCGTGGGTATCGATCCACAACGGCGGCGGAGTCGGTATCGGCTATTCGCAGCATGCCGGCATGGTCGTGGTCGCTGACGGCACGGAAAATTCCAAGGGTCGTCTCGATCGCGTTCTAACAAGCGATCCAGGATTCGGCGTCCTTCGCCACGCCGATGCCGGTTACTCCAGAGCGATCGAGTTCGCCGCTGCACACGACATCGATATTCCCATGAAGCCACAGCCGCGCGATTGATTGGATGACATGAGGCATTGTATCTGCTTGCTGATGATTTCGACGCTGTGGCTCTCATCAGCTTCGCTTGCCCAGAATGTTCCCAAAATATTTGAATGCATTGGCGGTGTTGTTTCAGATAAGGAAACTGCAATTCGAATTACGGAAGCGATTCTTTCTCCAATCTATGGAAAGAAGGCCATCCGTGGGCAGCGGCCTTATCAAGTCACTTTGAAAGACGGAAAATGGACTGTAGATGGAACGGCACCGCCGGGTTTTGTCGGCGGGAGATTTCATATCGTCATTCTTCAGCGTGATGGTCGCGTCCTTGAGATTGGTTACGGCGGCTGATTCAGCTTTGTTTCGGATGCAATGAAAAAACTGATCGAATGTGTGCCGAATTTTTCCGAAGGACGTGACCAGAATGTGATTCGACAGATCACGGATGCGATTGAGTCGGTCGATGGCGTTTCGTTGCTTGATGTTGATCCCGGCGCGAGCACGAACCGGACGGTGGTGACTTTTGTCGGTGATCCCGACGCCACGGTGGAAGCGGCATTTCGTGCTATCAGAAAAGCGGCGGAACTGGTCAACATGCGGAAGCAAAAAGGCGCGCATCCGCGAATGGGTGCAACTGATGTTTGCCCGTTCATTCCGGTGAGCAACGTCAGCTGGGAGGAAGCGATTGAATGTGCAAATCGGCTGGGCAAACGCGTCGGCGAGGAATTGAAAATACCGGTGTATCTCTATGAGAGAGCTGCCAGAGACAAATCGCGTGCGAATCTTGCCGTGATTCGAGCAGGCGAATACGAAGGATTTTTCGAAAAGATAAAACAACCGGAGTGGAAACCGGATTTCGGGCCAACGGTTTTCAACGAAAAATCCGGTGCAACCGTGATTGGCGTTCGCGATTTTCTGATCGCCTACAATGTTAACCTGAACACCAAGTCGGTGCGGCGTGCGAACGCGGTAGCGTTCGACGTGCGAGAGCAGGGGAGAGTAAAGACGGAGGACGGGACGCCATCGGGCAAACCAGTCTTGGACGGGAATGGCGAACCGGTTCGCATCCCCGGGATGTTGAAACATGTGAAAGGAATAGGCTGGTTCGTGAAGGAATATGGCATCGCGCAGGTCTCGATGAATCTCACAAACATTGAGGAAACGCCTTTACACGCAGCATTCGATGCGTGCGTTGAGTCGGCTGCGAAACGTGGCTTGCGCGTAACGGGTTCGGAGATCGTCGGCATGGTTCCGAAGAAATCTCTCCTGGATGCTGCCCGCTATTTTCTCCGCAAACAACAATGGTCTGAGGGCGTTTCAGAAGAGGAACTAATGGACATTGCAACTCGCTCAATGGGCTTGGGTGAACTGAAGCCTTTTATCCCGAAAGAGAAGGTGATTGAATTGAAAATCGAATCCGCTGAGTCCAACCCTTCCCTGGTAAAACTGAACGTACGGGAGTTCTGCAATGAGACGTTGAGCGATTCGCCCGCACCGGGCGGCGGTTCTGTCGCGGCGCTGATGGGAGCGCTGGGCGCGTCGTTAGGCGGAATGGTCGCGAATCTTTCCGCGGGCAAACGCGGTTGGGACGATAAGCTCGAATATTTCAGCGATTGGGCAGTTAAGGCGCAGCAAGTCAAAGACGAATTGTTATCGCTTGTCGACGAAGACACGGCTGCGTTCAACAAGGTGATGGAGGCATTTGGACTACCTAAAAATTCACCGGAAGAAAAAGCAGCGCGCACGGCGGCCGTTGAGGAGGCGACAAAGCATGCGGCCGAGGTTCCGTTGAAAGTGATGGAGACAGCGGCCAAATCTTATGAACTGCTGTCGGAGATGGCGGACAAAGGAAATCCCGCTTCGGTTTCAGATGTCGGCGTTGGAATACTGGCGGTGCGCGCCTCAATTGGTGGCGCCGCAATGAATGTCCGAATTAATCTGGGTCAGTTGAAGGATGAGAAGTTTAAGTCCGCTCTGCTAAAAAAGGTTCAACAGATTACCGTCAATTCCGACGCACGATTTAAAGAAATTAACCAGATTGTAGAACGCAAGCTGGGCTAGAAACGATCTGGCAAACAGTGGGCGGCTTTTGTGAAAAAGGGCTACTGCCACAAGACCCTGACGCCCTATTTAGATGAGATCGTTTGCACGTAGCATCAGCTTGCCTTCGGCCTACGCGATCCTGATGCTGGTGATCGTGCTCGGAGCGGCCCTGACCTGGATGCTGCCGGCCGGGCGCTACGATCTGCTGCGTTACGATCAAGCGCATCGCGTTTTTGTGGCGGAACGCGCGACCGGCGAAGAAACCTTGCCCGGTGAGCAGACGACGCTTGATCGGTTGGGAATCCAGATTCGGATCGAGCACTTTGAAAAAGGCAACATTCGAAAACCGGTCTCAATTCCTGGCACGTATCACACTGTTACGGCAAACCAGCAGGGCCTGATCGCAATTCTGAAGGCGCCTGTGCTCGGCACTTATGAAGCGATCGACGTAATCTTGTTCGTCCTTGTAATTGGGGGATTCATCGGGGTCTTTCAGAAAACAGGAGCATTCGATGCCGGGCTGAACGCGCTTGTGCTTCGCCTCCGTGGGCGCGAAGGCTGGTTGATTATCATTGTCACCACCTTGATCTCGCTCGGCGGAACGACCTTCGGAATGGCGGAGGAAACGCTGGCGTTTTACCCACTGCTCGTGCCGGTTTTTATTGCTGCCGGATACGACGCAATGGTGGCGGTCGCGGTCATTTTTATCGGGACCAGTGTTGGGACGATGGCGTCCACGGTTAATCCGTTTGCGATCATCATCGCCTCAAATGCGGCGGGTATTTCATGGACGAGCGGACTTCCCGGTCGCTCGATCATGTGGACGCTGGCGACCGGGGTCAGCATTGCATACATTCTGCGTTACGCGCGAAAGGTACGGCTCGACCCAAAACAGTCGCTTGCGCTAGGACACCGCCATGCGCCTGCGGAAGAGCCCGACGCGCTCAAATCAAAACACGAGCTGACTCTGAAAATGTGGCTCTTGCTCCTCGTGTTTGCGTTGACGTTCGGCGTCATGATCTTTGGCGTTTCACGCCTCGACTGGTGGTTTCCGGAAATGACAACCCTGTTTTTTGCGGCGGCACTGGTGATCGGAGTGATCGACTGGCGAGGCGAAAAGGTTTTCACCGAGACGTTTATCGCCGGGACACAAAATCTTCTCGGCGTTGGATTGATTATTGGCATTGCGCGCGGCGCGACGCTCATTTTGGATAAGGGAGAAATCAGCGGCACAATTCTGCATTATCTCTCCGGCCGCGTGGAGCACGTGCCGGGTGCAGCCTTCATCATCGCGCTTTTCTTTGTTTATAACGTGCTATCGATCTTTATCCAATCCTCGAGTGGAATGGCCGCCTTGACGATGCCGATTATGAGCGCCCTGGCGGGCGTGTCCGGTGTATCACGTGAGGAAATCGTAAACGCATATTGTTACGGACAAGGACTAATGGCTTTCATCGCGCCGACCGGTTTGATTTTGCCCTCACTAGCGATGGTAAATGTGCGCTTCGACCGGTGGCTCCGTTTCATCTGGCCTTTACTGGTGCTGCTGTCAGCGATCTCGATTATTTTTCTCGCGACCGGGGTTTTGCTGCCGCGTAGCTAGTTAACTATCAGCCAGGGGCCAAGCACATGACGCTCGTCCCGGAAAAGACGTTGATAAAGCGTGTTATCAGGCTGCGACTTCCCGAAACGCCAGGAGAAAAGTTTCCATCTCGGATTTCTTGCCGATGGTGAGACGCATGTGATTCGGGAGCGCTGGAAACAGGCGACCGACTCGCACCTTGCGCAATTTTAACGCCTGGATGAGCGGCACGATGGGACGTTTGCAATCGAACATGATAAAGTTGGCTTGGGACGGAATTGATTTGTAGCCCATCTTGTTGAGTTCGGACGTGACGAATGATTTTGCTTCGCTATTGAGACGCTGGCCGTTTGCGACCTGATCGGTGTCGTCGAGGCTCGCGCTCGCTGCGGCTAGCGCCATGCAGTTGACGCTGTCCCACATTTGATGAGGACGCATACGGTCAATCGTGTCCTTTTGCGCAACGCAATAACCGCAGCGCAACCCCGCCATTCCGTAAATCTTCGAAAACGTGCGTGCAACGATGAGGTTCGGATGGTCCTTCACCAGTGGGATCATGCTCTGGTAGTCGGGACTGTCAGCGTAGTGAAAATAAGCTTCGTCCAATAAAATCATT
>Ga0193721_1000343_pt1 | contig 13572 bp, 7 predicted proteins | sample U2s2metaG_FD_145078 | JGI IMG/M metagenome (GOLD analysis project Ga0193721, IMG submission 145078) | Soil microbial communities from a riparian zone of the East river system, Colorado, United States - U2s2 | ecosystem: Environmental > Terrestrial > Soil > Riparian zone | place: USA: East River...
AGTTCGCCTGCTTTTTGTCCGCCAGCGCAACGAGGTCATTATCAAAATAAGGCGTTCGACATGTCACCTGCGATCGTTCCACCGAAAATTTGCTCGCCATATACCATGGAGCTTGCTTGAAGGAAGTGAACGAGAGCCTATGGCCTTGAAGTTCATCTGCGTAGGTGGTTGCGGCGCCCCGAAAGGACCGTTCCAGTTCCTGATCGAAAACGCCTTGCTGGGGAGGATCGGGCTTGAACATGACAAGACGTCTCAAGATTTCGCCGCCGCAGACCCCGCTGACCCGGACTGGGGCGATTTGTCGTGCCACTCTCTGGACATAGACGTCAATCGACCCGGTTACGTCCATTGTGCCGTCGCTAATATAAACGGCTCTCTCAGCCAGCTCGTGAAACTGCGACAAGAACTCACCCCCAACGGGAATCGTAGTGTGAGGCTGGCGGCAGAGTTTCGCGGCCCGCCGGGCGATCTTCACGTCCGCGCAATCACGATATGTGCCGCCCCATGTGTAGCATGGAAGTTTCCCTGACTCAGGAGGCGCCCAGGCCAGAATCATCCGGCTATCAACCCCGCCGGTTAAAGACAAACCAATGGATTGCTTTCCAAGGAAATATCTGGGAAGAATCCGTTCCCAAGTTTCTTTCAACTTCTCATAAAAGTCAGCTTCGTTTAACTCGGGCTGATTTTCCCATGTCTCCTTCTTGAAGTAAGTCTTTTGCTTCACTGGTGCGCCCCGGGAAAACACCCACGACGAGCCTCCTGGAAGCAACGAAATTCCGGAGAAAAGGCTCCTGTTTTCCAGAACGGCTTCGCAACTGAGAACCTCGCCTAAACTACGCAGATCAAGTTGGCGCGTCGCAGGAAGGACTTTCAGCAGGGACTTGGCTTCAGAAGAAAAATAAAATCCACTCGCGTCTTCGTGATAATAAATTCGATTAACTCCATACCGGTCGTTAAACAGAACAAATTTCTGCTCACGAAGGTCCACCAAGACACCGCTGAACCAACCATTGAGCTTTTCGAGGAACGCGCCCCCCATTTCTTCGTACATATGGACGAGATAACTTGCGTCATCTGAGCCAAATTCGTGTCCACGCGTTCTGAGCGCATCGATGTCTGCCTGGTCCGCGAAATCTTCGCCGGAAAAGAAAAGGCAAATGTCTTTCTTTTCATTCCAAATCGGGAGGCAGTCGGAGAAAGACCCTCCATGATTGACCCAGCCCAGCCAGAGACCGAGCTCCTCGTTGACATACGTACCCTCCGTATAGAACGATTCGTGCATCAGGCATTGGGTCATGGACTCCACCAGAGCAGACTGCTGCCCTGATGGTCGCTGACTGATTATTCCGACGATGCCGGGCATACTTGAGTTAAGAGCGGATAGTTGAGCGTTGCAAAGTTAAGGGCTGGAAGACATCTTAACACGCTGTTAGAATTTAGCGGACACGAGAAGGATCCCGAGCTCCATATAGATGTAGACCGCTTAGGCGATCTGAACTTCGGCGCGTGCCTTGTCCCTTGTGTCCAATCGTTCACGCGATCCCGCTGAGGATGGCACGTCTGTCACCCGATTGATGAGGAACTGGACGATTCGCTTAGCAGCACGACCATCGCCGTAGGGATTGGGGCGGCTGGTCATTTCTTTGTAGCGAGCCGGGTCGTCAAGGAGCGCACTTACGGCTCCGACAATTTCCTCTGGGTCTGTGCCTGTAAGGCACGCGGTGCCTGCAGCAATCGCTTCGGGGCGCTCTGAAACTTCGCGCATCACCAGAACTGGCTTGCCCAGCGAGGGTCCTTCTTCCTGAATACCTCCTGAATCGGTGAGCAAGATGTAGGCGCGCTGCATAAGGGCCACGAAAGAAACGTAGTCCAGCGGCGCGAGCAGCTTGACGTTGGGTAGCCCGTCGAGAATTTCGCGTACGGGGGTCTGCACGTTGGGATTCAAGTGAACCGGATAAACAACCAGGACATCTCGTCGCCTCTCTGCAATGGCTCGAAGTGCCTCGCAGATTCGGCGAAACGGTAGTCCAAAACTCTCTCTCCGATGAGCGGTAACCAGGATCATGCGCGACCCCTTAGTCGAGCCCAAGTGATCGACCGCCAAGCTTGGTTCTTTGATCAAGCGCGCCTGTGTGAGGAACAAAGCATCGATGACGGTGTTTCCAGTGACCAATATGTCCTCCGGGCTGACGCCTTCTCGGAGTAGGTTGTTCCGCGCAAGCTCCGTGGGGGCGAAATGAAAATCCGATAGGTGGGTGGCGAGGCGACGGTTTATCTCTTCGGGAAATGGATCGTCTTTCTTCCCAGTGCGCAGGCCGGCTTCGATATGCCCTACCGGAATGTGGTGGTAGTATGCAGCGAGCGAAGCGGCAAAGGTAGTGGTCGTGTCCCCCTGCACAAGCACCAGGTCCGGGCGTTCGTCCCGCAGGATCGGTTTAAGCCCCGTCAGGCAGGCCGCCGTCACTTCGGTGAGGTCTTGTCCGGCCTTCATCACCCCCAGATCGTAGTCCGGTCGCAGGCCGAAAACTTGTAGCATCTGGTCGAGCATTTCCCGATGCTGCCCGGTGACGCAAATCTTTGTGTCAAAGTGCGTCCGGTGCCTCTCTAACTCCAGCACCACCGGCGCCAACTTAATTGCTTCGGGCCGCGTTCCGATAACGACCATTACTTTCTTGGGTTCGTAAGTATCCAAAAGTTTTCCTCCTTAGTGTTCCGAAAAATTCATGAATGTGCCAGCAGCTTGCGACTACGACGCAGCGCTGGTTTGAGCGCTTGGGACGGCGGCATGCGCCGGACTACCATTCTCAAGATCACTCACACACTTTATCCGCGCCATCTTCGACCAAGGAAGGTTGGGTTTCGGACCTCGCCTCACAGCCCAATTCAGAACTTGAGTGGTGCTGTGTGCCTTCGCATCCCAAGTCAGACATTCCCGAGCATAGGACATGCCTTGCTGTCGTAGCCGATACACAAGGTCCCGATTGCCTGCGAGGTCGCATAGAATCCTCTCCATCTGTAATACCACCTCTTCCTCGTTGCTGGGGGGGACCTTGTAACCAACTTCTGGGTGCACGATATCCCCGGGCCCACCCCAGTCTAGGATCACAGGGACAGCGCCACTCGCGAGACCTTCGAAGACTACGCCTCCACCGCCCTCGCGAATGGCTGGAAGCACCACTACATCTGCGCTTCGCAAACGCTTGAGCACTTCGGCATGGCTAAGCCAGCCGCAGAAAGAAACAGCCTTCTCAATTCCAAGATCTCTCGCAAGCTGCTCAAGGCTGCTCCGCTCCGGGCCATCGCCGATAAGCGTGAAGTGAGCCAAATCACTTCGCAAAAGGGGAGCAGCCGCGCGCAGGCCGACGTAGCAAGCTTTTCGGGGAACTAAGCCGCCCACGAAAATCAGCTGAAGTTTGGCGCCGGGCTCTGGACTGCGCGAATCTGCGAGACATAGAGAGCGAGCAATGCCATTCTCCGGGATAAAGAACAACTTGTCGCTATATGCGGCAAACTGGGTGCGGATGTGGGATACAGCGGCGATGATCGCTGCCGCGTTACGGTAGGTGGACCGGGCAAAAGGCAGAAAGGGGTACAGTTTCCTCAAGCCAAAAGTCCATGGGGGTTTGTCCCTCTGGCTAAAGCCGGGCGCGTCCCGCAAACCACCTTGGAGCGGCCCGAGCACGAAGGGTATAGGCCCATTGCGCAGGAAGAAAGCGAAAGGACTCGGGAGCACTGCCGTCATCGGCAGGAGGCGCAGAACGACATCGAACTCACCCGCGAAGATCCGCCGCCGCAACTGCCGCCAGGCCAGCCATTCGAATGCAACAGAAAAGGGATAAGAGAAGGCCGTCAGCCATTGGCTGTCCCAGTTCGACCTGCAGATTGTTCGGAAACACCAGCCAAAGATGCGGTTCAGTCGTGGCGTCCGGACCACCTCGATGGCGCGAAACGGCGCTTTTGCGCGCCGCACAGAGTCCTCAACGGGCGATCCAACAACCAGGGTGACGTCATGGAGTTGGGCAAGCGCTGCCGCATGACAGTAGCTGACAAAAGGAATACTGATGCGTTCCGGATCACAGTCAGGCGCTAATAGCAGAATGCGTAATCGGCTCATGAATTCTCCTTTTGAAAAAGAAACTCTCTCCAATCCAGATTAAAACGGAATGTTAACAGTAACATGACTAATCGGTTGATATCAAAAATGTCTATGACGTTTGGCTGTAGGAGTCACCGGCTCCATGAACGAAAAATGAAACGTCGTCGTCATGAAAAGACATTCCACCGCCTTTTTATGAGTATCGGATTCCTATGTGCTAGTATGAGGTACGCAATTTTCATTGTTACGATTGGACTGCTTGAATCCTGTTAAGGTATTAGACGCCGCCGGATGAATTGAATTCTCGATCCACGGATCACCAACCGCCCGCACGCTCCGTCGAGTTGCAATGTTGGCGGACAGGGGAAGGATTCGAACCTCCGATGCGACTTGCGTCGCATACAACTCTTGCGAGCTGCCGCCTTAAGCCACTCAGCCACCTGTCCTCAACTTCGTGTTTACTTAGCCTTTCTGGCTTCGGTAATTTACCGTTCAGCCGGGCGCCGGCTCAGTGCCGCTTTCCCGGCCACAGTTCTAACCTTTTCCAATCCGTGTCAAGTCAACGTGCAGGGTCACGCCAACTGTTTAACTCGTCATCACCTGATTACGTTGGTTGAGCAGTCGCCAGTGCGAAGCGTACCAACGTTTTCTCAGTTTCTTCAGCGGTTCTCTAAGGTGTTCTGGAACAGCCCCCTTCCAACCGCGGTGAAGGCCCAGCTTCAGGGCCAGTTTTCCTTTAGCAGTTAGAGGTACGTAATACCTGGGAAGATCAAATTTTTGAAAACCATTGCTTCGTTTGAAGTCGCCAAGGCTGTCCTCAAGCCAAAGCGCGTACGCAAGATATGGGACGCCTTTCTCTGCACAGCGTTCCACTGCTTTCGCCAAAAGCGCATTGTTTGGCGCTAGATCGCGATGGACTATCTTTGAAATGATCTGGCCCAAGTAGGCGTAATTTTCGGCATAGGCTAGCATAATGAACCCCACCAGTTCTTCTCCGAGATATGCGCCAAAAATCTCTTCTCGGAATAAGAACCGGCTAAACTGGCGTTTTACCGTTTCAAAATCTTTTCCATAGTGTAAATAATGTCGTCCTTGTCGAATTGGAGTTTCGTTGAAAATCGATGTTATTCCTCGAACGAACCGGTCGTCGAACGTAGCCGGCTTCACAATAACCCCGTTCTTTTGAGCTTTTCGGACCTTGTTTCGGGATTTTCGATCAATTTGTTTCTCCCACCAAAAGCAGTAGCTTTTGATTGGAAGCGCCGCGATCGAATCCAGCTCCATGGGGTAAGAGTATTTGGGTTCTGTGTCCGGCAAACGTTGCCAGAAGGTCAGAATGTCCGGCCTCGGTTTCGTCTTCCCTAACTCGTTAATCAACGTTTTGGGATCCTCGATGTCTTCGTACCATTCCTGCTCGAGCCGGGCAATCCGCAGAGCTTTCCCCTCGACCATGACCCTCTGGCCATTGATTGTCATAATGGTATCAACTTTCTCCATTCCAAATTAACGCTTAGCGCTCTAAATCAGACGACCTGGCGAACAGGCGAAGGATCCACTTTCGCCATATGATGTTGATGGCTATGGACACCGCGCAACCATTGCTCGATCATAACCAGACTGAACAGAAGCTTGTGATTGTCCTGGCGGCCGGACTGGTGACTTTCGAGGAGTCTTCGCACCGGTTTGGGGTCAAGCAAACCAAATACAAGAGATGTTTCATCCAGGAGTACATCCGGAAGACTGCCGTTGAGTGATGATTGAAACCATTGGTCCACTACATTGGAGGCGAAGCCGCGCTTCTTTCGCTTAAGAATTCGCGACGAAAGGTAACTCTGGCATACCTGACGGTGCAGCCATTTGCGCGTTCCATTGCGGACTTTAAGATTCGCGCCGAGGCACTGCACGTACTCTACCACCGTCCGATCCAGGTAGGGCACGCGCACTTCGAGACTATGCGCCATGGAGAGCTTGTCGGCATACATGAGCAGTTCATCGGGGAGCGACGAACGGACTTCAAGAAGCTGAAAGCCCCCAAGCTCATCGGTATACTTCATTTGCGGCAGCAATTCACGCCAGGAATCGACTAGTTCGTCGCTATTGCTCGGAGGCAGAACGTCGTCGCGAAAGAGACCGTCTACAGTTTCTGTCGCCGCGAGTGAAAAAACGTCCTGATACCGCTTGAGTCGATCTTCGCTTGCGAGCGAACGAACGCCGCGCTTTAACATTTCATTACGCGGCAATCGATTGACTGCGAAGCCGGCCATCGATCGGAGGCCTGCCGGCATCCCCCGCCACCAATTTCCGTAATGAACGCCGAGATGCCGCTTATAGCCGCCGAACAATTCATCCGGTCCCTGGCCAATTAGAGCTACTTTGACGTTTTGCCGTGCGCGCTGAGAGACAAAGTACATCGGAACGATCGAGGATGTCGCAATGGGTTCCTCCAAACATTCCACGATTTTCGGCAGAGAGCGCTCAAACTCGCCTTGATCGAGCATCACTGTCACATGCCGGGCACCAAGAAGGGAGGCTGTCTCCGCCGCATCGAATAGCTCGTCATCCGCGAAGCTTTTGCCATAACCCACGGTATATGCTGGCCAGGAGCCCCCATGCTCATTCATGAGCGCCAGGAGCAGGCCGGAATCGACCCCTCCGCTCAGGAGAATTCCCACTGGAACATCACTTAGTAGATGCCGCTGGACTGCGTGTTTGTAGAGATCAAGAAGCTCTGAGACGGCTTCTTTGTCCTTCTTTGGCGTAGCAAAGGGAGTCGGAACGAAATTGTACCAGCGTTCTTCCCGGCATTTACCCTTTTCCACGACGAGTAGCGTACCTGGCGCGAGTTTTCGTACACCTTGGAAGATGGTATAAGGAGACGGAGTATAGCGGAATCGTAGGAAAAGGTTGAGTGCTGAGGCGTCCACCTGCGGAGCAGTATCGTATGCTGCGAGCACCGCGCGGATCTCGGAGCCAAATGTCAGCTGCCCATCAGCAAGCCGATAATAGACCAGCTTGATACCCATGGCGTCACGCGCCACGACCAGGCGTTGCTTACGCACATCCCAAATGGCCAAGCCAAACATACCGTTGAGATGATTGAAGACATCTGTGCCCCATTCTTTGTAGCCATGAATGATTACTTCCGTGTCGGAATTCGTTCTAAACTGATGGCCCTTGCTTTGCAGTTCCCCTCGCAGTTCTTTGTAATTGTAAATCTCCCCGTTGAAGATTATCCACACGGTTTCCTCCGCGTCGGACATCGGCTGATGACCGCTGGCGAGATCGATGATCGATAATCGTCGGAATCCCAAACCAACTGGCCCAGCGATGAAGAAGCCTTCGTCGTCAGGTCCTCGATGCGCGATCGAACGCGCCATCCGTACAATCGTCTCGCGCTCGACTGGTTCGCCTCGCTGAAAATTAAATTGGCCTGCGATGCCGCACATAGATGAAGATTAGATGATTAAAGTATTATCAGATTACAATCAGGTTGAAACTATCAGTTCGTCTGATTGAAAGCTGATATTCCCAGACGATAACTCAGGAAACAGCGGGAACTAATCGGTTGCCGTTTGTTATTCGTTTCTCGTCGTTACGCCGCAGGCGATCGAATTCTGCGAGCGCCATTCCCACAACCTGGTCCATATTGTAATAGCGATATGTAGCAAGGCGACCCACAAAGCTGACATTTTTTTCTGCAACACCCAACTCGGCGTATTTTTGATAAAGCGCTCGGGCATCAGGAGCGGGAACGGGATAGTACGGCTCCCGGCCGGGTCCAAAATCCTGGGGATATTCACGAACGATCGTCGTTAACGGAAGTTTCTGCCCGGTAGCGTGTTTGATTTCTACAATGCGGGTGAACTCATGCTCGTTCGGGTAATTCACCTGCATGACCGGCTGAAAGAACTCCTGCTTCAGAGTTTCCGGCTCAAAACGAAGCGACCGATAGGGCAAGTGACCGAAGCGATAATCGAAGTACTCGTCGATCGGGCCTGTAAAAATAAGATGCCGAAAGGCCACCTGCGTTCGTACTTCGCGGTAATCGGTATTCAGGCGCACCTGAATCAGCGGATGCTTCAGCATTTTCTGGAACATCGCGGTGTAGCCGTTATTTGGCAGGGCTTGGAACTTCTCCGAGAGATAACGATCGTCGCGGTTCGTACGGATCGGGATCCTCCCGCACACCGAAGGGTCCAGATCCTTTGCATCGCGTTGCCATTGTTTGCGCGTATAATTTTTGAAGAACATGTCGTAGAGCTTCCACCCGACCTGCGAAACGATCACATCTTCGGAGTTTTTTGGATTGGCGATGTCGATCCGCCACTCAGCCAGTCGCGCTTCCATTTCCTCACTAGTTGAGGGCCGTCCGATAAGTTGCTCGAACGTGTTCAGATTGATGGGGAATTGCCAAAATCGACCATGTGTCCACGACAGGATTTTGTATTCCACCTCTCGCCATTCGGTGAACTGACTCAGGTAGTCGATAATCCGTTGCGAGTTTGTACGAAAGTAATGGGGGCCATAATTATGGAGTAAAACGCCCGCTTCATCGTAACGGTCGTACGCGTTACCGCCGATATGATTTCGCCGTTCGACAATAAGGCAACTCTTGCCAAGTCGAGAGGCAAGCCGTTCAGCCAGCACTGAACCGGCGAAACCCGCCCCTACTATGAGAAAGTCAAACATTGCTCGGAAGATGAGATAATTTCCTTGTTGTGAGGGAGAGCATGGAATCTAGCTTCGCCTCGCTCTTCTGCGGTCTTAGCAGACTCGCGGAAATAAAAGGCCAGGCTTCGAAACATTTGCGACTGTCCCCAGCGATGCATGGGAACGTTGTCCCAGCCGAGGTGCAGCTTCCGGGATCGGAACGATCCATCGGGCTTCGTCCATGCTTCCAAAATGTGAGTGACTACCTTCTCCAGGGTTGCCTCCAGTTGGGGGAAACGATCGCGCAAAAGCAAACACAGGTTAATGCACTCGGCGCAGTCGTAAAGCTCGCGTTTGTAAACGGTCAGACGGGGAGCGCGTGAGAATGGTTTGGGCAGACCGTCCGAGTCAAAGAGGTTATTCGAGTAATAACTGACGCCTTTGCCCAACGCTCCAACAATCCCCGCATGGCCGGTCAGAGCGTGGATCTTGGCCAATGATTTCATGACGAAGCAAGTGTGATAATGATCGACGAAGTCGCGCACGCCATCGACGGCATAAAACCAGGAGCCGTCCGGATTTTGATTCTCCAAAACGAAATTCAAATTTCGTTCTGCGATCCTCAAATAGTCTTCGTTGCCAAAGACCTTGGAGGCGCTGGTCAGCAAGAAGGCGCGATAAGCAGCGGCATTAATGACTCCTCCCTCATCGGAAGGAGTATAGGAACAACTACTCGCCGTTTCCGACGTTCGGAAATCCTTGATATCGGTCGCGGCGTGGCGCGCAATTGATTCGAGGATCAGTTTCCACTCGTCTCGAGGCTGCCGTTCGAACGCTTGAAGGAATGCCTCGTACACATAAGGCGTCGTTGTGATCAGAGGTGTCTCCCGATTAATCGTGCCCCCGCGCCAGACCCAGTCGAATGGATAACCCCAGCAATATTCTTTGAATTCGGGGCAGCGTGATTTTTCGAGTTCGGTTAGAAAATGAATCGAGTTTTCCAGTTGCGAGACGTCTCCGGTCGCCTGGTAAAGAAAAGCAAAGCCCATTGCATAATGAGCATCCGCAATTGGGAATCGCATCGGATGATGGAACAGCCGTCGCGCTGACGGCAGGAATGCTTCACAAAAAATCATGGGAGCAACCGCTGCGGTCCCAACGAGTCTGTGGCGGTAATAGAGTGCCTTGGCTCGTCCCCCGACTGGTCCAGCGAAAAAGCTCTGGAAGTCCCAGGATGTTTCGCCATAACTACCCAGCCATTGCACGAAGCTGCTCAGAACGCGCGAAACTGTGCTCACGAGCTGCGATTGGCCGGACACGCTAGATTTGTATTCGTTATTCATCGGCGGTCGTTTATCTCTGACGCTCCTCTTTAATTAATCGGTTACGGTCTGAGCGACGGCGTGGGGTGTAGCCGCGGCGTGGGACGCGGTCTTGGTGAAGGTGTGGGAGTAGGAACTGATATGTACTCAATCGTCGCATAGTCGGAATCGTTGCCCGATCCGAAGCTGTTTCCCGTGACATAGACATTCTCGAATTCATCCACGGCAATGCCTCTGCCAATATCATAGGAATTTCCTGGTCCATCATACCGAGCGACCCATTGTTCCTGTCCTGCCGAGTTATATTTGATCGTGGCGTAATCAGGAAGACTGTTTGCGCCGTTACTAGATCCCGTGACATAGACATTGCCGGAGCCGTCAATGGCGAGGCCAGACGCGTCGTCCTCGCCCTTACCCGAGCCATTGTAGCGCGCGACCCATTGTTCCTGCCCTGCCAAGTTATACTTGATCGTGGCGTAATCATAATCAGGATATGTCGTGCCGACGCTATTTCCGGTGACGTAAACATTCCCCGAAACATCGACAGCAATGTCTCTAGCTAGATCCCAATGCTTTCCGGGTCCATCGTAGCGGGCAACCCACTGTTCTTGCCCCATTGGGTTGTACTTGATCGTAGCATAATCATAATCAACGCCCGAGCCGACGCTGAATCCGGTCACATAAACATTGCCTGAATTGTCAGTGGCAATGGCTGTGGCTCCATCATCGTCATTCCCTGGGCCATTGTAGCGAGCGACCCATTGTTGCTGCCCGGCTGGGTTGTATTTAATCGTGGCGTAATCAGAACCGCTGCCGCTGTCTCCTGTGACATAGACGTTGCCTGAACTGTCAAGGGCAATGGCTGCAGCATTGTCGATGCCCGCCGAGCAGTCATAGCGGGCAACCCATTGTTCCTGCCCGGCTGAGTTATACTTGATCGTGGCGTAATCAGTCTTAGTGCCTGGGTCCCAGCTTTCCCCCGTGACATAGACATTGCCTGAGGTGTCAACAGCAATAGCAAGGCCTTCATCAAAGTCATTCCCTGGGCCATTGTAGCGAGCCGCCCATTGTTCATGCCCGGCTGAATTGTACTTAATCGTCGCGTAATCAAACCCAGTTCCTGAGCCAACGCTAAATCCCGTGACATAGACATTGCCTGAGTCGTCAACCGCAATGGCTTGTGCTAGATCTCCATCATTGCCGGGTCCGTTGTAGCGTGCCACCCATTCTTTTTGCCCAGCAGAGTTGTACTTAATCGTAGCATAATCATAACCAGTTCCTCCGCCGTCGCTGAATCCCGTTACATAAACGTTGCCCCAACGGTCAAGCGCGATGGCTTGCGCAGAATCGTCGAGATTACCTGGCCCTTCATACCGAGCAAGCCATCCCTCCTGCACGCCACCAGGTGAAGCCGGTGTGACTTGAGCCGCGCTATCCATCTGCAGTGTTAGCTGGCGCTCGCGATTACGAATCAAAACCTGCGGATTGGCTCTTGCTAAGAGTGTCAGAAAAACTCCGGCGGAGAAGATAGCCAAGCCGAGTAAAACACGCGGATTAAGAAAGGCGGACCGTGAAGCGGTTTTCTTTTTCATTGCTTTCTTTATTTATTTCTACGGCGCCTGCTGTTGGCCCATTTCCACATGGAAATCGTCGATCTTCTTGATTTGAAGAGAAGCGGAGAAGGGAAGTCGCGAGCCTCTGCGCTTCGATGGTTTAAAGCGACCCAGCGAACCTGTATCTCAAAGGCACAACATAATTATCACGCATCTCACAAAGGTAACGCCTTAGCATCGTCTTGAATCTGTATGGGAGACTATCTCCGTTGCGTTCTTTCCCCGTGAGATCATGAAATTTTATTTTAATTACTTGGTTCTCACCAGGATTGAGCTCGATTTCAAAATCGACGCGTCCGTTGGTCTGTCGCCAGGTAATCTCTTGACCGTCAGCGCCAATTCGCTGTATCGCTGAAGGCTCAGATTCCCGCCTTCTAATTAGGAAACGCTTTGACTGGCCAGAGAGGTTCTCAATCCTTAGCTCCGTGCCGTACATCTCCACTTCCATCGCACGCGGCGAAACCTCTCTTTGACGGTAGCTACGTCGAACTAGTTCGCCCAGATTGCGCCAGGTCGGGGCAGATGGCAGAGCATTTAGTTGCTCAATAAATTTGACCAACTTGGCGCAGTGATCGCTGCAATAATCGTGATGGATCACTGCTATCGCCGGTTTCCCCAACAGAGCATCGAACGCAAAATTCTCGATCCCTTCCCATGGATACCTCCTGGTAAAGAGGGGAAAGGTGTAACCCATAACTGCAATATCCCATACATCAGAGATTCTGATCGCACGAGGGTGCCGATCGGCGCTGATAATGTCGTTATTGATAGAGGCGATAAGATCGGTGCGCTTTAGCGCGCTCATGGCAGCTTCGGAAAAAATGCCTTGAGGAAATACCATGACGCGATCATGAGAAATCCCGGTAATAGACTCATGGCGATTCATACGCTCCAGCGCTTGCTGGGCTTTCCAATAAAGACGTTGTTGACTGGAACTGCCGAACTCTGCCCGCGTATGATCGCAGCCGTGAACAGAAAGTGAGAAATGCTCGGGGTTTTCTCGGAACAGCCGCACAACTTCGGGGGCGCTCCTCCTCCAATTCCAGGGAATGAATGCGACGTTCGTAGAAAAGTTGTGTCGCTTCATCAGAGACAAAAGTTCCTGAAAGTCCACAAAACCGTGTGTCGGCTTTAACAGAGGATCATCGATGATTAAAGAGGCACTGGCTTCGGGTGCATGCCACGAGCTGCAGGGAAACGCCCATTTAATGTAAGAAACGAGTGGGACGGCGGAAAAGAAGTGATCGCGAATGTCGAAGTTGAACGTTGTCAGTTCGGCATCAATGTCGATCAGTCGTTCTGACGATACGAACACCGGCAGGCCATTCCAAGCTAACTTCAGGAAGGCGGCCTTATCTTCGCCGGCAATCAGGGGAGTCAGCGAGCCTCCATCCGTATGGAAGAAGTCGCCAGTGCGCAAGCAGGTGGCCGAAGGCTGTATCCGGAGATCGCGCATGACGCCACACGTGCCGTCGGGATCGTTCGCGATATGCCACCGGATAACGTTTCCTGCCCCTCTGCGAATTGAGATCGTTCCTCCCGAGAGCTGGCTCACCACGTTCGCAACCGCGACAGGGTCGCCGTTCGAATACAAAAAAATGGAATGAATTTGCCGCGCGAGTAAGTTCGCGTTGCCTGAAGCAGGCTGCAGGTTTCCCATCACGCGGGCAAAAGACTGCGCAGAACACACGAGTCTGCACTTTTCGGTGGATTCGTTCTCTGGCAGTCCAAGCTCTGCCGCCCGCCGCTTTAGATAGCGCACGCCAAAAAACTCGAGCAGCCTTTCGGCTCTCTGGTCGTCGGCTGATGGGTAGTCAGCGGTTAGTAGCAATGCTTGTTCTTGCATTGATTCTGATTTAGGTCCGCGTTGAGTCGCCGAAGACGGTCCGCG
>Ga0193721_1000345_pt1 | contig 13542 bp, 5 predicted proteins | sample U2s2metaG_FD_145078 | JGI IMG/M metagenome (GOLD analysis project Ga0193721, IMG submission 145078) | Soil microbial communities from a riparian zone of the East river system, Colorado, United States - U2s2 | ecosystem: Environmental > Terrestrial > Soil > Riparian zone | place: USA: East River...
CCGTCGACGTTCTGCGGGTTCACTTTTGCAGCATCGATCTTGATTAGTTCGAGCGACTCGTCTTCCGGAGACTCGTCTTTCTCAGCGAAGGGAATGAGGACGCCATCGATTTCGCGCCAGTCCGAATAATGCCGGATCAATCGGCTGCTCCAAAGACTGATCTCGGATTGACGCAACAAGCCGTTCGCTTTTTCAAACCGAAGCAAAACTGGAATTCCGCCCTTCGGCGTTACATTCCAAACCGCTTCCGTTACCTCGCCATCTTTTTCGTCTGGGCGCGACTCGACCCTAGTTGCACCGTTTTCGGCCTCGCACCAGCCGCGACGGAAAAGCCATGCCTCGGTTGCAGTGATGGCACGCGCCGGATCCGAATCGAGAAAATGGGAAGCGCCGGAGCGGTCGCGTTTCCAGCCCAGTCGTCCATCGAAGCCGATTGCCTCGCTGTAGATGCCGTAGTCCCGTTCAATGATATAGCGTCCGGAACGAAGATCCACAATCATCGTGAAACGACCGGTTAGGCCACTGGCTTCACTGTTTCCGCGAAGCTCGATCATTCTAACATTGTTCGGCGGCCGATATTTCGCTTGAGGGATTTGTGCGTCCGCTGCGATTGCGGTCACTGACAACACGGAGGCGAGACTGATTCCACAAAGGACAAGGGGAACGGCCGGGACCTTCCTGAGCAAGCGCGGAGCGAACGGAAGATCATTCATCACTCGGCGCGTAATGCTTCGATGGGATCCACGCGGCTGGCACGCCGGGCCGGCAAAAAACAGGCAATGAGCGCCACCAGTGAAAGCGTTATTAGAGCACTGATAAGCGCTGCCGGGTCTAACGGTGCCACGTCGTAGAGGATGCTTCTCAAGGCACGACTGGCAAAAAACGCGCCGAGCAATCCCGCAGCCAGTCCGATTCCAACCAGGATGGCTCCTTGACCAAGGACAAGCCGCAGGACGTCACCGCGGCTGGCACCGAGGGCAAACCGAATGCCCATCTCGCGTGTGCGTTGGGTTACAATTAATGCCATGACCCCGTAAAGCCCAATACTTGCGAGAACCAGCGCGAGTCCCGCAAATACACCGAGTAATGTCATTGTCAGGCGCTGCGACGCGAGGCTGTCGTCGATGTTTTCGTCCATCGTTGCGATATCAGAAACGGCCTGATCACGATCCAGCGCCGCGATCTCGTCTCTGATCGGAGTAATCAGGGAATGCGTATTGAAACCTGCTTTCGCGCGGACGATGAGGTTCTCTTCATCCTTCGCAAACTGCGACGCACTGAAGTACATCATCGGCAGGTTGCGCGCCTCGTCTTTTTCGCCCGGGGCATCGTTCCGGGTGTGCGGCACGATTCCAATAATGGTGAGCGGGATTCCATTTGCTATCGGCAGTCCGATCGTAACTGGATCGTCGACTTGCTTGCCGATTGGATTGGTGCCGGGAAAGAATTTTTGCGCGGCAAGCTCATCGATCACAACGGTTCCCGGACGACCCCTCACATCTTCCGGTCCGAAATCTCTGCCGCGCAGAATCGGCATACCAAGTGCGCGAAAGTAGTCCGGCGAAACAATTGCCATTTCGCTGATCGGTTCCTGGCCGGGAGGATCAGGCGGCGTGCCCGTAATGTGGAATGAACTGTCCCATTGGTGATGATCGAATGGTTCGTTGTTGCAAATCGCCGCCGCGCTCACACCTGGGAGCCGTCTCACTCTCTCAAGCAATTGATCGTAAAAGCGAACGATCTTCTCCGGTCCCGCGGTCGCGGGATAGCGCGAAGGCGGCAACGCGATGCTCATGGTCAAAACGCCATGCGGATTGAATCCAAGCGGCACCTGCTGCGAACGCCAGAAACTCTTCAATGTCAGGCCCGCCGCCGCGAGCAGGAGAACCGCAAGAGCCACTTGTACGATCACCAAGATTGCACGAGCCCGCTGTCGTTGCGCGCCGCTACTACCGCGCACGCCCTCATCGTGTAACTCGGACGCCATCGAAGCCGTGTTCGAGACGCGCAATGCGGGCCACACTCCAACGAGCAATCCGGCGAACACTGAAATGATGCTGGTGGTCACGAGGACGAAACCGTCGATATTTGTTTCTTGAAATCGCGGGACGTTCGGCGGAAGAAGCGATCGAATTGCGTCAAGGCTCCACACGGCGATCAGCACGGCGCAAATGCCGCCTAGTAAGGCGACAACTCCGCTTTCTGCCAACACCTGGCGCGCCAAATCCCATCGGCTGGCACCAAGAGCGGCCCGCACGGCGAGTTCTTTGCGGCGCGCAATACCGCGCGCGAGTTGAAGATTCGCTACATTCGCGCACGCGATCAACAAGACGCAGCCTACGGCCGCAAGCAGTACGCAAAGAAGATATCGGTACTGGCCTACCGAATATTCGAGCAGCAGTTTTGCCGAAATCTGCCGACCGGTGTTTGAATCCGGGTAGCGCCGGGAAAGATCGGCCGCGATCGTGTCGAGCTCCGCAACCGCCTGCTTGAGTGCCGCTCCAGATTTTAAGCGGCCCAGACACGAAAAAGCTTCGTGATTTCCACGCGACAGGAGATCGTGATCGGCGCGCAAATCTGCCAGCGGCAGAAAGACATCGCAGTTTCGGGGGAAACGAACACGTTCCGAAACAACACCGACAATCTCACGCGGCACGCCATCGACATTCAATCGTTGTCCTATTGCACTCGGCGACGCGCCGAATTGCTTCCGCCAGATCCGTTCGCTAATGAGAGCTACTTTCGCTGCGCCAGGAACATCATCGCTCTCTACGAAATCACGGCCGATCAGCGGGGGCACTTGCAAGATCGAAAAATAATTCGCGGTGATGCGTCCGGCTCTGGCTGCTTCCGGCGGCGTTGTCCCATCTGAAGCAGAGAGGCTCACACCTTCCGTCCTTGCCAGTGCGAGATCGGTGAAGCTCTTCTGCGCGGCACGCCAGTCGAGATAATTCATGTAACTGACCGAACCTGATTCGAAACCGGCCGGCCCGAGCTGTCTTTCACGCAGCAACACCAGTTGCTCTGAATGTGGATAAGGCAGCGGCCGTAGCAGGACCGCGTTGACGACGCTAAAAATCGCAGTGTTTGCACCGATACCGAGGGCAAGCACGATGACGGCGATCAGAGCGAATCCTGGATTTTTGAACAGTTGCCGGATGGCGAAACGGAGATCGTTCATGGAATTTCTGGCTTCTGATTGCTGATGTCTGATTTCATTCCGTTCGAAGCGAGACCATCGGGTCCACCCGGGAAGCGCGGCGAGCTGGCAGCCATGAGGCGAGAAAAGTGGCGACGAAAAGTATGAGCCCAACTCCAAGATAGATTCTTGGATCGATTCCTTTGACTTCAAAAAGAACGCTTTGTAGTACGCGCGAAAGCGCAAATGCAGCGAGCAGGCCGATCCCCGACCCGATCAAAAGCAAACGCATTCCATGCGAGAGCACGAGCGCGCGGATCTGCGCGGGGCGCGCGCCGAGCGCCATGCGAACGCCGATTTCGCGAACGCGTTTGAGCGTGGTGTAAGCGAGCAAGCCGTATAAACCGATCATGGCAAGAAGAAGGGCGAGTCCGGCGAAGACGGAGAACAGAAACGTGAGCAGACGCTGCGTGCCCCAGGTATCCTCAACGCGTTCTTGCATGAGACGAACGTCGAATACCGGCTGATTGGGATCGATCGATTTGACAATGTCACGAATTGGTTTGTCGAGCGCCTTGACCCCTGGGCCAGCGCGAACAAACAGACCGAGACTTGGGCGATACGCTTGGGCGGTCGAACAGTAAATTACCGGCACCGGCGCAGTCTCATCAAAGGCATGAAACCGCATGCGCGCGACAACTCCGATAATTTCTGCAAACGCGTAACCTTCATTATCGTTGCCGACATCCACGCTGAGGCGCTTGCCGAGTGGATCTTCCCCGGGGAAATATTGCTCAGCCAAGGCCTGATCGATCACGATGACGCGCGGTGAATTTGCCGTGTCGCCAGTGTTGAACGTGCGACCGCGCAGAAGTGGCAATTTGAATGTCGCGAAATAATCACCGGCGATAGCTTCCAGATTGGCATCGGGCATTTGGCTGGGGGTGGGAATTGGAATGCCTTCCCGGTAGAACCCGGTTTGCCAGCCACCCATCAGTGGAGAATTCGAACCGATACCCACACTTTGAACTCCTGGCAGTGCCCCAACTTTTTCGAGCAACAGATTGGTAAATGTCCCCATCTTCTCTCGTGTCGAATACACTCTGAACGGAAGTTCCATCCGAGCGGTGATGAGACCGCGCGGCTCGTACCCAAGTTGGAGCGATTGCATTCGCGAAAAACTTTTTAGAACCAGCGCGGCGGCGACAAGCAAGGTGAGCGTGAGCGCGATTTCGCTAATCACAAGCCAATCACGCGTGCGTTTGGCGGCGAGCGAGATGCCGCTGCTATGCGAGCCGGATTGAAGAGCAACTTGAACATCTCCGCGCGATGTTTGCCAGGCCGGCCATAATCCGAAAAGCATGGTGGTAACCAACGCAATGACAAAAGTGAAGCTGAGAACGGGCAGATCGAAGGAGACGTCCTGAAATCGCGACACTCCTTGTGGGGCCAAGCCAACCAATGCATCACGGACCCAAGCTGCGATGAAAAGACCAAGCGTACCGCCAAGCAGGGCGATCAGAAAACTTTCCACCAGAAGCTGGCGAATGATCTGGCGACGTGTCGCGCCTACTGCCGCGCGAATGGCGAACTCGCGCGCCCGCGCGGCGCCGCGAGCAGCGAAAAGATTTGCCACGTTGGCGCAAGCAATGAGCAGGACCAATCCGACTGCGCCGAGGAGCATCGCCAGATTAGTCCGATATTTGCCGATCAGACTTTCCAGCAACGGTGTAATCGAAATACTGGCGCCCGCATTAGTGGCGGGATACTCATTTGCCAGACGCGCAGCGATGGCCTTCATCTCGGTGCGCGCTTGATCGACAGTGACGCCGGGCTTCAGTCGCCCCCAAACAAACAGCATCGGATGAATGGTTCGGTCCTGCCAAAATGAAACGGTGCGCCGAGCAAATGGAAACCAGACATCCGTGTCCTGTGGTGAATTCATCTCGGCCGGCATCACGCCGACGACTGTGAAACCTTGGTTATGCAGCTTGATCGTTTGCCCCAATACACTGGCGTCGCGCGCAAAAGCGTGCTGCCAAAGCCGATCGCTGATCACGACGGCGGGCGGGCCGCCCGGTTTTTCTTCCTCTTCGTTGAAGGTCCGTCCCAGTTTGGGCGTCAATCCGATGACCTTGAAAAACTCTTCCGAGACACTGGCGCACGGGATTCGCTCGGCCTCCCGGCCCGGAATACCGCTCAGGTTTCGCGATTCGCGCCGCGTGACGGCGAGATATTTAAAGACGTTGTTATCGCGTTTCCAATCCTGATAATTCGGCAACGAAACCGAAAATTCCTGACCATTGGCCGATTCGTTTAGCACCATGATGCGATCGGCATTCGGATACGGCAGCGGCCGAAGCAAGACGGCGTTAACGATGCTGAAAATCGCCGTATTCGCTCCGATGCCAAGCGCGAGCGTGATGACCGCGACCGCCGAGAACGCCGGGTTCTTGATCAACTGCCGTAGCGCGAAGCGGAGATCATTCATGAAAATATTATTCTGTTCGCAACGCCTGGACTGGATCGACAAGCGCTGCGCGGCGCGCCGGCAGGAAACATGCAAGCAAGGCCACCACACCGAGGGTAAGCGCCGTGGTAGCAAGAAGCGCCGGATTGTGCGGCGAAACTTCGTAAAGCTGCGTAGTAAGTAAACGGCCCAACGTAAGAGCAGCCACCATTCCGACGGTGAGTCCCAATAAAACAGGAGACATTCCCTGACGAACAATAAGCCGCAGCACATCCGCGGTTTGTGCCCCTAGCGCCATGCGCACGCCGATTTCGCCAGTGCGTTGTTCGACGCTGTACGCGACTGCTCCGTAAATGCCGATGCTCGCAAGCAATAATGCGACGCCGGCAAAAATTCCAAGAAACAACATCATCAATCGCGCTTGCCCGCGTGCTTGCGCAACGACTGTGTCCATCATCTGTGGGACCGCAATCGCAATACCGGGATCTACTTTGGTGATCGCGGATTGCACCAGCCTGGTGATCGCATCGAGTTTAAAGGTGCTGCGGACTGCGATATTTAGGAACGGAAAGTTTTCCTGGGCCCACGGCCGATAAAATTCCATTTCGGGCAATTCAGCGATTCGTTGGGACCGCACATCGCCAACGATGCCGACAATTTCCACGGGCGCGCTACCGCTGGTGACCAGCAACGTTTTGCCGATGGGATTTTCATTCGGAAAAACTGTTTTTGCACCTGTCTGGCTAATGAGACAGACGTTCCTGCCTTCCATGAGATCGTGTTCATCGAAATCACGCCCAGCGATGAGCGGGACTCCCCAGGTCTTGAGATAACCCGGCACAACGTCGTGACTTGGTGCATTGGCCCGCTGCTCGAGTGGCGGTAAATCCCGATCCGCGCGCGCGTAAAGTGTGCGATTTCCACCAGCGAGGGGGATATCGCCACTGACAGTTGCGTTCTCGATGCCTGGCGTGTTGTGCAACGCAGCGAGGATCTTCTCGGCAAAACGCTGGCGCGACGGTCCATCTGGATATTGCGCTGCCGGAATACCGATCGCCCCGGTCCATAGATGATGCGGCTGAAACCCGAGATTCTGCTGGGTCAGCCGAACAAAACTCGTGATGAGTAATGCCGCGCCGGCGAACAAAGTCACTGACAATGCCACTTGTGCACCGACGAGAATTTTGCGGAATCGCTGCTGTCGCATGCTTCCACTCGTTCCACGACCACCTTCCTTTAAACCACCGATCAAATCCGCATGGGAGCCCTGAAGCGCGGGATAAAAACCCATCAACAAGCCGGTCAGCACAGACAATGCAATAGTGAATCCGAGCACTGGCAGGGAGAGACTGCTGGCTGTGTTTCCCTCAAGCGGAAGAAAATTGGACGCCATTTTAGGGACAAGTGGCACAAGCCGCCAGGCCACGAACGCGCCGAGCGCGCCGGCAAAGAGGCTAACCAGTAAACTCTCCCAAACGAAAAGCCTCACGATACTGCCACGCGACGCGCCAACGGCCATTCGGAGGGCGATCTCTCGACGGCGACCGCTGAAGCGAACCAGCAAAAGGTTCGCGACGTTGCTGCATGCGATCAGCAACACAAAGCAAACCGCGGCAAAAAGCGTCGCGAAGCCGGCTCGAATGTTTTCTGTCACATCCTGTGGAAGCGTTTTGACTGATGTGCTGGCCGTGCTGTCGATCTTGTTCGGATAATTCGCACGGTAACCCTGCTCCAGCGACGGCAGCGCAGCGCGCACCTGTTCAAGCGTGATCTCCGGCTTCATTCGGCCAATTACCCGGAGAAACCCGGTTCCCCTCATCATGCGTTCGTACGAGAATCCCGGAAGCTGAAATGGTTTCGTCGTCCAAACTTCCGCGATAGGATTCGCTCCAAACCATTGCGTTGGCGCGTTCGGCAAGACGCCAACAATGGTGTGTGGCATTCCATCGAGCGTGATGCTGCGTCCGATCACGTTTGCATCGCCACCGAGCCGCTTCTGCCAAAAGCTTTTTGTGATCAGCGCGACATTCGCGCCCTCCTCTTCATCAGGGCGGAAATTCCGGCCCAGTATTGGGCGGACGCCAAGCACATCGAAGTAGTTCGGAGTTATTCTGCCCCCAAAAACCTGAACCGGATCGCCGATTCCAGTCAGGGTGAAGAGAAATCCGTTCTCGGCGGCGAAACCGTCAAACAGCGTTTGTCCTTCACGGTAATGTTGAAAGCGCGGCGCGGAGATCGCGATATCGACAAGATTGCGCGACTTGTCGCCGGCGAACATATGCACAACGCGCGACGGCTCCTTGAATGGCAGCCCGCGCAAAAAAAGATCGTTGATCAAGCTAAAGATCGTAGTGTTCAGCCCAATCCCGAGCGCTAATGTAATGATAGCAATCGCGGTGAAGGCAGGCGATTTGCGGAGCTGGCGCAAAGCAAACCTTAAATCATTCATGTCATTCAGTGCGAAGTGCTTGAATCGGATCGATGCGTGTGGCGCGGCGCGCCGGGAGTAGACAGGCCATTAGTGCGGTCGCCGCGAGCAGAACTATTGCGCCGCCGAGCAGCACTGGGTCGTACGCCGAAACTTGATAGAGCTGCGCCGCGATCAACCGGCCGAGCGCGAACGTCGCAATGATCCCGAGCGCGAGCCCGCTCACCACCGGTTTCATTCCCTGGTTCACAACCAGGCTCAACACGTCGCGCGTTTGCGCACCCAGCGCCATGCGAACTCCAATTTCTCCAGTGCGTTGCTCGACCGTATAAGCGACTGCGCCGTAAATCCCGATGCTGGCGAGAAGCAAGGCGACTCCGGCAAAAATTCCGAGCAACCACATCATCAAACGCGCCTGGCCGAGCGCTTGCGCGACGACCGCGTCCATCGTTTGCGGAACCGCGATGGCCAATCCGGGATTCACTTTCGTAAGCGCGGACTGCACCAGCCTGGTGACCGCATCCACTTTTAGATTGCTGCGGACGGCGATGTTAACGAGCGGAAAATTTTTCTGCGCCCACGGCCGATAAAATTCCATGCCCGGCGCCTCGGCCACTCGTACCGAGCGCACATCGCCGACGATTCCGACAATTTCCCACCGCACATCGGCCAGGAGCAAACTCTTCCCGATTGGATTCTCGCCCGGATAAACTTGTTTCGCACCTGCCTGACTGATCAGACAAACTTTCTGTCCGTCGGCGGTGTCGTGCTCATTGAACTCGCGGCCAGCCAAGAGCGGCACTCTCCAAGTCTTGAAATATCCGGGAGCAACCTCGTGACCGGGCGCGATCGCGCGCTCCTCGACTGGCGGAACATCACGGTCGCCCCGCGCATAAAGATAACGACTGAAGCCAACCAAAGGAATATCGCCGCTGATCGTCGCGCTCTCGAGACCCGAAACACTGCGCAACTCATGGAGTGTTTGTTCAACAAAACGTTGACGGGACGGAGGGTCGGGATACTGCGAGATCGGCAGTGTCACCGCACCCGTCCAAAGATTCTGAGAACGAAAGCCGATGTTCTGCTGACTCAAGCGGATGAAACTCGTGATGAGCAGCGCTGCGCCGGCCAGCAGCGTGACCGATAGCGCGACCTGCGCGCCGACGAGGATTTTGCGGAAGCGCTGTTGCCGCACACTGCCGCTCATGCCGCGGCCGCCCTCTTTCAACCCATCGACCAAATCGGTGTGCGAACCCTGAAGCGCCGGATAAATCCCCATTAACAAGCCGGTCGAGATCGACAATCCGATGGTGAACAGGAGCACTGGTACAGACAAGCTCGTTGGGTGGTTCGCTTCCAACGGCAGAAAATTGGAGGCTATTCGCGGAACCAGCGGCACCAAATGCCACGCGACAAAAGCGCCGACCGCGCCCGCGATTACGCTGACGAGCAAACTTTCGAACACGAACAAGCGCGCGATGCTGGTGCGTGAGGCACCGATCGCCATGCGCAACGCAATCTCGCGCCGGCGTCCACTGAAGCGAACCAGCAGAAGATTGGCGACATTGCTACAGGCGATCAACAAGACAAAGCTGACGGCAGCGAATAGCGTCACGAAACCGGCACGGAAATTTCGCGTCACATCCTCTGGCAACGTCCTGAGCATTGTCGTCAGTGCGCTGTCTATGTTGTTCGGATATTGGGCACGATAACTTTGTTCCAACGATGGCAATGCGGCGCGCGCTTGTTGAACGGTCATCCCCGGTTTCAATCGACCGACTACGCGCAGAAAAAAGGCGCCGCGCATCATTTGCTCATAACTGAAGCCGGGAATCTGAAAAGGTTTCGTCGTCCAAACTTCCGCGATCGGGTTCGCCCCGAACCACGTGACCGGCATATCGGGCAAAACGCCAATGATCGTGTGCGGCGTCCCATCGAGGGTGATGCTTCGCCCAATCACATTCGGATCGCCTCCGAGGCGCTTCTGCCAGAAATTTTTCGTTACCAATGCGACGTCGGCGCTTTCCTCTTCTTCCGGCAGAAAACTGCGGCCAAGAATTGGGCGAACACCTAGCACATCGAAATAGTTGGAGGTCAATCGGCCGCCAAAAATTTGGACAGGATCGCCAAGTCCGGACAGTGTGAATGCAAAGGAATTCTCCGCAGCCAGACCGTCAAAAATCGTCTGACCGTCGCGATAAACCTGGTAACGCGGCGCCGATATTCCGACGTCCACCAAATCGCGCGCCTTGTCGCTGTTGTCGAGGTGAACAACGCGGGATGGCTCCTTGAATGGCAAACCACGCAGAAACAGATCGTTGATCAAACTAAAGATCGTCGTGTTCAGTCCAATGCCGAGCGCAAGCGTCAGGACAGCAACTAAAGTGAACGCAGGCGATTTGCGGAGCTGGCGCAAAGCGAACCTTAGATCATTCATATCATTCGGAGCGTAGTGCTTGAATCGGGTCGATACGTGTGGCGCGGCGCGCCGGGAACAAACACGCCAACAGCGCGGCGACTGCCAGTACGGTTGCCGCAGCGCCGAGCAAAAATGGATCGTGCGGTGAAATCTGATAGAGCTGGGCCGCGAGTAGCCGCCCAACTGCAAATGTTCCGGTTAGACCAATGATCAAGCCGAGAATGACCGGGTTCATTCCCTGGCGAACGACCAAGCGCAGCACGTCGACCGTCTGTGCGCCGAGCGCCATGCGTACACCAATTTCGCCGGTGCGCTGCTCGACCGTGTACGCGACGGCGCCATAAATCCCCACGACAGCAAGGAGCAAGGCGATTCCTGCGAAAACACCGAGCAACGCCATCGTCAGTCGCCGTTCACCGAGCGATTCGCTCACGATGGCTTCGAGTGTGTTCGGTTGGATGATGGGCAGCCCATCGTCGATGTTCTTCAAGCTGAGCCGCACAATTCCGGTGGTCGCTTCCGGCTTGGTCGTGCTGCGCACGAGCACATTCAGAAACGGAGTGCTGCGTTGCGCCCACGGCCGGTAAAATTCGACGTCGTTCGCTTTGGCCAGGTCTGCCGATCGCACGTCTCCGACTACGCCAATAACTTCGGCCGGCGCGCCAGTGCCGTTGTCAGTACCAAAAAGAATGCGGCGCCCTAATGGATCCTCGTTGGGGAAAAGCTTTTTCACGGTCGCCTTGCTCAAAATCACGACTAATGGCTGATTTTCGCCGTCTCGTTCGCTGAAGTCCCGTCCAGCAATAAGCGGAATACTGAGCGTACGGAAATAGTTAGGCGAAATACTGCGCGTAAGCCCGAGCGGGCGCTGCGTCAACGGGGTTGGATTCCCATCAGCCCGCGCGTAAGGCGACCTAGATATGTCCCCGGACAACGGCACCGCGCCGGTAACGGATGCGACTTCCACACCGGGCTCGTTTTGTAATTCCTCGGTCAAGCGTTGGACGAAACGAGCTTGCGAAGCAGCATCAGGATATCGCGACGGCGGCAGCGCGATTCCACCGGCCCAAATACGCTCGGATCGAAAGCCGGATTCTTGTCGGCTAAGCCGAACGAAACTTGAGATCAGCATCGCCGCGCTCGCCACTAATGCGACCGAAAGTCCAACCTGCGCTGCGACCAAACCGCGACGGAGACGATGTTGCCGATGACTACCCGTCGATCCGCCACCGCCTTCCTTGAGTCCTTCGACCAGATCGGTGCGTGAACTTTGCCAGGCCGGGTAAAGGCCCATGAGCAGGCCGGTGATGAGCGATAACGCCAGTGTGAAGACGAGCACGGGCAGATGTAATGACACGCCACTTTCCAGCGGAACGTTTTGCCCGGCCATATGCGGAACAATCGACACTGTCCAAAGCGCCAGGCATAACCCGGCTACACCCGCAATAACGCTGACCAGGGTACTCTCGATTACGAACAACCGAACAATGCTGCTTCGCTGGCCTCCCAGTGCCATGCGCAACGCAATCTCGCGCCGACGTCCCGTGAAGCGCACCAACAATAAGTTTGCTACGTTGCTGCACGCAATGAGTAACACAGCGCTCACCGCCGCCAGAAGTGTCATGAATGCCGGCCGCAAATTTCCGGTCACATCTTCAGCGATTGACACCAATACAGATGCCCAACTGTTGTCCGGATTTTCTGGTCGTTCCTCGCGATAGCCTTTCTCGAGTGCCGGCATCGTGGCCTGCGCCTGTTGGATCGTTTCGCCCGGTTTCAATCGTGCGATGACACGCATGAAACTGACTCCCCGCATGACTCGATCCTTAGCGATATCGGCGGGTTCGAAGAGTTTGTTCGCAAAGATTTCGGTGTGGCGGCCGAACCATGAAATCGGCAGATTGGGCAATACACCTATTATTGTATTGGGCACACCGTTCAGCGTGATGCTGCGACCCAGCACATTAGGATCGGAGTTCAGGCGGTTACGCCAGAAACTTTCCGTCACCATTACAACATCCCCTTTCGCCTCTTCCTCTGGCAGAAAAGTACGCCCGAGTATCGGGTGAATGCCGAGCAGATCGAAGTAGTTGGCCGTCACATCGCGGCCGAACAACTGGATGGGCTCGCCAATTTCGGTCAAGATAAAACCGTTCCCTCGATCCGCGGCGATGCTGGAAAAAGCAGTTTGTCCGTCCCGATAATGCCAGAACTTCGGGACGGAAAAGGGCAGCTCCTTTAAATCGCGATCTTTCGCTTCACCATAAATCCGAACCACCCGTTCCGGCTCATGAAACGGCAGGCGACGCAGGAAAAGATCGTGCATCAAACTAAAGATCGCGGTGTTCATGCCGATCCCGAGCGTCAGCGTGAGCACCGCGAGCGCAGTGAACCCCGGTGATTTGCGAAGTTGGCGGAGCGCAAATCTTAGATCATTCATTCCTCTTTCCCTAGGCGGCGATCCGGTCTTCCACCACTCGGCCGTCGAACAGATGCACAGTGCGATCGGCATGCTGAGCGAAGCGCTCGTCATGAGTGACCATGCAAATGGTGGCCCCGCCTCCGTGCAATTCTTTGAGTAGCTGCATCACCGCTTCGCCGTTGCGCGAATCAAGATTGCCCGTCGGTTCGTCTGCCAACAGAATGGCCGGCCGGCCCGCAAGTGCCCGGGCGACAGCCACCCGCTGTTGTTGGCCGCCGGAGAGCTGACTTGGCAAATGCTTCGCGCGATGTGCCATGCCCACCCGCTCCAGAGCTTCGGTGACAAACGACTTGCGCTCGCTGGCGCCCATTCCCCGATAAGTCAACGGTAACTCGACGTTCTCGAAGACAGTGAGATCACCGATGAGATTGAAGCTTTGAAAAATGAAACCGATTTCGCGGTTGCGAATCCGGGCGCGGTCGGCGAACGAAAGATTGGCAACTTCGTATCCTTTCAGTGAGTAACTCCCGTCAGAAGGAGTATCGAGCAACCCGAGAATTGACAGCAAGGTCGTCTTGCCGCAGCCGGATGGTCCAGCTATGGAAACATATTCGCCAGGCCGAATATCGAGGTGGATACCGGATAACGCATGCGTTTCCACCTC
>Ga0193721_1000346_pt1 | contig 13497 bp, 10 predicted proteins | sample U2s2metaG_FD_145078 | JGI IMG/M metagenome (GOLD analysis project Ga0193721, IMG submission 145078) | Soil microbial communities from a riparian zone of the East river system, Colorado, United States - U2s2 | ecosystem: Environmental > Terrestrial > Soil > Riparian zone | place: USA: East River...
GCAATGGCTTCGCCACGTTAAACCGTTAAATCGTTAAATCGTTAAATCGTTAAATCGTTAAAATCTACTGAGGACCACAGTTGTAACGATGTAATGCTTCTAATAAATTATTCATTCGTTATTCCCGATAGCGTCGTCAGTTTAAAGCAGACGCATGCGCTGCAGCTCTCCGTTCACCATGACCCAATCGACCTGTCCTTCGAACCCCACGATTTGTCCAAATAGATCGTCCCCCTGACTGCAGGGGATAGCGATGAGATCAGCGCAAAATCCTGGGCGAATCCGTCCAATCATTTTTTCCCGATGCAAGGCCATCGCAGGATTTACCGTTACCATTTTCAAAATTTCATCCGGCGAAATCCCGGGCTCGCTGCGCTGAAACGCGCGCATCTCGGCAAATAAGCTTAGGTTCTCGTTACTCGCAAGACTATCGGTACCCAGGCAAATGTTGAATCCCAGAGAGTCCAGCCGCTTGAAAGGGAAATGGCTGTGTTTGAAATAGTCGTGACTGCGCGGGCAATGCACGACGTGGAAATGTCCCTTGGCGTTTTCCAGCATCTCGAAATCGCTCTCTGCCAGTTCATTCAAATGCGCAACGATCCAAGGCAGGTAGGGGCGATTGACCTCAATCGCCTGCGGGCGGTTCGGGGAACCGCCCCTACCAATCAAATCCAGGAACCGCTCCAGCGGCGTTTTATTCCCGCAGTCATCCATTGGCCGTCCGATTCCCTTCAGGAATTCGTAGAGCGGACCCGAGGCGTCGCGAAACATCTCCATTTCTTCGCGCGACTCGGCCAAATGTGTAGTTAGCAAGACATTCTCGCGTAGCGCGATTTCCTCGCAGCACTCAAACAGATTTTTTGATGCGGTGAACAACGCGTGCGGCGCCAAGCCCCGCGGCACGCCTCCCTCAGCTTCGCTCACGACAGGCTCAAATCGCGCCCTACCAAGTAATTCAATTGCGAGGTCGACAATTTCTTTTGCGTGCTTTGGTGCGCGTACATCGATCAACTCCGCAAACCAACAGGTGTGAATCGGTGCGTGAATCTGCGGAATCAAATCTGGAAAGGCAGTCAGATTGGCGATCGTCGTCGTGCCGAATCTTTTGGCTTCGGCGAAACCTTCGTTGATCGATGAGAGATAATCTTTTGGCGAAAGCCTTGCCTTCTCCGCGTTGATTGCGCGGATCCAATCGGCAAACGTTCTCTGCGGCGGAATTTTGCCGCGCAAACATGTGTAATCGAGGTGGCAATGCGCGTTGATCAGTCCAGGCAACAGCGCTTGCTCGCCAAGATCGACAATTTGCCCGGCGTTGCGCGTCTTGAGCTCATCAAATCTCCCGACATCGACAACGGAGCCGGCGGGAGCCGCGCGACATAGACGGGCAGCCCGAGAGGGTGACGAGCCGGAAAGCGAGTCATCAATTTGATTTCCGGAAACGGCGACTGCGCCGTTCTCGATCGGCGCCGCATCCATCGTCACAACTGTGCGTGCACGAATGATCATTTTCGGCTTGTGTAGCGGCGGTCTATAAAGTCACAAATATCAACCAAACTGTAGCCACGGCGCTATGCGCCGTCATGTGCATCGCCGTGTCAGTATTCGACAATTGAACCGCCCGCAGGGCGGGGGCTACAGGTCGAGCGCGCTCTCGCCTTTCACCATTTTCCGGCATTCGGCGACCAAGAGATTGCACGCTTCCTGGCAAAGCAGAGGCACTGTAGCCGGGATCGTTGATCCCGGCCCAACCGACGCTTGGTCAAAGCTCGGGTCAAACTTTTCCTTCGGCAATTTCGTCGATGAAACTGCTCCCTCCACATCACGTTTCCATAAGATCGTTCGCAAACATCCGCCATCGGATCGGCAGAAGTCCGCGACGAGATCATCGATCTGCGAATCTGAAATTTTTGCAGCCACACGATACATTCCCGATTGCCGATCCAAAGTCTCGCGCAAGGGCGTGGTTTGCAGTTTCCCGTTTTTCCAAGCAGCGAACACAGCGAGCCTGCCGGGATAAAAATAATCCAGCGCCCGTCTCAGTTGTTCCAACGTGTCGAGCTCCAATCGCCAACCATGACGCAGGTTAGGCGCCGTCTTAAGTGGGCGATAATTTCCTGCATCATCGTATTTTGCGATTTCGATCGCGTCTTCTGCGCGGCGAAATACTTGCAAATGATCCAGCGTTTCGTCATCGCGCTGACACACGACAAAGCAGTCGTCCGATTTCTGGACCACGATCTGGCCGACACAAAAATGAGCAGCTTCGAGAACTCGGCCGACGCAATTCCGCATGTCTCTCAGGCAGAACGTGACGACTTAGCGGGCGCGACGGCCGCTGCAACAAAGAAAAGACACATGCATAGCGCCAAAGGCGCCCTGTCACCTGTAGCCTGGGGCACAGCCCCAGGCATTCGATCACACCCCAAATAAGCGCCGAGAGCGCGATTCCTTCCAAGCCGCTGGTTTTCAATTCCAGACATAAAGGTCGTCAAAATCGATGTCGTGCCTGCCTGGTGATAGATCGGCGCCGGCGCCGAAAGTGAATCGCGCTTTCAGCGCTCGCCATTTGGCTCCCGCCGAATCCTGGGAACGCTTTCCCAGCTTCGCCACGGTGAATCCGTCCTGTGGCGGACTTCAACATGAATGCTGCGCCTTTGGCGCTGAAAACGCGTCAGACAAGATGTCTGTGCCACGCATCCGCGCTAGTGCAGACAATGCGCGATCAAACCGCCTGCGCGCTCTAGAAATTGTCGATCTTCGTCGCCGAACGCGTTCAACTGGTCACTCTCCACATCCAACATGCCGAGAATATGCCGGTGCTCATTCCTCATCGGGACGACGATCTCCGAGCGAGTGGTATGAAACGTAGGCAGATAGCGCAGATCCTTGTGCACATCACCGACGATGACCGGCTTGCCCGACTCCAGCGCGGCACCGCATAGGCCTTGCGAAACAGGAAAGCGCGGATACGTCGCGGGCTCCTTCCCCGTTTCTGCGAGAATCACGAACTCGTCCTTGATGATCTTGTAAACGCCGACCCAGCGATAATCGCGTGCAGCGCGAATCATCTCCACGAATTGCGTCATTCGTTTTCGGGTACACCCTCCAGCCAGTGCAAACGCCCCGATCTCTTGAAGCTTCTTGCACGTCGTCTCCTTCATTCGCGGGAAAGCAATCTGGCGCAAAAGAAACCGAGCGCGAGCACGATTTTCAACTTTTTGCGGTAAAGGCCTGCGCGAGGATGATATCGGCAATACCGGGGTCCGTGCCGATCGATGGTGCATAGAAGAGATTGCGATCGCCGATGCGGTACGGATTTCGCCGGAAGATTTCGCCACGCGCTGTACCCGGAGGCGCCGACCCCGGCCGGCCGCAGTCAACGCCCGCGGCTACAGCGATTCCAAGCAAAACCGGAATGTCTTCATAAGTGTGCAATCCGTCAGAAATAAAGAACGGAACCACGACTACGTGGCGAGTTTTCGTCAATTTCCGCCAATCGGACACCAGCGGCTGCTCCTCCATGTACACGTTCAGCACGGTCGCGTATTTCACGAGCGCGCGGATCTTTTCGGCTTCGCGTTTTGCGGCGACGGCGCTGTTTTCATTCAAATCGGTTCCATGGGCGACAATCAGCAAGCTGCTTTCAGCCGGATCGGCGCGAGGTGCGACCTCGCTTGCGCGCTTGAGCAGCAACTCAGTCATCATCGGATGATTTCCGACTGGCTCGCAATACTTCCAGGTCTGGCCATTCCTTCGTTTTGTGATCCGGCCATTCAACTCAAGCTCGCGTGGAACGACTGTCTGCGTGAAATAGCCTTCACTGATGAAATTCGGCACCACGCAGACCTCGCGAATCGATTCCGGATCGAACAAAAACAACCCGTCTCGTAAGCTTGGTTCTTCCTTCCAAAACGCACAGCCCACGTCTGCAAAAATCTTCCGACGTCGAATCTCCGCCGTATGCGCCAGCGTCGGCGCGCTCGAGTCCGGGTTCACGGTCGAGCCGTGCGCGACGATCAACAGCGCGGCGTTTTTTCTAATATCCATCCGCGAAGAAACGTCGAACGCCCAACGCTCAACGTCCAACGGTCAATTGGGCACAGACGTTCGGACTCGAAATTGAATGCGAGGCTCGATCGGCGCGAAACCTCTCTCGAGGTGGTCGTTAAAATCTTTTCTTCACCTGGACGTACCAGAACCGGCCTTTGATGGTGGCAAGTGATTCGTCATAGCCATTTGCACCGCTCCCGGCGACAAACGGCGGGTCTTCATCGAAGACGTTCTGCATACCAAGTGTGATGGTCGTGTTATTGAGCCACCATTTCCAGTTGCTGCAGCCGTACTCGGCGGTCGAAACTGGGAGAACTTGTTTTTCCTTGCCGTCCTTCATCTTTACGTTCTTACCGCCCTTCTTGGCGAGACCGGGCACCTCTGCAAGAGCCGGCGGTGGTAACTTGAACGTGTACGACGCGATCAAGTCGACCGTAGTCCGTCCCGCTGGTAAATCTCGTGCTCCAACTCACTCCACCCGGCGCGCCGAGAGCCGTCGCCGAACCGGATCCGGGCTGCTTCCAACTTACTTGTCCACAGTGAGAACGACTCCGCTCTGATCGCAGTTGTAAATCGTCCCAGCGAGTACTCTTCGTAAAGCCGCTGGGACGAACTGCAGGCGGGAACGTGTGGGTACGCTCTAAGGCGAATGAATCAATCGCCCCTACCTTGCTTTCGCTATTTGTGCTTGTGCGCGTTTCAAATTATCCCGAGCGAGAGCCCAGTCGGGCTTTAGCCGGAGCGCCGCCAAGAAATGTGGAATGCTGTCTTCGGCCTTTCCCGACCTTAAGAGGACGACTCCTAAAGTAGTGTGCGCTTCGGCGCTGTTGGGATTCAATCGCAGCGCTGCGTTTAGCTGTTCCAGTGCTTCCGGCAGTCTGCCCTGATGTGCCATCAGCAATCCGAGATTTTCCCGGATATCGGCGTCGCTGATCACCTCCAAATAATCTGGTTTGGTCCGAAGCGCTTTCGCAAAATACGCCTCGGCTTGGTCGTACTTGCCGCTCTCGCCCAGAATGGTGCCGAGGTTGTTTTCAATCATACGATTGTCGGGAATCAATGACGACGTGTACTGAAACAGCGTCTCACTGTTGCGCCACCGGCTGATCTGCACCGCCGTAAGGCATGCAAGTATCGAGAGCGCGACGACGGTAAGAGTGCCAGTGATGACACGGTCAATGCGGAAGGCATGGGCAAGGTCCGACAGACCGAAGACGATTGCCACGAACAGCCCGATGGAGGGAACGTAGCAGTAACGATCTGCCATTGCTGCTCCTCCGACCTCGACTAGTCCAATCACTGGAATCAGAGTTCCGACAAACCAAAGCCACCCCATGAGCAGATACGGCCGTTCGCTGGCCTGGCGGAGCACAAAGGCGATGATGACTGTGAGCAGCACAATGGCGCAGACAAGTTGCCAGGGGGGAACGCCGGTACGAGAAAACGGATAATACACGGCCAAGTCCCACGGCCACACAGTCCGGGAGAGATACTTTGCGCAGGAAACGACGGCGTTAGACAGACGTAGCGAAACGGGCACTTGCACAAATGTGCGGACTGCTCCTCCGTGCGACTGCGCGATGAAAGTTATGACCATCGAAGCCGCGGCAAGACAGAAAAGCGGGAGCTTCTCGCGAACCAGCGGGACGAGCGCTCTGACAAACCCTTTGAGCCCAGTCGCCCGTTGCCACTGAAACCGGTGGAACGGCCAGTAATCGAGCAAAAGCAAAACAAAAGGCCACGTTACAAGCATTGGTTTCGCCATGAGACCCAAGGCCAACGCAACCGCGACCAACGCGTACCGCTTCCATGAAGGCGTCTCAACATAGCGCGCGTAAGCCACCAGGCTGAGCAAGCCAAAGAAAGTCGACAAAGTATCCTTCCGCTCCGCGGCCCAGGCGACTGACTCCACGTGCAGCGGGTGCAGGGCGAAGAGAGCCGCCACAATCGCGCTTCGCCATTTCGCACCGGTAACCCGTCTGAGGAACAGAAACAGAAGCAAACCGTTAGCGGCATGTATCAGCGCGTTGACCACCAGATGGCCACCCGCGTTCAGGCCAAACATTTGGCTGTCGAGCATGTGGGAAAGCCACGTGAGCGGATGCCAGTTGGCGGCGTGAAATGTCGTGAATGCCCACGCGATTCCGGTCAGCGTCAGTCCGTGGTTCACCATCGGGTTTTCGCGGATATAACGGTTGTCATCCAGGATGATGAACTGGTGGCTCGCCACCTGGGCGTACACGGCGAGAGTCACAGCGACTAATCCGAAAGCGATGAACAGGTCGTTGCGCCCAAATGCTGTATGTGGCTGGGCCGCGTTGACGACTCGCTGCCTCCCGTGCTGCCGCCGAAAATCTCGCTGGCCAAAGGCGTTGCGCCGCCTCTTTTTATGCGCTGTTTGCTTCGCCACGCGATTCCAACCTGACTCAACGATCATTGTCGCACCCATGCGGCTTCCCAGAAGTCGGTGCGGCGCGCGTTGAAGTGTTAATACTGTCTAAACATGAGACGTGTCGCTCCCGCCGTCAACGAATGCTCAAATGACGAAAAGCTGACCGAACGGTCGTTTTCGTCATTCATTACTCATCATTCGCTTTCCACCGCTGAGACAGCGCCGAAGGTAGAAGATGGGTCATTTTCCTCGTTCATCGCTTCCCGCAAAGCGGACGCGTCCCCGTGACCCGATTCGCCTCTACATCGGAGTTCGAAATTAGAGATTCGCTGTTGAGGGTTCAATGTTGAACGCTTAATTTCCCTGTCGATGCGGTTCCGCACGTTAAAAAACACCGACCTGACGGTAAGCGACGTGGGGTTTGGACTATGGACGATTTCCACCGGTTGGTGGGGGAATTTCACTGAGGGCGAAGCGATTGCGCTTATGCGCAAGGCGTTCGATCTCGGCGTCACGCTATTCGATGCGGCTGACACGTACGGAAACGGATTAAGCGAAGAACTGATCGCGAAAGCGTTCCCAAATCAGCGGGATGAAATCGTGATCGCGACCAAGGTCGGCTACGATTTTGTCCATCACGGGGAAGCACGCGGGCGCGGGCAGCGCGAAATTCCGCAGGATTTTTCGCCCGATGCGGTTATTCGCGCGACAGACGCAGCGCTGAACCGATTGAAGACAGATCGGATTGATCTTCTTCAACTGCATAACATTCGGATGGAGCAAGTCTATGACGATGCGCTCTGGACGACTCTCGAGAAATTAAAGGCCGAAGGAAAAGTTCGGTATTACGGGATCGCGCTGGGACCGGCGATCGGCTGGCTGTACGAGGGAACGAATTGCATTCGCGAGCGCGACGTCACGAGCGTGCAGCACATCTACAACGTGCTTGAGCAACACCCCGGTCGCGCGTTTCACGATGCTGCTACCGACGCGGGCAAAGATACAATGTTCCTCATTCGCGTGACGCATTCGTCTGGAATGCTGGAAGGGAAATACACTACTGAAACAACGTTTCCGCCGACCGATCATCGCAGCCATCGTCCGCGCAGTTGGCTGCTGAACGGAATTAAGAAGGTCGAGCAATTGCGTTTCCTCGAAAATTCCGAGCGCACGCTGGGCCAGGCGGCATTGCAATGGCTGCTCGTCGACGACCGCGTGGCTTCAACCCTGCCGAATATCTACAACGAAGAACAGCTCGCTGAATTCGCCAAGGCGCCCGAGTGTCCGCCGGTCACCGCCGACGACATGGCGAAGATTGATGAACTTTATTCCGACAACTTCGGCATCGAAGAAGAACCGCCAAAGTTTAAGGGAACAATGCAGCTGCCGAAGGAAACTGCTGCAGCGGTGTAGTGCGATATGGAGACGGCCTGCCCTCAGGCCGTGGGATACTCCGGGCAGATCTCATGACCGAACATCGGCATTTACCGCACGTTTCTTCGTTCCGTGACAATCCGATTGTATTCTTTACAACGTGCACGCATAAGCGACGGAAGCTCTTAGCCTGCGCGCATAGCCATGTCATTTTACGTCGCCTATGGGAACGTTCGGCAGAACGCGACGGCTGGTGGGTTGGCCATTACATTCTCATGCCCGATCACGTTCATTTCTTTTCGCGCCGCGCAACTGTTGCCCGGCCGATGGCAGAATGGATGCAGATGTGGAAGAGCGTTAGCTCCCGACAGCTCGCGGCGGCATTGAATATTATGCCACCTATTTGGCAACCGGAATATTTTGATCGCTATCTTCGGTCGCGTGAAAATTATGGGCAAAAATGGAATTATGTGGAGCAAAATGCTCTGCGAGCAGGATTGATCAAAGAAGGCGAAGAATGGCCATACAGCGGTTCGTTCTTTGATCTGATGTGGTAACCGCGCGAATCCTCCCACGGCCTGAGGGCAGGCCGTCTCCATCACAAGCCCACAGTTAATCTGACTCGTCGTCTTCCTCGACCGGTTCGGCGCGGCGAACTTCGGGTTGTTCGCGAGCGCGCCGCTGCTGATGACTTACTACCTTTTCACCCTGGTAAATATCCTTGAACACATCTGCAATCATGGGCGCAGCAGCCGAACCTCCATGGACTTTGCTGCCGACGTTGCCTTCGTAAACAGCCGCAAACGCATATCGCGGTTGGTCGGATGGCAAAAATCCCGAGAACCAGGCTGCGGTGCGCTCTTTGTGTTTTGGTCCCCATTGCGCGGTGCCGGTTTTACCTGCGACTTCAACATTATCAAGGCTGGCCTGGTGCGCGGTGCCGCCTGCGCCATTCACAACATCGACCATTCCGGTGCGCAATTGATCGAGGGTCTCGGATGAAAGCTCGAGTGTGCGTTTGGCGCGCACCTGGTACGCGGTCGCAATTTGACCATCGAATGTCTGCACCTGTTGAACGAGTCGTGTCTGGTAAAACGTGCCCCCATTGGCGATGATCCCCATCGCCTGCGCCATTTGCAACGGCGTCACCTCGATATCTCCCTGGCCGATTGACATGTTTGCGATGTCGCCATTGAGCAGTTTGCGGCCGTGCGTTGCCTTCATGTATTGGTCGTTCGGAATGCGGCCTTCCGCTTCGCCACGCAACGGGATTCCACACTTCGCACCAAAACCCAGTTTTAACGCCCAGTCGATGATCGGCGCAGAACCGGTCTTGATGCCCACCTGATAAAACCAGGTGTCGCACGATTCAGTGAGCGCCTGCACGAAGTTTAGCGCGCCGCGATTGCTTTTTTTCCAGTTGTGGAAGGTGACGTTGCCAATCTGAATTGCCGGCACGCATTCGTATTGGTCATCGGGATAAACGGCATGGCTTTGCAGTGCAGCAATGCCCACCGCAATTTTAAAGGTTGATCCAGGCGGATATGAGGAACGATACGCTCGTGGCAAAAGCGGTATGTCGGGATCGTCTTGCAATGCCTTGAGTTGCTCGGCCGAGATGGATGGCACGAACAAGTTGGGGTCGTACGTCGGCCAGGATGCCAGGGCGAGAATATCGCCGTTGTTGGGATCGATAATCACCACCGCGCCTCGTTTTGCTTTTGCTGCCAACGCTTTTTCCGCCAGGTCCTGAAGGTGAAAATCAAGAGTGGTGACCACGTTATAACCAGGCTCTGGCGGCGTGATGAGTTTCTCGGAAGTCTTCCGGCCGTCCTTGTCGAATGTGAGTTTGTATTCGCCGTGCTTGCCTGTGAGCATCCCATTAAAGGTTTGCTCTAGTCCTTCGCGGCCTTCCGTTTCCGGCCAGAGCGTTTCGTGATTATCAACAATCCCGTCGGGATTTCGGCCGGTTTTCCCCGTGTACCCAATAATCTGACCGGCAACTCTTCCGTTCGGATAAATCCTCACGTAAACAGGCCTCAGCGTCATACCAGCCGGTAGCTGATCTTTGATTTTTTCATATTCCTGCTGGCTCAGATTCTGCGCGATCTCCAGCGGCATGATTCCCCGATTGCGATAGTGACGAAGGATCGCGTCATCAGAAATCCGAAGTTTTCGGCCAATCAAGTCGCTTGCCTTGCCTATTTTTTCCCTTGTGAAGCTAAGCGCCTGCGCATCGGAAAAATCAGGGGGAGTTGGGAAGTTGACGACGAGATTGTAACTAAGCCGATTTTGCGCGAGCGGCGCGCCGTTGCGGTCCGTGATCTGTCCACGTGGAGCCGGAACATCGAGAATGTACGTGCGCGCCAGCTTTTGCGTCTCGAACGTCGGGATGATTGTTTCTTCTTCCCGCGAAGCACTTGGACTCAGCGCAGGCGTCGGCATTAGCGTTTGTGCGCGCGCTGTCGCTGACAGCGCAAAGATCGACAATGCGATCGAGAGCCCCACCACATTTCTTATGAATGTCATTCTGAGCGAAGTGAAGAATCTCTGATCATTTCCCGGCCGAAACACACAATAAACAGAGATGTTTCGCTTCGCTCAACATGACAGGATCGTCAATGGCTTTGCAGAAATCGGTGTACTTCTTCGGCCAGCTTTCGGCCAATCCCTTCAGTCGCAGCAATCTCCTCAACACTTGCCTTCCGGAGACGATTCACCGACCCAAATCGCCGCAGCAACAAATTCTTCCGGTTCTGGCTTACACCCGGGCAATCATCGAGAATGCTCTCTTCGATTCGTTTTTTCATGAGCAGCTGATGATACGCGTTGGCAAACCGATGAGCCTCGTCGCGAATGCGCTGAAGCAACCGCAAAGAAGGCGAATCCATTGGAAGTCGCAACGGCAACGCCCGGCCCGGCCGGTAGATCTCCTCGCGTTCTTTTGCCAGGCCGATGATGGGAAGATCGTGCACACCCAATCGCTGCAATTCACGACACGCGGCTGAAAGCTGGCCTTTTCCGCCATCGACAATGATTAGGTCCGGTAAGCGGACGTAGCTTTGCGCTTCTCCGACTGTAGGGCAAGCGCTCCGCTTGCCAGCCGCGGACTCGGCAACCGAAGCGGTTGCCCTACAACGCTCCATCGCATCAAAGGCATTCTCCTGCGAAAATTCCGCAGCATCGAGATTTGCCTCCCGCGCCTCCAACAAGATCCGCGAATAGCGCCGTCGGACTACTTCGGCCATGCTGGCAAAATCGTCCTGCCCTTCAACAGTGCGCACGCGATAGCGCCGATAATTGTTCTTGTCCGGTACGCCATCCCGAAAACAAACCATCGAGGCAACGACGTGCGTCGTGGAAATGTTCGAGATATCGAAGCACTCCATTACGCGCGGGGCATCTGGCAGCCGCAACGCATCCGCCAGCGCCTGCACGTCCGCCATGGGATCAATTGCGCTGGGTAAACTACCGCGGGTAAATCGGCGCGTAGGTCTCGTCGTGCTACGTAAATCGTCAATCATGTTGCGAAGTTCGGCCGCCTTCTCGAAATCCATTTTCTCCGCCGCTTTATGCATTTCGCTTTCCAGCGTCGAGATCATTTCCCGCGAATGTCCCTCCAGAAAATCGCACGCCTGCGTGACACGCTCGCGGTATTGCTCCGCGTTAATTTCGCTCAAGCGCACTGGTAGTTGATAGGTCGAGGATTTCAATTCCCGCTCGGTAGGCGCGCCCCGGCCAAAGGTGAGCACACCAAATTTTTTGCGCATGAAATTCAATGTCTGCCGCAGCGCCCCAGCATGCGCGTAGGGCCCAAAGTAGCGGCTGCCGTCGTCCTTTTTGAAGCGGGCCAGCCGAAAACGCGGCCATTCCTCCGACATATCGACCCTGACCACGAGGAACCGCTTGTCGTCACGGAACGAAACATTGTAACGCGGCCGGTATTCCTTGATCAGTTTGCCTTCTAGCAGAACCGATTCGGCATCGCTGCGAACCGTATGCGTCTCAAAATCCCAGGTCGCCTCGAGCATGGCGCGCGTTTTCAAATCGGCCTGGGCCAGTTTAGACGGCAGGAAGTATGAACTTACCCGTTTGCGCAGGTCACGCGCCTTACCCACGTAAATGACGCGGTTAAACCGGTCGCGCATTAAGTACACACCAGGCTTGTGCGGCACTTCGTGCACTTTCTTTTGCAAATCCGGTTTCTGTTTTCTTGCTGCAGCCATGCGCTGCAAATTTACGCGAAGAAGGGGCAGCAGGAAACCCGGGCGTTCGGCCCGAGTAGCGCGTGCGCACTGTAGCCACGGTCCTGTGGGCCGTCTCAAACGGGAAGACACCTCGACAACGGACCGGCCACAGGTCCGCACACTGGACGGATTCGTCCTGCGGCGAACCGGTGGCTACAGTGATTAAATCTCGCTGAAATAAAGCGCCCGCGAAATCTTCCGCGGGCGCTTTTGATTTTTTGGCGCGACCGACTCTCGCGTTACGGCCTCGTCGTCGTGGTGGTGGTCGTTTCCTCGCGCTTGATAATCGTGGCAGGCTGCGTCAGCACAACCTTCCGCACCACGACCCGGTCGCCCACAGTTGTATAATAGATGGTCGCCGGCAGGTCTGGACGAATGGCCGACCAATTTGCAACCCGACCTTCCGGGTCTACGACAGTCGTGTCCTTCGTGTAGTAGTAACGGACGGGTGCTGCATTTGCCGCTGTTCGGAATGTAAAGTAATCCGAATCCGGCGTATAGGTCACGATATTGCCCACAGAGCTGGTCGTTGTCTGCTGAGTTGTCGTCGTGCCTGTCACAGGATCTGTGGTGGTCGTCGTTGTTGTCTGCTGCGCGATTGCTAATCCAACGGCAGCTACGTAGATCGCTACGGCTGCTAAGATTTTCTTCAATCCGGTTTGTTTCATGTTTGTCCCTCTGCTTTCATTAAACGGATGTTCTGCATCATGTATGTCCCCGGCGCCTCAATGCCGGAGTTTTTTCCGCTATGCCCTCGTATCGTAGCTTCGGGCTCGTGCGGTCGCCTCCGGAGGCGTAATCGACCTTGTAGCCACGGCGCTGTGTCGCCGTGCTGCCCAGGGCAATGTCGCCAGAGCGCCTCGACACAGCGAGGCGGCTACACCATCTGTGAATAGCGCTTAGCGTAGTGTGATTTTTATGCAGGCTTTACCAGGTTTCCGTGATTTCCTTCCCGAGGATTGTGCAAAGCGCAATTACATCTTCACCCGCTGGCGTGAAGTGGCCCGTCGGTACGCGTTTGTCGAATGGGAAGGCCCCGTACTCGAAGCCACCGAGCTATACAAAAAAAAGAGCGGCGCGGAAATTGCCGATCAGCTTTTTAATTTTACCGACAAAGGCGAACGCGAAGTCGCGCTGCGGCCAGAACTGACACCTACGCTAGCTCGCGTGGTTGCCGCGCACGAACGTGAATTTAAGAAACCGCTCAAATGGTTTTCCATCGGACAATTCTTCCGGTACGAAAAACAGCAGCGCGGTCGCCTCCGAGAGCATTTTCAGTTGAATTGCGACATCATCGGCGAATCAGATCTCGCGGCAGATATCGAGTTGGTCGCGCTCTGCATTGACATTCTGCGTGCATTCGGATTCACCGAAAAAGATTTCGTCGTCCGAATCAGCGACCGCGAATTCTGGACAGATTTTCTCGGTGAAAAA
>Ga0193721_1000347_pt1 | contig 13489 bp, 8 predicted proteins | sample U2s2metaG_FD_145078 | JGI IMG/M metagenome (GOLD analysis project Ga0193721, IMG submission 145078) | Soil microbial communities from a riparian zone of the East river system, Colorado, United States - U2s2 | ecosystem: Environmental > Terrestrial > Soil > Riparian zone | place: USA: East River...
CGTTCACGCAACGGGACAAGATCATAAAATTCGACGGGTGTTACCACGGACATGCCGATTCACTACTCGTGAAATCTGGAAGCGGCGCGCTCACACACGGGCGGCCCGACAGCGCCGGCGTACCGCAGACATTTGTAGATCTCACAATTTCCTTGCCGTTCAACGATGCCGATCTCGTGCGGAAATGTTTTGCTCAGAATAAAGGGCAAATCGCAGCAGTAATCGTGGAGCCGGTCCCGGCCAATGCGGGGCTTTATTTTCCAACCAACAATTTTCTGTCGGTTTTACGCGAGGAATGCACGAGGAATGGCGCACTTCTAATTTTTGACGAAGTAATCACAGGTTTCCGTCTGGCGCGTGGCGGTGCGCAGGAAATTTACGGAGTTAAGCCTGATCTGACGGCTCTCGGAAAAATCATTGGCGGCGGTCTACCGGTTGGCGCATTTGGCGGACGCGCCGAAATCATGGACCAGCTTTCGCCAGATGGTCCGGTTTATCAGGCTGGGACATTATCCGGCAATCCGCTTGGGATGGCTGCCGGTCTGGCGCAACTGCGCGAGCTCGAGCGGATCGATGGCTGGAAATTGCTGAATGACTTGGGCGCCCAATTTGAAAAGGTCGCGCGAGACGCCATCGAGTTCGCCGCAGCCAATCCGTCCCATGGCGAACATGCAAAGATCAATATTACCTTTCACCGACTGGGTTCGATGTTTTGTTTGTTCTTTGCCTGCGGGCCAATTATCGATCTCGCTGGTGCGCGAAAAAGCGACTTGAAAATGTTCGCCCGATTTTTCCATGCTTGTCTAAAACGAGGCGTTTGTTTCGCGCCATCTCAGTTTGAGACCGGATTTATTTCGACCGCGCACGTGCCGCACGATATCGAGGCCACGGGAGCAGCTGTACGCGAAGCACTGGCGGAGCTATAAGAGGCGATCACTTTCGCACGGAGCTTAGCAAGCTTTGACGGTTCCCATTATTTCGCCTTTGTCATTCCGAGCGAAGTCGAGGAATCTCTTACCCTAAAAGGAGAGCATTGAATTCAGAGATGTCTCGCCTTCTCGACATGACAACGACCGCCAATTCACGAATTCGTCCTGCTGCGAAATTCTTTTTCAATGGCGACAAGAAGTTTTTCGTCAAAGGCGTTACCTACGGTCCGTTCAAGCCGGATGCCGAAGGGAACCATCTTGGGCGACCTGAGCAAGTCGATCTTGACCTCGCGCTCATGCGCCAGGCCGGTCTCAATCTTGTGCGGATTTACCATGCGCCGCCACGCTGGTTTCTGGATCGCTGTGCTACTGCCGGTATGCGTGTGCTGGTAACGCTTCCCTGGGAAAAACATATCGAGTTCCTGCGCGAAAGATCGACGAGGAAACAAATTGCCGAAAACGTTCGCGCTGCCGTGAAGGCACACGCGGGCCATCCGGCGATCTTTGGCTACCTGGTGGGCAACGAGATTCCCAGCACCATGGCGCGCTGGCTCGGCGCGCGTCGCGTAATTGAATTCGTGGAGGAATTAATTCGGATCGGTCGCGGGATCGACCCGGATGCTCTCTTTTCTTATGCCACCTATCCGCCAACCGAATATCTGCTGCCGCAGAATGCCGATTTTTGTTGTTTCAACGTTTACCTTCACGATCAGCCCGACTTCGAACGTTATTTGTTGCGGCTGCAAAATCTCACTGGCGAACATCCGCTTATCCTCGGGGAATTCGGCATGGACACCATCCGCCATTCACAGGAAGAACAGGCTGAAATGCTCGGGTGGCACATCGACAGCGTAGTAAAATGCGGTCTTGCGGGGACCACTCTTTTCACCTGGACCGACGAATGGTTTACCGGCGGCGAGGAAATTACAGATTGGGCATTTGGGATCGTCACGCGGGAGCGCAAACCGAAGAAGGCGTTCCATACCATTAAAGAAAAACTGGGCCGAAGCGATTCCGCTTTGCCTCATCGTCCATTGCCGAGAGCGCCGTTCGTGTCGATAATTGTCTGTTCGTACAATGGAGGAGACACTCTTGCGGCCTGCCTCGATTCGTTAGCTAAACTGAACTATCCCGAGTACGAGGTCATTCTCGTCGATGACGGTTCCACCGATGACACAGCCTACATTGCAGCGCAGTTTCCGCAGGTACGTTACATTCATCAGAGCAATAACGGGCTAAGCCACGCGCGGAATACTGGCGCCGCTGCTGCAAAAGGTGAAGTGCTTGCCTACACCGACTCCGACTGCATGGCGGACGTGGATTGGCTCTACTATATGATCGGCACGCTTGTGAGTGGCGATTATGCCGGAGTGGGCGGACCGAACATTACACCGCCGGCAAAAAATTGGATTCAAGCGTGTGTTGCAGCAGCGCCAGGCGGTCCAAGCCATGTTCTGCTTACTGATACAATCGCCGAGCACATTCCCGGTTGTAACATGGCTTTTTATCGGTGGGCGTTTGAAAGCTTGGGCGGCTTCGATCCCGAATATCACAAAGCGGGGGATGACGTCGATTTTTGCTGGCGTATCCAGCAGGCTGGATGGGTCATTGCTTTCAGTCCAGCCGCAATCGTCTGGCATTATCGGCGTTTTACTCTCCGCGCTTTCTTGAAACAGCAGGATGGCTACGGCGAAGCGGAATCGCTGCTTCGATTCAAGCATTTGATCTTTTTTGGTCCGACTGGCACTGCGAAGTGGCGCGGCCAGATCTACGGCACGCCGCGCTTCAGTTGGTTTGTTAACCGGCCGGTGATTTATCATGGAATTTTCGGCGAAGGATTTTTTCAATCGATTTATCCCACGCCGCAATCAGACGTAGCCGCGTACCTGAGCAGTATCGAATGGTTTGCGCTGACGATTTTCCTTTTTGGGTTGGGAATTTTTCTGCCCGCTCTGCGTATTGTCCCTTACCTCATGCTGGGCGGCACCCTTTGCGTGGCGCTTTCCTATATGGTTCGCGCTTTCATCGAGCCGAAATTCGATACGATGCGCGCACGACTGCTCGTGATAATGCTGGCGTTTGTCCAGCCGCTTGTGCGCGGATTTTCTCGGTATTTCACCTGGCTGCGATTCAAACGGACGCCAGCCAGCGTCATTCGGCGGCACGAGCATTTACCGGAACCCGCGCGTTCCAGCGGGAGCCTGAGTCGCCGCGTTTTTTGGAGCGAGCAGGGCAGGGACCGCCACTATTTGCTAGGCGCTATGTTTGAGTTACTCGAGGAAGAAGGCTGGCGGTACTCGACCGACAGCGGGTGGAACGAGTGGGACATTCAAATCTACGGCAATTTCTGGTGGAGCATAGCACTCCAAACCGTCACCGAATATCATGGCGGTGGAAAATGTTTGACTCGTGTTCGGCTCTGCAACCGACTGGTCACAACCACCGTGATTTTCAATCTTATTGCAGCAAGCCTGTTGATCTATCGCCAGCTCAACGTTTCCCATGTTGAGATTTGGTCCATTGTTGCCTACCTGGTCTTTCTGGTGTTCTTGGGAACGCGAGCGCGAGCGTTGAAGTCACGAGTGGCCGAACTTGTCGATGTGGCAGCGCTCCGCGCAGGTCTGCAGCGGGTAACGCGCCGAAGTAAAATCGCCAGTACGGAATCGACACCGGAAGTTCAGGTGCCGGTGAATGTCACTGATCCGGCATCGTCGCAGCTGCCATAAATTAGAATGGCGTCTGACACAGACGCCCTACAGTTTCAAAACAGTCTTCCCGTGTCCGCGTTCGATCCGACCAATTCGTTTCGCTCGTAGGGTCGACATCACGCGGTCTGCATTTTGTTCCGCGACCACCGCTGCCATTCCGATGCCCATATTGAAAACCTGATACATCTCCCGGAAATTAATATTTCCCTCTTGCTGCAAAATTTGGAAGACGCGCGGGACCTTCCAGCTTTTCGTTTCAATCACTGCATCGCAATTCGGAGGAAGAATCCGCGGCAGATTATCAATGAGACCGCCACCGGTGATGTGGGCAAGACCTTTGATTATCCCGCCTGGAATTTTTGCCAGCAGCGGTTGATAATTCCTATGCACTCGCAGCAACTCTTTGCCAATGGTGTTCGAGGACCCTGGTAGGCGTGAACTGACTTTAAGTCGCATTTTTCGGAAGAAAATTTCTCGCGCGAGCGAGTAGCCGTTGGTGTGCAACCCATTTGATTGCAAGCCGAGAATTGCATCATCAGGCCGGATTTTTCTTCCATCGATGATTTTATTGCGTTCCACGATCCCAACAATGCAACCGGCAAGATCGTATTCGCCTTTGCGATACATGCCGGGCATTTGCGCCGTTTCACCACCGAGGAGGGCACAGCCCGCGAATCGGCAGGCGCGAGAAAGGCCGCCAAGTAATTGTTGGAACACGCGCGGTTCGAGTCTCTCACAGCCGATATAATCCAAGAAGAAAAGGGGACGCGCGCCGAGGGCTGCAATATCATTTACACAGTGATTTACCAGGTCGGCGCCGACGGTGTCGTGTTTGTCTATCGCAAACGCGATCTTCAATTTTGTGCCGACGCCATCGATGCTTGCCACTAAGACCGGTTCGCGCATTCCAGGAAAATTTGCGCGAAACAAGCCGCCGAACCCGCCAATTTTGCCGAGCACCTCCGGGCCATGCGTTTGTCTAATGAGCGACTGGATGCCGTGTTTGAGTTTATTGCCAAGATCGACATCTACGCCCGCTCGCGCGTACGCCTTTTTCCTTTTTGTCATGTCGAGCGAAGTCGAGACATCTCTGTTTTTGATCTAAACAGCAAGAGATTTGATTTGCTCACTGCCCATTCGCTCAGTCTCCGACCTTCCCGCCTATGTCGCGGCTTCCCGAGCAGCTCCATTCTCGACTCCGCTGCGCTTCGATCGAAATGACAGGCGCTACTTCAAATCGGCGAACAAGGTTGGGTGCGTTTCCTGATCCGCCAGCGCCTTGGCGCGCTGCTCGCGTCGTTCCATAATGAATTTGTCCAATGCAGGATCGACGGGCAGGGGATAATCCCCATTGAAACAAGCGAGACAAAAGCTGTTTAATGGTCTTCCCGTCGCGCGCACCATGCCTTCGACATCGAGATAACCAAGGCTGTCCACACCCAGGTATTTGCAGATGTCTTCCATCGACATCTGGTTTGCGATTAATTTTTCAGGGTCTGGAAAATCGATGCCGTAGTGACAGGCAAACCGATGTGGAGGACAGCTCACGCGCATGTGCACTTCCCTGGCTCCGGCCTCGCGAAGGTTCACCACACGCGCACGCGCAGTCGTGCCGCGCACGATCGAGTCGTCCAGAACTACGACCCGTTTTCCGGCAACCATTTCCTTGATTAGATTCAGCTTCACTCGCACGTCGAAATCGCGGATCAGCTGGCTCGGCTGCAAAAATGTGCGCCCAATGTAGTGATTTCGGACGAAAGCGTGGGCGTAAGGAATCTGTAGTTCCTGAGCAAAACCGAGAGCGGCATAATTTCCGGAATCCGGTACCGGCACAACGATGTCGGCTTCGACGGGGAATTTTCTCGCCAGTTCGCGTCCCATCTCCATGCGCACCTTCCCGACATTCACACCGCCGATCATGCTGTCCGGGCGCGCGAAATACACATATTCAAACATACAAAATGCGGGTCGCTCGTCCGGGAATGGCCGTTCCGACCGCAATCCGTTCTCGTCGATGATCAACACTTCGCCAGGTTCAATTTCGCGAATGAACTCGGCATGGATCAGATCGAAAGCGCATGTTTCAGATGCCAGGATATAAGCTCCGTCGAGCTTGCCGAGCGCGAGTGGGCGCCAACCAAAGGGATCGCGCACTGCGATCAGCTCCCGTTCGCTCATGATGATCAGCGAGAACGCGCCTTGAATCCGGCGCAACGCCGCCAGGACATTTCCGCCATTTTCTGAAGGCTGCGCGAGGAGATGCAAAATGATTTCGCTATCGGCGGTGGTTTGAAAAATCGAGCCTCTCCGTTCGAGCTCATCGCGCAGGATGTCGGCGTTAATTAAATTGCCGTTGTGCGCAATTGCCATTTGACCGCGCACGCAATCGACCACAAACGGTTGCGCGTTCTTAATCGTGCTGGTGCCTGTGGTCGAGTAACGCGTATGTCCGATCGCGCGTGTTCCCTTAAGTTTCGCCAGTTCTTCCTGGCCGAAGACCTGCGACACGAGCCCCATGTCCTTGTGCATCAAAAAGCTTGTGCCCGGACCGTTGCTCGTGACGATCCCGGCGCTCTCCTGCCCGCGATGTTGCAAGGCAAACAGACCGTAATACGTCAAAACCGCCGCCTTCGGGTGGCCGAACACGCCGAAAAGCCCGCACTCGTGCTGCGGCAGCACGGCAGAGTCAGGCGCCTGGTCTGGATCAGTTTTGCCCGCGGGGGTGATCACACCAAATAATCCACCAAATTGTTTCACATTCAATCGCGGGATTAAAACTTCATCGCCTGCCAGACGATCGCGCGCATTGTGCTCTCGACCGGGGCGTTCCCGAAACGTTCCGCGATTCGTTTTGCAATCGCTTCGATCAGCTCCTCAGGATCCACGCCACGCTCCGTTGCCTCGGCGCCGACCGGATTGCCGCGCACCAATCCCAGTCGCGAATTCTCTCGCTGAGTTGCTCCGGCAAGACTTCGTTTCAGAGAACGATTCAATTTTTTCAAAGCCGGCCTCCTCCAGCAGCTTTCGGATCATCGTAGAATCATAAAAACCGAAAGGGATCTCATAGAATCCAGGCGGATCGTGATCGAAAAAGGAAGCGATCGTTGCGTGCGCAATTTGGCCAAACGGATTCACCGCGAACTCATCCCAGACGTTGAACAGAAAAACGCCGCCCCTGCGAAGGACGCGATAAGGTTCGCGCATGGCAGCTGCTTTATCTGGAACGAACATCACACCGAACTGGCAAACGACAGCGTCGAACGAGCAATTGGGAAATGGAAGAGCGGATGCGTCTGCCTGTTGCCAGAGCACATTTTCGCCGTTGCTAAATTTCTCCTTCGCGAATTCGAACATGTCCCGGTTCAAATCAGTCGCGATAATTTCGGTTGTGGCAGGCAAGGCGTCTCGCAATCGACGCGTGACGATTCCCGTGCCACAGGCAATTTCAAGAATCCGTTCGTATTTCTTGCGTGTCAGCCGCGAAACCAACTCTTCTGCCCACGGTTCGAATATTACGGGACCGAGATAGCGGTCGTAATTTTCCGGGATTGCTCCCTGGAAAAGGACATTTCGATCGCGCTTCACAAACTTGGAATGCGCTCGGCGGATGAGTCGCTTTCAACGAGCCGACGGATCGAATTCCACCAATCGTCGTAAAGGTCAGCAATCGCCCACGCGAAGCTTTCGTCATTGACCTGAATGCGTAATTCGTTGTCGCCGACTTGTCCAAGTTGTTGAGACGGAACATCGCGGTAACGCAATATCGACATTGTGTTGTCGAGATTTTCAGGAGCGACGGAAATCACAATCCGCGACTGCGATTCATTAAACAAAACTGTAGCCACGTCGCTGTGCGACGTCTGTCCCCGACGGCCCATAGGGCCGTGGCTACAACAGATATCTGCGCCTAGCAGTTTTTCGGGATTAAAACAACATTCAGCTAGCGCAACGGCAAGTCCGCCTTCGGAGCAATCGTGCGCGCTCTTCACCAAATCTTCGCGGATCAAATCGCGAACGGCGCTTTGAATTTTAATTTCGTGAGGAAGATCAACGTGCGGCGGCGGACCGATCTTCAACCCGTGACAAACTTTTACATAGTGCGAGCCGCCGAGTTCCCCTCCTATCTTACCAACAAGGATGATCGCGTCGCCTTCATTTTTGAACCATTGCGTGGTGATATGATTTTCGTGATCAATCAATCCCACCATCGCGATCGTTGGCGTCGGATCGACAACCCCGTCCGGGCTCTCATTGTACAGCGAAACGTTTCCGCCGGTGATGGGCGTCCCAAATTCGCAGCATGCTTCTGCTACTCCTTCAACTGCTTCACGTAGCTGCCAGAAGTTTTGCGGCTTGTAGGGATTGCCAAAATTCAGGCAATCGGTCAGGGCGAGCGGCCTTGCACCGGAACATGTAAGGTTGCGTGCGGCTTCGGCAACGGCGATTTTGCTGCCCTCACGCGGATCAAGTGCGCAATAGGTCGAATTGCAATCCGTGGTCGCTGCCAAGATTTTGTTGGCGTAGCGCACGAAATAGACCGCCGCGTCTGAGCCGGGTTTCACCAGTGTGCCTGTGCGAACCGTGTGATCATATTGCCGGTAAACCCAGTTTTTGGACGCGATCGTGGGATCGCGCAGTAATTCGCGCAAAGATTCCGCCACAGATGACACGGAGATCTTCGTAAGTAACTCTGCATTCTCCGTGATCTCTGTGGTTGGTTTTTGAGCTTCTCGCGAATACAGCGGCGCTTCTTCGGCTAATGCTTTCGCTGGAATCTCCGCCGCAATCTCACCGTTGTTTCGCACGCGCATCATGCCGTCGCTGGTGACGCGGCCAATTTGTGCGCATGGCACGTCCCATTTCTCGAACACTTCACGGACAATATTTTCCTTTCCGCGCCTGGCTATGATTAGCATTCGCTCTTGTGATTCGCTCAGCAGGATCTCATACGGCGTCATGCCGGGCTCGCGCTTGGGAACTTTGGCCAGATCGATCTCGATACCGCTGCCGGAGCGGCTGGCAGTTTCGCACGTCGAACAAGTCAGACCGGCCGCTCCCATGTCTTGAATTCCGGCAACAGCACCGCGAGCAAGCAGTTCGAGACATGCTTCGAGCAATAACTTCTCCTTGAACGGATCGCCCACTTGTACGGCGGGACGATCTTCGCGCGATTGTTCGGTTAGTTCGCGCGACGCAAAAGCTGCGCCCGCGAGACCGTCACGCCCCGTTTCGGCGCCGACGTAAAAAACAGGATTGCCAGCGCCCTCTGCCGTGCCCCGCGCGAGTTGTTCGTGGCGTAACACGCCGAGGCAAAAAACGTTCACCAGAGGATTGCCCTCGAAGCTTTCATCGAAATAAATCTCGCCACCGATGGTCGGAATTCCGACACAGTTTCCATAATGTGCGATACCGGAGACAACACCTGTAAATAATCTCCGGTTTGCTGCGATTTTCGATTTTCGGATTTCGGATTTCGAACTTGCATCTGTGATGGGACCAAAACGCAGCGAGTTCAGGCAAAACTCTGGGCGTGCGCCCATCGTAAAAATGTCGCGGATGATACCGCCGACGCCAGTCGCGGCGCCTTGGAAAGGCTCGATGGCGCTTGGATGATTGTGGCTCTCGATCTTGAACGCGACTGCCCAGCCATCGCCAATATCCACCACGCCGGCATTTTCTTCGCCGGCTTTGACCAAAATGTTTGGACCGGTGGTGGGAAATTTTTTCAGCTCTCTTCTCGAATTTTTGTACGAGCAGTGTTCACTCCACATGACCGAAAAAATTCCGAGCTCGGTGAAATTCGGCTTGCGACCAAGGATTTTTTTGATCCGCTCGAACTCTTCCGAGGTGATACCATGCCGCTTGACAACTTCAGGCGTAACGACTGGATCGGCGATCGGCGTTTTGTGGGTCATTGGCATGCGACGTTACTGAGTTCGCCGGAAGCGCTCAATCATGCAACGGGAAATAATTCGAATATCGCGACCCCAGCATTGGTCAAAGGAACAGACGCTAATGGAGCGTCTGTTCAAAGCCTGAGTCACGAACTTGGGATAACATTAACCATCAACAGGAGGGATAGAGTGAAGAAGACAATCATTGGTTTGGTCTGCGCGCTAGTTGTGCCGTTAGCTTTTGCACAAACCAGCACGACAACGACCGAGGAAACGACAACGACGAACAAACCGACAACGACAACAGACACTACAACCACGACCTATACAACCGGAGCCGTAACGACCTATGAGCCCGGCAAGACGATTGTGGTTAAGAGCGATGAGGGTCCTGTTAGCTTCGCGCTAGGCACAGCCGCACGAATTGTTAACGGCGCCGGCAAAGTGATAACAGCCCCGCTGCGAGCTGGTCAGAAGGTGCGCGTTTATTACACGGGCCCAACTGAACATCGCACGGTCGAGCGCGTGATCGTCGAAGATTAAGCGAACATTGTTCGCAAAATTCAAGCCGCAGGATCGCTGATCCTGCGGCTTTTTGCTGTAGCCGTCGCTCTGTGAGCGACGCTACAGGATTTGCGCTTCGTAGGTAAATCGAGGAAGTTTCATTCCTCATGGCTTTCGATTTAAAGGAGATTATTGCCGCGCGGCTGGGTGAAAATTATCAGCTCCACGAACGGCATTTGAACCGGACACTGGTGGCGGCCCAGCGCGTGATTGGGTTCGACAAGGTCTATGCACGAGCGGAGGGCGCATACCTGTACGACATGGATAACCAGTCATATCTCGATTTTCTGAGCGGCTACTCGGTTTTCAACATTGGTCGCAATCATCCGGTGGTGAAGCAGGCGATCCGCGACGTGCTCGATCTCGATCTGCCGAACATGGTACAGATGGATTGCTCGCTTCTGAGCGGTTTGCTTGCGGAAGCAATCACAAAACGGACGCCGCCGCATCTCGACGCCGTTTTCTTTTGCAATTCAGGGACCGAAGCGATGGAAGGTGCGCTCAAATTCGCACGCGCCGCGACTGGCAGGAAGCGCGCTGTGTCGCTGGCTAGCGCGTTTCATGGGCTGAGCCTCGGCGCGTTGTCGTTGATGGGTTGCGAAAGTTTCACTGAAGGGTTTGGACCGCTAATGCAAGGCTTTGATGCCCGCGTGCCGCTGGATGATCTCGAGGCGCTGGATCGGGAATTGCGCTCGCGCGATGTGGCGGCTTTCGTGATCGAAACCGTTCAGGGAAAAGGGTGTCAAACTCCCAAGACAGACTTCTTTGTTCGTGCACAACAGCTTTGCCGTAGATACGGAACTCTCTTCATTTCTGATGAAGTGCAGACCGGACTTGGCCGCACGGGAAAAATGTTCGGATTCCAGCATTGGGATTTGGAGCCGGACATCATTACGCTGGCGAAAACTTTAAGTGGGGGTTACGTGCCCTGCGGCGCGATCGTGACGCGGCGCGACATTTACCAGAAAACTTTTTCGCGGATGGACCGTTGCGTTGTGCACTCAACAACCTTTGGGCGCAACAACCTGGCAATGGCCTGTGGTCTCGCTGCGCTGGAAATTATCGATCAGGAAGATTTGGTCGACCGCGCGGGCAAGATGGGCGCGCTACTGGTGGAAAAAGTGGACGCCCTCCGCGCGAAGCATTCGTTCATCAAAGAAGTCCGAGGCAAAGGTCTCATGATCGGAATCGAGTTCCACGAGCCTAGCGAGTTCAAACTCAGGATGGCTTGGAAACTTTTGCACAAGATCGACAAGGTGCTCTTCGCGCAGATGGTCGTGACCCAGATGCTGAGCAAGCATCGGATACTTACGCAGGTCGCCGGGCACGCGATGGACGTGATGAAAATCCTGCCCCCGCTGATCATCGGCGAAAAAGAAGTCGACATGTTTGTGAACGCGCTCGACGACGTGTTGACCGAGTGCCGCAAATTCCCGGGCCCGATGTGGGAACTTGGAAACAATTTCGTGCGCGCAGCCCTCGGTTCGCGCGGGTCCCCCGAAATGCGGTCCGCAGTTTCGGCGTAGTATTGCTGAGTAACACCTTGCTTCAGCGAGGTGACAGAGGCAACTCCGCCATCGGAACTGCTTTAGCAGTTTACGTAATGGCTCAATAAACCGCTAAAGCGGCTGCCGTTGAAGATGACATCTGAATCATCCCGGTAAAACAGGGTGTTAGTAAGGATTCTGTTCGCAGCAGATTTCCCGTTTGTCGATCTGTCCCTCAGGCGTACGTTGTACAAAGGAAGGGAAAATATTATGAGCACTGTGGTCGCTGAAAAGAAAAAAACTGAAACGAAGCTGAATCAGCTCGAGCAGCTGAAGAAGTTCACCAAAGTCGTCGCGGACACTGCCGACTTTGAATCGATCAAGGATTTCAAGCCGCAGGATGCGACGACGAACCCAAGCCTGGTTTATGCCGCTACTCAAAAGCAGCAATACGGGCGTCTGCTGGATGAAGTTTTGAAGGATCGGAAGAACTCGGGGTTGAGTGGCCAGGCGCAGATCGAAGACATCTGCGATCATCTACTGGTTCAGTTCGGTTCCGACATTCTCGAGATTGTGCCTGGACGCGTATCGACCGAAACCGATGCGCGATTGTCGTACGATATCGAGGGTTCCATCAAGAAAGCGCGGACGCTGATCAAACTTTACGAAGAGCGCAAAATTCCGCGCGAACGGGTGTTGATCAAAATCGCGTCGACTTGGGAAGGCTTGAACGCCGCTGAGCAACTCCAGAAGGAAGGAATCAAATGCAATTTGACGCTTTTGTTTTCGCTAGCCCAGGCGGTGCGCGCGGCCGAGGCAAAAGTGCAACTTATCTCGCCGTTTGTCGGGCGGATTTACGATTGGTACAAAAAGGAGATGAAGCGCGATTACACCGGTCCGGAAGATCCAGGAGTGCAGTCAGTTACTGAGATTTATACGTATTATAAGAAGTTCAATATCCCGACCGAAGTCATGGGTGCAAGCTTCCGCAACATCGGCCAAATCCGCGAGCTGGCGGGCTGCGATTGCCTGACGATCAGTCCCGAACTGATGAAGGAACTTTCTGAATCTACTGAGCCGCTCGAACGCAAACTGGACCCCGGAAAAGTGAAATCGGCGAAGATAGACAAACTAGAGTTAGACGAAAAGAAATTCCGGTGGTTGCTAAACGAGAATGCGATGGCGTACGAAAAGACTGGTGAGGGCATTCGCAAATTCGCGGCTGACGTGGTGAAGCTGGAAAAATTCGTCGCATCGAAGATATGAACCGCGGATTACGCCGATAGGGCGGACAAAAAGTAAGGGATCTGCGACAGGCGTTTTGTCATTCTGAGCGAAGCGAAGAATCTCCGGTCATTCGTTTGGGCGCCATGAAGGGGATATCCAGACATGTTTCACTTCGCTCAACATGACAGCAAGAGAGGCCTTATCCGATCGGGGTAATCCGAAGTGAACTCATGTTCAACGTTGTTCTCGTCGAGCCGGAGATTCCACCGAACACTGGCAACATCGGGCGACTTTGTCTTGCAACGCGGTCAACACTGCATTTGGTCAAACCGCTTGGCTTTTCGTTAGATAATCGAGAGTTGCGCCGAGCAGGCCTCGATTACTGGGAGGAGGTACCTTTGGAATTATGGGATTCCTTTGATGCGTTGCGGCGGGCGCAGCCGTCGGGGACGCGCTACTTTTTTCTGACGACAAAAAGCAAGCGCCCTTATTACGAAGTGAGATTTCAAAAGGATGATTTCCTAGTGTTTGGCCGCGAGACGAAAGGCCTCTCGGAGGATTTGCTGGGCACCAATGTTAATAATTGCGTCACTATTCCGATGCACGGGACGCGAAGTTTGAACCTGGCTACTGCGGTTGCAATTGTGGTGTTCGAGGCTGTGCGACAACAGCGCCGAAGA
>Ga0193721_1000349_pt1 | contig 13467 bp, 17 predicted proteins | sample U2s2metaG_FD_145078 | JGI IMG/M metagenome (GOLD analysis project Ga0193721, IMG submission 145078) | Soil microbial communities from a riparian zone of the East river system, Colorado, United States - U2s2 | ecosystem: Environmental > Terrestrial > Soil > Riparian zone | place: USA: East River...
CGGACATCCTGCATCGCTTGGTCAATCGCGTTTCCTCCCATCGCTTCACGACATTCCTCCTTGAACCGGCTGTGGCCTCCAAACTCGATCCGGGCGCGTCGCTCTGCCTCTGCCCGGTCCAAGCCATCGCGCTCAAGGGCATCTGCGCGGAGCTGCACGTGAGATTCAAGTTCTTCCTGCGTCTCGCGGTCCGTCTGGCCACGCAGTAAAAACCTTTTCGCGATCGACCTCAAATAGGCAGTGATCATTGCTCAAGCCTGTTGCGGCCGCGCCGCCAGAGCTGCCGTAACCGCTGCAGCCGCGCGCTTCCACCAGTCCGTTTCTTCCCGCAACCGTTTACGGCCCTTCGTCGTAAGCTCGTAAAATTTTGCCCGTCGGTTGTTTTCCGACTTCCCCCACTCGGCCTTGAGCAATCCCTGGCGCACGAGGCGGAACAAGGCCGGATACAACGCTCCTTGCTCGATGAACAACCGCTTTCCGGAAATCTGCTCGATCCTGGAAAGGACGGCATAGCCATGCAGCGGCCCGAGCGAGACGGCTTTGAGGATGAGCAAATCCAGTGTGCCCGGCAACAGTTCGGCTTCCTCGCTCATAATGACTCCTAAATTACTTAGGAGTCTAGTCTGCTCTCCTAAGCCGTCAAGGGGAGATTCCGCTCACTCTTTTCCTGCTCTTTTAGGATGGAGAAGCGATGCGGCCAGAAAACGGCGCGGATTCGAAATTTTATTGGAAAGACAATTAAGCGTCCGAAGATCGATCGGTCATTCGTCGTAAAAGTGAGATCAAAATCTCTGTCGCGCGGTCGCACCAAACAATGTCCAAATTCACACATCAAAAAAAGTCTCCCACGCGGGCTAAGCTCTTGGCGACTGCTGGAGTTTCATTGGCTATGGGGACGTTATCAGGGGCCGACCCCGCTATCAGGCAGGAGAGCGAAGAGATCGTACCGTTCGTCTATCATGCGCCGCAAAGCGCACTTGATGATCTGAAACAACGCCTCACCCAAACACGTTGGCCTGAGCGCGAGACGACTAATGATTGGTCGGAAGGCGTTCCGCTCGAAAAGCTGCGCGCGCTCGTTGAGTACTGGCGCACCGATTACGACTGGCGACGCTGCGAGGAGGCGTTAAATCGTTTCCCACAGTTCCGCACCAAGATCGATGGTCTCAACATCCATTTCATCCACGTACGATCGAAACATCCGAACGCGCTCCCGATTATCCTGACCCATGGATGGCCCAGCACGATCCTCCTCTTTCGAGACGTGATCGGGCCTCTGACCGATCCGACTGGATACGGCGGAAAAGCCGAGGATGCGTTCGACGTAGTCGTGCCATCGCTGCCCGGATTCGGTTTTTCCGAAAAGCCTGCTGAGCGCGGCTGGAACGCGCAGCGCACCGCCCGAGCCTGGGGTGTCCTGATGCAGCGTCTGGGCTACAAACGATACGTCGCCCAAGGCGGAGACTGGGGAGCTTTCGTAACGACGGCATTAGCGCAACAACACCCGCCCGGCCTTGTTGCCATTCATCTTAATTTCCCCCAAGTCGTGCCGGATCGTATTCCTGAAAAACTGACTCCCGATCAGCAGCGGTCGATAGAAATCCTGAAACATTTTCGCAACGAGGGTTCAGGTTATCTTGAAATGCAGTCGACACGCCCTCAGACAATCGGTTACGCACTGATGGACTCGCCTGCGGGTCAGGCCGCATGGATCTACGACATTTTGAACGCCGGCACCGGTAACCATGGCAACCCGGAGGAAGCCCTCACCCGCGACCAGATGCTCGACGAGATCACGCTTTATTGGTTAACCGGGACAGCCGCGTCCTCCGCGCGTTTCTACTTTGAGCAGCGCGCTTTGATTGGAAGGCCTAACAATGCGGGACGAGTCGATCTCCCGGTGGGAGTCAGTCGTTTCCCTAACGATCTTCCCGCTCCCCGCAGCTGGGCCAGTGACATGTACCCAAACTTGTTCTATTGGAACCAGCTCAACAGCGGAGGACATTTCGTATCGCTCGAGAAGCCCGAACTCTTCACGGAAGAATTGAGGAAATGTTTCCGAAAGGTGCGTCAATCAGACCATCCCGATACCATTCCAGAAAAAGAGTAATGCCATGGCAGACAAGTCTCTGACCGAACTGATCCGAATCTATTTCAAAGCGTATGAAACAAAGGATCGGTCAGCTCTCGAATCGACCCTGAGCGACGACTTCACTTTCACCAGTCCGCACGATGATCACATCGATCGTGCCACATACTTGGAGCGTTGCTGGCCCAACAGCAAGCACACCAAGGCGATCCACATTCGCAAGCTTTTCGATCGCGGCAACGAAGCCTTTGTCCTCTACGATTTGGAGGCGGACAACGGACAACCATTTCGCAACACGGAATTCTTCACTGGAAGCGGCGGCAAGATCAAAACGATCGAAGTGTATTTCGGTTCGAAAATCGGCAGAGTCGAGGACATCAAGTAACTTCGTTTCGAGCACTCAACACAAAAGTTTGGAATCACGCAGTGCCTGCTCCACTGCAGGTCTCGCGTCCGTTTCGATTGGCTGCCAGTGAGCCGCCACGAGTCGTTCGAAATCTAATGCGAGCAGTGCGCGCATGGAACAAGCAAACGCTTCCTTGTCGCGGATTACGAGCAAGCGATAGAGCGCGCTGATTCCAAATAATCGCGGCAGACGCATGACATGCCGGACAAAAAAACGCGGCCACCCGGACGTTTCCTGTGGAAACGAAAAGAAGAGGTCAGCCACCACCAGTGTGCGCGACCGCCGGTGAAACAAGGCGTGCTCGTTCATCCGCACTCCGTCGATGCGCAGCACATCGATTTCGCCGTCCCACTCTCGAGGTGGAGGCAACAAAGACTCCGTCTGCACTTCGGTTGCCTCCACGAAACCGTCCGGAGCCAGATAAGGAATATTCTGCAAAGCCTTTCGACCTTCTTTGGCAAAGGTGTCGTGCATCAACGTTGCTTCCACTAACCAGTTTGGTTCGCCGAAGCGTCTGATTGCTGCAATGTCCTGCTTAGTGAATGGCGCTGTGGAATGAACCACGACGCGACCGTCTGGGAGACGAAGCAGCGTGACATTGCGCTTGAAGTCGAGCCCGAGTACGCGCCACGGAAACGAAATCAACGCCACATCGTCAGCAAGTTGTCGCCACATTCCCTGTTCCCCTCTCATCACGGATTACTGATCGTTCATCGCCGATCACTTCTTGTATTGCTCATCAGTAACGTGCTCCATCCACTCGACCGCTTTCCCGTCCAGCGCCTCTTGAATGGCGATATGGGTCATCACGGTCGTCGGAGTTGCGCCGTGCCAATGCTTTTCGTTAGGCGCAAACCAGACCACATCGCCTGCCCGGATTTCTTCGACCGGTCCGCCATCGCGTTGCGCCCATCCGAGCCCGGCGGTGACGATCAACGTCTGACCAAGCGGATGTGTATGCCAAGCGGTGCGGGCGCCTGGCTCGAACGTGACGCTTGCGCCGCGCGCACGCGCCGGTTCGGGCGCCTCGAACAGTGGGTCAATGCGCACTGTGCCAGTAAACCAATCAGTCGGCCCTTTGTTTGAAGGCTGTGAACCAGATCTTTTTATCTCCATCTTTTTTCTCTCAACTCTCCCCTATCAATCATCAACTTTCGAAAGATCCACTTCTTTCGATTTCCCAGCAGGAGCGCCGCACAGCTCAATAGATCGGCGCTGACCGATCGCTTCAGCTACGATTCCGCGGGCTCTTCCATAAATGCATCACGGCGTAGCTGCGCCATGGACGCCAGGCTTGAGAAATTTCTTCCGCCTGTTTCGTGCTCACTCGGCCGAGGCTGTTGCGCACCGCAATGTCTTCTTTCGGAAAAGCATCCGGCCACCGCGAGCCGCGCATGGCGATGTAATGCGCCGTCCATTGGCCAATGCCTGGCAGGGCGGTGAGCTGCGTGATGTCCGCTTCGGGATTGGTTCCTGCATCAAGCCTTAACGAGCCGGCTTGGAATGCCCGCGCCAAAGCAAGGATACTCGCCGCACGCGTCTTTATGATTCCGAGCTTCGCGATGTCGCCTACGCTCGCTTTGGCGACGCGCGCGGAGAGCGGCGAGAGTCGTGTGAGCTCGGGAAACGGCGTCCTAATTCTCTCGCCAAAAGCTTCGGCCAAACGGCCTGCGATCGTGGTCGCGGCTTTCACTGTGATTTGCTGTCCGAGAATTGCGCGGATTGCCATTTCGAAACCGTCGAATGCGCCGGGCACGCGCAGACCGGGATTGTTCGTCACGCTTTTTTTCAAGAGCTTGTCTTTCATCAAATGCGCCGCGATCAGATCCGGCCGCGCCGTGAGGTCGAACAGGTTGCGCAGCCTGCCTAACAACACCGGCAGGACCGGCGCAAGCGTGTGCGTGAACTCGACTACGAGCCCGCGCTTTTCAGGTGAATGCGTGACCTTGACCCAACCGGTGCGTTTACCTAACCGAACGGTGCGCGCATAGCTGTCCGCGGTGACGAATTCCACATCTCGAATCATGCGAGCACCGAGGAATTTGAGAATTTCCTGCCAATCGTACGGCGGCCTGTAACTCAGTCTCAGCGTCGAGGTGCGGCCGGCGTCGATCGTTTCGTGGTCCTTGGACGCGCGTTTGCGCAGATGAGTAGGCGGCATGCGATATTGCGTGCCGAAAGCGTCGTTGAAACGGCGAAGGCTGGAGAAACCGCTTGCGAACGCGATTTCGGTGACCGGCAATTTTGTTTCGGTGAGTAACTGTTTCGCCAGAAGCAAACGCCGCGTCTGCATCAGCTCAATTGGCGACACGCCAAGTTCCTTGTGCACAATACGCCGCAACTGGCGCGAGCTGATCCCAAATTCCGCCGCGATTTCCTCCAGCCCGGCGCCCTCGTCGATCAGTCCTTCATCGATGCGACGGGTAATGAGATGAGCGACGCGATTCGAGTTATCGATCGGCGCGTGGCCCGGGGCCAGTTCCGGCCGGCACCGCAGGCATGGACGGAACAGTTCTTTCTCCGCTGCGAAGGCGTTCTCGAAGAAACGGCAATTTTTCTGCAGCGGTGTTTTCACTGGACAGATCGGCCGGCAGTAAACTCCGGTGGAAGTAACGCCGACAAAAAAGATCCCATCGAAGCGAGGATCGCGAGAGGTCAGAGCGCGATAGGCGGCGTGACTGTTGATCATGCATTACCATAAACCATCATAAGGGCCTGCACCGGCCATTTTCGGACATAACATTATTTTTAATATTGATGTCCGAAAACGGCCAGCGCGCTTCAAAAAACGCTTCATCTTAAAGCGATGAAAACGACAAAAGACAAGCAAACCACTTATTCGTATAAGACCATGAAGTCTCCGGTCGGCCGGCTGAAATTGGTCGCCAGCGAGCGCGGATTAGCCGCGATCCTGTGGGAAAATGACGATCCGAAACGAGTCCGCCTCGCACCGCTGGTGGGAGATGAAAATCATCCGGTGCTCCTTAAGGCTGAACGCCAGCTCAACGATTACTTCGCGGGCAAACTGAAGAAATTTTCTCTGAGGTTCGACTTCGCTGGAACCGAATTTCAAAAGGAAGTGTGGCGAGCGCTCGCGGCCATCCCTTTCGGCGAGACTCGCAGCTATGGAGAGATCGCACGACAGATTGGGCGTCCAAAAGCTGTGCGCGCAGTCGGAGCGGCTAACGGAAGAAATCCCATCTCCATCATCGTCCCGTGTCACCGGGTAATCGGTTCCAACGGCAAACTGACCGGCTTCGCAGGCGGCTTGGAGACCAAAGCCTTTCTGTTGAAAACCGAATCAGGAAAGGAGTATCTGTAGCGACGGCCTATGACCGTCCGGATCTCAAGGCACCTGCGGCGTCATGGACAGCAACGCTTAAATTGAGGTCACCTTTTCTTCGAACCAAAGATGGAGAGATCAATGTTGCGCGGAGTATCGCCAAGAATCTTTCGGCAAGATAAGACAGCGGAGGGAATTTCCCTCCAGCTGCGATGGGATCCGAAAGGTCCGCTCGATCTGCCGGGCTTCGAGGAAGTGTTGCTCGCCATCCATATCGGTCCGGCGGCAAAACTCACTTGCCGACGCGGTGGCAGATATTACACCGGCACAGCTGTGCATGGAGACATCGATGTTGTCCCGGCTCGCACTTCGATGCGGTGGGAAGCCCACGATCAGAATGACCGAACCCTTATCGTGACCGTTCCGCAGGGCCTCCTGCACGAGGTCGCCCACGAGTCGGAGCTGGATCCGAGGCGCATGGAAATCTTTAATCGATTTCAAATTCGCGACCGCGAACTGGAACTGCTTGGCTGGGCGCTGCAACGCGAGGCGGAGTCGGGCTATCCCTCCGGCCGCATCTATCTGGATGGATTGACGGCTGCAATGGCGTCCCGGCTGGTCGCTCGGCACAGTTCTTTGGCGCGACAATTTTCGCCGAACGGCAACGGCGGACTAACCGGTTACCGCTTGAAGCAGGTTCTTGCCTTTATCGAAGAACAACTGACCGAGGATTTATCGCTGGAACGAATCGCCGCCGTCGCCGGGGTGAGCAGCTCACATCTGAACACGCTTTTTCGTCATTCGATGGGCGTGGCTGTGCATCAATACGTGATTCAGCGACGAGTGGAATTGGCGAAAACGCTGCTCCTGCAGGAGGAGAAGTCCATCACCGAGATTGCGCTTGAAGCGGGCTTTGCGCACCAAAGCCATCTCGCGCGGCATATGCGGCGTATGCTTGGATTGCCGCCGCGGGCGCTGAAGCGCCTTCTCGGGGACGCCTCTGCGGCGCGCTAAATTTCATCCGCCGTTTGTGCTCAAACGCGTCGGAACAGGCGCGCAATTTTTTCGCAGCAAGAGGATGCTGTGTTCATGAAACGCAGAGATTTTTTAACGATAACGTCGGGAACAATGTTGGCGCTGGCGGTGAAACCACGACTCTCGTCCGCTTCACCGGCCAGCGAGGCAGCTTCGTGGCACAAGGCGCGCAAGTTTGTCGACTTACCTTTTGGTCGGGTCGCATATGTGGAAAAAGGCGAAGGTCCGGCCGCGCTCTTCATCCACGGTTGGTCGCTCAACGGCTATCAATGGCGCGGTGCACTCGACCGACTCCACACTCAGCGTCGCTGCATCGCGCCCGATATGATGAGCATGGGCTGGACAGAGACGCCGGACGCACAGGAAATTTCACCGGCGACCCAGGCGGCGATGTTGGGACAACTGCTCGACAAATTGCGGATCGACACCGTCGACCTGGTCGGGAACGATAGTGGCGGCCTGACGGCACAGCTTTTCCTGGCTAAATATCCGGCGCGCGTTCGCAGCCTGCTCCTCACCAACTGTGATGTAGACGAAAACAGTCCGCCGCCGCAATTCCTGCCATTCATCGAGAAAGCAAGGCAGGGAACGCTGGTTGATGAGTTCGTCGTCCCACAGGCGGATGACAAGGCGCGAGCGCGCTCCGAAAAAGGCGTGGGCGCTTTCTACACCCATCCCGAACGTCTCACCGACGAAACAATCGAGATCTATTTTCGTCCCTTTGCAGATTCGAAACTCAAGCGGACGCAACTCAATAAATTTTCCGTTGCCATGGCCACCAATCCCCTGGTCGCGGTCCGCGACGATTTAAAGCAATGGAAAGGTCCGGCCCGCATGGTCTGGGGCACGAACGATCCGCTTTTCGGTGTGCAATGGGCCGAATGGCTCGACCGCACTTTGCCTGGCTCGCGCGGAATCCGGCGAATCGAAGGTGCAAACTTGTTTTTCCCGGAGGAAATGCCGGAGTTGATTGCAGAGGAGGCACAGCGTTTGTGGAAGGAGAAAACAGCGGCATCACGATGACCAAGCGTCGGCGCAGAACGGTGGCGGTTTTTGGAGCATACGGTCACACCGGACGCTTCGTTGCTGCCGAGCTTCACCGGCGCGCGATAGCCGCGATTCTTTCCGGACGCGATCGGTTGAAACTCGACTTGTTAGGGCCAGTTCATCCGGATTCGGAATTACGGGTCGCTTCGATCGAATACGCGTGATCAAAAATCGGTCGCCATCCTTCCCTTCGTTAACATGAGCGACGACAAAGGGAGCGAATAGCTGGATCTCGATCGCGCATTGTGCTGCTTCTAACTGTGATCCCGGGCGCTGTCGTTCAGTTGATGATGAGCGTGGCGGTCATCTCGTGATGGATGTGGCAGTGGTAGGAAATGGTGCCGGCGTTCGGGAACGTTTTGGCGAAGGCTTTGCCACCGGGCAAGATCGGGCTGAACCATAAATGCGGATCGTCGGTGACCTGGTGAGGCGAGCTGTCCATGTTCGTCCAATTGACAATATCTCCGGCTTGGATCGTGAGGACCTTTGGCGAGAATCCCGAGGCATTAATCTGCACCTGATGTACGGTGGGCGGCGCCTGGGTAGGATTGAGTGGCGCAGTCGGGGCTGTATTGGGAGCTGGATCAACCCACACTCTGCCGAAGGCAAAGGTCGGCTCATCCACAGAATGGAAGTCGCAGTGATACCAGTTATCTCCGGGACGTGTGAATTTCACTTCATGCATCTGGCCGGGATCAATCGTGGGGCTCAACCAGATGCCTTTGTCCGACGTGGCAGAGTGCTGCTGTTGCCCTTGATTAATCCAGCGAATAGTGTCGCCAACAAATATGATTATTATCTTGGGATTGAAGTGTGAAGGGCCATCGCGAATGATGACTTCGTGAGTGACCGGGACGTAAGCCTTTGGCAGCGGCGCTGGTTCTTCATAGTCCACAGGCAGGGCCTGGCCTTCCGGCAGCGGCAAGGCAAGTTCACCGCCATCGATGACTAACAATGATCCGACCATCCCATGCATCATGTGACTGGGGACATGACAATGCAGGTGCCATTCGCCTTGCGGCGGATTGGCTCGGAGAAGGCCTTTGCCTTCCTCGAGGGTAAAGGCAAACGATGCGCCGGGGCCAAAGACCTTTGTATCTTCAAATTGGGAAGTCGGCTCCGCCTGTGTGCTTTGTTCGATTGCGGTGGGTGTCTTTCCGCTGGGGCCAGGGACGACCCAGCGATGACCGTGTATGTGAAAGGTGTGAAACGACTCACCCATGCCCCCGAGTCCGAAACGCATGCGCGTCCGCGCTCCCGCGACAATCGTGGGCGTGTTGCCAAGGAATTGCCGGCCATTGATACACGTGCCGGCGCCTTCCATGTCGTGGAACAAAAGGAGGTATAGCGCTTGATCGGGTGGCTGGCGATACGTGCCGAGGCTTAGTCCTTCTAACAAGGAGAAGTCCTTGTTAAGTTTGAGGTAGAGACCGCCTACCTGGAGCACGGGCTTCGATTTGTCACCGGTACGACCCGGCGATTCGACGGTGAGACTACTTAGGACGTTGTCCAACACGCCCACCTGTCGATGACGGATTTTGATCTCCTTAGGCACCAATGGGGAGCCAATCCAAGAGCCACCCGGCAGGCGGTCGGGTGTAATCGCTACCTCATTTAACTTATCAGCCGTGTTGTGTATAACGACAAAGCCGATCGCGCCGCGCATCGTGCTTTCCATGTCGGCCACTGAGTGGTCGTGATATATCCAAATGCCCGCGTTCGCCGCTCCGGAGGCTTCCCAACTGTAGGTAAAACTGCCGCCCGGCGGGACACGGTCCCCTTGCTTGAACGCACCTTTTACCCCAACAGCATTCCAGAGGCTTCGCTCGGCGGTATCGATTGGCTGGCTCACATCCGGTGGTGACAACGGGTAAGCGCCATCGTACTTCGCGGGAAAGGTGAAGCCGTGCGTGTGTAAAGAATGCGTGCGCTTGAGCACGGCCAGCGGTTGCCCGCGTTCCCAGGGTGCCGCCGGCGTTGTCCGCAAATCCATGTTGCGGAAATGCACTCGCACTGTGTCGCCAACATTGCACTCGATCGTCGCGCCGGGAATGGTCCCCATGGTGCCAGCATCGGTGGGATCGGGTTCGTTCAGGTCCCACGGATTAATTTTTCGATCTTCCGGCGCCTGCCAAGTTTTCGAGTAGCGCCGCAGCAACAACGCCTCGCCGCTCATGGGACGTTGCATCGTCTGCGTGCGATTGGCGCCCGTCATCGGCGAATGCATATGCACCAGCCGCAAAGGACCCACCGGCAAGGTGCCCATCGAAGTCATGCGGTCGATTGGCAAGGAAGGGGAAACGTCCCAGGCGTGATTTTCGAGCTGAATCCAAATGTCAATTAGGGCCATGACGTGCAGCTTAGGCACGCCCTGTCAAAGATGTCGCCTTAAAAAGAATGGCGGTTGTGCGGCCATCCCACACCGGACGTCACGATTAGTGTCTGACCACCGAGTGTTACGCGCACTCGGCTAGAACGCGTAAGAGTTCATCCATGCTCTATCAATAGCCTCGGCCCTCTTGCGTAGCGCCGCACAGCGTACCTTCGTCAAAGAGCTGCCCAAAACTGCGACCGCCGAAATTCAGAAATATGTTTTGCGAGCGCAAACGCCCTGCGATCGCTCTGCAGTGAGTCAGTCTTTTCACGCGCTTCCGATGCAATGATTGAACCATTCACGGATCACATCCGCGACAGCGCAGACGGCAAACGTTTACATCTCATCGTGTTTTGAATTCGATCGTCAAGATTTTCGCGGTACGCCCATCGTCAAGCGTAATCCAATCGCCCATGTCCGCGGCTAGGAGCGCTTTGCCAATCGGAGAAATCCAACTGACGGCGTCCGGTTCGAGATCGAGTTCGTCAACACCGACGATCGTATAGGTTTCGGTCCGGCCTTTTTTATCTTTTACGGTCACCGTTGCGCCGAAAACAACGCTGTTCGACTCCTGATCCGGAGGATCGACAACGTGGACCGATGCCAGAATTTGTTCCAATTCGGCGATGCGCTCACTCTTCGCGTTTGCCGCGCGAAGCTTTTGAAGTTCGTCGCGCAAATGCTTCGCGCCGCGCGCGGTGATATAATTGGTCGCGCCCGGCGGCAATCCAGAGGCCGATCGTTTCCGCCCGCTGCGCTCCGGAGGATCGACATCTTCTTTAACGAACGCCCTGCTCATTCAAAAGAGTATCGCACCAGCGTTTACGCTTTTTCAATTTTCTGCTTCTCTCAACTCTCAACCATCAACTCTTAACTTCTGCGAATGCTTAGACGCGACCCCCCGATTTTCCCCGCAACTCGCTTTTCTCCATGTCTTTTCTCTCTATTCTCGACGCTCAACTATCAACCGTTTCAACCGACACTAATGGAAACGCCGCTGACGCCTCTGGAATTCGCTCGCCGCGCGCGCAAACTCTATCCCGAACGTGTCGCAGTGATCGATGGCGCCTCGCGCTGGACCTATGTGCAGTTTCTCGATCGATGTGATCGTTGGTCGGCGGTTTTGCAGAAACTTGGAATCAGGCCACGTGACCGTATTGCCTATCTCTCACCCAACACTCACGCGCAGCTCGAGTCGTTCTATGCGGTTACGCAAATCGGCGCCGTGCTGGTACCGTTAAACTATCGCCTGACCGCCGACGACTTCGTTTACCTGATCAACCATAGTGGTTCGCGCATGGTTTGCGTGGACCGCGATTATTTGGGAGCGATCGACAGCATTCGGTCCCGCCTTCCGCGCGTCGAACATTTCATCGCTCTGAACGGACAGGGCGAGAACTGGCTCGACTATGAAGCAATGATCGAGGCCAGCCCGGCTGAATTTACGCGCCCGGAAATTCACGAGACCGATCTGCTCACAATCAATTACACCAGCGGCACCACCGCACATCCGAAGGGCGTGATGATCACGCACCGCAATGCCTGGATGAATTCCATCGGTACGCTTCTCTATGCACCGATGACCTGTGCTGATCGTTATCTGTGGACGCTGCCAATGTTTCACGCCAACGGCTGGACCTTCGTCTGGACGGTTACGGCCGCGGGGGCAACTCATGTTTGCCTGTGCAAAGTCGAGCCGCGCGCCGTCTTCGAATTGATGGCGAGCGAGCAGATCACTACGCTCTGCGCAGCGCCAACAGTTTTGATTTCGTTAGCAAACGCGCCGGAAAATCTTCGTCGCCTCGCACCGAAAGGAATTCGCGTTATCACGGCCGGTGCGCCGCCCGCAGCCTCCACCATCCAGCGACTCGAAGAAGAATTGGGCTGGACGATCATCCATGTTTATGGACTGACCGAGACAGCGCCGTTCATCACTGTCTGCGAGTCGCGCGCGGAACATGCCGCCCTCCCGATCAGGGAACGGGCCGCGATCAAAGCGCGCCAGGGTGTGGAGTTGATTACATCGGGTGAGCTGCGCGTCGTGGATACACACGGCAATGACGTGCCACACGATGGCGTTAGTCCGGGAGAAATCATCGCCCGCGGCAACGTGGTCATGGCCGGCTACTACAACGACCCGGAAGCGACTGAGCGGGCTTTGCACGGCGGATGGTTGCATACCGGCGACGCCGCGGTCGTGCATCCGGATGGCTACGTCGAAATTCGCGACCGTCTGAAAGACGTCATCATCAGCGGCGGTGAAAACATTTCTTCTGTCGAAGTTGAAGGCGTCCTTTTGCGACACCCAGCCGTAGAGGAAGTCGCAATCGTCGGATTCCCGAATGAACGCTGGGGCGAAGCGCCGCATGCCTTTGTTGTTCTCCACGAAGGCGCCCGCGCCGATGAGCGAGAGCTGCGCGAGTTTGCGCGGGCGAATCTCGCGCACTTCAAGGCGCCGCACAGCGTGACATTCGTCAATGAGCTACCCAAAACTGCGACCGGCAAAATTCAGAAATATATTTTGAGAGCACGACGGCCCGCGATCTCTCCGCAATGAGTCAGTGCTGCTCTTTCGTTGGTCAGAAGAATGACGGTCGCACGAGTGATTCAACAGCCGATAAATCCGGAGGATTGTGACAATTGCCTGGCGGATACGCGAAATCATCTCGTCGCGCACGAACATATTCGAAAGACATGAAGGATAAACCTGACCGCGCCGATTCGAGTTTGAGCGAAACCATGGCTGCTCGAATCGAAATTAAAGAACTCGCCGATCCCTCTCGGCACAAGGAAGTAACCGATGCGGTCGGGGCTCTGGACGGCGTAATCGAAATCAAAATAGAAAAAGGCGCGTTGCACGTTTCTTTTGATCCACTGGCCACGACTGAAAAGAAAATCGAGGAGGCTGTTCGCTCCACCGGGAGTACAATCAAAGCTGCGGCCACCGACAGAGAGACTCCGCATCCAGACTTGCCAACTCCGACGAATGTGGAAGCAGGAGCTCAAACCAGAATTTCTTAATTTTTTGAAACTCGCAGGCGTTCGATTTTAGCGAACACTGTTAGCGACGTTTACGCAAAGCATGTCGCTGGGGACCGGCGCTCACGTCTGGAACTTCTTCACCGAGAGCAGTGGCTAAATCGATTTGATGGTCCTGCTCTTGCACGAGGATCTCGCGAATCTGTTCAGCCATCGCATATTCTCCAAGCGCTTCACACTGCGGGATACGTTAA
>Ga0193721_1000352_pt1 | contig 13358 bp, 12 predicted proteins | sample U2s2metaG_FD_145078 | JGI IMG/M metagenome (GOLD analysis project Ga0193721, IMG submission 145078) | Soil microbial communities from a riparian zone of the East river system, Colorado, United States - U2s2 | ecosystem: Environmental > Terrestrial > Soil > Riparian zone | place: USA: East River...
GTCATCCACGATGATTTTCTTTTGCAGGTGTGGCAGGATGGCTTGCATTGCCTCGAGATAAAGACGGCGCCGCGTCACCTCTGGCGCTTTGCGATACTCGGCGAGCAACAACGAAAACTTTTGCGCCTCGCCTTTTGCTTCGTTCACCCGTCGAAACGCGTACGCTTCGGCCTGTTTCTCGCGCTCTTTTGCCTGGCCGCGCGCGTTCGGAACAGCATCGTTGTATACGGCCCATGCCTGGTTGATCGCTGTTTGCTTTTCTTGTTGCGCCTGATTGACATCATTGAATGCCGCCTGAACCGCCGGCGGCGGGCGCACACTGGTGAGTTGTACCTGTTGAATCTGTATTCCCAAATCGTACTCGGAACAGAGATCGGCCAAACGTTTCAACGTTGAGGTCTCGATGTCGTGGCGTCCGATCGTCAGCACTTCGTCCACGGTGCGGTCGCCGATCACTTCGCGCATCACGCTTTCGGAAAGATCGCGCAACGTTTTCTCCGGCTCGCGTGCGCCGAACAGATACATTTTCGGATCAGTAATCCGATATTGGACCACCCACGGCACAAGCGCGGTGTTCAGATCACCCGTGATCATCGTCTCAGTTTCCTCCGGTTGCGGATCGCCCTGATACATGTTCATCGCGCCGGGCGTGGAAAAACCGAACTCGAGCTTCTGCAAACGCTGGGTAGGCACTATGTGGATTTCATCGAAGTACGGAATCGCATAGGCTAGCCCGGGATTAACGATGTCGTGGTAAGCGCCGAACCGTGTCTTCACACCGACGGAGTTTGCCGGAATTGTCGTGAACCCGAACAGCAATGTGAAAAGTATGGTTACGATGCCGATGCAGGCGATCACACCGAGAATCAGCCGCAACGGTTTAATCGGAAGATGTTCGGCAATGTCCGGCCTCGGCATAGAAGGCTGTTATTGACTCAAAGCTCTAACGGAAGCGCAAGCCAATTTAAGGAGTAACGGCTTCCGAGGTCTCACCATCATTCGACGCGCTACCAAGCCCTCGTTCCTTGACTCACTGCTTCCGCGCTTCAAAACTGAGGCATGAATATCAAAAACACAACCTTGTCAGCGATCATAGGTCTTGCGACGTTCACCTGCATGGCAGCAACAGAATCTCAAACGCAGCCCGAAGTCGGTAAACCCGCGCCGGATTTTAGTCTCACCACCGGAGACGGTTCGCAGGTGAGCTTGAAAGATTATCGCGGTAAATGGGTGGTTCTTTATTTCTATCCCAAAGATTTCACCAGCGGTTGCACGCTGGAGGCGCACAATTTTCAGCGAGACATCGCGAAATATGGTGATGCCGGCGCAGTCATCCTCGGAGTAAGCGTCGACACCGCGCAATCCCACAAAGATTTTTGCGCGAAGGAAGGGCTCAACTTCAAATTGCTCGCCGATCCCGACGCGAAAGTTTCTACCGAGTACGGTTCAGTGATGGATTACAAGGGCCAAAAGCTCGCCGCGCGAAACACGTTCGTCATTAATCCTGACGGCGAGATCGTAAAAGTGTATACCGGCGTGAAGCCAGCCGAGCACAGCGAGCAAGTGTTGAAAGATTTGGCGGAGTTCAAGAAGAGCTGAACTAAACTGGGGTCACAAATGGCAGCGCAGAGAAAATCCATCGATTGCAGGGATTACCCGAGCGAAAAGAATTGCTCGCTCAAGATTTCGGGCACGGAAGAAGAAGCGCTCGATGCAGCGGTGCTGCATGCAGCCTCCGTGCACGGGCACGAGAACACGCCGGAGTTGCGAGAGCAGATAAAATCGATGCTCAAGGACGAACGCGACTGAAAGAAGTCGCCGCGGATCGCGATCCACTTTTTCCGATTCGCACTCGCTGCTTCTCTGCTTCGACGTCGAGTTCTGCAAGTAGTTGGCGTGCGATGTCGGGAAGTTTGCCGGACCACGCAACACCCACGACCACAGGCGGGAAGTCCGATAACGGAAGTGCGCGCAGTTGCGGTGGTGGTTTAAAGCCGGGCACCGCGACCGTCAAACCGATACCGTAACCGCTGGCGACGTAGTGCTGGATCAATCGCTCAGATGTGACTTCGATCCCGCAAAACCATTCCACCCCGAGCCGCTCAAGGCCGCGCTGAAAATACGCATGAACTGGATCACTCCGTGAAAAACATACCAGTGTCTCCTCGATTTTGTCGCGTTTCCACAACTCTTCAGCACGGGTCAGCTTGGATTTTTTGTGCACCAACAAAATCAACGGCAGCTCCAATAGCGGCCGGACCTGAATTCCGGCGCGCGATTTCTTGTCGATGAGCATAATGGCGAGATCGACATCGCGAGCCAAAAGCAATCGTTCGGCATCAGTGCGAGTCGCCTCGTGCAGATAAAGCCGGAACGCCGGGAATTTTGCGCGAACGTGTCGCAAGATTTGCGGCAGGTAATCGTGCAGCACGACCGCCGGAGCCGCGATTCGCAATTGCGGCGAACTGTTCTGGCGCAGCCTCTCGGCGACAACATCAATGTTCTCGAAGAACGGCCGGATGAACTCGAAGAGCTCCGTCCCCATGGGCGAGAGCGCAAAGGGCCGACGCTGAAAGAGCTTCGTGCCGAGTGATTCCTCCAGTTTGGCGATTTGCCCGCTGACGGCCGGTTGCTGAATGCCGTAGGGAATGTTGCGCACCGCTGCTGCGATGCCGCCGTGTTTTGCAACGAAGTAGAACAACTCCAGATGATGAATGTTCATAAAACCCATCTCGTTTTGTTCATTCTGAGCGAAGCGAAGAATCTCGGACTGATTTTGGACCGATGACGCAACTGAAATAGATCAGAGATGTTTTGCTTCGCTCAACATGACAGCGTCCTTCATGAGACGTGTTCTAATCGAAACCGTCGATGAAATCCGTCATTTTTATCAATTCACAGTCTCCGCGCAAAGCGGCTATCCTCTGTCGCAAAGCCGGAGTAATCCAGCCAAACCCCAACAACCAATGGAATTTCTAGGTTTTCTTATAATCGGTTTTCTCATCGCGATTCTCGTTCTGCCGTTTGTCGCACTAGCGAAAGCAAACAGGGCAAAACGCGGGGTTGCCGATCTCGCCAGGCGATTGTCATCCCTCGAAAACGAATTGCGCAACCTCCGGCCGCAAACGATTTCGGCTGTGAAACCGGAGGCACCTCTGGCGGCGCCCGCGCCAGTGTTGGAAGCCGTTCGACCGCCAATCCCAGCGATGAGGACTGCTCCCATTGCCGTATCCAATGCAACGGCAGAGCCGCCGCCAATCCCACAGGAACTCCTCAAACCGAAGGCGCCGCAAATCGCCCGACCAACCAAACCGCCGATCGATTGGGAGCAATTCATGGGCGCCAAATTGTTCGCGTGGATCGGCGGGCTCGCGCTTTTCCTCGGCATCGCATTCTTCGTGAAATATTCGTTCGAGCACAATTTAATCCCGCCGGAGCTGCGGATTGCGATTGGGTTCGTCGTCGGCACCGGTCTTGTGGTTGGCGGTTTGCTTCTGAAACGGAAAGAAAACGCTGTCACTGCGCAGACGCTCTGCGCGACCGGCATCCTGGTGCTATACGCGGTGACCTTTGCATGTCGAGGTTACTATCACTTCGCGTTCTTTGGTCTCATTCCAACTTTTCTGTTAATGACCCTGATCACAGCAGTCGCGTTTCTGCTTTCCGTGCGGTTAAACGCTATCATCGTCGCGGTACTCGGGATCGCGGGTGGATTTCTCACGCCCATTTTGCTCTCAACGAACCAGGACAATCCGCTCGGACTTTTCGGTTACATCGCGCTGCTCGATATCGGTCTGCTCGCGCTGGCGCAACGACAACGCTGGAATGCGCTCCCGATCCTGGGCGCGATTGGAACGGCGCTGATGCAATTCGCCTGGGTCGGCGCGTTCTTTGTTCCGGAGAAATATTTCGTTGGAAACAGAGTCCTCATCTTCATGGCGGTCTTTTTTGGGTTTCAGGCGCTATTCCTGGCAGCGGCCGCGTGGGCAAACCGCACCGGAAAAGCGAACACAACATTTTTCGCGTGCGCGGTCGGTCTTGCCGCGGTCGCGATGTTCTCGGTGTTTTACCTGCTTGGTTTCCATGCAGTCGCGCATCGGCCGGCGCTGTTGTTCACTTATCTGTTCGTCATCGACCTTGGCTTGCTGGCACTAACGCTGATCGAAAGAAAGCTCACGACTGTTCAAGCCCTGGCGGGACTGGCGGCATTCATTTTTCTCGGCGCATGGACGGGCAATTACCTGACGATCGGTCACATTTATACCGCGCTGGGATTCTATTTCGTCTTCGCGCTGTTTCATGCAGCAATGCCAATAGCGTTGCAACGTGTGCACAAGATCGAGGTTCCGCGTTGGACCCACATCTTTCCTGCGCTCGCCCTTCTGCTTGTGCTGATACCGATATTCCGACTTACCGAGCTTTCACTGCTGGTCTGGCCGTTCGTATTAATCATCGACGTTCTCGCAATCGGTCTGGCAATAGCGACTGCGACTCTGCTGCCCGTCATCGCCGTGCTCGTGCTCACACTCGTCGCGGTCGGCGCGTGGCTGGTGCGAATTCCGACTGAGCTCACCGGGTTGCCGACGGCGCTGCTCATACTCGCCTGCTTCGCGATTTTCTTTTTCGTTGCCGTAAGTTGGGCGTGCCGCCGTTTGATTGCGCCGGGAACACGCGCGCCAAACCTGTTCGGGAACATCACCGACCCGGCAAATCTCTCGGTTCAACTTCCCGCGCTCTCAGCGACGTTGCCGTTTTTGCTGCTCATCATGGTGACTCTGCAGTTACCGCTGGCAAGTCCGGCGCCTGTATTCGGTCTGGGGTTGTTGCTGGTGATTTTGCTTCTTGGCATGAGCGAAATCTTTTCGCTCGATCTGCTCCCGGCGGTCGCGCTCGTCTCCGTGCTCGGGCTGGAGCACGCGTGGCATTTTGAACATTTCGATCCAACTCGCGCAACGCTGCCACTGATTTGGTATCTGGGGTTTTATGCCTTGTTTACGATCTTTCCGTTCGTCTTCCAGAAACGGTTTGCCGGAAAAACGGTCCCGTGGGCAACAGCGGCGCTTGCTGGTCCATTGCACTTTTATCTTATCTACCAGCTCGTTCGCACTGCGTACCCCAGCGGAGTTCCCGGTCTGGTGCCAGCCGCATTTGCGCTGCCAGCACTACTTGGATTGTTCATGCTGGTAAAACGCACGCCGCTCACGAGCCCGGCACGCAACGCGCAACTGGCGCTCTTCGGCGGCGCTGCGCTGTTTTTCATCACACTGATTTTCCCGATCCAATTCGATCGACAATGGATCACAGTGGGTTGGGCGCTGGAAGGCGCAGCGCTGTGCTGGCTCTTTCTTCGGGTACCGCATCCCGGGCTACGTTTGGCGGGTATTGGTTTGCTCGTCGTCGTATTCGTTCGCCTGGCGCTCAATCCAGCCGTGCTCAGTTATCATCCGCGCGCCGCGTCCCCGATTTTCAACTGGTACCTTTACACATACGGGATCGCGACGGCTTGCCTGTTCGTCGCTGCGCGATTACTGGCACCGCCGCGCAATCGCGTGCTCGGGCACAATGTGCGGCCGTTGCTTTATGCGCTTGGTAGCGTGCTCGCCTTTTTCACCGTGAACATCGAGATCGCTGATTACTTCAGCACACCGGGCGTCGCCGCGTTGACATTTCAGTTCTCAGGTAATTTCGCGCGCGACATGAGCTACAGCATTGCATGGGCGTTGTTCGCTCTTCTGCTACTCATTATCGGAATCCGAAAACGAATCGCGGCGACGCGTTACGCCGGCCTGGCATTGCTTGGCATCACAGTCGTGAAACTTTTCTTTCACGATCTTTCGCAGCTTGATCAACTCTATCGCATCGGTGCGTTCATTGCCGTCGCCGTAATCGCAATTCTCGCGTCGTTTCTGTATCAGCGGTTTTTCGCCGCAGTCACGAAAAACAATGAAACGAATACCGCGGTCTCACCCGCTCCATAACTTCTGCGCCATTGTGGCGTCGGCGATATTCGTCGCCGCGCAGACGTGTCTGGCATTCGACCCTAACGAATGGCGTAACACGCAGACGCTAGACATTCCAGCGGCGGGACTGGTGCACGTGAATCTTCCGGCGACAACGTTGGACGCAGCGCAACCCGGGTTCGAAGATCTGCGCATCGTCGATTCTAAAGGGGACCAGATCCCTTATCTTATCGAGCGATTACTGCCGGACGCCGAATCAATGATACGGCCGGCGGAATTTCGCAGCGCGATCGAGAACGGCGCGACACACCTCAACCTTAAAACGGGAACAAGGGCGCCAATCGTCGGCGTGAGTCTCGAAACGCCCGCGACTCGCTTCATGAAAGCCATAGACGTCGAAGGATCGCACGACGGGACGACTTGGACCAAACTCGCCGGCGGGGATTCGCTCTTTCAGTTGCGGAACGGTGCAACGAAACTGCGAGTGTCGTTACCAGAGGGCGCATGGGAATTCCTGCGCGTCACCATTGACGATCTGGGGTCGCCACCGGCGCATTTCACCGGCGCGCAGTTGCACAAGGCGCGCACAACCGCGCCTGCGGAAGCGGTTCCTATTACCATCAAAACGCGGGACGAAAGTCCCGGCACAACGAGACTCGCTCTCGATCTTGGCGCAACGAATCTGACTTTGGGATCTCTTCGGATCGAGAGTAACGAACCGGTTTTCACGCGCGCTGTTACCCTCGCCGTGCCCGAGGTCGGCGACGATGGCATTCGCGAACGCAATATCGCCGACGCTGTGATCTATCGGGTGAATGTGAATGGCAAAAACGAAGCGCACCTGGAGATTCCGCTCGAATCGCAAATCCACACGCGCGAGTTGTTCGTGCTGATTCGAAATGAAGACAGTCCACCACTTTCGATTGATACCGTGCGCGCCGACAGACGCCTCGTGCGCCTAACGTTTTTTGCAAACCAACCAGGCAGCTATTCACTCCTCAGCGGCAACACCCAATGTGCTGCGCCGCGATACGATCTTTCGGCGCTGAGCGGCAAGCTCAGGAATGCAACCGCAACGGACGTTGTTCCCTCGGCGCTTGTTTCCAATCCAAATTATAGACCGCCCGAAGCACTCGCCGCGCTCACATTGACCGGAGCGCAACTCGACGTCGCGAAATGGAAATTCCGCAAACTTCTACCGCTCACACAAAGCAGCGTGCAACAAGTCGAACTGGATCCCGAATTGCTGGCTTGTTCGCAACCCGACCAACGCGACATCCGCGTCGTGCGTGGCGAGTATCAGCTGCCGTTCCTTTTTGAACGCACGTCATTATCGCGTCCGATCAGTTTGAATGCCGCCGCGGCGAATGATCCGAAGAAGCCCGCCTTTTCGCGTTGGTCTCTAAAACTCCCCCAGCCCGGGCTCCCGATGACGCGGCTGGTTTGCGCATCGTCCTCACCGCTGTTCCATCGGCAAATGCGATTGTGGGAAGAAGTCACTGACGAGCGCGGCGACAAATTTGCATCCGAACTCGGCCGCGCCACGTGGGACCAAACGCCCAACTCTCCAAAACGCGATCTGGTTATCGAGCTCAACGCGCGCCCCAAAAGCGATACGTTGTTTCTCGAAACAGATAACGGCGACAACCCCGCAATCGAGCTACGCGGCTTTCGCAGTTACTACCCGGTAACGCGTGTCGTATTCAAAGCGACGCCGGATCCCGCACAGCCGGTTTGGCTGTATTACGACAATCTCGATGCAACCGCCCCGCGTTACGATCTCACTCTCGTTGCCGGAGAACTCCTGAAGGCCGAACGCACCAGCGTGACCGCAGCTACACAGGAGAATCTTTCGTCCAAAGCCTCTTTTGTTGGCCAAACACTAACCGGATCGACTCGCTACATTTTTTGGGGCGCGCTGGCGTTGGTTGTGATCGTGCTGCTGGCGATCATGTCGCGCTTCCTGCCTAAAGCGGTCTGCGGCGATTGTCGCAACGTTGCTTCTCGTCACAGTTGTCTTTGGCCCACGAAACACGCGAAAAGACGCGAAAAATTTCAGATCGAAGATCCACGTAATGCCTTTCATCACTTTCTTTGCCGACTTCCTTTCGTGTGCTTCGTGTGTTTCGTGGGCTAATGGAATGTGAATCCAAGAATCGTTCCAACGGGTTGGAAGTTGCTCGTGCTTGGGCTCGCATACCTTGTTGTCATGTTCTTCGGACATTTGCCGGACCACCTGATTCTTTTTCCGACAAGAGCGCCGATAGACGCCGGCGGCGCCGTTCGGAAAAAGATTCAGTTCGAAAACGGCGAGCTAGAAATCTGGACGGCGCAGTCACGACAAGCGCGACGACAGGGCCGCACAGACGTTTTCATTTTGCGCTTTTACGGCAACGCGGATCGCGCGGATCGCTGGGCTGCCTTGGAGGCCGAGATGTGGAACGATCGCGCAGTGGAAATTTGGGGAATGAATTATCCCGGATTTGGCGGCAGCACGGGGCCGGCACGCTTGGCGCAGATTGGACCGGCCGCGCTCGCAGCTTTCGACGCATTAACGCGTGAAGCCGCCGATCGACCGATTGTCGCTTATGGAGCAAGCATTGGCGCAACGGCTGCGCTTCACGTCGCGGCACAACGTCCGATCGCCGGATTGGTTTTGCATAATCCTGTGCCGCTGCGCGAAATTATTCTGCGCCAGTTTGGCTGGTGGAATCTGTGGTTGCTCGCCGGGCCTGTTGCGATGCAGATGCCGCGGGACCTCGACAGCATCGCCAACGCGAGAGCGAGCCGTACGCCTGCAATCTTTTTGCTGGCGGAAAGAGACGAGATCGTGGCGCCTCGTTTTCACCGGTTGGTGGTTCAAGCATACGCCGGAGAAAAACGCATCATCGAATTGCGCGGTGCTTACCACAACGATCCGATTGAAGGGACTGCGTTGGCGGATTTGAATGATGCGCTCGGCTGGGTGTTAACGAAAAGTTCTCCGCGAGTGCCGTAGCGGCCTGTCACGGCAGCTATTTACACCTCGATTTCAGAACGGCTCCCCTTAAGCTGAGCACGCCATGCAGAACGCTCAAAACTTGATGAGCAGTTTCGAGTTCATTGCAGCGCTCATATCCATCATTATCGGACTCGGTGTGACCAATCTGCTCGCGGGCGCCGGGCGCGCGTTTTACCGCCGCAAAGAAAATCCGCTCGACGAAGTCCACATTGTCCTCACCCTCGCGACTCTGCTGCTGCTGGTATTGCAATGGTGGGTGACGTTTAAATGGAACACCGAGGTCATTTGGAGCTTTGACCGGTTTCTCCTGCTGATCGTTTGGACCATCACGCTTTACATGCTCACCGTTTTTCTTTATCCGCCAGATCTATCCGAAGCGGAAGAACACCAGCGCCGCTTCCAACGAAACCGTGTGGGCTACTATTCCGCGTTCATTGCGATGTGCGTGCTCGATGTCGCGCAAACCGCGGTTCACGGTGATCTCCGTCATCCGATTTGGTACGTCCCCTTTATCGGTCATTACGCTGTGCTCGCTGCCATCGGTCTGATTGCACATCGCCGCGGTTACGATCGTTTCTTCGCGTGGTATCAACTGATCACGCTGCTAATCTGGGCCCTGCTGGAAAGGAGATATCTCGTTCCAGAAACAATGGCCGCTTAGAATGCCGCGTGGCTTCAGCTCTTGATTGCCACCCACTCGTTGCGCGCACGAGAATCTGAGACGGCTTGGACTACGCGCATGTAGCGAAGGCCGTCTTCGAAATTTGGATGGGGCAGCACGCGCCCTTTTGATTTCACCGCGGCAAGGAAATCTTCTTCCACGCGCCATTCGCCTTCCAATTCCGTGGGAACATCCACGACGTGCAACCCGCGATCGCCAACCTTTCCCGTCTGCATGACGTCGGCCGTGAAATCATACGTCAGGGTCCCGGTGCTGCCGTAAATTTCCAGCCGATCACCTTCCGCCAGCGCATTAATTCCGCTGAATTCAAGCACGCCTTCCGCGCCACTTTCAAAACTGCATAGCACCGTGAGCACATCGGGAACGATCACGTTGTAGACCTCGCGAAGTGGCTGAATGATTTTTCCGCGCGCGAACACACCGGTGATGTCGCCAAGCCAGCGCTGCAAAACCTCAATGTAAATCCCCAGGGTGAGCGTATTGAGTCCACTGATCTCGATCTTTTGGCGCCAGTGCGCCGGCGAGTCGGGATCCAGGTAATTTCCGTGGAAACTTTGCAGCCGCACGTGATGCGGTTGGCCGATATAATTTTCGGCGAGGATTTTTTTGACCATCAAATCGCCGCGTAGTCCAAAAGGCGGCGGACAGAGCATCGTCACCAACTCTGGATATCGCTTCGACACGGCCAACATTTCTTCCGCCTCGGCCAGGTCCATCGACATGCGCGCCTGGCAAAAGACATGTTTGCCTGCCTCAAGCGCAGAGATTGTGACTGCCGAATGCATGTACGGCGTTGTGCCGATCCAGATGATGTCGATATCCGGCGTCGCAACCAACTCCGCCCAATCGCGGATCGGTAGCGCCTCCAGCGAATTCTCGCGGCAGAAGCGTTCCGAGCTTTCGTATGTGGAGTTTGAAACAGCGACAATTTCCACGTCGGGGTTTTTTTTGAGGGACGGCAAATGACGGGTGCGCACGATGTTGCCGGCTCCGACGATTCCGATCCGCAATTTGTGATTATTTTTTGCATTAGTTCTGTGCCATGTTCGCTGCTGCAAACGGCATTGGTTGTGGTCGAGCTAGGTTTGACCGCTGCCAGCAATTGCGCGTTCAACGCAAAGCGCGACGACTTGGGCGTTCCTTAGGGAACGCCGAGCAATGATCTGCTTGACCTCAACCCTCCAACGCGGCAGGTTAGGCGGCTTTTCTTGCGACATGAAAGTTTGTAACATCACAGGATCCAGAGCGGTGAGAGGCAGCGTGATTCACCGGCGCGGTTTGGCCAAGAAAAAAGGTGGCGTAGGCCGGCACATCACGAAAGTGGTGCCGCGGTTTTTCGCGCCCAATTTGCAGCGCCACCGTATTTGGGTGCCGGAGCTGAAGAAGTTTGTGCGTATTCGCGTCACGGCACGCGGTCTCAAGACGATAAACAAGCAGGGCGCTTACAAGGCGCTGAAGAAAGTCGGCGCAATCTGAAATAGTCGGGGCGTCTGTGGCAGACGCCGAGGCGTCTCACAGAATGGAGCCGGCGGGAGCCGAGCGACATAGACGGGCAGGTCGCGAGATCGAGCGAGCGGGAGCGAGCGAGTCAAACGCCCTAGAGCAATTGCTTGGGTTCGCGCCAGGTAAGCTGAAGCGGCCAGAGTGTTGTTGTGGCGGTTATGTCTGCCGTCGTGGCGCTTGCCGCGTGAGCGTCCGCAGGTTGCGGCCGCTTTGATTTCATCCGTGGTAGATCAAGTGAGCCGTCGTTGAACTCGATCAAGTAACCTTCGTTGATCAGCCAACGCAGATCGGACGCGAGCGCCAGTCTGCGCGGCTCGGCATCTTCGCTCGCTCCATTGCCAGTCAATGTTTCGAAAAGCTGCTTCCGATTAATTCCCGCCGTCGCCGAGACTGCTTGGAGTATCGCGTTCACCAACGGAGACACGCCGGCGTGTTCATGAACAAACGCGCGGACGCGAATTGGCGAAACAAATAACATGCCGCGCCGATGACGAAAAATGTGCAGGCTGTTTTGTCGGAATCGGCCCGCTAGCTCCTGCATCATGTTTGAAGGTGAACTGGTTTCGCGCACCCACGCCTGCTCGATCGCCCGGTTCAGTATCCGGTCTGGCAAGCTACGGCTCGACGTGCCGCCGACAGTCACGTCCGGTACGCTGCGGACGAGAGCCGGGAAATACTGCGAACGAAAATGTCGTTCCGCTTCCGCAGCAGACGAAAACGTCAGAGGCGTTTGTTCGAGCAAGGTTGTGTAAGTCGTGACCTTTCTGGCTTCCTCTTTCCAGCGCTCGACCACCGCGGGATCGCTGACGATCTCGATTTGCCGCTGGTAATCGGCAAAGCTCATTCGCCGGCTGAAACGTTGCTCGTATAAGCTTCGCAGTTGCGGCTGGTAAGCATGGTGATTAGTCGGGCCCAGAAGCGTGCCGCTCAACCGACACCTGGCGACATTCGAGAAACTTCCCTTTATCGGATCGCTTTCTACAACATTGACCTGGTAAAAGTCGCGCTGCGCGAACCGGAAAGCGTTTCGCTCGAGGAATTCCCGGTCCACGGAGAGTCCGCCGTCCTCGCCAAGTTGATAAAGCGGCGCTTCGGCCTTTGCCGTGAGACGAACTTCATATCGCCCCGCTTTTTCCAGGAACAAGCGGGCCAGAACAAACATCGAATAGGCAACTGAGCCGGACTTGATCTGCGCGACCACATTTTCGAATACGTTCTGACGCGGGAGAAAATGAATCGTTCCCTCGAACGGCTTTGGCGGGGCCTGCGCAACGCGGTCCGAGGAACGGCGATCATTAGCTCGATCGGAATCGCGACGCCTGGTGCCTTCTGCCTTGGGCGTCTTGCCGCGGTGGGGCCTGTCGGGCTTGGACCCTGGGCGTCGGGTTTGTCCTCGCCGTTCGCCGGAGCGGAATGCTCGATCCTTGTTTCTGCCACCCCGGTCGCGGCCGCGCAGTTCAGTAGGCGCCTCTACTCCCGAGTAATGGTCGTAATGATTCGTCGCACCAGGTTCTTTCACCCATGCAGGCAAAAACTTCAGATCAAGAAGATCGACAGACTCGACGGGCGGAGCGCTCATCACGTTCATCTACTCGAACGGGCAAAGGGAAGCAAACGCCGACCTGTGCTTCGTCTCTACCATTACCTGAAAATGATTGACATCCTCGTTAATTCATTTACTTGCGATGCTGTCCCCGGACTGTCCGGCATCAGCTGGATTTAGATCCCGCGCGACTAATACCAACCGAACAAATTTTATGGCGGAAAAATCGATCGAAGAGAAGGTCAAGGACATCATCGTCGAGCAACTCGGCGTGAACCCGGAGCAGGTCACGCCGCAGGCCTCTTTCATTGAAGATTTAGGGGCAGACTCGCTCGACATTGTGGAACTGGTGATGGCTTTTGAAGAAGAGTTTGGGGTCGAAGTGCCGGACGAAGACGCGGAAAAACTGCAGACCGTCGGCGACGTCATCAAATACATCGAAGAGAAGTCGTCCAAGCAGCAGTAGCGCCGCTTCGGATCGCAGCCGCATCGCTTTCGAAGCTTCAGGCGCTCCCACGGCCGCACGCCTCTGCAACCCGCTGGGTTGCGAAGCCCCATGACGCGTTCACACTAGGACGTGGATATGACGCTTCTGCAGCAGCCGCTGTTTCATATCGGCCAGCGTTACGTAACTGTCCTTGGACTGATCGCCTTCGTCGGGTTTTTCGC